>Ga0193729_1000092_pt1 | contig 39358 bp, 37 predicted proteins | sample U1c2metaG_FD_143036 | JGI IMG/M metagenome (GOLD analysis project Ga0193729, IMG submission 143036) | Soil microbial communities from a riparian zone of the East river system, Colorado, United States - U1c2 | ecosystem: Environmental > Terrestrial > Soil > Riparian zone | place: USA: East River...
GGTGTGTTGACTGCGCCGCCGGGATGGCGTCATGGCGACGGCATGCACAAGTTCATGTCGGACTTTACGCTCGCGCCGATCTTCGAAATCTCTTCCGGTCGTCCTTTCAATATCCTGAGCAATCAGGACACGAATAACGATCAGTCGAACCAGACGGACCGTCCGTCAGTATCCGGTAGCGGATTGCTCTGTGTTCCCGGCACGGCGGGTTGCACACCGCTGATCACGAACGGCTCGTTCTCGACCGGCGATCTTTCGCGCAACATGGGACTCACGCACCGGTTCATGTCGCTCGACATGCGTTTGAGCCGCACGGTGCGGTTTGGTGAGCGTGTGCGACTCGACATTATCGCGGAAGGCTTCAATCTCTTTAATCGCTTTAACGAGGCGGCCGCGTCGCCATTCATCGATGATGTGAACGCGTTTCACCAGCAAGCAGGAAACGGTCATTACTACAGCCGGCCGACGGCTGCCTATGATCCGCGCCAGTTTCAATTCGGCCTGAAGCTGAACTTCTAAGGCTAACGCTTCGTTAGTTTCTGTGGCCGGTGGGACTATAGTCGCGCCGGCCTTTTTGCCTGAAAAGGCAAGTGCGGGGGCGAACCCGAAATTGCTTTGCGGCATCCGACTATCGCCTCTGACTCTTCCTTGAATTTATCGCGCGCAGACCACAGTTTGCGCTGCACAATTTGTAAATTCTGGTGCAAATCTGAAAGAATCCGTGCAATGAGAAATCGAATCCCCAGGCCAGGGAACTTTGCCATAGTCATCACTGCTGCTGCCGCGATTTTAGTGGCGGCGATCTCGTTACAAGCGCAATCGTCGCGTCCGCGGCGCGTCGCCCCGGCGCCGACGCCTACGCCCGATACCCTTCTGGCCCTCCGCCAAAGTCGTCGCCGGCCACCGACCGGAACGCGCCGCTGCTTGACGTGAAACCTGCCAAGCCGATCGGCGAAGCACCCGCATCATCTTCCACCGATACGACACATGCTTTTCAACTCTTTCAGCAGAAGCAATATGCCCAGGCTGCAAAAGAGGCTAAGGCGATCGCGGCGATCGATCCGGCTAATGCTGAAGCATGGAAGCTCGCGGGATTTTCAGAGTTCTATCTGAAGCAATACGCAGACGCGAATGAGGACTTGCAGAAGGCGCTCGACTTGCAACGCAAGACTGAGCAGGAAGATCCGCACACTGTCGACGCGCTGGCGGAGAGCTACACGCTGGGAGAGAAATTCGATCTCGCGTTGCCACTGCTCGTAAAGATCACGACGCGCGCGGGTACGACGCCCGATGCGCAGTTTCTCTACTATCGCGGGTTGGCTGAATTCAAAACCGGCAAGGCTGACGATGCCGAAAAAACATTCAACGCCGCGGTGAAAGCCAACCCGAAGGATGCTGCTTCACTTTTGTACCTCGGCCAGATAGCTTTGGCTCGAAAGGATCTCGACACCGCAATCGCGACACTTAATCGCGCGACAGTAAATGATCCGCGGCTGGCGTCGGCCTGGTATCTTTTGACGTCGGCTTACCTGCGGCGCGCGACATCAGCTACCGACGAAACCAAGGCCAGCGCCGATTACCTGGGCGCGATCCGAACCGGCGAAGCATTGACACGCCTGCGATCTGATGAAGAGGCGCTGGGTCTTTATGCGCGGGCCCTGATTGGCGCCCAGCAATACGCTCGCGCCGCAACTGTTCTGGAAAACCCGGCCGCGAACGCCAACGTTTCCGGAATCACCCTCTACCTGCTCGGATTGTCATACTCGCGAGCAAATAATTTTCCGAAAGCCATCGCCGCGCTCGAGCGCGCGGTCGCGAAAACGCCTAACGATGTGAACTCATATCGCGAGCTGGGTTACGACTATGAGAAAACCAAGCAGTACCCCAAGGCGTTCACGACTTATCAGAAGGCCCTGACAATCGCGCCGGACGATGCTGATTTCAAGGAAGCGCTCGAGCGCATGCGCCCCTTTGCAAAATCGTAAGGGTGGATTAGCATCGTGGCCATGAAAAGAGCAATGAACCTGTCTCCCCGTTACGGCGTCATCGCGATAGCGTTTATCTCAGCGCTGATATTCAGCTCAGTTCCGGCCCGCGGGGCCGCATGGAATGGTATTGAGCCGCTGAAGACTCGTCGCGATGAAGTGGTTAAGTTACTGGGCGCGCCCACCGGCGAGAGCCCGGACGGTGTGATGCGATTCAACGTCAACGGAGGATCGGTCCAGGTCAGCTTTGTGAACGATAAATTTGTTACCGCAAAGAAGCTGCGGACGGAACTCGCGGGCACGGTCCTGGAAATCGTGCTGCAGCACGATCACTCTTCGGACACTCCGGAATCATTGAAATTATTGAACAATCATGCGTTCACCCGTGACGAGACCAAGACCTCGACGATCTTCAGAAACATGAAGGAAGGACTCATTTATACCTTCGTCGAAGGAATGCTCAGAACTACCAGATATACGTTCGCGGACGACCAATTGGCGAAAGCTCGCCGCTACTAAATCTATTTTGGTCTGGCAACAATTTGGACGCGAACAGCGTCTTTGATTCATCATCAGCCTCGCTTGAACGGACGGAGCTTAACTATGCATAAGAAACTTCGATCAACGTGTGCGTTTGCGCTTCTGCTCATCATGGCAGCATTCGCCTTTGCGCAACGGCCGCGCACCTCGACCAGCCAGGACTCAGCCGACAATTCAACAACCATGGCTACCCCTCCGCCGGCGCCTGCCTCCGTGAAGGCGAAGTATGAAGGCGGCGTGTTTGGATACAACAAGAAGATGGATGGGACCGTGAACTTCGACGACCAAAGCGGGCGATTTGTTTTTCGCGACGGTAAGGGAAAGGAAATTCTGTTCGTGCCTTATAAGTCCCTCACCGGTGCGTATGCCGATACCCACAAAGTGCAGCCAGCTGCCGCGACCGTCGCCGGCGCCGTCCCGTCGCTCTATGCGCTGCCGGCCCATTTTATCAAAACCAAAGTTCGATATCTCACGCTTCAATACAGCGATCCCGATAGCAACGTCTCGGGCGTCGCGAGCTTCAAGCTGGACAATAAAGACATCCTCGATTCGGTGCTGTTTACGCTGGCAGGAAAATCCGGACTGACTAGGCGAGGCGAGGTCTTTGTCCGAAAGAAAGAGTAGCCAGGAGCTTCATCGTCACCGATCTTGCGCCGCGCGTGGTCAGACGAACGTGGCTTAAGGTACAATCCTTCCTTCCAATGGACGAAATCTGTAGCAACGCTGAGCACTTGCTCAACTCTATCTTCGAGTCTGCGGGCTTTGATGTTCGGGCGACTGGGTCGGAGTCTGAGTTGGGTTGTACGCTGTCGATTCAAGGCAGTGATAGCGGACTATTATTGAATCAGGGCGGTGAATTACTGGATGCGCTCCAGCAGATTCTCAATCAGGCCTACGGTCGAAATTTGGTTAGGGGCCAACGCATCATTTGCGACGCTGATAACTATCGGGCAGCCAGAGAATCCGAGTTGCGCGCGATGGCTGAACATGCAGCCCGTCAGGTCCGCTCGAACGCCTCGCCATTTGTTTTTGGTCCGATGGACGCGAGCGAAAGACGAGTCATTCATTTGTCGCTGGCAAATGAAGTCGATCTCGTGACGGAATCGATCGGCGAAGGTCACGCCCGCCGCTTGCGGGTTGCTTTGAAGCAAGCCTGAACTTTCTCAACTTCCCTTCCGGTAGTAACCTAAACAAACTGTGTTCGAACTGAACGATACGATCGTTGCTTTAGCTACGCCTCCCGGCCGCGGCGGGATTGGCGTCATTCGCCTCAGTGGAACAGGGTCTCTTCGCATCTTGCAGGGACTCGTCGCGAGCGATGACTTTCATCCTGAACCAAACATTTTGACGCTCCGAAGTCTGATCGATCCAGCCACGAGCGAAACTCTTGATCGAGCATTGGTCTGTTATTTCAAAGCGCCCCACTCGTTCACCGGCGAGGACGTGGTTGAGTTGCATTGTCACGGTTCGCCGATCCTGCTGCGCACGATCATCGACGTGACCCTGACGCTGGACGCGCGGATGGCGACGGCCGGAGAATTTTCTTTGCGGGCCGTTGCTAACGGAAGAATGAAGTTAAGCGAGGCGGAAGCGATTCGTGATTTAGTCGACGCCCAAACTGATGCCGCAGCGCGTCAGGCGACGCGACAAATGAAGGGAGAGATCTCGCACGCGCTCCAGCCGCTCCAGGACGAGCTGCTGAAAATCATTGTTCGTCTCGAATCATCGCTTGAATTTGTCGAAGATGACTTGCCGCTGATTGAACAGGACCAGTTAATCGCGTCGCTTCGTGACTTGCGCTCAGAATGCGACCGCATGGCGAGTACTTTCAGTCGCGGAAGGCTGCTTCGCGATGGCATTCGCGTAACTTTGATCGGCCGACCGAACGTAGGTAAGTCCAGTCTATTCAATGGGTTACTGGGACACGGGCGGGCCATCGTAACCGACATTCCGGGGACTACTCGTGACTCGATAACGGAGTCGATGGGCGTGGACGGTATACCGCTTACCGTAACCGACACTGCGGGGCTGCGAGTTTCGACAGATCAGATTGAAGCCATCGGCGTTGATAGGACCAGGCGAGAAGCCGCAGACTCTGATCTGTTAATTGTAGTCATCGATGGATCAGAATCGTTGACTGAGGAAGACCACCAGGTTTTATCAGAAACGGTAAATCGCCGCTACATAATCGCGCTAAACAAAAGCGACCTGGTCGGCTTTTCGGCCACGCGAATCGCAGACGATCCCTCATCCATCGTTTCAGTGTCTGCGAAGACCGCCGCCGGACTCGACAGGTTGCGAACTGCTATACTTAAACCCTTTACGAACGGCAATGCGAACGGCGAAGGTTTGCTGATCACCAATGCTCGTCATCATGATTTGCTGACGCGAGCTATCGACGCAATTCGCTCTTCCGAAAACCTGCTGCGCGATCGCGCGAGTGAGGAAATAATCCTGGTTGGCCTTCTGAACGCATTGCGATATCTTGGTGAGATAACCGGCGAGACAACTTCTGATGAGATACTTGGGAGAATTTTTTCAACTTTCTGTATTGGAAAATAAAATCTTTAGATACGAGTAAGTGGCGGACGAACTTTATGGTCTTCGATGAATTTTTTGATGTAGTCGTTATCGGCGGCGGCCACGCTGGATGTGAAGCTGCTTCTGCCGCGGCTCGTCTCGGCGCTAATACTGCTCTGGTAACGCTCAACCTGGATCTCATCGGGCAGATGTCTTGCAACCCGGCCATCGGAGGTATTGGTAAGGGCCACCTGGTTAGAGAGATTGATGCGCTCGGTGGGATCATGGGCCGCGTAATCGATCGCACCGGGATCCAGTTTCGCTTGCTCAACCGATCTCGCGGACCAGCGGTTCGCGCACCTCGAGCTCAGGCCGACCGGACACTCTATCGCCTGGAGATGCGTCGCACCTTGGAAGCGACGCCAAACCTCAGCTTGCGCCAGGGCGTCGTTACTAACTTAATCATTGAGAACAAGCGGGCGGTTGGTATCGAATTGCAGGACACACGCCGCATCGGCGCCAAGTCGATCGTTATCGCCACTGGCACGTTTCTGAACGGTCGCATACACACGGGCCGCCGCACCTATTCGGGAGGACGAACCGGTGAACCTGCGTCGATCGAATTTGCTGAAGCGCTAAAACAACTGGGCCTTCGGGTTGGACGCTTGAAGACTGGCACTCCACCGCGCCTGGACGGCCGCACGATCGATTGGAACTCTTTTGAGCGACAGCCTCCCGATGAACAACCAGTCCCGTTCTCGTTTTCAACTGATGAGATCACCCAGACACAGTTGGACTGTCACATCGGCTTTACGAATGAAAGAGTCCACGAGGCGGTCAGGCGTAACCTGCACGAGTCGCCGCTATACTCAGGACAAATTACCAGCGTTGGTCCGCGCTATTGCCCATCGATCGAAGACAAGGTGGTTAAGTTTCCAGATAAGAATCGTCACCAACTCTTCATCGAGCCTGAGGGCTATGACACAAATGAAGTGTATTTGAATGGGTTTTCAACTTCCCTTCCGGCCCAGTTACAACAAGAACTGATCACCCTAATCCCAGGCTTCGAGGAGGCCGAGATAATTCGGCCTGGATACGCGATCGAATACGACTTCGTCGATCCAAAAGAACTCACTCCGTTCCTGGAGACGGCTGAAACTAGAGGATTGTTCCTGGCAGGCCAGATCAACGGAACCACTGGATACGAAGAAGCGGCATGTCAGGGATTGATCGCCGGCATCAATGCCGGATTATCCTCAATGGCCCGACCGCTCTTTCGCCTCGATCGGAGCGAAGCCTACATTGGAGTGCTGATTGACGATCTAATAACCAACGGCGTTGACGAACCTTATCGAATGTTTACATCGCGCTCGGAATATCGCCTGCTGCTCAGGCACGATAATGCGGACGATCGTCTCGAGCCGTACGGCCGGAGCCTGGGATTAGTAGGAGACGCGGAGTGGGATCGCCTATTCAAACGGAGGGCAAGGTTGACGGCCGTCCGTCAGTTGCTTAAGGAATACAAGATTCGGCGTCAGGACGAGTCCTATGCGCACCTAACCGCTCTGACGGGGCAAGACTTGGGAGATTCATTATCGCTTGCTCAGTTGGCACTGCGGCCCGGGGTAACGCCTCAACTTGTCTCCAGCATATTGTCGAATGCACATGCTGACGTGACCCTTACAGACTTAGAGACTGCTTTGGCAGACCACCTTTACTCAGGATATTTGGAAACGCAGACCATTACGATTCGTCGACTGCATCAACATGATTCCCTGAGAGTTCCCACGGACTTCACCTTCACTCAAGTCGGAGGCTTGTCCCACGAGATCGTCGAGCGCCTCGAGCGCGCCCAACCAAGAACCTTTGGGCAAGCCAGAAAAATACCCGGCATGACGCCCGCTGCTTTGTCGAATCTGCTTGTGCATCTAACAGCCTCCACTCCCGCCGCCTAGACGTTTCACGTGAAACATCTCCTGCTCGGGGGCCCGCACAATCCAGTGGCACCCCTTTCCCGATTGTGCTACTGTGCGTCTCTGCAAAGATGGGAAGAACGATAGCCATCGCTAATCAGAAGGGCGGTGTCGGCAAGACGACTACCGCAGTCAACCTCGCTGCCGCGCTCGCACAACTCAACCACTCCGTTTTATTGATAGATGTCGATCCCCAGGCGAATGCAACTTCGGGCGTCGGCATTGACCGAGTTTCCGTCCGTAAGACCACTTATCACGCTCTGCTTTTGCAACAACCACTCGCGACGATCAAGACTCCGTCTCAGTTCGGTTTTGATATCGTGCCTTCCGACCGCAATCTCGCGGGGGCCGAAGTCGAACTAATAGACGTCGCCGATCGAGACGTGGTGCTGAGAAACGCAATCGCGCCCATCAAGGATTCTTACGAATTCATCTTGCTCGATTGTCCGCCGGCTTTAAATCTACTGACTCTCAATGCCCTGGCGGCAGCCGACTCGCTCCTCGTTCCGGTGCAGTGCGAATACTACGCACTGGAGGGAGTATCCGAACTCTTCAACACGCTAGCCCGCCTGCGCCGTGCGGTGAACCCCCAACTAAAGATTGAGGGTCTCCTGCTCACGATGTACGACGAGCGAACCAACCTGGCCCCGGCGGTGGCGGCGGATCTCAGGAGCTTTTATAGCGGTCTGGTGTTCAAGACTACTATCCCCCGCAACGTCCGACTAGCCGAGGCTCCGAGCTACGGAAAACCTATTGCCTACTACGACGCGAAGTCGCGCGGCGCCGAAGCGTACCTACAACTTGCAGAGGAGGTTCTGGCAAATGACCAAGCGACCATTGGGTCGGGGACTGAGCGCGCTGATCTCAACAGATCAGTCGCGGGCGGACAGTGACGAGATCCGCGAGATCCAAATAGATCTTATTCAACCCGGCCGACAGCAGCCGCGCACCACATTCGATCAGGCGAAGCTCGAGGAATTAGCCCAGTCGATTCGGACCACAGGTATTATTCAGCCGCTGCTAGTGCGGCCATCCGGGGGTCTCTTCGAACTGGTCGCCGGCGAGCGCCGGTGGCGTGCTGCCCAGCTTGCCGGTCTGGCTCGTGTGCCAGCAATCGTTCGCGATATAGCGGATGACAATCTACTTGAGCTAGCGTTGATTGAGAACATACAGCGCGAAGAACTCAACCCTGTCGAAGAAGCAAACGCCTACAAACGCCTTATTGAATCGCTGGGCTTAACGCAAGATGAGGTCGCGCGCCGAGTGGGCCGCGACAGAACGTTCGTAACCAACTACCTGCGCGTGCTTAAACTTCCGACGGACATTCAAGCCTTACTCGAACAAGAGAAGCTTACCTTCGGGCACGCCCGCGCTCTCTTGAGCGTGCAGGATCCAGTCGGCCAGCGGCGCCTCGCTCAGAAAATCGTCAAACACAACTGGTCTGTACGCGAAACCGAGCGCAGGGTACGACATCTGAGTAACGCGACTGACCGGCGCCAAACCCAGGCCGCGCCTCAACACGCTGATCCGAATGTTAGGGCCGCCGAAGTCAAACTCCGAAGAGCTCTGTCAACCCAGGTAAGAATCCATGAAGGGAAGAACGGCGTGCCGGGCAAGCTTGAGATTGAGTTTTATGACCTCGCCGACTTGGATCGTATCTTCAGCCTGATCGTTCGCGACTCAGCTTCGCAAGCAGCTCATCTGGGGGCTCAATCATAAAGGACATTCTGCTCGTTTCTACAATCATCGCGGTCGGGCTGCGGGTTTTGCGTCTTTTGATTAACTACAACCCAAGCTGAACACTCTATAAGAGGGACCTCATCCGATTTCTTCCTGTTTTTCTTGCCGCAAGCGAATTCGTTGTGTTAGCGTCTGGCTTCTGCTGAAGAAGAAAGCTGCAGACGTACCGTCCTGCTCACTGTTTTACTTCGTACGCTGCATTATTTCCGCTATGTTGAATTTTGATAACGCCCCTGCTAGTCGCATTCTGTTCGATTCGTTGGAACGGAGGCTACCGAAGCAGACTTTCGAGACTTGGTTTCGACCGCTGAGCGTGCGGAGCTCGTCCTCTGATCGGGTGCTCACCTTCGCCGCCCCTAACGCAGTCGTTAAGGATTGGATTCTCGCGCACTATGCGGATGTGATCCGGGATTGTTTAGGTGAGTCGGCGTTGAATGAATACAAGGTTGAATGGACGTTGCCTTCTGAATCGAAGGAGGCCGCGGGTCCGGCGCGCTCGCAGGAGCAGAGTTCGCCGCCAGGTGTTGGCCCGGGACGATACCCGCCTGAAGAGGGCGAGTCGATTCGCTTCGTTGACACGGCGCCATCGCCGCTAAATGAGAAATACACTTTTCAGAATTTCGTGGTTGCATCGTGCAACCGGTTCGCTCACGCCGCGACCAAAGCTGTGGCTGACTTGCCGGGCCAAACATACAACCCGCTTTATCTTTATGGTGGTGTCGGCCTGGGCAAGACCCATTTGATTCAAGCGACTGGACATGCCATCAAGGCCGCTCGACCCAATCTTCAGATTGCCTATCTTTCGCTCGAGCGTTTTATGAATGAGCTTATAAACGCAATCAGGTACGGGTACGATAAGACCCGACTATTTCGGGAGCGATATCGATCGATCGATGTCCTGTTGATAGACGACGTGCAGTTCATCGCGGGCAAAGAGCGCACGCAGGAGGAGTTTTTTCACACATTCAACGCTCTCTATGATGCGCAGAAGCAGATTGTCCTGACTTCCGATTGCCCTCCGCGCGAGATACCAGAGATTGAGGAGCGGCTGCACTCGCGTTTCGAGTGGGGATTGATCGCGGACATCGAACCGCCGGATCTGGAAACGAAAGTTGCCATTCTTCGTCGTAAGGCAGAGGTGCAGCGCGTCGCCCTTCCAGACGATGTGGCGCTTTTTCTGGCCGGCAATAGCAAACACAACATTCGAGAACTGGAAGGCTCGCTGATTCGAGTCATCGCGATGGCTTCTCTACGGGGTGTGCCGCTTTCAAAGGCTCTCGCGCAGGACGCCATGCGCAGCGTCTCTCAGTCCAATGAAGGCGACACGATTACGATACCTATGGTTCAGAAGGTGGTGGCCGATTACTACAAAATTACCGTCGATGATCTCAGAGCAAGATCAAACATGCGTCAGGTTTTAGTGCCGAGGCAGGTCGCGATGTATCTTTGTAAGAAGCTCACAGGCAAGAGTTATCCGGAAATCGCCCGACAGTTTGGCGGCAAGCACCACACGACGGTAATGCACTCGGTTGAGAAAATAGATCACCTGGTTACGTCTGATCGAAACATGGAAGCACTTATCAAGCGCCTGACTCAAAGCATGGGAAATTGAATTTAGTTTTCCACAAGTTCGTCTGTGCAAAACTAATCGGCTAATGTGAATTCAGTTAGATCGATGACAGGCACGCGGATCATTGAGGAAGCAAACGCCAATCTTCACAGGTCGTTTCGCTTAATCTCGCGATGAAAATACTACTTCCACACTTTGACAGGCATTACTAGTACTTCTAGGTATTTACAACTAAGGTATTCTTCAAGAGAAATTAGAATACCGTTGTGCAAAAGCTTTCGCGATTTGTGGTATATAGGATTTGAACAACCTTTAGGAGTCAATAATGCAATTTGTGATTGCGCGTGGTGCGCTGCAAAAAGAACTAGCTTTTGTTCAGGGAGTCGTCGAGCGGAAGAATACGATTCCAGTTCTCGCGAATATATTGATCGAATCGGCTGGCGAGGATGCAATTCGCATTAGCGGGACCGATCTGGACGTGACCATCAGGTGCGACGCTGACGCTGAAGAAATCAAGTCGCAAGGAGCCATTTGCGTCCAGGCTAGAAAGCTCTTCGACATCGCGAGACTTCTCCCGGATGCTCCGGTAAAGTTTCGAAAAGAAGAGAACGAGTGGGTGACGGTCGAGTGCGATCGATCAAAGTTTCGCCTACCCGGAATCTCGAAAGAGACGTTTCCTGAACTCCCAGGATTCAAATCCACACCTCTCAAGCTGCCGGCTTCGCTGCTGAAGCTTCTGATTGATCGAACCATTTTTGCGATCACGCAGGAAGAAGGCAGGTACACGCTGTCGGGCGCCAAGTTCGAACTTGATAGCAAGGGCGTGAAAATGGTGACCACCGACGGACATCGATTGGCCTATGTGGAGACCAAAGAAGGGTTATCTGAAGGCGGCAGCGGTGAGCTTGATGTCCTCATTCCGCGAAAGACGCTGGCGGAATTGACCAAGTTAACTGCTGATTTCGAAGGTGATATCAGTTTGGGCGCGGACGAGAATCACGTCTACTTTCAGCTTGGCTCGCGCTTGTTGATCTCGCGAATGCTGTCGGGCCAATTTCCTAATTATGAAATGGTTATGCCCAAGAACAACGACCAGTCAGCGACCTTCGATACAACCGCTCTCAGCCAGGCTGTTCGCCGGGTGGCTTTGATGGCTGACGATCGCTCTCACGCCATTCGCTTTCATCTCAGCAAAGAACAATTACTGATCAGTTCACAAAACTCAGAAGAAGGCGAAGCACGCGAAACTTTGGAAACTGATTTCTCAGGAGAAGATACAGACATCGGTTTCAATTCACAGTACCTTCAGGATTTCCTCAATGTGGTTGGCTCTGAGAAGGTCGCCTTCGAATTCAAGGATGGAAATTCACAGGCGCAACTAAGACCGGTGTCGGACGACAAGCACGAATACAAATATGTCGTGATGCCGATGAGACTTTAGTCTCTCTCTTCAACAATATCGGAATAATTGATTGGAAGAATTAAAGATTGAAACTGAACATTAAAGTCTGAAACTTAAGAATAAAGTTTCGAACTCTCCGATATCACACCAATCCTCCGGGTTATTCAGAAAATGTTTAAGCAAGCACAGTTTGCTGTTCTGACCCGAAAAAAGAGCGGAAAGCGACCTAGTGAGAGCGTCGCGCGCAACAGCTGTTCTACGTGAACTGCTTGAGCGTCGACGTTCCAACGGATGACCGTTAGGAGGGGGTCGCTATGGTTATCGAAAATGATCTAACGAAAGATGAACTCGATTATCTCATTGAAAAGTTGAGCCATGAAAATGATGACGCAACGCTGTCTGGTGCTGATTCAGAATCGGTGACTCAAGAGGTACAAGCTGATCTTAGAGCTAGGCTACAACGCGGAATTGAAGATTTGAGATCTAATAATGAAGATGTACCAGCAGATATTCTGCGACTCCTAGAACGTTTGTAGATCCCTCCACAAGGTAGCCTCTTTTCTTTCTTGAGACCCATCTGGACGATAGACAGTCGCCTTAAGGGCATGTTTCGGAGTTATTTGGATCCCTTCCAGATAGCAGCAACGACTAAGGCGACCAATCCCGCACCTAACACAAGTCCAGCGGCGTTCTGCTGTCTTCCCATCTCGTCGTACGCAGACAGCAATACGTTTTTAACCTGGGTAATGGTTGGACGAGCAGAAGGATCGACGGCAATCATCTGTTGAAGTAGTGCCTTGGTTTGGTACGGACCGTGGTAGATGACAGAACCCGCCTTCGGCCGCGCGCCAAAAAGCATTTCACAGGAACATACACCTAAAGCAAATACCTCCGCGGCCTCTGAATATACTGCGCCACCCTTGAATAGTTCAGGCGCCATGTACTCGATTGTCCCGACTAGCCCATTACGTGTCGCAAGAGCGGCTCCATATTCGCCGGGCAAGCAGATTAGACCGGCGTCTCCCAGCTTTAGATCCCGGTAGAGACATCCGCGACTTTGAACAATTTCAAGTGCCGCGCATACATGTGTGATGAAACCGATAGTTGATCTTTGATTCCACTGCAGAAACATCAGACGGTCTCTTGCAGATCCCATATCGCAGAATTCTTCTACCAGGAATGGATCAGAAGAATCGAGATTGTGGTCAACCAGATCGACTATAAACGGACAGTCTGAGAATTCGCGATAGGCCCACGCTTCTTGGCGGAGCCGCCTTCGCGCGTCGAGGTCTCGGCAGCCAAACTTCAACGCGACTCGTTGATTGTCTCTAATACGGCGACCTTCATAAACTGTTCCTTGTGCGCCGCTACCGATCAAACGCCTGACGCTATATGCCTCATGCGTGGAGCCGTGGATGATCCTTTGCGGTTGCATAGAGTGTCCTCCCGTAGTGAGCGGTATGATGTTAGCAAACCTACACTTTTACCTGTTTAATTCATAATGTAAGCTGTAAATATGCCGGTTAACAAAACCCCGGTTTTTATTGGGGATGAAGACGTAATTCGAGCATTCGATGTTCGTCAAATCCCGATGTCCAACCGGTTCTCACAGACTGGCGGCAAAGGGGCTATCTTCCGGCACTTATTTCGAGAGGTCGAGGACGCGGCGAAGGCCGAAGTTACTACTGGGACGATGCGTCGGTGATCAAGCGAGCATTGCTGGTCGATGAGATTCTCAACGCGGGCTTTCGCCGCGACGACGTCAAACTCGTTCTTTGGTTATCAGGTTGTGAAATTCCGATTAAGTCGGTGCGAAGCGTGCTTAGACGTAACGTTCTTGTTCTGCAGAGACAACTGACGGGAAAGAATAAATCTGCCGGCGAAATAGAAGATCACATCTCACATTTCATTTACCAGTACAATGACTTTGTTGAAACACACCCTCAACTCAACTTGCCGACTTATGAGGATCCTGATGCTCTAGAAGTGATCCTGAACCCGGGATACGACTTAGAGACTGCGCCGCTCGAAACACTATCAAACGATAATGAGGTCCCTCGCGGCGGAATCGATGACCCAAGCACCCTACCACCACACTGGGAATTCGTACGCAAACACTTTTCACTTGAGAAGTTGAAGGCAGCCATTTCTCTGTCGCCTGAAAGCGCTTTTCGCGAGGTGCAGAAGGACTTTATTCTTATTTCAAAACTATTTGCCACGATCACCGAATCTACACCTGCGGCAAAAACGCTGTCTCCTATCCGACTCAATGCAACATACACCTTTGGGTCGATAATCGCCGTTGCCGATCTATGTCTGCGACAGTCTGAATGGGCTCACAAAGTCGACACGTATCTGCCGATGGCAAGTTATTACATAGAGCGGGGACTCAAGTTAATGAATCTAGATCCATCACGAGTTAAAACAGAAAGCGGGTTTCAGAATGATACGGTTACCGCGCGAGCGTTACAGGGGATTGATGGTGCTGATTTTGAGAAGCTGGTAACTCTTTACTTGAGACACCGAAACTCAGAGCTTGCCGGAGTCGTTAGAACGGGAGTGAATGAGTTCGAGAAACCTATAAAGTGTCCAGTCGATGGGATTTTCTATATAGCCGGCCGACCTCCACAATGTGTCGCGATCGCTACAACTACGGCAGAGCATCGAGAGCTTAGAAGAAAATGGTTTGGAGGTAAGAAAGGCAACTATCATGAGCTGGGCGATATTAGGAAGGCACAGAAGGAATTCGCTGATTGGAAGCAGCGACAGAGTCGACAAATACGGAAGCTTTACTTAGCAACAAATCGGTATCTGAAGAACGATACGCAATTGTATCGCGACGCAATTGCTCGGGGAGTAAAGTGCGGAATAGATATTGAAGTCATTGAAGCTTCTCAACTGGTTGACTTCTTAGACTACCACCCTGAAGGTCAGTTTCTACGAAGGATATTTTTTCAAATTAGTGCCGGTCGGCTGAGTGAATCTTTATTAAGACTCATAGCCAATAAATCGCTCGCACATCACGCAAGGAAGTTTTCGGGCTTCGTATCACCCCAACACGAGATCTCTCGTGAAGCGCTCCAATCGCTACTGCAAACAGTATCCGCGCAAAACAGTCCTCTGATTGCATTGCGAGGTGAATCTGGCGCAGGAAAGTCCACTCTAGTTCGACAGCTCGCGCGACAAGTGCTCTCGAATGGTGGCTTGTCACTATGGTTGCCAGCAGAGGAAATTCTCTCGCACGGATCGCTTGCCTCGACATTCCACAATCTTCTAGTGAGGAATGAGCCAAGCCTGGAAGCCGATGCTGGAAATAGGTTGCTTGAAATATCGCGTCGTGCAAGAGGCGGACTAATAGTGATAGTTGATGACATCAACCGCTTGCCCGCGCCCGAGCGCGCATTAGAAGCCTTGCAGGTTTTGGCTACAGAGGCCCGACAAACTAACGCCCCAATCAGTTTCATCGTGCCTGTTTGGAAACACCACTTGCGCGACGACTCTTCCATCAGCAAACCGACTGATAGCGTGTGGTCGATAATCGAATTAGGTCAGTTCTCAAAAGCCGAGCAGCAAGAATTCGTCGAGACCTTTCCCGGCAATGGCGCCTGCACTCTTCGTTCAATTGCCGAACTAATGGGAGGGGATCCGTTCTTGTGTGGACTGACTTTGCCGATGCTCGGAACTGGGCTGCTTGTAGAGAATTTCATCGATGTAGTCAAACAGACATTTGAGAAAGTTCTATGCAAGGCAGCCGAAACGGCCGTGAATTTCAGGCGCATAGACGCCACCGCCGCCGAGTTTGCTGGCGTTTTGGATGATTTCATCAGCCTGTGTGTGAACCTCGATGATCCTGAGCCGGCCTGGGGTGCGGTCAGGGAACAATTAAGCGAACGAAAGTCAAACCTGTTGTATTTGTTATCTGAAACAAATCAGATGATTCGTATTTCTCAGGTCAGGGCTATCGAACATGTGACGTGGAAACATGACCGCCTTCGTGATGGTTTCGTCGGCCGTTGGTTGGCGAAATGCGTGTTGCCGAATCTTCATGGCTCAGAACCCGAAAAGTACAGGTGCGTTCTCAATCCGGCGCTTGCCGAAGCATGGGCTATGGCATTCATTTTCGCTCCCGACGACTTGCGGACGAAGACTATCGATCTGCTTTCCACGCAACAGCCATTAAGTTTAGTGGGACTCTTAAAGACTCGCGCAGGCGGGTTGTTAGAATACCGAAAGACAGTAGTGTCAGAACTTAAACGCTTTCTTCATACAACTAGTTTTCCGGATCCCGTTGGCGATCGAAAGTCGGACCTGATTTGGGCGCTTAGTAAAACTGACAATGATGACGTCCTTGAAGTTACGGATGGTTTACAGCGGCGGAGCTGGCATATCAGCGCAGCTCGCTTTCGTAATGGCGATGTCGACGCTGGTTTAGATCTCATGTCGAGCTTCTTTCCTGAAGACAACTTTAGCGACCTTGAAGAATGTGTTGCGGCATTTACAAAGAGACGTTCTTCGGAACGGGCCGAAGTGGTTGCCGAACTAGATAAGGTTGGCTGGGACGCAGATTCAACATCTCGTTTATTAGTTCTCGGGGGGTATCTAGGCTGGACGGAATTGGTTTCGGTTTCATGGGATCGTTGGAAATCACTATCTCGTGCTCTCCAGCTTTCGTTACTGCCACATGTTGTGTGGATGCTCAACAGATGTGGCGATGATCAGTCCCAGAGCTTCCTAGTTCAAGCGCTTCAGATGGCACAGGAAATTGGTGAGAATGAACCGGATGCTCAGGGTCGGTCGAATCTAGGTCGCGATTTTATTAGACCTGTAGAACGCTCCTTCAAAATGCTAATGACTCCCGCCTCGGCGAACACGTGGGCCGCTTTAGCAAGAACGCAGCCTCAAATGAGAAATACGGTCGCCTACATGTTGCGCCACATAGACCATCCGATCGCCTTAGAAACCTACATCAGAATGGTCGCACACGATGAGGATAGGCTGTTCGACGCTTTTGAGCATGCTGAGACCAACAGCCTAGACGGCTCGAGTATGTTCAGATCGTTAATTCCCAGGAGAGACGAAACGCGAAGAATGTTGTGGAACATCATTACAACCGACGATGATCAAGATATACGGAAGTGGGCATTTAGATTTTACAAGCGGGCACCGAACACAAACGACGTGGTGCGATTACAGGGAATTCTAGAAAGCGATTCACTTTTTGATGAAGTGTTACGTCTGCGCCTCAGATTAAGGGACGAGTCGGCCGCTAAAGCATATGTAAATCGTATCACTGAGGATCCTGCCAAGTGGTGTCATTGGGTGCATTTTTTGTATTCGAACACCAATGTCTCCGACGCGTTTTTTGAAAATATTCACATTGCATTGCAGAACGAGATCGCCTGTGCCTACCTAGAAAATCTTCCAAAGGTGATGCCCATAGAGGGAGTGCATAGATTTATCACTGAGAAGGGAGAGCTGCTCAAGAAATACCCCAGAATGTGGCCTGCGTTCTGGAGCGTAGGTACGCCTAGAACTCTCGCATATGTGCAGGATTGCATTAGAAATGCGTCACAGGAAGATCTCGAGCACTTCTTTTTTATGGAACACGGTACCAGCAGGAGGTCTCAGGCTACGTTTGATGCACTCTTGCCTGTCTTGGATAACTTTCCCGAAAGAGAGTTGGCGTTCTTGGCCGGCATTGCCGTGAATTCTGGATTTGCCAGTTGGGCGCGAGCGAACCTGAAATCACGACTGAACCGTGAAGACGCAAGGTATTGGCTAACTGAGGACGACGCGATCCAGATTCTCAACGACGCCGCGGACTCTGTCCGCAACGGTGAAGAGCCAATTCAAAGGAACCCGTCTCTTTACCATCTGGATCATGAAAGAAGAAACACGTTCGATGTCCGCAATCTTGTGCGGGATTGGCTTGGCCGAGCCCCAACACCAGAGCGACTGATTGTAGGTGCAATCGTAATAAAGCAAGCAGGAACAGGCAATGATGCAGTCTGGTGGAACAGTGTCGGTGTCCCGGAGAATAGTGCCATTGCTTCCAGAGTTTGGACAAACACTGGCTACTTTCTACAACGCCGCCGCTGGCACAAATCCTCGTGGTGAAATGGTGAAATCGTGGCTAGAAGATGATCTCGGTGGTGTCTAAAGAATCGAAACTATCATCACGTTCCAATACTGACAGTAGGCTAACGGTAGGCGAATAAGCATACAAAGTTTCTTCCCATACCTTGTCTTCGGGATCTGCTTCTCTTACCCATTCTGATAAATAAAAGACGCCGCACCGCTCTCCTGACCCAGCGGCCGTGTACTTTCCAACTGCGCAATTCGTCCGAATGCGGTATCGCCATCTAGGACTGGGATGGTAGTGCTTTACAATTCCACCAATCGCAACAACTACCGCAGACTCGCCCTCGACAAATTCAACGGTGCGGTATGCCGCGGCAGCTAAAGACACGTCGAACACCTTCTTAACCTCTTCGACGGTCTCTGTGGTTAATCCCTTGGCCGATACCATGGATCTAACCGGGCCAGCTGGCAACAATAACTCGACTGCGAACCTGTCAGCGTCTCGCTCACCGCGAGTCTTTTGATGACCCCAAGCGCCGACGCCTCTTAACGAACAAGCAGCGGCCGATGCCTTGCTCGGTAGTACGTAATGGCCAATCTCGTGCGCTAACGTAAACCTTCGACGACCGCGCTCCGCATTACCATTCACCGTGACTATGCCGCCAGCACGATAACGGAATGGAAACATCGCACCATCGTAAGCTCGTGAATTGACATGACGAATATCCAGCTGGAGTGCTTGCGCGACCGCTTCTACATCAATCGGAGGCTTGAAATTTAGCGAGGTCAAAAGGGCTTGAGCAAATGCTTGCGGGGATTCTTCTAACACAACTATTGTTTCTTTTGTGATCGAATCTCTTGCGCAATGTCTTTCAGGATCTTAACGTCGTCTTCAGTCAACAAATCCCTTCTCAGGGTGCGAAACGAGGGGGCTCCCGCTCGACTCACGGGACGTTCCCCAGCCAATAACGCGTCAATCCACTCCTGAGCACTCATCGGCCTGTTTTCTCTCACATGTGTACCAAGCGACTCGACAGTCTTAGACAAATTGGGCGGCACGTCGTCACCACGTGCGCGGAGTTCTGCTAACCCGCGCTCAAGCCGACTAGCCAATTCTGATGCCAGCCGCGCGTCTGACTCGCTCCACGCAATAGCATCATCATTCTCATCACCCGGAGATGACAACATTTCTATAAGAGCATCTAACTCTGCCTCGTTCAGAAGAGACGCCTTTTCCGTCATTGTATTCAACCTTCTGTCTACCGCGGATCCGTTACTCACCACATTGCCCTCAACTTTTGAGCTCTGTACTTCAAACGCTTCCGGATCTTTTCGGCCTCCCGTGGAGTTATCCCCAACGCCTCGGCGAACTCCGCCGGCGTTTCAGCCCCGTTTTCAGCCGCACGCATATACTTCTTCTCTTGTTCATTCTTGAGCGTGCGCTGGAACTTTTTGTAGACCATAGGTATTTCAATAAGTGTCAGCGGTGTTATATCAACTCGACCTTCTCTCCTCTTTTCCAGTTCTTCGATATCCAAGGCTATCGACGTTTGGTAAGCGCGGCTGCGCACAATATCAGTGACTTTGTTCCTAATAATTACCCGGCCCAGCGGGACCACATCTTCTTGACCTGTGCCGGGTTGCCAACCACGCGCATGTAAAGTCATGATCGCATCAGAAGCCAAATCCTCCGGAGATTTGCTAATACCGGTAATTACTCCATCAGCACCCACGCAATTTGCTCTCTTACATTCTGAGACAGCAAAACGCTTCAGCTTTTCGTAGACACGCGTAGCCTCGGCTACCGAGGGATCCAATTTTGGTCCAGGCTCAGCCATCGTTCTTCGAGACTATCTGTTAACTAAAACGGGCGAAACGAACAAAACCGACAAAAAATTATTTCCGCGAGATCCCCAAAAAATATTTTGTCGGATTAGTCGTGGGAATCCGTGTTCATAAATAGGGGAGAACCTGTCTCTCCTAAAAGGACGCGCTTCAGAGTTTGCGCCGCTGATTCTACCTGAGAGTCGTAAGCAAATGCGAGTTTTTTGACCGTTATTATTTAATTAAAGCAGGAGAAATCATGTCGTGGGGAAACGTAGTAGACATTCTAACAGTAGCACGATCAAATCCAAGATTAAGCAGGGGCGTGGCACAGGACGCTTATCTGAATATAAACCTTGGCTGCACATTCAGGACGTACCGTCGCGCGGTCTCGTTGCGCGCATACTAGGATGGAAAACCCGAAGAGTTCACCACCTCCTTAGTCTTTTCGAACAATCATATTTTTACACACTCGAATGGTCATCGATCGTAACGGATATTCGAGAGCAGTATCCCTTACTCCCTCTCGAAGAAACAGTCAGCATCGCTTCTGACTGCGGAATATCTCACCCCGTTCATCCCCGCACACGTTATCCAACAGTGCTAACTACAGATTTTCTGTTGACCGCAAACTCTGAGGATCAGCCACGGACTCTTAAACACAAAGATGATCTGGATACACGAACCCTCGAAAAGCTCGAGATCGAGCGACGCTATTGGGATTTCAGGCAAAAGAAACTAAAGATTGTGACAGAAGAACATTTTCCGATGACCGTTGCGAAAAACGTTGAATGGCTCCACCCATTCAAGCGGCGCGAAGAGTTCAGCGATTTCGATGAGCTTCAATTTTCATTGATTACATCCCATGTCTTATTGGCGGTGCAACACAACCATGCGCCGTTGAGGGAGGTGACCGTCGCTCTCGACGACCAACTTGGTCTTAAGTTGGGTACCAGTCTAAGTCTGACTCGATATCTACTGGCGAACCGACAGTTGCGCGTCGACATGCAACAGAGGATTAATCCGTGCAATCAGCTTGCGCTAATTATTTAGGCGATCATCATGAAATTATTCGTGAACATGGTCTACAAGTGGGTCGACCAGCCGGCTCTAGATTCAATCGAACGATTGCTGCGGCTCGGGCCGGAGAGTGCGTGGGTGTGGTGCATCAAAGTTTATGGAAAAAGTGCGAAGCCGATCCGCCGCACACGGGCCGAAATTGAAGCGGCGCTTGATAACGGAACCGCAATTAAACGACCCGATCCATACGCGGGGTTGGCCCGTGCCGATTCCGACATCAAACAAAGTCATCGTAACCACAGAGATCAGAACTGGAATCTAATTGCGCCCCTTGTAGAAAGCGGTGATCCTCGAATTTTTCAGTTCTACGAACGCGACTCACCTATCGCTAAAAGAATTAAGGAGATCGGCTGTACAAAGTCGAAAATGTACCGGTGCATTCGACAGCACTACCAAAGAGGACAAATAAAGAATGCTCAACTCCCTTTCTATGAAAACTGCGGCTGGCGTGACCGCTTGGATAACCAGGATGACAAGCCGCCAAGAAAAAAGCTCGGACGACCCAGTTCGGTTTCTGCGGCCACGGGAGAGCCGCGAGGTATCAATATAACCAAGGAAATACTCCAGATATTTCGCAACGGCATCGATCTGTATTATCTCGTTCGCGATAAGCCCACACTCCGACGAGCATACCAGCTCATACTTGAACACTTCTTCAATTGCGGATACCACAAGAACAGAGATGGCATACTCGTTCCTACACTTCCACCGACCGAGCTGTTACCTAGTTACTACCAGTTTAAGTATTGGTTCAAGAAAGAACGAACTCCGATAAAAACCCAAATTGCGCGCGATGGAGAGAGAGCGCACCTATTGCGCGGCCGCGCAAAACTCGGAGATTCAACACAGATGGCTTATGGCCCGGGATCAATATTCCAGGTCGACGCTACCATTGGCGATGCCTACCTTCGAAGCTGTCTTAACAGACTTCGAATATCCGGTCGTCCGGTAATCTATTTCGTCATTGATCTTTTTTCCCGGCTTATCGTTGGGTTGAGCGTCGCTCTTGAAGGCCCAAGCTGGCTTGGCGCCATGCTGGCACTCGAAAACGCAGTTACCGATAAAGTCGCATTGTGCGCTGAATACGACATATCAATCGACTACGATGACTGGCCAACACAGTACCTGCCGGAATCCTTAATGGCCGACCGCGGAGAGTTCGAAGGGTATAACGCCGATCAGCTCGTGAGTGCGTTCGGTACCACGGTGCTTAATACGGGCCCTTACCGCGCTGATATGAAAGGCGTCGTCGAACAGCACATCGACCTCAGTAATGAAAAGACCATTCATTGGATTCCGGGAGCCGTAAGAAAACGCGAACGAGGAGATCGCGATTATCGCCTGGACGCAAAACTCACATTGAAGGAATTTCGGAAGATCATGATCCTCTCGACAATCCATCACAATCTGCATCACTACATCGAGGATTACCCGCTAACGCCGGACATGATCGCCGACGGTGTAGAACCATATCCGATCGAGTTATGGCAGTGGGGGCTAAAGAACCGTTTGTGGCCATGTTGCGAATCACAACCGATACCTTCGACTCTTATATACGAACGGATTCGCTACGTTCTCTGGCGTACTTCGAGGACAAAAACTTGAAGCCGCTCTTAACGCAAGGTACCCCCTTGATCTATTAGAAGCATTGCAATCCGAGGTTGATCCCGATGCCTTATGGATTCGATCCGTTATTAGTTCTCGGGAGCGAGGAGCGCAGGCGCCATATCGCCACATTCTAATTCTCAACCTCCTTGGCTGCTCCCTCAAAGATTTTCTTGCCTTGCCGGAAACACCTTTCGGCCCTTTCGGTTCGCCTCCCTGGCCATGTCTTAATCGGGCTGCGGACCATTTCAAACAACCTTTAATTGGTAAGTGTTTAGTGCGAATGGCCACTGACGGATCCAGTCGGCCGCTCGGCATCTTTATATGCGGTTGTGGGTTTGCCTATTCACGGTTGGGGCCGGATACCAGCGAGCAGGATCGGTTTCGTTACCACCGCGTTAAAGAATACGGAACAGTATGGTTCGAAAAGATGAAGTCTTTGCGCTTTTCGGAACGCCGCTCTGTCAAGGAAACAGCAGCAATGCTCGGCGTCACCACCATCACTGTAAAGAACGTTTTGAACAAATTGCGCGGCACCAGAAGCCCTGCATGGACGATATCTTCTGCCCAAATGGAAGAGCGACGCGCCAGCTGGTCCGAAACTGTCAAACAGAATCCAAGCTTGTCACGAAACCAATTGAGACTGCTTGCGGGAAATGTCATCTACAATTCACTCAGACGCCGCGACCCTGAATGGTTGGAAAAACATTCACCGCCGAAGATCAAGCCCAAGGGACACAAGCCAATCACAAACTGGCCAGAACGAGACCGAATTTTCGCCTCCAGGGTCAGCAAGGTAGTCACAGAGATTCTCAACACCCCCGGCAAACCCATTCGTTGTTCAGCCACCCGCGTCGCCAGGCGCCTTGGTGTAATGGAGACCCTCTATAAGAGGTGTCCGGACGTACTACCCCTGACGCGAATGGCGATCTACGATGCGGCGGAAAGTGTAATTGACTTCGCGATTCGAAGAGTTCGCTGGGCGGCTGAAACCTACAAGTCGGAAAGTGTGCAGTTTAACTCGACACAACTTAAGGCACGAGCCGGGCTGAGCAATGCCGTAGGTCGGAATCTTAAGGTGGTAGAGGTTGTCAGGAGTTTAAGTAATGAGGAGTGGAATTAATGAATCGAAACAAAAGAATAGTCTCCACATCAACTGCCGTCGAAACTATACCGGGCGGGTTAGCAAGACTGGCGCAGGCGTTCCGGCAACGAAATGTCGCAATTGCGAAAATTTCTCTGAAGCGTGGACGAGAACTTTATGAATACGCTGTGAACGAAACCACGTCAGATACTCAATTCGTTCAAGCACAATTTAGATCAATTGTAATCACCGTTTCGTGCATACCGCCATTGAATTCTGAGTCTCGCGAAATCCTGCAATCAAGGACACAATACGCAGCAATCGCCGCAGTTGACTGGATCGCACTTCCTGCTCAGTTGACACTTCTGCAAAACAAGACTTTGGATACAGAAAACAGTAATGCCACAAGTCATCAGATTGAACACGTGGAACCTGCCGAGTCCACAAGGATGATCGGTACCAGCACGCAAATTATCGAGCTGATCCACAATGCGAGACGGGCGGCAAATTCAAATCACGTTGTCTTGATTCTGGGCGAATCAGGGACGGGAAAGACGACCGCGGCCTCGATGATCCACGAACGTAGTCCGCGTGCTGGTAAACCTTTTGTAGATGTAAACTGCGCGTCGATTCCCGACTCACTGGTAGAGAGCGAACTCTTCGGACACGAAAAAGGCGCGTTCACCGGTGCCATCGCCCGCAAGAAAGGTCTCTTTGAAATGGCCGATGGAGGAACACTCTTCCTTGATGAAATCGGCGAGCTCAAACTGGAATTACAAGCCAAACTCCTAACAGCGATCGAGCAACAAAGATTCAGACGCTTGGGCGGCAACACTGATATCAAATGCGATGTGAGGATTCTCGTCGCCTCATCGCGCAATCTTCAACGAATGGTTCTTGAAGGAAAATTCCGCGAGGATCTTTATTACCGTCTGGCAGTTCTTGAAATTTCGATTCCACCACTGCGGGACCGCCGCGAGGACATTCCAATCCTCGTGCAGGATCGACTGATTCAGGAACAACAACGATCTGGGGTTGTGGACACTGTCAAAATAGAGGACGCAGCGCTTAGAGAACTTAGCACTTACCATTGGCCTGGCAATATTAGAGAGTTACATAATGTGATTGCTCGTCTCAGTATATGCGCGGACAAGGGCTCACCCATTACAGCAGAATCGGTTCGTAAAGAGATCGAGCGCTTTAACCGCACGTCGAATCAGTCCCGCACAAGAAACGATGAGTCGGATGCTCTTACCAGGCGAATCGCTCCAGCAATTCATCGTGCGTGTAAAACGTAATGTGATTGAAACCGTTTGTGATTGCACAGGCAGTGTCACTGCCGCCAGCGTAAGACTTGATTTTGACCGGAGCGCCCTAAGCAAACTTCTAACGAGGCTTAATGCTCAAGATCATAACGGAACCGAAATTCCTGATGCTACTCCGGCAGGTTTTGCATAAAGATCGAGATCTAGCGCAACGCGATCCAGAATGGCTGGATCATGATCTACGACCAAACTTATCGTAGCTGCGAGGTAGTTGAGCTTCAGGTCACGTCTCAACATCATGTCTGCTTCATTGAAACCCGCGGCAGGCTTCTCCAAAGGAACCATCTGTCTGAAAATTTCACGAGCCAGGAAGATGCGAAGCTCAGCCATCTCGTGAAAAATGCTCTCGTCCGGGGGAGAACCGGCAAAATAAAGACCACCGGGAGTGATGGCTATCTGTCCGCCGTCGAGATGCCCGGCGTAAACGTTGCTGCCTTTGTATAGAACAACTCCTTGTCTGTTTGAGCAACCCACAAGCTTTAATACAGGATCCAAAGCGCTCAGTAACCGCTCTCTTGCTGCCGAATTATCTACGTCGTGATACTTGACCTCATCGGGCAAAGTGTTCCGATCAATTGCCGGAGCCCTACAGAATGGCGGCTGCGGTTGTTTCTCAATCCATTTCTTAATTTTCGCCGCGCCCACTTCTCGCGCCCATTTGACGATGTCTTCGACCGCGCCTTCCGGATGCAGGGGCTCGTTTGCTTGCGCCGCGGAATCGCTGCTCACGCCATCGACCTTCCACGCGCCTTGTTCCTTTATGAGCTTATAGTGCACCGTGGCACCGTTGCCGTTTCCTCGGGTGACTTCTACGGTCACCTCCGCAACGTCTCCGACAATATCTTCCTTCAGTACTTTGATGGACTTAATTCCGCCGTCATCCGTAAGCTGCAGTGAAGCGTTCGTAAGGTCCGTTTTGAGCGGCCCGATTCCCATTCTGCTGATAAGACCGCTTGAGAAGAACGTTTCAGCCTTCTCCACATCCCCGCGCTCTACTGTTCTGCACAGAGCTTCAACCCTTTTCGAGGGACTTGCTGATAGGTTGCAGCCACCTGAAAGGACTAATCCAATTAATGCGATGACCAAAACAAACCGCAAATGCTGAACGCGACCAAGACATCTGAGGTAAATATTTTTCATGAACGGTTGACCCTTCAACGAGGACAGTGACTCTGACGGGGCCGCTCTGATATAAGAATAGCCCCGATTCGCTGTTTGATTGGCACGCAAGAGGCACCGCGTGATGTTGGCACCTAAGGATCGCCCCAGGTGACGCCGACTGCCGGAAATTCGCACTATGAATTTCTGGCAGATCCTAACAAGCTGTTCCTTGTGCTCCCAATGGGGAGCATAGTACTCCTCAGCGCGGGTAAGCACCAAGCGGTAGCAAACGATTCCCAGGGAGGCCTACTCTGATGGGATCGTCGCGCCCGAAGCCGAAAAAGCTCGCTGCCAAGTTGCGCCAAATCCGTATCTCTTTCGGTCTCAGCCAACAGCAAATGGTTGAGCGACTAAAAAGCGAAAAAGGAAATCTGACAGTCTATCCTGGAAATATTTCGAGATTTGAGCAGGCTCAGCGCGAACCGCCACTTCTAGTTCTTTTGGCTTACGCCAGAGCCGCGGCGGTGACTATAGACGTACTCGTCGATGACGATCTCAATTTACCTAGCGGCCAATCAGCTGGTGTGGGAGAGAAGAAGACACGTCAACGAAAGCTATAAGACTGTCAGTCCGATCGAAGTGAAGGGACGCGGAGGGATCCAGAGCACCGGTCCTGGCCATGACTGCTCCCATCCATAAGAGGAACTCAAATTGTGAGTTTGGATTAGAACCCCTTTTGCAACCTCCTGCGCCGGGCTTCAAAAGCCTAACAAAAAAAGGGGGCTGGCAATATGAGGCCTGGTAATTTGGCCTTTAATGTGGTAGAAATCCAGGAACAACAAGACTAGGCGCTTTTTGCCCAGCCGCTGTTTGAAGATCAAAAGACTACCGCCGGCAAGGCTTGTTTAGCCTCCGGCGTTTTGGCCTGGCATGTTGTTGATTTTGAGCCACGTTTCTGCAGGCGTTCAAGACCACGTCGGAAAAAACATGGTTAATAATCCTCCACCTCAAACTCTCTGCCCATCACAGATTAATTCGACAACCCAAAGCACCCGAAGCTCTGACGAAGCCATCCGCTCGCGTCTACTGCAGTGGTGTGAGGCTGATGCTGACCATTGGTCCTTCCGAAAAAACGCAGACAGGGAACACATGCATGCATGTTTTCAATATCCTGCGATGATGGTCCCTAAGATGCAGGGTGAGTTAATCCATACCATCATAGGTGCATCCCCACAGATCAAAAGCCTCTACGAACCCTTTATTGGCTCAGGCACCGTTCTAACTGAAGCGATGCAGCAGGGGCTAAATCTTAGAGGTCAAGACATAAATCCCCTGTCAATTCTTCTCTGCCGAGCCAAGAGTGGTCCTTTCTATGCGGACTCAGCTAACGAAAGGACCAAGGATCTCCTTGCCCGGCTTCAGGCGGATCGAAGCACAAAACTAGAAGCTGACTTCACAGGGCTAAAAAAATGGTTCAGAGACGATGTGGCAATAGCGCTGTCAAAAATTAGGCGCGCTATCAGGGTAGAGCGCTACCTTTGGTGTCGAAGATTCTTTTGGCTGGCTTTGGCGGAGACTGTCCGACAAACGAGTAATTCTCGGACGACCACTTACAAACTCCACATTCGCACACCTGAGGACATTCAGAGGCGAGACCGTTCTCCACTCGAAATCTTCGAAACTATTTTGTCGAAGAATCTAGAAAGGCTCACCGAGAAAAGAAATATACTTCAAAAGAAAGGTCTCTTGAAGAAGGGAAAATATATTGGCGAGATTCAAGTGTCACTCAAGGATACGGCAACTCCCGATGAAAATAATTCAACCGGCTCATTTGATATTCTGGTCACCTCTCCACCCTACGGCGATAACCGCACCACCATTTCGTATGGACAACACTCCTATCTGCCACTTCAGTGGATCGATCTGAAGGACATTGACCAGAGCTTAGACCAGGAATGGTTGGAAAGTTCATATGAGATCGACCGTCGAAGCTTGGGAGGGTCGTTGCGACGAAGCATTATCAGAGAATCCGAAGCCCTACTCGACGTTTCATTTGCCTTCAGGCAAATTATCGCTGATCTACAAAATGAACCAGAGGACCGACGACATCGCGTCGCCGCTTTCTTTCGTGATATCAACCGCTGCATAGATCCGGTTCTCGCTCAGCTGAAATCCGATGCCTATATGGTTTGGACAGTAGGTAACCGGAATGTCGCGGGTCGCACTATCCCAATGAATGAGATCCTGGCCGATCTCCTAATCGCTAAGGGATCTCAAATGGTAGTCAAGTTTGATCGGACTATTCCGTCGAAGAGGATGGCCATTTTAGCTGGCGGATACGATACAATCGGAGCCGAAACAATTTTGGTTATGAGAAACAAGGCAGCCTAGAGTCTTGCCCACTAAGATCCCAACCACCGACGATACTGCCCCGACCAATCCTTCTGCGTCCGATTCAGCCCCCGCAGTCGAGCCTCATTTCAGTGTACACGCCTCAGTCGTTTTTCAGCTCGGGGAAAGTCTAATAAGCGATGTCGTTCAAGCGTTGGTGGAACTAGTCAAGAATGCGTACGACGCCGATGCCAAAACCGTCTTCGTCGAAGTCAACACTAGCGACCCACTTAACGGCGACTCCGCTTATCCAGGTGTTCAAGGCTACGTAATTGTTGATGACACCGGCACTGGAATGGATCTCGATGCGATCAACTTCGGCTGGCTAACAATCTCGAACTCTCCAAAAAGAGAAATGAAACGGCTACAGAAGACGAGCGTGTTAGGCCGAACCCCGCTCGGCGACAAAGGCCTAGGACGACTCGGGACTCAGCGTCTAGGACGCAACCTCGAAATCTATACACGGCCCGCTGGCAGTGCCATCGAACATTACGTCGCCTTTTCCTGGAGTGATTTTAAGACGGCGGCTCGACTGGAAGACGTTCCTGTTACGGTCCGCAGTTATCCTGCCAAGAGAAAAAAAGGCACTCGCTTGGTCATATCCGATCTCGTTGATAAGCGCTATTGGATCGACAACGGCGCTGAGAAGTTACAAACCGATCTCTCACAGATGATTTCGCCATATAAGAATGTTGGTGATTTTCAGGTGGGAGCTCGATTTGACGGCAAGGATCTTGATCTAATTCAGTTCACTGAAAGCATTCGTAGAACAGCACAGCTTCACTACACCATCAATTTTGACGGCGAAATCCTTAACGTTACCGGTAGAGCCAGATTAGACTTTTTCCGGCCGGAGAACCCGCGGGAAAAGGAGGAGTTCAGAGTCTTGGTCGATGTCGACCAAGGTGAAGACTTTTATCAGTTTCTAAGCACCCAAAAGCGAGCCCAAGAGTATCTTCTAGGTCGCTCCAAAAAAGCAGGATGGTTTGTCGAATACAACAGACAGTGGATCTTCTCTGCCCTCGATAAAATGTTAACTGTCCCGAAGGAAGCCATTACTGACCGAGCCGACATTCAGGAAAAGACCTCAGAGCATGAAGTAAACGTTGAGCTGCAAGGAGACCCACCTCCGGAGAAAAACGGCATGGTGAAAGCAAACCCAGGTCCGTTTAAGGGAGAGGTCGACGCTTTCGACCTTGGGAAAGACTATCTGGAGCGCCAGTCCATTGTTGATAACGTTAAAGATTTTCGAAGCCTGATTAAGAACATAAGTGGAGTTCGTGTTTATAGGGATGGGTTCGGAATACGAGTAGAAGAGGATTTTCTCCAACTTGGCAAAGACTGGACATCTGCGAGCTCCTACTACGGATTAAAGCCGGGAAGCACAATCGGGTTTATCGAACTGACGGCAAGAGACAATCCTAACCTCGAAGAGAAAACTGATAGAGAGGGCTTCAAGAAGACTCCGTACTATGACAATTTCTATGACTTGATCAGACTATTCACAGCCTTCACTTCCGACGCGCAGGATTTTATTAGACGTGGGTATGTAAAGTTTAAGAGCGAACGTCAAAAAAAACTAGCCGGCATTGAAGCTATCGCCACGCCTACAGACGTCGCCCTCCGTCTTAATCGAAGCTTGGCAAAAGCTGCCACCTATAAAGAAGGTCTCGAGGGGCTTCAGAAAAATCTCGGCACGACTGAACTTGGCGCTCAGCACCAACTCTCAGAATTAGAATCCTACATAATCTCCAAACCAGGCGATGGCAAGCAGGTTACGGCAGCCATAGAATCAGTAAAGCAAACTCTTATCAAAGCAGAGCGTTCCGCCGCTAATGTTGAGAAGTACCTAGGCGAGGTCGTTACATCAGGCCACGCAGTCAAATACCTGGAGTCTCAAATACAGATGCTACAGGAGCAGATCCACGACTTCTACGACACCATGAGCCTCGGTCTCACTGCCGAAGTCCTCTCCCACGAAATCCATAATATTTCCGATCAACTGGCTCGCCGAACCCAGCAGATAATGAAGCATCTAAGGGAAACAACCGATCCTCGACTAGTTGCATATTTGGGATACGTAAACAGCGCCGTGAATGAACTGCGACGCCAACTCAGACATTTAGCACCGTCTCTTCGTTATGTTAGAGAAAAGAAAGAGCCGATCGATGTAGTCGGTCTCCTCGAAGAAGTAACTGACTATCACCGTTCACGTTTTGAGGGAGACAATATTGAAGTAAAGATTGAGCCCATCAAGACTCGCAAGTTTGTTCTCCTAATGAATAAGGGCAAACTTGTTCAAATACTCGACAACATATTCCTTAACAGCGAATATTGGATACGTGAAGATCTCAGACTAGAGCGAATCAAGCGCGGAATAATTACGGTTGAGATCGACAAACCCTTTATCCGAATTCGTGATAATGCAGAAGGAATAGACCCGAAGATAGAGACTTCACTTTTTGAGCCTTTCGTCACAACCAAAGGAAAGCAGAAGGGGCGGGGGCTGGGGCTCTTCATCGTAAAACAGCTCTTAGATTCCGAGGCGTGTACTATCTCGCTGCTGCCAAAGCGCAACCGGAATAAGCGCTTTTACATATTTGAGATTAACTTGAGTGGAGCATTAAATGAACGCTAACCTCACAGCAAAAGATGCCATCAAACAATTAATTCAAATAACTGGCATTCGAAGAATCATTTTCGTTGACGACCTTTTCGAAGAGATGAATCTTCAGAAAGTTACCGAATTAACAGTGTCACTCACGCCAGACACTCGTCGAACAATAACCGGCTTTGAAAATATACCTTTTGAGGAGGACTTTAGCTCCTGGCTTGGAATATTAGAGCAAATTTGGAATGACGCAGATCGCGAGAAGCAAACATCAATCTTCAGAGAGCTACTCGACAAGAACCCGCAAACTCAAGTACAAGGCGAGACGCCGGCAGAGTCCACTCTAGGCACATATGACTTGGATACAGAAGCAGCGTCAATCTTGAAAACATTGGTACCTGACGACAGTGCTTTTAAAGAGTTGGGGCCCACGGAATGGGATAGCAAGCGAACGAAGATATTAAGCGAATGCAAGAGCCAGAAAACTCTCTTTCTCTTTGATGAAGATTTGACCAAAGCAGGAAAAGGACCTACTGCAGGAAGAGATTACATAAGGTCAGTCTTAACAGACACGCAACCGGACGAGGCACTCTGCGGGCTAATAAGCCACAAATTCGGATCTGCTGGTGAGTTCGAAGTCTTCGAAAATTTTAAGAAGCCGGAATTCAATTTAGACCAGAACCGAGTGGTCCCCCTTTCGAAAGCAAACCTTCGAGACGATCCAATCGGCTTTGCTCGCAGACTGCGTTTGACTGCGGTAAATCCCCTAAGCGCGCAATTAAAAGAGAGAGTATTTGAAATTGAAGGCAAGGCAAACGGAGTCGCAAAGACCAAGATTGATGAGATTAACGTTTATACGTTCGATAAGATCATCTTTCAAGCACCCAACCGCGAGGGAATCTGGGAAACCGAAACGTTATTTCGGCTGTACGACATGTTTCAGCGGAAGGAAGCCCGTAGAGATGCCGCTGACGATGTCAAATTAAACGAACTTGCAGCCCAGATCCGTAAAATCAGTCAAATCATACCTAGCATGGAATCAGCAGAGCTACCGCTTCCTTGCGACACCGGCGCCGACTCCTTAACAAGCGGAGCGACCCAAGCTCCCCAGGTAGATGAGGCTGTGAGTAGTTCAGTAATCACCTTAGTCGATCACGATGCAGGTGATTTCGATGCTCGATTAATCCAACGCGGAGAGCTTTATGAAGAATCTGGCCATCTCAACAGCCACCACCTTCCGCTTGACCTGGGAGACATATTCGAAAAGACTTCTGGTGACGGCATTGGCCGTAAATATTTATTGCTGACACAGCCTTGTGATCTGATGGTTAGACCTAGTGACGGCGCGAGACGCGGGGCAATAACTGATGCGCTCCTGGCGGAAATCAAAGATGAGGTAGCGGTCGATGATTTGGGAAACTGCATGCCCTCAGAAAGCTATTATGAGTTACCCTACTTCGATGAGACGTCTCTAACCAGCAAGTATGTCAACTTTCGATTAACTCATTGCGTTAGACTGCTGGTTCTGGATTTGTGTGTTTTTGACGATCACGGTTTTTCCACCTTTTCGATAGACGTCCCTTGTGCAGAGAATATGCTCTTGGCATGGAAGGCCCGGCACGAGAAGGTCAAACGGAAAGTCGAAGAAGTGTTGACGGTTTATCAAAAGCTATTTGAGGTCAAGAAGCACGGCGTCCCAGATGAAATGCGCCGGGCGATAGGCGTGCCGAAATCAACAGACAAAAGTCTATTCGCGGGAACATTCGATACCCGGACAAAGACGTTAAGCTACGATGTCAAGCGAACAGGCCGTCTGAGTCAAATCCATTCTACTGCGGCATTGCTCAAGTATGCCAACTACATGTCTAGACCAGCATTCGATCTGGATCTCGGTAAATGACCAAGATCAATGGTGATTGGTTTAGAGATCCCGGCACTTCAAGCCTTCACCCCTGCTCAAAGCGTTTTGCTCAGACGCCAACTCTACCTCTCGTCTAGCCCCGATGATGGAAACTTCAGGTGCAATGCAACAAAGCATAGGAAGGCTCAGGGTGGAATAAACGTGAGTAAGTTGTAGAAATGTAAAGGCAGGCATTAGCACGTCACTCGCCGTAGACTAGTTTTGCCCCACTCTAGCGCCCGGATGCCAAACCGTCTCAATTCTCTCTATCACCATCCCTCGTTCACCGACTTTCACCTTTAGTTGACCGCTTAGAATTTGCACGCCAAATTAGCTAAATGAAAAAAATGAAAAAAGGACCCGCATGTTATGAAAACTGGAAGGCCGCCAACGGCGGGACACCTGTACATCTAGCTTACGAGTACCCTCTTTACACCGACGCGCGCATCATCGGCAACGACCTATCGGATGGATATGGTCCCTACCAAATCCTTAATTGCGTGAGACATCAGCCAAATCAGCCCCGGCCAGCACTCGTTTTGTACGTCGAACACCACTTGAAATACGAGCCCGAAGTAAAGCTCAAGACCGAAGCTGATACCTACCATGGCGGCAACTTGCAGGATGAAATCGCGGCCCTCCTGTCTCTCTGCCTTGGTATTCGTCTCAAGTCAGGCGACGCGAATCGCAGCTTTGGTGCGAGTGACGATCGAGGCCGACCAATCTCCTACGGATTTGCGAAAGATCCAATACCACCGATCGTTGATGAAAGACCGATTCTACCCAACGCAGTCAAGGAACATCACCTGGAGGAGGCCATGCTCCTCCGCAACTTACTCGAGCTTGAACCAAGCAACGCAGTTACGCTTATCCGCGCCGCCCGGCTTTACCAGGAAGCAATTTGGATAGTCGAGTCCACCCCTGAGCTATCCTGGCTCATGTTTACTTCCGCCATTGAGACCGCGGCCTCCGCATGGCGGCGCTCCACTGAAACAGCAGTTGAAAGCCTAAAACTATCCAAACCGAAACTTATCGACATCATAAACGAGCTCGGCGGAGACGAACTGGTAACAAGAGTGGCGAACGAACTTGATGGTTTGTTTGGCGCTACCAGAAACTTCGTAGACTTTGTTCTTCAGTTCCTGCCTGAACCGCCTTCCCATCGTTCCTATGAGTGGGCACAACACTCGTGGGATTCGAAGATTATGAAGCGAAGCTTGAAGTTGATATACGACCATCGCTCGAAAGCCCTCCATGGAGGCATCCCGTTCCCTGCTCCCATGTCCTCTCAACCTATAAGTGTTGCTGAAAATCCCGCTCTGGTAGAAGTTCCAGTGGGTCTGGCAACAACCACGCGCGGCGCGACTTGGGCTAAAAAGGATACTCCTATGCTGTTACACACTTTTGAGTATATTGTTCGTCATGCTCTCTCAAATTGGTGGAAGTCGATGATAGAGCCTCGCGGCTGACCCCCATTCCGGCAGAAACCCTCTTCCCACAGATCTCTTGCATGAGTAATCCTGAAAATCAACTCTTCGGTCGAAGCTTTGATTCTAGTAGGTTGAGATTATCCAGAAATAGCCTAATCAGCCGCCTGTCATAATAGATTTCTCATCGACTTACACTTTTGTATTTATTGAAGATTTTTTATGAGCCCAACTGACGGAAAGCCAGACAAAAGACTCTTGGACGAGTCTATTGACAACCTAACTCCTCCGAACGACGAGATGGATGTTAATGAGTGCCACAATCTTCTTGGAAAGAGCCGGCATCGATCTGAACTCGTCGAACGAGGATCTCAAGGAAAGACTCAAGCGCGAAGTTGACGAAATGACTGCGCGAAATGAAGAGTTCCCGCAAGAATTGCTAAGATTTCTAGAACATCTCTAAAACATTCCATATCGAGAGACCAACTCTCCATGGACTTTGAACCGTTCGGTTAACAACATTCAGAACCAAGATGAAGGCTAGAAACGGCTCAGACCGCGACCATTCCTTTCCATTCGCCATCAGTGCGGCGAACGGTCGCGTAACCGTCCGAATGCATCTCTTCGATTCTCACCAGTTGGCCATCTGGTAGTCGGGCAAGTTTGCCCGTTAGATCGTCTTTGCTTTCCATGCAGACAATCCTATCAGACAGATCAAGTAACGATCTTTAGCAAGCCAATAGAGCCATTGCGCGACCCCGCCATGATGCGAACATGTGCCGCGATGGTTTTGGCTATAACTGTATGTGCCATCCCTGCATCTTGCGGTTGCGCCGACGGGCGCTGTATTGCGGGGCATCTGCGGACTTGGGGCGCGTGAGGTTTGCGCTGATGGTCGCGATGGGCTTGGAACTGCCTGCAGCGGCTGAATGTTTGCGGTTGACAAGCTTGTAAGCCGACCAACAGAACTAGGGCGTTGCGTATGATTCTATTCATACCCTTTAGCAAAGATGAAAAGGCGGCGAGCACCATGTTCAATGAATGCTGCCGCCGCTCACTCTCGACGGACCCCCGAAAGGACGCCGTCACATTCTAACGCACCGTAACGGTTCTAAATCTCTCACCTTCATTTTTGCCGTCTTACTCACCTTAGGTACTAGGAGAGTAAAAGGGTGGGACTGTATCTAAGTTGGTGATAGAATCCGCGCGCTATCGGAAGGAGCGCCCGTGAAAGTCAAGAATCTTGTTCCTGTAGTTCTCACTTCAGTTCTTTTCATTGTCGGCATCGGATACGCACAACGAGCTGGCCAACCGCCCAATGTATCTGCGACCGAGGTCATTCTAACTGCCCCGGCCGCGCCATGTGATGAAAGTTTGTGGACGCACGTTTATGCCGGCACATTCGGCACGGCGAAGGCCAGCTCAAAGTAATTGACCCCTGTAAGACCGTCACTGGAACGATTGTGTTTGCGGGAGGAGAGCCTCATGCTGATTTTCACCTTCGCTTGAAGCTTGAGACCGGACAATCAGGTTTATTGAATGCGAAAAACAAAGCGCCGCTTCCCGGTGGACAAGGTGGATTTTTTTAGTGGTTGAGCCGATATGTCAGAAGGAACCCACTCAAGCGGACACTATAAAGGAGGCCGTGTGCAACGGGCTTCGGCAAAGCCTTCCGGCGATGACGACAATCAAGGCCAACGCGAAAAAGAAAGTGGGAACTCACGTTGAGGTAACGGGCGCCTTCATCAAGGACATGCAACATGGCTGGAACGAGATTCATCCCGTCACATCTATTGTTATTAAATAGAAAAGGCCAAGCCCTCCCACAAGCTCAGCCTTTTCTTCACAGCTTTAGGGGCTGTGTTGTTTGGGCGGAGACGTTCAGCCTCTTCACCAATGTGTCCTCACCCCACACCGGCAACGCCCTAAGTGCCGCGTATTTTATCCGCTGTTAGGTTTTTGTCAATCCATCAACTGGTTGGCCCGCTGGTAGTTGTTGACTCGCGAGAAGCCGAAGTCATTGCATTAAGGGTTACCATCTCTCCATCCGCGACAGCCTCATCCTCAATATCTTTGCTGAAGTCATCGGCACGACGAGACAATGAGGGCCGTCAATCCCAGGACTCGAGAAGGAATCCGACATAAAAGCAAACACTCCAACCATTGGGGCACGATTGGCAAGCCCAAAAGTCCACGATGGGCGGAGTTCCGCTGCCACCCTCAATGTTGCAAGCCGGTCCTGTGCAAATCGAAACCGTTGTTAACCGCGTTCTCGCATCCCTCGGTACCGTCATCGACCTCACTTCGACCGTGCTAGGTGAGTTCCCGACAATAGCACCCTTGTCGTTGATGATTTGCACCCTTCCGCTGGCCCGGCCCACCTGCGTGACGTCGGCAACCACCCGAATTTTGTAGAACCCTTTAGGAAATTTCTGCCTCGGCAGATCGAAGTAGGCAACACCGATGATCACGCCACGCGGAAGTTCCGTCGCTGGTATGGTCTCTAGATTGGCGGCTGGTGCCGCGAACCACGAGGCACCGGCTTGTGCGAAGTGAACCATTCGATCTGTTCGCACCGGGACTCCGAGCCGCTTGCCCGCCTGGAGAACCAATTTCGCCTGCGCCGCGGTCCAGTTCTCGCTTCGCGCTGTGGCTCTGTGCGTAGCTTGCGCCTCACTCGGCGAGGCTGCCAAACAGATCAATAGCATTAGAGGAAATAAACCGATGGTTTTGCTTTTCATTTGGACTCCTTTTAGGTTAGAGGTTAAGAGCGCGAGGACGAGAGGCTTATACAGGAAGCCACAAAAGGGGGTCTGTTAGTTACCACACATAGCGAGTAAGATCGTTTTCGTGCAAGACTTCGGAGTGAGGCTTTTCAAATTAGGACTACCGACAGACGCCTGTACGTCGAATGATAAACAACGCGGAAACCTATTGGCGGCAAACCGACCAACTTGCCGCGTCGAGACTGGTGGGGGCACGCTGATTGTCAACCCGGCGCTCAAGGACGCCCGTACATCGCGCCGTACTTGGTCTTCCACTTGTAATATGTCGGATCGCTGACTTCGTGCTCACGACAAATGTCTCTTACCGTCCGTCCTGCTTCCACTGTTTTCAAGACCGCAATGATCTGATGCTGACTGAATCTGCCCCGCTTCATCTTAGCCTCCTCGGTTCGCTATCCTACCCGGAAACCTACTTTTCGGTGGTCCCGCAGCAATGCCGCAAGTATTTCCGATTGTAATTAGCTATTCATTGCGACGGTAATTATTGGGCTGCCACAGAAGATTATTTCCTTAGTTCCTGAACCATTCCCAACAATAAGCCCATACCTGATCGAAATGGAAATGGTGGTGTTGATCCAGTCATGTGGCTGTTCGGCTAACGCGAAACATTAGGTTACGCAAAACACTTCGACATTATCGAGGTAGATTGGTGATAGCGACTGCGAAGTAACGGAGCGTTAAAGAATGGCGACTGGCAAGTCGTATTCTCATAACTCCGATCGAGAAACTGCGGATTATGCTTTCAAATTCCGCTTCAGATTTCATGCAGACATATGGTCTGCTGATCTAGCTAGGAGTAAGGCCATGAAACTCCACTACCGATTTTTTTCAGCTCTAATGATCTCCCTGTCCCTTTTCTCCGTTTCCTTTAGTACCGCTGGATACAAATATGTGGGTCCTGCAGATGACATTGTGAAGCTATCGGAAAAGTGGTGGGGTCTATCACTTGAAAAATTTCCGTCCATTGCCGGCCTTAGTTATGGCGACTATTCGCAAGGAGACCATCCTTCTCGCAAAGGTATTAAGGTGATCATGCCCAAAAAGATAGAAGGCAAATGGGCTCCTAAAGAATTGCCGCCTCTTGAATTCGATTTTACAGATGACAAGGGACTGATTGAGATTACCGGGTTCTATCCGGGAACGCAGAGTGACGTCATGGCAGTTTTGATTGATCGTTATGGTAAGCCCACTCGACAGCTAACCGCGATTGGGATGACTTCCTATGTCTGGGAATTTGATAAATCTGATCTTGAACTCACTTCCGTTTCCTTTTCGTTACGTCCGAAAACGCCACCTGGAGCATAACTCAGCAAGAAGAGCAGTCTGTTGGTACCACGGAGAAGAAACCATATTTCAAGAAGATCCTAAGTGGTAACTCCTTTTTTCTCAAAATCCGAGAGGAACTCTCATCATGAAGAAATCAGACAAACGAGGAACCAAGAATACTCGCGCAGAGAAGGACGCGAAACGTTCCAAGCGCACAAACGGCAAGGTCTACCACCGACCCGAGCGCGCGGTTGAGCTACTCCTCTCTCAGCGGAGTTCGTCATTCGACTGGCGTCGCCGTTGGTTTACTCTCTCCCGGTCGGGAGACGAGAAGGCGCTCATTGAGGCGCGAGACCTCGCGTTCATTCACAAGCTACGGCTGATCGAACAGGAAGGCAGGGATTCTGGCGCCTTGGCCGGCTATGATCCCGCCGGAGCTGGCTCGCCATGGTTCCCGTTGGGCCCGCGGAACGTGAATGGCCGGGTGAAGGAGCTGGCGGTACATCCGACGAACCCCGATACAGTCTATGCGGGTGCCGCGAGCGGTGGAGTCTGGAAGAGCGTTGATGGTGGACAAACCTGGGATCCGCAATGGGACATGCAGGAGTCACTTGCGGTCGGTGCTATCGGCATCGCGGCGTCAAGTCCTCAAACAGTCTACGCGGGGAGCGGCGAATGGACGCCTGGATTCGGAGCCAGCTTTCCGGGAGCAGGCGTGTATGTCTCCACCGATGGCGGAGGAACCTGGTCATTGCGGAACTCATGTCTCTGCCGGCGTATAGGCAAACTTATTGTCGACCCTGGTAACCCACAGCGAGTATGGATCTGTGGCGACCAGGGCCTTGAGCGCACCGATGATGGCGGCACGACCTGGATCCAACTCAGAGCAGACACGGTCACTGACATCGTTCTTGATCCTTTGAGTGCCTCGACCGTATTCATTGGCGTGGCCGGGAACGGATTTTTCAAATCAACCGATGCGGGTGCAACGTTCACTCTTCTGGCCGGTTCACCCATGGGTGCCGGAGTGATCTTCCCGCAGATCGCTATTGGCGTGTCGGGAACGCATGGTCACAATTTCCTTGTAATCAAGACAGGCGGCACCGTTGCAACAAGTATCAATGGCGGGAGTACCTTCACGACCGTG
>Ga0193729_1000094_pt1 | contig 38698 bp, 39 predicted proteins | sample U1c2metaG_FD_143036 | JGI IMG/M metagenome (GOLD analysis project Ga0193729, IMG submission 143036) | Soil microbial communities from a riparian zone of the East river system, Colorado, United States - U1c2 | ecosystem: Environmental > Terrestrial > Soil > Riparian zone | place: USA: East River...
AGGAGCGCCTCGACGAGCGACGTCTTACCCGTGCCGCGATGCCCGACGACGGCGACGTTGCGGATCTTGCCCGGCTCGAGTGCCATTCACCACTCCCCTATGCGACGCGGTTTGAGCGGCGCATCGTATCGCGGCCACTACTAGTGCTCGAGAGAGGCTCGGGTGGTCGCGCCCGAGAGGCGAGCCTTCAGGCGCAGGATCGCCTTGGTATGGAGCTGGGAGACCCGCGATTCGGTGACGCCCAGGACCTCCCCGATCTCGCGCAGGGTGAGCTCCTCGTAGTAGTAGAGCGTGACCACGAGCTTCTCGCGCTCGGGGAGCCGTGCAATCGCCTCGCCGATCGCCTCTTTCATCTCGGTCTGCGAGAGCGAGCCTTGCGGATCCGGCGCATCCGCGTCCTCGATCGTGTCGATCAGCGCGACCGAGTCGCCGCCGCCGGTATTCACGCTCCAGAGCTCGTCCAGGGCCCCGATCGACGAGCGCGAGATGTCGGTGAGCGAATCCTCCAGCTCGTCGGTCGTGATGCCGAGCTTGTCCGAGATCTCGTCGTCCGTCGGCGCGCGGTGGAGCTTGCGCTCGAGTTCGGCGATCGCTCGCTCGATGTCGCGGGCCCGAGCACGGACGGAGCGGGGGACCCAGTCCATCGCGCGGAGCTCGTCGATGATGGAGCCCTTGATCCGCGCGATCGCGTAGGTCTCGAACTTCACGTCACGGTCCGGGTCGTAGCGTTCGATCGCGCCAATCAGGCCCAGGAGCCCATAGGAAACGAGGTCGCCCTCGTCCACGTGCGCGGGCAGGCCGGAACCGAGCCGCCCGGCCACGTATTTGACGAGCGGGGCGTACGTCAGGATCAACCGGTCGCGCAGAGCCTTGTCGCCTTTGTTCGTGCTGAACTGGCGCCAGAGTGTCTTGGTGTCTTCGGCCTCGGCCACGCGGGGGAGGATACGCGGTGTTTCGGCCTACCTGAGCGCCCGGAACGCCATCGAGGCGAGCCAGACGGCGAGGACGGCTGCCGCGAGGGCGATGATCCAGCGTCCGGCTTGTCCCCCCGCCCCGTTTCCGGCCGCGAACGCGATGCCCGCGAACGCAAGCGCGAGGAGTGAAAAGAGCGCACCGAGCGCCGGTCGCTGCTTCACGCGCGCAGGGATTCCGAAAAGGCCACGGTTACAATCATCTCAGCCTAGGGGCGTACTGCCGCTAGCAAGTCCGGCGCCGCTTTCGCGGCGTGGCCCTACCGGGCAAAGCCCGGTAGGGCAGCGAATTTCGCAGGGCTACAATGCGCCGAGCCCAGGGGCGTAGCTCAGTTGGTAGAGCGGCGGTCTCCAAAACCGTAGGCCGGGGGTTCGAGTCCCTCCGCCCCTGCATCACTGAGCAAGCGAGATGCAGCACACCGCAGGAGCGGCGCTCGCCCGGCATCGAGTCGATGGCGAGATGGGGACGTCGGTCAGAGGGGCTTCCCTGTCTCGTCTTTTCCTTCGCGGTAGGCTGCGCCGCCGGTGCGCGTCTCATTTCTCGTCCCCGCGTACAACGAAGCGGCGACCATCGTCGAGTTACTCGACCGCGTCTCGAGCCTCGACCTGGAGAAACAGATCGTCGTGGTGGACGACGGCTCGACCGACGGCACCGGCGAACTCGTCGAGCAATGGCGCAGCGGTCGTGACGACGTCGCCCTCGTCCGCCAGGAAAACCGGGGCAAAGGGGCAGCCGTGCGCGCGGCGATCCCCCATGCCGACGGTGACATCTGCGTCATCCAGGACGCCGACCTCGAGTACGACCCGGCGGACGTCCCAGCGCTGATCGAGCCGATCCTGCGCGGGAGCGCGGACGTGGTATTCGGCTCACGGCTGTCGGGCGGCAAGCCTCAGCGCGTGTACCTGTTCTGGCATCTCGTCGGGAACCGGTTCCTGTCCCTGCTGACGAACGTCCTCTACAACACGACGCTCTCGGACATGGAGACCGGCTACAAGGCCTTCCGTACGGAGGTCCTGCGCTCGCTCGATCTCCATCAGGACGGCTTCGGCATCGAACCGGAGATCACGGCGAAGATCTGCAAGCGGAAGTTGCGCGTGTACGAGCTTCCGATTGCCTACTACGGCCGCACCTACGCAGAGGGGAAGAAGATCACATGGAGGGACGGCTTCAAGGCGATCCGCGTCCTTTTGAGCGTCCGCCTGTTCGGCTGAGCTTCGTCGCAGCTGCCGTCGTCGTCGCGGCCCTCGCCGCGTCAGCGTTGCTGAGCGGGAACGATGTGCGACGCCATCTCTCTCAGTCGGTGGCGCGCGACTCGAAGCTGACGCCGTCCGAGCGACGCCATGCTGCCGGTGATCGGCTCGGCTTCGATCCTGCCCCGTTCGACGCGTTTCGAGCGCAACTGCGGCCGCGCGAGCAGTACGCGGTCGATGTGCCGTCCGGCGCCCGCGGACCGTTCATCACTCGTGGCGCCGTCGTTCGGGCCTATGCGGCCTTCTACTTTCTGCCCGCGATCCAGGTGCCACAGGCGGACCACGTCTTTCACTATCGGTTCCGATGAGGATCGCCGCGCTGCTCGGCGCGAATGCGCTGATGCTCGTGGCCGGCCTCGGCCTGCTGCCACTCCTCGGCATTGCGCGGTCGTGGCGACTGCTCCTCCTCCGGAGCGGGCTCGCGTACTTGTGCGGCCTCTTGCTCGTCGGGATCGTCTCAGCGCACCTCGCGCTCTTGCACGTGAGCTTCGGCTGGATCGGGCTCGGAATACTGGCCGCCCTCTCGCTCGGGTCCTGCGCATGGCGCCTGAGCGGAACCGAACGCCCGGCCTGGCGCCGGCCGAGCTGGCTCGATGCAGCCGGCCTGGTCGCTCTCATCGCCTTGACGGTCGACTACGGCCGCGCATTCCGGGTGGCGCCGCTGAATCGGTACGACGCGTGGGCGATCTGGGCGCTCAAAGGTCACGCCCTCTACGCCTTCGGGTGGGCCGACCCCGTCGTGTTCGCCGGCACGTCGTACCGGTTTGCCAATCTCGACTACCCGTTGCTTCTGCCCTCACTCGAGGCGGTCGACTTTCGCACGATGGGCGCGTTCGACACGCGCCTCCTGCACCTGCAGTTCCTCCTCTTCCTCGTCGCCGCATTGCTCGCGCAGTTCGCGCTGCTGCGCGACCGCGTGCCACCGATCGTCCTCTGGCTGTCGCTCTTCGCCCTCGCGCTTGCGCCCGCGGTGTTCGACCAATTGCTCACGGCCTACGCAGACGTGCCGCTCGCGCTCGTCTTCGGCATCGGTGTTGCTGCAGCAGGCCGCTGGGTGATCACGAACGAGCGCTGGGCACTGGCCCTGGCGGCTTTCTGCTTCGCCGGGACACTGCTGACGAAGAACGAGGGCTCGCTCTTCGTCATCGCGGTCTTTCTCGGCTTGCTCGCTGTGGCCCATGCACGCTGGCGGCTGCTCGCCGTGGCGGCCTCGGTGGACGTCCTACTCTTGCTTCCCTGGCGCATCTACGTGCACGGCCATCACTTGAGCGACATCAACTACAGCCTCGGGGACAGCTTCGATTACGCGCATGTGCACGCGAGGCTCGGAGTCGGACCGATCGCCTTCAGGACGCTCGGCGGCCAGATGGTCGATCCGCAGCAATGGGGGCTTCTCGTACCGATCTTCGCGCTGCTGGTCGGCGCCGCTTTGTTGACCGGCCTGCGAGCACTACCGCTCTTCGCCCTCGTCTGGACAATGCTTGCGTGGCTCGGTCTGAGCTGGATCTACGTCATCTCGCACCTCGAATACAGCTCCTACCTGGATTCCTCGAAGGAGCGAGTCGTCGCCTCGATCGTCGTAGGCAGCGCGGCACTCGTGCCGCTACTCGCAGCTGAATCCTGCGCGCGCCTCAGCGATCGCGGCCGAGACCGAGCTCGGACCGGCGACGGATGGATTCCTTGACCTCTTGGAGGAACCTCGTGCAGTCGGCTTCGTGCTCGTCGGAGACGAACTGTCCTGGCGGGTGCTGCTTGTCCGGTTTTGAATCGGCCTGCGTCTTGCCGGGATCCACGCGCGGCAACCGTCCTCCTCACCGTCGTCGAGTTGGGCGTCGAGCACACGCCGGATCCGAGGGCTAGGTCCACAGCGAATCATCGTGCGCCTCCAAGCGCGATTGTAGAGCGTTCGCCGCGCACCCGCACCGGCTTCCTCGCAAAGTGGGGACGAATCAGACCAGCGCGAGCTGCTGGTGGCTCGTCAGTCCCGAAACGCCCACGCCGACGAGCCGAAGCGCGCCGGGACGATCGACGAGTGCACGGTCGAGGAGCGCGCAGGCGAGCTCTCCGATCTTCGCTGCGTCGTCGATGCCGACACGCAAGGACGTCGAGCGGGTGCGGATCGAGAAGTCGGTGTAACGCAGCTTCGTCGAGACGGTGCGCCCTGCTCGTCCGGTCTCGCGCAGATTCTCTGCGAGACGGTCGGCCATCCCGCGCAACTCCGCGTGCAGCTGCTCGCGGTCGGTCAGGTCGCGCTCGAACGTGTTCTCAACGCTGATGGAGATGCGCTGCGTCTGGCGCTCGAGCCCACGCGGGTCGATCCCCCAGGCACGATCGTGCAGGACACGTCCAACGCTGCCGGGAAGCACGCTGCGGAGCTTGACGTCCCCGAGGGCGGCCAGCGAGCCGATGGTCGTCACCCCTGCGGCGATCAGACGCTCCTCCGCCTTCGGGCCGACGCCCGGGAGACGGCGCACGTCGAACGGCGCCAGAAAGGTCGACTCCTGGCCCGCCGGGACGACCGTCAATCCCCCGGGTTTGCGGTGGTCGCTGGCGATCTTGGCGACCACCTTGGAGGTAGCGACGCCGAGTGCGCACGTGAGGCTGGTTGCCGCCCGGACGGCCGTCTGAACCGCCTCGGCGACCTTGCGAGCCTCGAGAAACGTCTGCGCGACCTCGCCGACGTCGAGGTAACCCTCGTCGAGCCCGGTCCTCTCGACGGTCGGAACGACTCCGCGCACCGTCTCCCACACATGCTGCGAGTACTCCCGGTAGAGGGAATGACGCGGACGAACGAAGACGGTCTGCGGGCAACGCCTGAGCGCCTCGGCGCAGCTCATGGCCGAGTGAATGCCGAACTTACGCGCGATGTAGTTCGCCGTCGCGACGACACCCCGTCCGTGCGGGTCGCCGCCGACGACGAGCGGCTTGGTCTTGAGGCTGGGGTCCTCGAGCTCCTCGACCGCGGCGTAGAAGGCGTCGAGGTCGAGATGGCCGATGATCATGGCCAGGAGCCTAGACCCTGGACCTTCCGGCGCTCGCCGTCCGGGCGATACTCTCAAAGCGATGGCCGTCCTCACCTCGCAGGTCGAGCGCGAGTCCGAAGAGTTCAGTCGCCGGCGCCTGCGCATGGAGGGCCTGGTCGCCGTGTTGCGCGAACGCACCGCCGAGATCGCCTGCGGTGGAGGGGAAGCGGCGACCGAGCGTCACCGGTCGCGGGGGAAGCTCACGGCGCGCGAGCGGATCGACCGTCTGGTCGACCCCGGCGCGGCCTTCCTCGAGCTGAATGCGCTTGCCGCTTGGGATCTCTACGACGGCCAGGCACCCGCGGCGGGGATCGTCACCGGCATCGGAGTAGTCGAGGGCCGCGAGTGCGTGATCGTCGCCAACGATGCGACCGTCAAGGGCGGCTCGTACTTTCCCCTCACCGTCAAGAAGCACCTGCGGGCCCAGGAGGTCGCCGCACAGAACAACCTCCCGTGCCTCTACCTCGTCGACTCGGGCGGCGCCTTCCTGCCTCTGCAGGACGAGGTCTTCCCCGACCGCGAGCACTTCGGCCGCATCTTCTTCAACCAGGCGCAGATGTCGGCGCGAGGAATCCCGCAGATTGCCGTAGTAATGGGATCGTGCACTGCGGGCGGCGCGTACGTGCCGGCAATGTCGGACGAGACCATCATCGTGCGCGGCACCGGCACGATCTTCATCGGGGGGCCGCCGCTCGTGAAGGCGGCGACCGGGCAGGACGTGACTGCCGAGGAGCTGGGCGGCGCAGACGTGCACACGAGACAGTCGGGCGTCGCCGACTACTACGCCATGTCGGACGAACATGCCCTCGCGCTGGCGCGCCAGATCGTGCGCAACCTCCAGGGCCGCAAGCCCGAGCCTCCCTGGATCCCCGCCGAGCCGGAGCAGCCGGCAGCCGACCCCTCCGAGCTCTACGGACTGATCCCGGAGGACTTCCGGCAGCAAACGGATGCGCGCGAGCTGGTCGCCCGCATCGTCGACGGCTCGCGCTTCGACGAGTTCAAGGCGCTCTACGGCGAGACGCTGGTAACGGGCTTCGCGCACATCGAGGGCTATCCGGTCGCGATCCTGGCGAACAACGGCGTCCTCTTCGCCGAGTCGTCGCAAAAAGGCGCGCACTTCATCGAGCTCGCGACGAAACGGCGCATCCCACTCGTGTTCCTGCAGAACATCACCGGCTTCATGGTCGGGCAGGAATACGAAGCCGGGGGCATCGCCCGCGACGGCGCCAAGCTGGTGATGGCAGTGGCGAATGCGCAGGTGCCGAAGTTCACCGTGATCGTGGGCGGCTCGTTCGGCGCGGGTAACTACGCGATGTGCGGCCGCGCCTACGAGCCGCGCCAGCTGTGGATGTGGCCGAACGCGCGCATCTCGGTGATGGGCGGCGAGCAGGCCGCGACCGTTCTGTCGATGGTCGGAGACACCGATCCGGACGAGATCCGGGCGAAGTACGAGCGCGAAGGCAGTCCGTACTACTCGACGGCACGACTCTGGGACGACGGGATCATCGACCCGCTGGACACGCGGCGCGTCCTTGCACTCGGCCTCTCCTCGTCCCTGAACGCGCCAATTCCCGAGACGACGTTCGGTGTCTTCCGGATGTGATGCGGCTGTTCAGCAGAAAGTCGAAGCAGCGCCTGCGCGAGCTCGGGGAATCCGAGGCATATCACCACTCGTACGGCGAGCCGCCTCGAGACGTGAAGCTCGTGAAGCTGCCGCCACGCCGGCCGCGCTACCGGCAGGTGCTCGCCGACGGCGAACGGATGCGGCAGGCGTTCGTACAGCGCCTCGACAAACGAGACAAGGAGGACTAGTGGCTGCGTATGACGTCGCCGATGTCGGCGAACTGGAGGCCGAAGGCCCCGGCGGAATGGTCCGGAAGGTTCGCCGCGCACTCGACGCGAAGGCGTTCGGCTTCAACTACTTCGTCTTCCCGCCGAACCAGGAAGGACGCGAGCACGACCATGGCGAGTCGAACCTCGAAGAGGTCTACTTCGTCGTCAAGGGGAGTGGCACGATGCGCATCGACGGGCAGGAAGTCGAGCTTCAGCCCGGTCGCTTCATTCGCGTCGACCCGGCCGCCACACGGCTTCCCATCTCCGGCCCCGACGGTCTCGAGTTCGTCACGATCGGCGCACCCCTCGACCGTCTGTACGAGCCCCCGTCGTGGGGCTAGGAGGCGCTATGCACACGATCGAACTGTCCGCGCAGGAGCTCACGCTCTTGCATTCCGCACTGCACGCGTACCTCGACGACTTCGGCCACGAAGAAGCCGATGTCCTGCGCAGGGTCAAGGCGCTGATCGCGAAGCTGCCACAGCCGACGTGATCCTGCGCTTCGTCCTCTGGAATCTGGCCGACTCGAAGACAACGATCCAGGAGCTGCGGCGGTATCTGCGCGACGAGTCCGCGGACGCGTTCGCCGACGTGCCGGGCTTGCGCTTCAAGGCCTGGATCTCGGATGAAGTGACGGAGCGCTGGGGCGCCGTGTACCTGTGGGAGTCCGCCGAGGCCGCCGAGCAGGAGCTGCCGACCCGCGCGCGCGAGTTGATCGGGAAGGATCCGGACGTCGGCGAGACGTTCGACATCGAGGCGACGATCGAGGGCCGGTATGTCAACGAGCAACTCTCGCGGCTGGGGCTGGCGTTCGAGTAACGGGCCTAGCCGCCCTAGAGAACAAGCTCCTCCGGAAACGCCGTCTCGCTACTGAAGCGATCGAGCCGGTAAGGCGCTAGGTCGAGCGACGACTCGCCGCGCAGTAACTCCTCCGCCACGGCCCGACCGACCGCCGGCGACTGCATGAAGCCGTGTCCGGAGAAGCCGCAGGCGGCGTAGAGCCCGTCCCCGACCGGACCGATGATCGGATGCGCGTCGGGTGTCATGTCGTACAGACCGGCCCATGCGCGCGCGATGGTCGTGCCCTTCGCCGGCGGATAGCGGTGAGCGAGCCGCTCCAGCCTGTCGGAGAACACCGACTCGTCCACCGTCGCCTCGAAGCCCCAGCGTGGTTCGGCGTCGCGCATCGCGATGCGCAGGCAATCGTCGCGGCGGCGGAAATGGAATCCGGACTCCGCTTCGATCACCATCGGCAGATCGCCGGGCAAACCACCGAGCGGCTCTGTCTCGAGCAATTGCCGGGCCAGCGGCCGGATCGGCAGCTCGACACCGAACTCGCCGGAGGACACGCCCGTCGCGATGACGAGTACATCTCGCCCGAGCTCGCGCGCATCCGTGTGCTCGAGCACCTCGACGCCGAGCCCGGCTGCACGGCGAACGATCTCACGTGTGAGCGCCGGGGGATCGGCGACGCCGTCGGTTGCGCAGAACACGGCCCCGAGCACGTCGTCGGCTGCCAGCCCGGGCACGACGCGGGGATCCACCCGCTCGACCGGAACGCCGAGCCCCGCCTGCAGCTTTCGTCGCTCCTCCAGCTCCGCGAGGCCGTGTTCCGTCGTCGCGAGAAAGAGATAGCCGACCTGCTGGAACCACGAGGCGCCGAGCTCCTCGAAGAAGGCGATCGACTCCTGCGCAAGTCTCACCTCGGCCGCCGACGAGAACTGCTGCCGCACGCCCCCCATCGCCTTTCCGGTGGAACCAGACGCGATCTCCGCGCGCTCTGCGAGCACGACGTCGCGCCCACCGAGGAGCGCGAGGTGGTACGCGATGCAGGCTCCTACGGAACCGGCACCGGCGACGACGATTCGAGCCATCGCTCGAGCTCCTTTCGCTCCTCGTCCGTCAGCAGTCGCAGCGGCCGGCGCACGTCGGGCCCGACCGGCACGCCGCGTCTCGCCAGCACGACCTTCGCGGCCGCCTGGAACGGGAACCGTTCGAGCGCGGCGCGCACAGGCCCGAGGTCAGTGCTGCCAGGCTCGCGCACGGCTGCGGCGACGAGCTCCGGAAAGGTCGAGGCGAGGGCCGAAACGGCGCCGGTGGCTCCCGCGGCAAGTCCCTGCGACAGCAGTGACTCGGGGCCGACGAAAACGTCCAGGCCCTCGATCAGGTAGGGAGCAAAGCGCTCCCAGGGTGTGTCGGAGACCTTCAGCCCGCGAAAGTTCGGCGCCGCTTCGAGCAGTCGCAGCAAGACGGCAATGGGAACGGGATAGCCACTCCTGGCGGCGAACTCGTAGACGTAGAACGGTGTTGGCGCGCACGCGCGCGCAGCTGCGTCGAAGTGCGACAGCAGCTCGGCCTCATCGAGCATGAAGTACGGCGGTGGCATCACCGCGATGCCGTCAGCGCCGATGTCGGCGGCGTGAGCAGCCAGCTGAACCGTGTCCCACGTCGACTGTGCGCCGCAATGCACGGCTACGAGCAGCCGTCCGTCCGCGGCCTCCACGAAGAGCTGCGCCGCACGGAGGCGCTGCTCCAGCGGGAGGAGGAAACCCTCACCGGTCGTCCCGAGAGCGAGCAGGCCGTCCACCCCACTCGCGGCGAGGAAGTCCACGTACGGCGCGATCGCCTCCTCGTCGAGCGACTCGCCGGCATCCCTGAGCGGCGTCAGCGCGGCCGCCAGTGCTCCTCGCAGCATGGACCAACTCTAAGCTGAAGCAGTGGGCGAGCTCAGGATCGAACGTGACGAACACATCCTTCGGGTCACGCTGGCGCGTCCCGAGCGCCGAAACGCGTTCGACGCCGCGCTGATCGCCGAGCTGACCGAAGCGTTCGCAGACGTCGGCGACGCCCGCGCTGTCGTCCTCGCCGGCGAAGGCCAGAGCTTCTGCGCCGGCGCCGACGTCGAGTGGCAACGGTCGGCGGTCGATCTCGCATACGCAGAGAACGTCGAGGACGCGCTCCGGCTCTACCGGATGTGCGAGACGATCGACGACTGTCCGGCACCGGTCGTCGCGCGCGTGCACGGCTACGCGCTCGGCGGCGGCGCTGGCCTCGTTGCCTGCGCAGACGTTGCGATCGCGGCGCCGGATGCCGTGTTCGGCTTCTCGGAGGTGAAGCTCGGGATCATTCCCGCCGTCATCTCGCCGTTCGTCTTGCCGAAGATCGGTGCTCATGCGCGGCGCTTCTTCCTCACCGGCGAACGCTTCGACGCCGCGACCGCCCTGCGGATCGGGCTCATCGAGGAAGTCGCAGCGGATCTCGACACGGCTGTGGATCGCGTGGTGTCGGAACTCCTCACGTCAGGGCCCGCGGCGCTACGTGAGGCGAAGCGTCTGATTCGCGAACGGCCTACAGGTGAGGAGACGGCGCAGATCGCCGCACGGCTGCGGGCGGGCGACGAGGGACAAGACGGTCTGCGCGCTTTCCTGGACAAGCGCGAGCCCGGCTGGCGCTAGGGCTGTCAGCGCCGAGCCTCGCAGTGCGCAGTTAGCCTCGGCCTGTGCGCAGGCTGTTGCTACTGACCGGGGCGATCGTCCTCGTCGACACGATGTTCTTCGCAGCGTTGACGCCGCTGCTCCCGCACTACGTCCACGAATTCCACCTCGGCAAGGCCGGTGCCGGCGTGCTGCAAGCGATGTACCCCGCAGGTGCCCTGGTGGCGGGAATTCCCGGCGGAATGGCCGCCGCGCGCCTCGGCGTCAAGCCCACCGTGCTGATCGGGCTTTCGCTGCTCGCAGTGACCACAGTCGCCTTCGGGCTCGCCGACTCTGTCTGGACGCTGGACCTGGCGCGCGTCCTGCAGGGAGTCTCGAGCGCGTTCTCTTGGACCGGTGCGCTCAGCTGGCTGGTCGCCGCCGCGCCGCCCGGCCGGCGCGGCCAGCTGATCGGATCCGCCTTCGGCGCCGCGATCGCGGGAGCGCTCTTCGGGCCCGTGCTCGGAGCGGTCGCGTCCTTCACCGGGACCGGACCGGCATTCGGCGCAGTTGCAGGGCTCGCGCTCGTCCTCGCGGCAGCCGCTGCCGCGACGCCCGCGACGGCCTCGCAACGGCCCCAGCCTCTCTCGACGCTCGTGAATGCGATCCGGCGGAACAGGACGATCCAGACCGGCGTCTGGCTCTGCCTCCTCCCTGCTCTTTGCTTCGGCACCCTGTCGGTCCTCGCTCCGTTACGCCTCTCCGCCCTCGGCTGGGGCGCAGCCGCAGTCGGCGGGACCTACCTCGTCGCGGCGGGGTTCGAAGCCGCCTGGGCGCCGGTGCTGGGACGACTTTCCGACCGGCACGGCCGCCTGCCGCCCCTTCGCGCGGCACTGGCAGCCTCGGCCATCGTCGCACTGCTGCTGCCCTGGCCGCGGCAGGCTCTACTCCTCGCGTTCCTCGTCGTGTGCGCGGGCTTTGCCTTCGGAAGCTTCTGGACGCCGGCCATGTCGCTGGTGACCGACGCCGCCGAGGCGACCGGGCTCGAGTACGGCTACGCGTTCGCGCTCGTCAACCTCGCGTGGGCGCCGGGTCAGGCGGGAGGTTCGGCAATCGGGGGCGCGGTCGCATCCGCGACCACCGACGCGGTCTCATACATCGGCCTCACCGTGCTTTGCCTCGTGACGCTTGCCGCACTGATGCGTTACAAGGAAACCGCCGTGCCGCTTGCCGCCGAGCGGTAAAGCGCCTCGATGGCGCGCGCCTGACCAACTGCGTCCTCCCGCCCCAGGAGAGGATCGGTAGCGCCCCGGATGGCGTCGCTGAGGTTCTCGAGCTCGAGCCGATACGAGTCGGCGAGCTCGACCTCGATCCGCTCCACCCCATCGTCGCGGCGAAGCTCGATCACCGGCTCGACGCAATGCCATGGGTCGTCGAGGAAGAGCGAGCCGTCGCTCCCGATCGCCTCGAGCTCGTCACGCTCCGGAAGAGCCGTCCCGCAGTCGAACTGCGCGAAGACGTCGCCCGGGAAGCGCATCGCGCTCGTGAAGACCCAGTCGGTACCGGTCTCGCCGAGGAACTGCTCGCCGTACACGTGCTCGGGCTCACCGGCGAGCAAACGGGATCCGCTCACGCAGTAGCAGCCGACATCCATCAGACTCCCGCCCTCCACATCCGTCCGCAGGCGGATGTTCTCCGCGTCGTACAGCGAAAAGCTGAAGCAGGAGCGAACGAGCCGAAGCTCCCCGACCGCGCCCTCGTCCACGAGCTGACGGAGCCGCTTGGTCTGAGGATTGTGGCGGTACATGAATGCCTCCATCAGGATTCGCTGCGCCTTCTCTGCGGCGTCGAATGCCTCCTCGACGTCACCGACGTGCCTGCTCATCGGCTTCTCGCAGAGCACATGCTTTCTCGCTTCGAGAGCCCGGATCGACCACTCGCAGTGCAGCGTGTTCGGCAGCGAGATGTACACGGCCTCGACTTCGTCGTCCTCGAGCAGCGCTTCGTACGACCCGTACGCGCGGTCGATCTCCCACTCGCGCGTGTACTCCTCCGCCCGCTTCAGATCGCGGCTCGCGACGGCGATGAGCTCGACCCTCTCCGAGGCGTGCGCGCCCGGAATGACCTTCCGGTTGATGTTGGCGGTCGAGAGGATCCCCCACTTGACTGGTGCGCCGAGCGTTGTCATACGTCCTCCAAGGGTCGAAGGGCCGGATAGAGCAATCGGAAGCGGTGGTAACCGCGCTCATAGGCGGCGCTCCACTGCGGGTCCGGCTCGACCGGGTCGAGCAGGCGGACGCAAGTGGCGACGGCCTCGTGGACGTCGCGAAAGACTCCGGCGGCCACGCCGCCCAGCAGCGCCGCTCCATAAGCGGAGCCCTCGTCGGCCGCCGTGCGCTGGATGGGCAGGCCGAGGACCGAGGCGAGGATGCGCACCCAGAGCTCGCTCCGAGCTCCGCCACCCGAGACGTGTCCGGCACGCGGGTCGACCCCGAGCTCGCGCAGCAGCTCGAGCGAGTCACGCAGCCCGTAGGCGACACCCTCGAGGACGGCGCGGACGAGCGCCCCGCGGTCGTGGCGGAGCGTAAGCCCGGCGAAAGCCGCCCGCGCGCGTGGGTCCGCATGAGGCGTCCGCTCACCGGTGAGGTACGGGAGAAAGGTCAGTCCCTCCGTGCCGGGCGGCCATTGCCGGGCCTCGGCAGTCAGCTCGTCATACCCGCTCCCGCTCCCGAGCGCGTCACGCAGCCAGCGCAGCGAGCCGGCCGCGGACAACATCACTCCCATCGCGTGCCAGACGCCTGGAACGGCGTGACAGAACACGTGCACGCGCGCCTGCGGATCGGCGGCGTAGCCTGGCAGTGCCGCGAACACGACGCCCGACGTCCCGAGCACCACCGAGACCGGCCCCGGCCGGTCGACGCCGACGCCGAGTGCCGCGGCCGCCTGATCGCCGGCACCTGCAGCGACCGGAATGCCGGCTGCCGTCTCGCCTGAGACCTCCGGCGACTCGAGCGCTCGTGGCAGCCAGGCCGGGTCGAGCTCGAGAGCCTCGAGCATCTCCTGGCTCCAGCGCCGTGCCGCGACGTCGAAGAGGAGCGTGCCCGACGCGTCCGCGACGTCGATCGCGTGCTCGCCCGTGAGGCGTAGGCGGACGTAGTCCTTCGGCAGCAACACGTGTGCAATCCGCGCGTACGTCGTCGGCTCGTGGTGGCGCAGCCAGAGCAGCTTCGGCGCGGTAAAGCCCGTGAGCGCACGGTTCCCCGTCAGCTGGATCAATCGTGCGAGCCCGATCCGCTCCTCGATCTCGACGCACTCCGCTTCTGTGCGCTGGTCGTTCCACAGGATCGCGGGCCGCAGCACGCGATCTCGATCGTCGAGAACAACGAGACCGTGCATCTGACCGGAGAGGCCGATCGCGGTCGGTTCGCCCCCGAGCGCGGCCAGCGCCCGCTCGGCTGCGCGCCACCAGTCTTCCGGATCCTGTTCGGCCCACCCGGGGTGCGGTGTCGAGAGGTCGTAGCTCTCCTCGGCCCGGGCGATCACGTCACCTTCTGGCGAAAGCGCAAGTGCCTTGATACCGGTCGTGCCGACGTCGAGGCCGACGAGCTGCGTCACCCGCCGAGTGCCGCGTAGACGAGCTCGTACGCGGCGACGGCGTCCTTTTGCCTCTGCGCTGCTCGCAGCGCAGCGTCATCGATCCGCGCCGCCGCGGAGTCGATGAAGCGCCACTGCAGCACGCTGCGCCGTGCGGCCGCCACTGCATCCTCCGTATACGGGTACAGATCGAAGCCGAGTCGTTCGCCGTTCTCGCCGTAGCCGGCGCGGCGGAGCTCGACGGCGAGCTCGAGCGTCTCCATGAACCGGATCGTGCCGACCATGTTGTCGTCGTCAAACGTGCCCCACCCGTCGTTCGCGTGCTGGTGCCCCAGCAGTCCTTCGGCGGCGAGCAGCGCCGCGTTCTCCGCGAGACTCTCGCCGTTCATGATCAGGTGCTGCCAATCCATGTTGACCTGAACGTTGTCGATTCCCTCCGCGCGCAGCTTGTGGATCACGTGCAGCGTCATGCCGACATTGCGCATGAGGATCTTCATTGCCGGCTCCGAGTTCTTGTGCTCGAGGAAGATCTTGATGCCGTGTTTCGCTGCCCGCTCGGCCGCCGCTCCGACACCCTCGATGAGCCACTGCCACGACTCGCCGTACGGGCTCTGAAACGGATAGTTGTAGCCCTCGATCCCGGGCCAGATGATGAAGGGCGCGCCGAGCTCCCCGGCGAAGTCGACCGCGTCGAGCGTTCGCTTCACGGCCTCCGCGCGCGTCGCATCGTCAGGCGAAACGAGCCCGCCGCGGCCGAAGCGCGGGTCGAGGTGGAGCCCTGTCGCGACGGCGTAGATGTCATGACCGTCGAGGGCCGCCCGCACCTCATCGAGGTTGTCGGGCGACAGCTCCTGCGGGTAGTGGAACTCGTAGCCGTCGATCAGGTCGCCGAGGCCCTCAACGGCACGACGTACGCGGTCGACGGTCGTTTCGTTCGCGAGCTCGGGCTTGTAGCCGGCCGGGACGAACCTCGTAGCCATCGAACCGAACGCCCAGATACCGAGCGAGGTCTTCATGTCGAGCCCTCCTGAGACATTTGAGAATCCACTGTTTGGTGCGCAGCCTAGTATCACGGGCGTGTACGGCAGACGAGTCGTGAACAGCTCGGCTACGAGCGGAAGTCCCGCCACACCGTGACCAACGCCGAGGCACGCAGTCGGGCGGCGGCCATGCTCGACGAGGCCGGCATCGTGCTGACGCCGCATGAGCGGGAAAACATCGAGATCGCGGACTTCGGCCTGGGCAGACTCGAGGAAGTGGGGCTACAGATCGTCGTCTATGTGAACACCGATCGCGTCTGTGCGAAGGACCTCGTCCTGTTCCCGCGCCAGCGTTGCCCCGAGCATCGCCACCCGCCGGTCGACGACCAGCCGGGCAAGGAGGAGACGTTCCGCGTCCGCCGCGGTGCCGTGCACCTGCACGTCGAAGGCGCAGGCGACATCGTGCTGGGGCCGGGCGAGCAATACACGATCCCGCCGAACACGCTGCACTCGTTCGAGGCGGGCGACCAGGGCGCGATCGTCTCCGAGTTCTCGACGACGAGCCACGATTCTCTCGACGTCTTCACGGACCCCCGGATCGTGCGCTAACGAAGGCTACGCAGCGACAACGGCGTTGCGCAGCACGCCGATGCGTTCGACCTCGCATTCGACGACGTCGCCGATCTCGAGGGCACGGCGCGGATCCATGAAGTAACCGCAGCCCCACGGGGTGCCGGTCAGCAGCAGGTCGCCCGGCTCGAGCGTGAAGTTGCGCGAACAGAACGCGAGCAGCTCGGCGACACCGAAGAGCATCTCTGCAGTCGAAGAGTTCTGCATCAACTCACCGTTCACCCGTGTGCGGAGCGCGAGCGCCTGAGGGTCCAGGATTTCGTCCGGTGTCACGACAACGGGGCCGATCGGGCAAAACGTGTCGAAGCTCTTGCCCCGCGTCCACTGACTCTCCGAAAACTGCACGTCCCGCGCGGAGACGTCGTTGCCGACCGTGTAGCCGAACACGTGGCCGAGCGCCGAGCCAACCGCGACATTCCGCATCCGGCGCCCGATGATCACACCGAGCTCGACCTCCCAGTCGACCTGTGTCGTCAGCTCGAGGTCGACGACGATCGGATCGTTGGGCCCGGTGATGCTCGAGGGGAACTTCGCGAAGACGAGCGGCTGCTCCGGTTGCGACAGTTTCGACTCTCGGATGTGGTCGAGGTAGTTGAGCCCGATTGCGACGATCTTTTCCGGCCGAAGCGGCGCGGCGAGCTCACCTGTGACCACATCGCCGACAGCGAGGTCCCGCGGGTCGACGCCGGCCTGGACGAGCGAGAGCAGGTCGAGGTCGAAATCGACGCGCCGGTAGTCGCCGTTCGCGTCGACCACGAGCTTCGGCCCGTCGTGCATCTGAACGGTCGCGATGCGCATCGAGCGATCCTGCCACGTGCAGTACAGTCGACGGAGTGACTGAAGCGCCGGTCGACGCGCTCCGCCGACGGGCCCGTGCCGGGCTGCTCGAGGGCGCCGAGCGTGCGCCTGCCCGCGCGCACTTCCGGGCGATGGGCGTCGACCCGGCGCGGCTCGGCGGACCGATCATCGGCGTCGCGTCGACATGGACGGGAACGATGCCCTGCAACCTCAACCAGCGCGGGCTCGCAGACCGCGTGAGCGAGGGCGTGTCCGCCGCGGGCGGCCTTGCGCTGGGCTTCAACACGATCGCGGTCTCAGACAACCAGTCGCAGGGAACGCCCGGTATGCGCGCGTCGCTGATCTCGCGCGAGGTGATCGCGGACTCGATCGAGCTGATGGTCCATGCGCACGATTTCGACGGGCTGGTGTGCGTTGTCGGTTGCGACAAGACGGTGCCCGCTGCGCTGATGGCGCTCGCGCGCGTGGACAAGCCCGCGGTGCTCGTCTACAGCGGTCCGATGCGCGCCGGCCGCTGGCGCGAACGCGAAGTGACGATCCAGGACGTATGGGAGGCCGTGGGGGCCGAGGAACGCGGGCTCATGTCGCGCGAGGACCTCGACGAGCTCGAGCGCTTCGCTTGCCCAGGCGCTGGCACGTGCGCAGGACACTTCACTGCCAACACGATGGCCGTCGCCATCGACTGCCTGGGAATCGCGTGCGTCGGGGATGCGCTCGTGCCGGCGGACGAGCACGAGCTGAAGGGCGAGGCCGCTGTCCGCGCGGGCGCGCTCGCCGTACGCCTCGTCGAACAAGGCGTGACGGCGCGCCGTTTTCTCGACCGGCGCGCGCTGCTGAACGCGATGGCCGGAATCGCCGCAACCGGCGGCTCGACGAACGGCGTGCTCCACCTGCTTGCGATTGCATACGAAGCGGGAGTGCCGCTGGTGCTCGAGGAGTTGACAGGCGTGGCGAGCCGCACGCCCGTGATCGCGAGCCTCGCGCCGTCAGGCCGCTGGATGGCGGAGGATCTCCACCGCGCAGGCGGCTCGCGTGCGGTGATCCGCGAGCTCGTGCGCGGTGGGCACGTGGACGGCGAGGCACCGACCGTCGAGGGGAGGACGCTCGCGGAAGCGACGGTGGACGCGGCGCAGCCGGACGGCGAAGTCGTCTACACACTCGAGGAGCCGTTCAAGCCGACGGGCGCATTGCATGCGCTGCGCGGCAACCTTGCGCCCGAGGGAAGCCTCGTCAAGGTGTCCGGGACGACTCGCCGCTCGCATCGCGGCCCGGCGCGGGTGTTCGAGAGTGAGGAGGCGTGCACCGACGGTGTGCGCGCGGGTCTCGTGGCGGAGGGCGATGTGCTCGTCGTGCGCTACGAGGGTCCTGCGGGCGGGCCGGGCATGCGCGAGATGCTGAGCGTCACGGCGTCCGTGGTCGGAGCGGGCATCGGCGAGTCGGTCGTGCTCGTCACCGATGGCCGTTTTTCCGGCGCGACCCGCGGGCTGATGGTCGGACACGTCGCGCCGGAGGCCGCACGCGGCGGACCGCTTGCGGTTGTGCAAGACGGTGATGTGATCGCCATCGACGTGGACGAGGGCACGCTCGTTTTGGAACTCGACGATCGTGAGCTGGCAGAGCGCCTCGTCCGCTGGCAGCCGCCTGCGCCGCGCTATGACTTTGGTGTGTTCGCGCGCTACCGGGCGCTCGTGTCTTCCGCGTCCCACGGCGCCGTTCTCGTCCCGCCCGCGTGAAAGACGTGCGCGGGCGGCCCACTGACTCCCAGCTGGGTGACGTAGACGTTTCCGTCCGGCGCTGCCGTCGTCACGAAGAGCGAGCGCCCGTCGTCGCCGCCGAAGCAGCACGAGGTGACGTTCTCCGCCGGCACGTCGAGCACGGCGTCGAGGCTGCCATCTTCGTGGTAGCGATGGACGCAGCTCCCGCCGTAGAGCGCGACCCAGACGCCGCCCTCGTCGTCGACGGTCAGCCCGTCGGGAATGCCGTCACTCTTGTCGAACGAGACGAACGGCCGCCGCTCGTCGAGCCGCCCCGACGCGAGCTCGAAGTCGAAGACGTCGACGCGATACTCGGTCGAGTCGATGTAGTACATGCGGGTGTCGTCGCGCGTCCACCCGATGCCGTTCGAAAGCGTCACCCCGTCGAGCATTCGCTGGAGCCTGCCGTCGTAGCGGTAGAGCGCGCCGGCGCGCGGCGTGAGGTCGAGCCCCATCGTCCCGATCCAGAAGCGACCGGCGGCATCGCAGGCCCCGTCGTTCGAGCGCAGAGCAGGTCCGTGCGGCAGTCGAACGAGCGTACGCACAGACTCGTCGGCAAGATCGACGAGCGCAAGGCGATCGGCCAGCGCAACGAGCACCGCACCGCCGCTGGTGGGCGCGGCTGCGCCCACCGTCGCCCCGAGGCCGATCGCACGGTCCACCCCGCTCTCGAAAACGTGCAGTTCGCAGCCTTCGATGTCGACCCACAGCAGGCGCTGCGTTGCGGCATCCCAACGTGGTCCTTCCGCGAGCTTCGCGTTCGCGCGTACGGCGATTTCCACGACCGGAGAATCGCATGATCGTCAAGCGATTCGCCGGCAAGCGTGCGCTCGTCACGGGTGCCGGGTCGGGCATCGGCGCGGCCGTCGCGCGCCTGCTCGAGGCCGAGGGCGCGGAGGTCGTCGCCGCGGACATCACCGGAACCGACGTCCACCTCGACGTCCGCGACGAGGCGCAGGTTACCGCTGTCGTGCATGACATCGATGTGCTCGTCAACGTCGCAGGTATCGGCTCTACGACCAACGCGCCGGAGACGCCGCTCGACGTCTGGGAGGACGTCTTCGCCGTGAACACACGCGGGACGTTCCTGTGCTGCAAGCACGCGATCCCGACCATGATCGCGCGAGGCGGCGGATCCATCGTCAACATCGCGTCCGTCGCGGCGATCGTGGGCCTCCGCAACCGAGCGGCGTACTGCGCGTCGAAGGGGGCCGTGGTCTCGTTGACACGTGCGCTCGCGGTCGATCATGTGAGTGACGGCATCCGTGTCAACGCCGTCTGCCCGGGAACCGTCGACTCGCCGTGGGTGCGTAGGCTCGTCGAGGAGGCCGGGGAGTCGCTCGACGAGCTGACCGCGCGGCAGCCGCTCGGCCGGCTGGGCACACCGGAAGAGATCGCGGAGGCAGTCGCCTATCTCGCCTCCGCTGCCGCGAGCTTCGTGACGGGGAGCGTTTTCGTCATCGACGGCGGACTCACGGCGGTCTAGTGCCCCTTCCAGCAATACATACCGGCTTCTGGCTTGGTGCTCGCGACCCAGAAGCTCGACGGCATTACTGGAAGGGGCACTAATGCTGGCGCTCGTCACGGAGCCCGGTCACGCGCACACAACACATGTCGAAGACGTTCCGGCCGCACAAGCACGCGAGGGCGACGTGCTCGTCCGCACGCTCGAGGTCGGTGTGTGCGGCACCGACCGTGAGATCTCGGAAGGCCTGTTCGGGATCCCGCCTGAGGGCGACCCTCTGCTCGTGCTCGGACACGAGTCGCTTGCCGTCGTCGAGCGAGATGGCTACGGCTTCACGCGCGGCCAGCTCGTCACCGCGATCGTCCGCCGCTCGTGCGGCCACTGCATCGCGTGTGCGGAGGGGTTTCCGGACTCGTGTCTGACCGGTGACTACAGCGAGCGCGGTATCACGCGCCTCCATGGCTACGCCCGTGAGCTCGTCGCGGAGGATCCGGAGCAATTGGTCGCAATTCCGAAATCGCTCGGCCGCCTCGGCGTGCTCGCGGAGCCGACGTCGATCTGCGAGCGCGCGCTTCGACATGCACGGACGATCGGCGGCCGGCAGCCGTGGCAGCTCGAGCGCGCGCTGGTCATCGGCGCGGGCGCGATCGGCCTGCTGACGACGTACCTCCTGCGCCTCGCAGACGTCGAAGTGTGGACGGCGTCGCTGGAGCCTGAGAACGAGCTCGTCGAACAATCCGGCGCGCGCTACATCTCGACGCGCGACAACGAGCTGTCGGAGCTCGGGAAGTTCGACCTCGTGATCGAAGCGGCCGGCAACGCGCAGTTGATGGCGCAGACGCTGGGCCTGCTCCGCCGAAGCGGGGTCGCGTGCCTCCTCGGGATCGACCCGCGCCACCAGACGGTCGAGCTCGACGGCCCGGTGCTGGGCGTGGACACGATCCTCGAGAACCGTGTTCTCTTCGGAAGCGTCAACGCGCACCGCCAGGACTGGCTGGCCGCGGTCGACGACCTCGACCGGGCGCGGGAGCGCTGGCCGGAAGCGCTGGAGCAATTCGTGACCCTACGCGTCCCGCTCGACCGCTTCCAGGAGGCCTTCCAACATCGCGGCGGCAAGGCGACGCTCGTTCTCTCAGACTAGAAGGAGAGCCCCGCGGCCTGGAGTGCCTGCCTCGCAAGCGCTTCGTCGACCTCGCCTGGTAAGCCGCTCACGCCGACGGCACCCACCCGTGTCTCGCCCTCGAAGGCGGCGAGCCCGCCGAGGAAGAACGTGAAGAACGGGTCGAAGCTCTCGCGTTCGACAGCGTCCTCGCGCACCTTCTCGGCCAGCTCTCTCGTCGAACGCGCGTCGCTTCGCGCGGCGGTGTACGCCTTCCGCTGTGCGTTCAGGCGCGTGTCCGGTGCTGCCCCGTCCATCGTCGCGGCCGCGACGAGCTCGCCGTGGGTGTCCGCGACGAAAACCGAGACCGGGCTGGACGCCTCTCTCTTACCACGAAAGCCACGATCGCCTGTGCCCGCTCGAGCTTCAACCGACGTCGCCCGGCGTCAGCAGGGCATAGCCGGATCCGAGGCTCGCCTCCGCGCGAGCCGCGAACTCCCGATCGGGAGGCACGTACCAGCCGAACGAGTCCGCGAGTCGAACGATCATGTTGAAGAGAGCCGCAACGTGGATCGCATCGACGAGCGCGACCTCGCGCACACCCGTGGCGAGGACGGTCTCGGCGTCCCGCGCACCCAGGGCTTCCGGCCGCAGCGTGAGCTTCTCGAGAAATCCGAGTGTCGCGCGCAGAGGCTCCGCCACGGGCGCCGTGCGCCAGTCACGTCTGACCGCCTCCCAGATCTCCTCGCCGAGTGCGTACGACGCGACCGCGCCGTGGGACCCCGTTCAGAACGGACATTGGCTCACCGCGGAAACGAATGCGGCGAAGAGCTCGCGCTCGCCGACGCTCCAGTCCGAAGGGCCGTTCATCGCGAGGTCGAGCGTGTCGGAAAAGGGACGTCCGAAGAGCTCGGGCCGATAGTGAAGCGTCTTCAGGACGTCGGGCGGCTCTGTGCCTCGTTGGCTCCGGATCAGCTCGAGGAGTTGCGCCTCCTGCGGATCGTGGCCGTCCTCGAGACAGCGCAACCTCACGGGAGCACCGCCAGCCCGGCTTTGAGCCGCTCCAGACCGGCGGCGACAGCTACAGAGACGGTCTGCTCGAAGATGACGTCCTCCGAGTAACCGGAATCCTTCAGCGCCTGAATGTCGTCGTCCGTGACTTTGTAGGCGTTTCTTCGCACCTTGTCGAGATACGTGGCAAAGTCCACGGGCGCTTGGCGGTCTGGACGCGCGGCCTTACGTAGTCGTTCGACGAGTGAGTCGTATCGAGTCATAGGCCCAGCCAAGACAGCGGTATTTCATCACACGGGTCTCAGTACGATAAATGCACATGAGCGCGTCCGCCATCGCCGGCCGGCCGGTGCTGACGATCCGGGGAACGCGGTACCCGGTCTTGCTGCCCGGCTTCCGCGACCCGCGCCTCCACCTCGCGGCGGTGATCATCACGCTGCAGGTTCTCGGCCAGACCGCGTTCGGGTTCAGGCTGTCGATCGCGCAGATCCTCGTCGCGATCGGAACGTGCGCCGTGCTCGAGGTCGGCATTGCCTTCTTCCGCCAGCACGTGATCATGTGGCCGGCGAGCGCGCTCCTCACCGGCAACGGAGTCGCGTTCATCCTGCGTGTGCCGGGGACCTCACACGGGGACTGGTGGAGCCTTCACGGAGCGTGGATCTTCGCGGGGACCGCCGCCGTCTCGCTCCTGTCCAAGCACCTGATCCGCTGGCAAGGCCGCCACATCTTCAACCCCTCGAACTTCGGGCTCGTCCTCTGCTTCCTGGCGCTCGGCAAGACTCGTGCCGAGCCACTCGACTTCTGGTGGGGGCCGATGTCGTTTTGGCTCGCGTTAGCCATCGCACTGATCGTCGTCGGAGGCCTGACCATCTTGTCGCGACTCCGCCTTCTGGTCATCGCCGGGGTCTTCTGGCTCGCGTTCGCAGCGGGGATCGGAGTGCTCGCGGCGAGCGGCCACTCGATGACGGCGCGCTGGCATCTCGGACCGATCACAGGTGGGTCGTTCTGGTGGCTGCTCGTCACATCGCCCGAGATCCTGATCTTTCTCTTTTTCATGATCACCGACCCGATGACGATCCCGAAGGGTCGCGTAGCCCGCGTCGTGTACTCCGTGTGCGTCGGGCTCCTCGCGACGCTTTTGATCGCTCCGCAGACGACCGAGTTCGCGAGCAAGGTCGCCGTCTTGTCGGCGCTTGCGCTCGTGTGTGCAGCGCGCCCCCTGCTCGAGCGACTCCTTCCGGCACCCGGTACGCCCGAAGATCGGGCGGTGGCTTGGGGATACGGGCTCATGCGACACGGATGGGTGTCGACAGGCGCGCTGGCTCTCACGGCGGCAGGTTTCGCGGGGCTCGTGATCTTCGCGGGCATCCCGGCGCGCCCGGATGCCGCGGCGACGGCCACCCTATCCGGGGGCGAGCCCCTACCGCAGGTCACCGTCGTGTCGACCAACGGCATCTCGGGACGAGTCGACGGAGCGACTGCGGATCAGATCGCACGCGACATCGTTCTGGACCTTCGGGCAAACGCGGCTGCGCTTCGACTACGCGATCCCCAGCGTGCGACGGTCGGTGCCGGCGGTGCCTGGCTCGTGGATCTCCGCCAACAGATCGGAGCGGCCGCCGGCAGGTCGATCTCCGTCTCGAGCTATCGAGTCTCGAAGGTGGGCTTGATGCTGACGCGCGGAGAGGGCCAGGCGCCGCCCAGGATCCTTGCTTCGATCAAGGGCGTCGAGCAGGTCGCCGTCTATCGCGGCCGGCCGGCGAAGCTCGAGCTTCGACACGACTCGGCGCCCTTCGAGCAATCCGTCGAGTTGGCTCTCCGGGGAGGCCACTACGTCATCGTCGGAGTCAACGGAGCGACGACGCCGACGACGTTGCCGGTCGTGCATGCCCCCCTCGTACGCGCGACGGGCCCTCTCGCAAGTGTGAGGCTCCAGGACGTCGCGTCCCAGGTCGGGCTCGACTTCAGGCAAGGCGCGTTCCGCTTCGGCGTTTCCAATGACCTACCCGCCATGATGGGAGGGGGCGTCTGCTGGCTCGACTACGACGGGGACGGCTGGCTCGACCTGTTCGTCGTCAACTCCTTCTCCGAGTCGGATCGAGGTCGCTGGGAGAAGCGCGGTGGACTCCCCCGCACCGCGCTCTTCCACAACGTGAGGGGCTCGTTTGTGAACGTCAGCAAGAAGTCCGGCGCAGATCTCCAAATCCGCGGGGAGGGCTGTGTCGCAGCGGACTTCAACGGAGACGGCCACACCGACCTCCTGATCACGACGGCGACCTACGACAAGCTTCTCTGGAACAACGGCGACGGGACGTTCACCGAAGGTGCGAAAGTCGCCGGGATCGACTCCTTCGGCTGGCACTCCGGCGCTGCCGTGGCTGACGTCAACGGTGACGGCCGCCCCGATCTGTTCATCGCCGGCTATACAGATCTCAACACTCCGGTGGCGAACGCGACCGGCGGCTTCCCCTCGAACTACCAGGGTGTGCGCGACTTGCTCTACCTCAACGAAGGCAACGACAAGCATGGACATGCGAGGTTCCGCGAGGTCGGGGTGCAAGCCGGGCTCGAGGCCACTCGCTTCCGACATGGCCTCGGTGCACTGTTCACGGACTACAACGGAGACGGACGACCCGACTTGTACGTCGCGAACGACGAGGACCCGAATCAGCTGTACGAGAACGTTCCTTGGCCCGGTGGAGCTGCCGCTGACCCAGCAGGGCTCGGTTTCCGCTTCGAGGAGCGCGGCGCCGCCGAGGGAGTCGACGATCCGTACGCCGGAATGGGCATCGCGTCGGGCGACTACAACGGTGACGGGCGGCCCGATCTCTTCGTGACGAACTCCCGTCGAGAGCCTTACGCCCTCCTTCAACATCGTGTGCGTGCAGGATCTCCCGCCTTCCGCGAACGGCGTGCCGCTTTGCGGTCCGCATACGCCGGATCTGCCGGCTGGGGTGCGTCGTGGGTCGACCTCGCGCTGAACGGCAGGCCCGACCTCGTCCTCGCCAACGGCGCCATCCCGATCACGAACCTGGCCAGAGATGCCGGCCGGATCCGGGTTCTGTCCGACCTTCCGGACAAGCGGCAGTCGAAGCGGTTCGCGAACGTCCGAGTTCCCGGGCTTGGCGGAACCCCGCTCGTGAACGGCCGCGGGCTCGCGGCAGCCGATTACGACAACAACGGAACCGTCGACATCGCAGTCGGCTCGGTGGGCGGCCGCCTCGTGCTCCTCCGGAACACGGGCGAGGGTGGCCACTGGCTCGAGGTGAAGTTGGCGACGTTCTCACCCGGAGCGGTGGCGACGGTCGTGCTGCCCGACGGTCGGAAGCTCGTGCAGGAACTGCATGCGGGAAGCAGCTACCTGTCCTCAGAGGATCCGCGTTTCCACTTCGGGTTGGGAGACGCTACAAAGGCGAGGACGCTCGTCATCCGCTTCCCAGGTGGGGGCGAGCAGCGGCTCTCAGACGTACGCGCCGACCAGCTCGTCGTCGTCAAGGCACCCCCGGCACGCGCGGTGGCCGCCGTTGCGCCGCCACGCGACTACGTGAGGTCGAACTGCTCGCCGGCGACCAGACCCGGTCGCTCTGTCGCACGTCTCTGGGACGCGGCGGCGCTCGCCGTCGATCCGGGGAGCGCCGATCCCGCGGTACAGGCCCGAAACCTCTTCCATCTCTCCGCAGCCATGTGGGACGCCTGGGCGGCGTACGCGCCCAAAGGGTCGGGTTACTTCGTCACCGAGAAGCACCGCGCCGGCGATGTCCTTGCGGCACGCGAAGCGGCGATCAGCTACGCCGCCTACCGTCTCCTTCTCTGGCGCGCGTCGTACGGCGCGAACATGAGTCGGGCATTCAACCGACTAACGGCAACACTGCGATCGCTCTGCTACCAGCCCGGGTTCGTCAGCGCGCGAGGCGATTCTCCCGCGGCGCTCGGCAACCGCATCGCAGCGGCGGCGATCGCGTTCGGACAACGCGACGGCTCACTCGAGAGGGAGCACTACGTCGACCCGAGCTACGTGCCTGTGAACGAGCCTCTGGTCGTGTCACAACCCGGAGCGACGATGCACGACCGCACCTTCTGGCAGCCGCTCGCGTTCGGCCAGATCGTGATCCAGGGAGGCTTTCCCATCCCTGCGAAGACCCAGACCTTCGTCGGCTCTCAATGGGGGCACGTTCTCGGCTTCGCTCTTCCGCCCTCGAAGAACGGATTGCCCATCGACCCTGGGCCGCCTCCCCTCGGCACTCCGTCTTCCGCCGCGTACAAGGGAGCAGCACTGAATGTGATCCGCTCGAGCGCACGAAGCGGAGGCGCCGCGATCGCAGCGCAGTGGGCCGGGTCTGAGGGTCCGCCCGGCCGCTGGAACACGATCGCGAACGCGGTCTCCGACGCCGAGAAGCACGGCTTGGGCGCGGCGGAGCGTCTTGCCTGGGACGTGAAGCTCGACTTCGCCCTCAACGGCGCCCTGCAGGATGCCGCCGTCGCGACGTGGGGCGCGAAGCGGACATATCAGTCCGTTCGTCCTATCTCGATGATCCGTGAGCTCGCGTTCCAGGGTCAGTCGAGCCAGCCGCACGAATCGTCATTCAGCACGGAAGGCCTCCCACTCGTGCCGGGACTCGTAGAGCTGATCACGAAAGAGTCGAGCGCCGCCGGCCAGCGTCACGCTGCGCTCGCCGGGCATGTTGGCGATATCGCGATTCGGACCGCGCACGGCTGGACCCTGGGGACGCGCTGGCTGCCTCGCGCAGGAATCTTGACGCCGCCCTATCCCGGCTGGGTCTCGGACGAGAGCGCGTTCGGGCGTGCGGCGGCGGAGATCCTGACAGCAATGACGAGAAGTGGCGCGCTGCCCACCGGTACCGGCCTGCCCGGGTGGGGAACGTACCGGCACGCTGCGAACGAGGCGGGGCTCTCTGGTCTCTACGCGGGGACGCAGATCGCCCCCGACGACCTTGCCGGCCGCCGGATCGGATCGAAGGTCGGCAAGCAGGCGTGGGCGCTTGCCGAGCGCTACTTCTCGGGCACAGCTCGCTGAACGGTCAGCGGCCGGACCGAACCTGCAGCCGCCGGGCGATCGTGTCCAGCGTGACAGCGAGCAAGAGGATCACGCCGGTGACGATGTAGATCGTCCCGGTCTTGTAGCCCGCCGTGTCCAGACCATTCGAGACCGTCGCAATGACGAGCGCCCCGATCAGGGCGCTGCGCACCTCACCCCGACCGCCGAACAGGCTCGTGCCTCCGATCACGGCCGCCGAGATCGCGTCGAGCAGGAGCGTGCCACCCCCGACGTTGAGGTCGACGGAGTTCAATCGCGCCGCCAGGATCACGCCTCCCACCCCGGCCATGCCACCGGAGATCATGAAGACGATGATGCGGATGCGGGCGACGTTGATTCCGGCGCGACGAGCCCCCTCGGCGTTGCCGCCGACCGCGTAGACGTGACGGCCGAACGGCGTGCGTTTGGCCAGGAAGGTCAAGCCGACCAGGAACACGACGACGAGGACTCCGGCCAGCGGTAGCCCCTTCGGCACGCTGGCGTGGTTGGAGACCGCGACTGTGCCGAAGCAGGCGACGGCGACGCCGACGACCTTGGCGGCGAGGAGCAGCGGTCTTCGGATCGCCACACCCGCGCGGCGCTTGCCGATGACGCCGCCCAATGTGCCGATCGCGTAGAGACCGGTGACGACGACCGCAATGATCCAACCCGCGTTGGCCTTGAAGTAGTAGTTGGCGAGGTTGTTGATCAAGTTGTTCTGGATCACGATCACGCCCTTGATCTCGAGCACCTGCAGGATGACTCCCTGCCAGATCAAGAGCCCTGCGAGCGTGACGACAAACGAGGGGACGCCGACCTTGGCCACGACCGAGCCCTGCACGCCGCCGATGAACGCGCACAGGCCCACCGCGATGGCGATCGCGACGAGCCCGGGATACGCGTGGCCGCTACCCGGGAGCTGGAACTCGGCGACGGCCAGTGCCGCGATCCCGCTCAGATACCCGATCGAAAGGTCGATCTCGCCGAGGAGGAGGACGAAGACCACTCCGAGGGCGAGCATGGTCAAGCCGGCCATCTGGACGATGATGTTGTTGAAGTTGTCCGCGGTGAAGAAGTTCGTCGCCTTGAAGCTGAAGAAGACGATGATCAGCGCCAGACCGATGACGATCGGGAGGACCCCGAGGTTGCCCGTCTTCAGGTTGTCGGCCGCGCGACCCCACAACCCGCGCTCCTCCTCGCCTTCCTGCTCCTCGGGGAGACCGATCCCCGGTGCGGCGACGTCGATTTCCGTGGTCACGACGCCAGCTCCGGCGCTGTCTGCGGGATGCCCGCAACCTTGGTGGGAATCCCGGCGGTGATCGCCTGCACGACCTCCTGCTGGGTCGTCTTCTCCCGCTCGTAGACACCGACGTCACGGCCGAGGCGCAGCACGGTGATTCGCGTGGCCACCTCGAAGACGTCGTGCAGGTTGTGCGAGATGAGCACGACGGCCAGGCCCTGGTCGGCGAGGCGCTTGACGAGCTCGAGCACCTGGCGGGTCTGCGCGACGCCGAGCGCGGCGGTGGGCTCGTCGAGAATGACGACCTTGGAGTTCCACTGCACGGCCTTGGCGACGGCGACCGACTGCCGCTGGCCACCCGACAGCGAGGCCACCGGCTGACGGATCGAGCGGATGGTCGTGACCGATAACGACCTGAGGGTCTCGGCCGTGCGCTGCTCCATGATCGGCTCTTTCAAGCGCCAGAGCCAGTCGCGCTCCTCGCGGCCGAGGTACATGTTCTGAACAACGTCGAGGTTGTCGCACAGTGCGAGGTCCTGGTAGACGATCTCGATTCCCAGTCTCGCGGCGTCTTTGGGGCCGTGGATGTGAACGGGCTTCCCGTCAAAGAGGATCTCGCCGCTGTCCGGGCTGTGGATGCCGGCCACGCACTTGATCAGGGTCGACTTGCCCGCGCCGTTGTCGCCGACGAGCGCCATGATCTCTCCGCGGCGAACCTCGAAGTCGACGTCGGTGAGTGCCTGTACAGACCCGAACGACTTCGAGATGCCCCGGAGTTGGAGGATCGGCGTCTCGCTCACCGTGTCGGGTTTCCTACCACAAAGCCGGTGGAGGCGCCCGCCCGGGCGCCTCCACCTGTCGGTCCTGTTTGGCTACGAGCAGAACTGCGCGAACTCGCCGACGCACACGTCGCTCTTCTTCAGGAACTTGTCCTTGAAGAGCCTCGTGTAGTTGGCCTTGGTGATCGAGATCACCGGCAGACGAACGGTCGGCTCCTTCTTGCTGCCGTTCTTGCGGAACCCGTTGATCCCGGGGATCTTCTTGTGCGCGAGCATCGCGACAACCGCCTTCGCGGCAGCATTGACCTCGTTTGGCACGTACTTGTAAACGGTCATCGACTGCCAGCCCGAGATGATGTTCTGCACGCCCTGGACGGTCGCGTCCTGTCCCGACAACGCGATCGGCTTGAGCTTCTTCGCCTTCAGGGCGGCAACCACGGCGCCGGCGATGTTGTCGTTCGCCGCGATGGCGCCGTCGATCTTGTTGTTCGTCTTGAGCAGCATCTGCTCGAAGATCGGCTGAGCGTTGGTCGCCAACCAGAGCGGCACGAACTGCTGCGGGCCCTTGGTCAGCTTACCGCTCTTGTACAGCGGGTTCAGAACGGCGTCGTTCCCGCTCTTGAACCAGAACGCATTCTGATCCGTCGGCCCGCCCCAGAGCTCGGCAACGACGGGCTTCGACTTCCCCTTCAGCGCCTTGACTACACCGTTGGCCTGGGCAGAGCCGACGGCTTTACCGTCGAAGGTGACGTAGACCTTCGCGATACCGCCCACCACCTGACGGTCGTAGTCGATCGACTGACCGCCTGCCGCTTGGAACTTCTTCTCGATCGCGATGGACGTGCCCTGGGCGATGTCCGTCACGACGGCTATCTTCGCCCCGCGGGACAGGCACGAATCGGCCTGCGAGACCATCTTCTGCGGGTCGTTCAACGCGTTCGTGATCGAGTAGGTCAGGTGGGCCTTCTTCAGAGCCTTGGCCCAGTCCGGTGCGTCGAACTGCACCCAGCGGACGGACGACTTCGTGTCTGGAAGCAGAACGCAGACCTTGATGTTGGCGGAGCTCCTAGCTGTTGCGCCGGTAGCCGCGATCCCAACAAAGACGCCGACTAGCACTACGATGAGGCCCGCTGAAGCCCATCGACGAGAGAATCGTTTCACTGCAGCCTCCTAGGTGATGAGATTTGGAGACTCTAGTACGAATTCACGGGCTTTTCAGATCGACTCCTCCCCCGGCCCACATTGTGACCTGGGGAACAAAATGCCGACAGAATCGATGAGCCCGCTTTCCTGAAACCCGCGTACTATCGCGCCGGTGGCAGAGATCGGCGTTGGCATGCTCGGCTACGCGTTCATGGGGAAGGCGCACTCGAACGCGTTCCGCAAGCTCGAGTACCTGGCCTGGCCGCCTCCGCTCGTGCCCCGGCTCGTCGCGATCGCCGGCCGGAACCAGGAGGCCGTCGCCGACGCGGCGAGCCGATACGGCTATGAGCGGTGGACGACCGACTGGCACGACATCGTCACGGACGAGCGGATCGGGCTCTTCGACAACGGCGGCCCGAACTCGCTCCATGCCGAGCCGACGATCGCCGCCGCCGAGGCGGGCCAGCACGTCCTCTGCGAGAAGCCGCTCGGGCGCACAGCCGATGAGAGCCACGAGGTGTGGCGCCGCGTCGCCGCGACCGGCGTCAAGCACCTGTGTGGGTTCAACTACCGCTTCGTCCCCGCGGTGCGGCTCGCGCGCGAGCTGATCGACGAGGGCGCACTCGGAGAGCTCCGCCACTTCCGCGGCCGTTACCTGCAGGACTGGGGCGACGACCCGACCCTCGACACGTGGCGCTTCGATCCGGACCAGGCGGGATCCGGCGCGCTCGGCGATCTCGGCACGCATGTGATCGACCTCGCCCGCTACCTCGTCGGCGAGTTCAGTTCGGTCGCCGGCATCGTGAAGACGTTCGTGAGCGGTCGTAGGGTGGACGATGCGATCGAGGCGGCCGTCGAGTTCGAGAGCGGCGCGGTCGGGACGATCGAGTCGACGCGGCTTGCACTGGGACGGCGCAACGCGTTTCAGTGGGAGATCAACGGCTCTCACGGGTCGCTCTACTTCGACATGGAGCGCATGAACGAGCTGCAGGTCTTTCTCGACGGCGAGGAGCGGACGCGCGGCTTCAGGACGGTGCTCGTGACGGAGGCGGACCATCCGTTCATGGATCTCTGGTGGCCGCCGGGACACATCATCGGCTGGGGAGATACCTTCGTGCACGAGGTGCATCACCTGCTGAGGTCGATCGCCGACGGCAGCGACGTCGCACCGCACGGCGCGACGTTCGAGGACGGCTATCGCGCGTCGGAGATCGGCGAGGCAATCGTGCGTTCGAGTGCCGGCGGTCGCCGCGAGCAGTTGAGGTTCCGCAGCCTGACTCAGGGCGACCGCCGTTGCGTCGGCGGTGAACTCCGTCATCGCTCTCGAACGTGAACTGCGTGCCGCGGTCGCCGCGGACGTCGTCGCACCGACCGCCGCCTATCTGACCGACATGACCGAAGCGCGCGGACTGAGCGGCCGCGCCGACGCGGTCGCCCTCCCGCGCAGCGCCGACGAGGTGGCCGAGGTGGTGGCCTGGTGTTACGCGCACGGTGTGGCGATCGTGCCGCGCGGCGGCGGGACCGGGTACGCCGGCGGTGCCGTTCCGCTGGACGGCGGTGTCGTTCTCTCCCTCGAGCGGCTCGACCGCGTGCGGTCGTTCGATCCGCTGCTCTGGCGCATCGAGGTCGAGGCTGGTTTGCGAACGGCGGAGCTGCGGCGGATCGCCCGCGAGGGCGGGCTGCTGTTCGCGCCCGATCCGGGTGCGGCCGAGCAGTCGCAGATCGGCGGGAACATCGCCACGAACGCAGGTGGGCCGCACGCATACAAGTACGGCGTCACGGGAGCGTGGGTGACCGGCCTCGAGGTCGTCGTTCCGCCGGGCGAGGCGGTTCAGCTCGGCGGCCCGCTGCGCAAGGACGTCGCCGGCTACGACCTCAAGCACCTGTTGATCGGATCGGAAGGCACGCTCGGCGTGATCACCGCCGCGTGGCTACGTCTGACGCCTGCGCCAGAAGCCGCCTGGCCCGTGATCGGGTTCTTCGCCGGGGTGCGTGGCGGAGTCGCGGCGATCGAGCGGGTGATCGGCTCCGGCCTTCCCGTGGCGGCTCTCGAGTACGTCGACTCGGAAGCGATGCGCTACGGGAGCGCAACTTTTCCGGGCCAGGTGCCCTCGGGCGCATTCGCAGTGCTCGCCGAGGCCGACGGCTCGGCCGAGGAGGCGGCACGGATTCGCACGGATTTGCTCGACGTGCTCGGCGAGGATGCGCTTGCGCTCTACACGCCCGAAGCTCCGCAAGAGATCGCCGCCTTGTGGCGGTGGCGCGACGGTCTCGCGCTCGTCGTCGACGCCCAACGGGGCGGCAAGGCGAGCGAGGACATCGCGGTGCCGCTCGACCGGTTGGGCGAAGCGATCGTCGAGTCGCTCGAGGTCGGACGCAGGCTCGGCGTGCCGGCCTGCTCGTGGGGTCACGCCGGGGACGGAAACCTGCACACGGTGTTCCTGCTGGCAGGTGATGACGACGCAGAGCTCGCGCTGGCGCCGCAGCTCTCCGAAGGGCTGTTCGAGCTGGCGCTGCGGCTCGGTGGGACGATCTCCGGCGAGCACGGCGTCGGGTTCGTGAAACGCAACTGGCTCGGCCGGCAGCTGGGCCCGCGCGCCTTCGAGCTCCATACCGCGGTCAAGCGCGCGTTCGACCCGCAGAACCTGCTCAACCCGGGAAAGAAGGCTTGATCCACAAGCTCCTCGTCGCAAACCGCGGCGAGATCGCGCTGCGGGTCTTCCGCGCTGCTCGTGAGCTCGGGATCGCCACCGTCGCGGTCGTCGCTCCCGACGACAAGGGCTCGCTCCATGCGCGCTCCGCCGACGAAACGGTAGAGGTCGCGAGCTATCTCTTCTCGGAGGAGCACATCCGCGCTGCCAAGCGGAGCGGCGCGGACGCGATTCACCCGGGCTACGGCTTCCTCGCGGAGAGCCCTGATTTCGCCGAGGCCGTCAACGCCGCCGAGCTGACCTGGGTCGGCCCGCCCCCGGAGGCATTGCGCGCGGGTGGTGACAAGCTCGAGGCAAAGCGCATTGCCCGCGAGGCCGGCGTCCCGGTTGTTCCGACCGGCGAGCCGGACGAGATTGGCTTTCCACTCGTGGTCAAGGCCGCCGCGGGGGGCGGCGGGCGCGGCATGCGCGTCGTTCGCGAGCCCTCAGAGCTGGAGGACGCTCTCGCCGCATCACGACGTGAAGCGAAGGCCGCGTTCGGCGATGACGGCGTGTTCTGCGAGCGTTACGTCGAGCGACCCCGGCACGTGGAGGTGCAGCTGTTCGGAGATGCAGAAGGCAACGTGACGCATCTCTTCGAGCGGGAGTGCTCGATCCAGCGGCGCCATCAGAAGATCCTCGAGGAATCACCCTCACCAGGCCTCGATCGCGACGTCCGCTGGCGAATGATCGAGTCGGCGCTGGCGTTTGCGAAGGCTATCGACTACGAAAACGCCGGCACAGCGGAGTTCATGCTCGACGGGCGCGACTTTTACTTCCTCGAGCTGAACGGCCGCATCCAGGTCGAGCATCCGGTCACCGAGCTGGTGACGGCCGCGGACCTCGTTCGCTGGCAGATCGAGATCGCGCAACGGACGAGGACAGTCGACCACCATCTGCCGGAGAGTCGCGGTCACGCAGTCGAGGTGCGGCTGTACGCCGAGGATCCACGGACATTCTTCCCACAGACCGGCCGCATCGAGACGTTGCGGCTGCCGGAAGGGATTCGTGTCGACGCAGGGGTCGCCGAAGGCGACGAAATCGGTATCGCCTACGACCCGATGATCGCGAAGCTGATCGCGCACGGACAGACGCGCGACGAGGCGTTCGACCGTCTGCGCGACGCGCTCGCGGAGACGGAGGTCGAAGGGATCACCACCAACCTCCCCTTCCTACGTTGGCTCGTCGCGCATCCCGTCGTCCGTTCGGGTGACACGACGACCTCGTTCCTCACGGAGCATCCACCACTCTCCCCTGCTCCTGCGCGAGTCGCCGCCGCGCCGTGGCGAACGCCGTTTCGGCTGAACCTCTCGTCTCCACCGTCGGTACTTCCCCCGGACCTCGAAGCGAGTGCCGTGGACCATCGCGGCGCGGCCGTCGGTCAGAGCCGCGTCACAGCACCGATGCCCGGCACGGTCATCCGGCTCCTCGTGAGCGCAGGCGACGCGGTGCGGGCTCGTCAGCCGCTCGTCGTTCTCGAGGCGATGAAGATGGAAACGCCGCTCACGTCACCGTACGACGCCGTGGTGAGCGCAGTGCATGTCGCAGAAGGCGACCGGGTCGCCGGCGGCACGCTGCTCGTCGAGCTCGCGGAGTAACTAGAAGAGCTTCTGTAGCTTCATCGCGGCGCCCATGTCGCCCTTGACCTTCAGCTTGCCGGTCATGTAGGCGCTGGTCGGATTCTGCTCGCCGCTGACGATCTTCTGGAACGTTTCTTCGGAGGTGGTGATGACGGCGTCCGCGTCCTCCCCGCCTTCCGTGACACTCACCTTGCCGTCCTCGACCTTCACGGTCCACTTGCCTGCGCCGTCGATGTCGAAGAGGTACGAGTTGGTCATGCCTGCGGTCTTCGACGCGTCGGCACGGCTTTCCAGGCTGTCGAAGAACTCCTTTACTCCCGTCATCGGGGGCAACCCTACCTCAGAGGTAGCGGTCGATCAGCGCGTGCGAGAGCTGCCATTGCTTTCGCGCGAGCTTGACGCGGTTGCGCTCGAGCCGCGACCCGTTGACGCCCTGGTCTCGCAAGGTCTGCCGCTCTCCGGTCAGGGTCGAGATCTCATCCATCAGCGACTCGACGGTCGGGCGCGAGTGCCCGCGCCGAAAGCGCGAACGGACTGAGGGCCGCCGCAGGGTTGCGCTCATCTCGAGGGTCATATCGGCATGCGACGATCAAAGTTGAACGGGGTTAGCCGTCTTTCGTAAGGAGACCGTAAAACCCTGCACCTCGGATACGATCGCGACCCGATGGGGGAGCTCACGATCGACATCGAAGCGCCGGGCGAGGGCAAGCCCGACTCGCTTGCGATCCCCTATCCCGGAGGAAGCCCGGGGGCCAGGTTCTCGAATGGGACCCGAGAGCTCGACGAGCAGCTCAAGGGCCGTTTGCAGCGGCTTGCCGACGGTGGTGAGCTGAGCAGCGAGCTCGGGAAGACGGTCGTCCTTCACACCGACGGTGAGCTGAACGCGCGACGAATCGTCATCGCGGGGGTCGGGAACCGGGACGAGATCGATGCCGACGCGTTGCGTACCGCAGCCGCCGCGGTCGCGCGCAGGGTCTCGGACGTCGGCGGGACACTGGGTTGGCTCCTCGACGAATCCCTCCCGCTGTCCACCGAGGAACAGACCCGCGCGATCGTCGAGGGGACGATGCTCGGCTCCTACAGCCCCGCCCGCTGGAAGACGCAGGAACAGCCCGGCGCCACCGTCGAGAAGATCGTGCTCTACACGACGGCCGGCAACGACCTGGCGGAGAGCGCGAGACGAATTGCAGCCGTCGGCAAGTGGGTCAACGTGGCGCGCGATCTCGCCAACTCGCCGCCGAACGAGCTGACACCTGAGGCGCTCGCGACGCGCGCGGCCGAGTTCGCGGGGCCCAGGCTTGCCGTCGAAGCGCTGGATCCCGCGCGCATCGACGAGCTCGGCATGGGCGCGCTGTCGGCCGTCGGCCGCGCGAGCTCGAACGGACCGCGCCTGATCGTCCTTCGCTACGAGCCGCCCCGTCGAACGCGCGAGGATCTCGTGCTCGGTCTGGTCGGCAAAGCGATCACCTTCGATGCAGGCGGTATCTCGCTGAAACCGGCGCTCAATATGCAGGACATGAAGGGCGACATGGCCGGCGGCGCGGCCGTGATCGCAGGCATGGGTGCGGTTGCAGAGCTCGAGCTGCCGGTGCGGATCGTCGCCGTCGTCGCCGCCGCGGAGAATCTCGTCAGCGGCGACTCGTTCCGGCCCGGCGACATCCTCCGCGCCGCGAACGGCAAGACGATCGAGGTCACCAACACCGACGCCGAGGGACGGCTCGTGCTTGCAGATGCGTTGTGGTTCGCGCGACGCGAGGGGGCGACACACCTCCTCGATCTCGCAACGCTGACGGGGGCGATGGAGCTGGCGCTCGGCGATTTCTATGCGGGTCTGTTCGCGAATGAAGAGGACTGGCTGCAGGAGGTCCTGGCGGCGGCGAAGACGAGCGGTGACCATGCGTGGCCTTTCCCGCTTCATCCGCGCTACCGACGCTACGTCGACTCTTCTTTCGCGGACCTGAAGAACTCTTCCGACCTCCGCCAGGGCTCGCCGGTCCTGGCGGCCGAGTTCCTGCGCGAGTTCTCCGGCGACGGGCCGTGGGCCCACATCGACATGGCAGGCCCTGGATTCCTCGAGCGTTCACGCGGCGACTACCCCACGCAGCTCGGCGGGACCGGCTACGGCGTTCGCTTGATCGTCGAACTTGCCCAGCGCCTCGCAAGCGAGCCGCTGGGCTAACTGTGGACCGATAACGCGTGTCGATTCGATCCACCGCAGCCTTCGGTTTCGGCCGCGAGGCCGAAAGCGCATGAACTTCGACCTCGCTCAGGAGCACGAGCTCGTCCGCTCGACCGTGCGCGAGTTCGCGCAGCAACGGGTCGCGCCCGTGGCCGAAGAGCTGGACCGCGAGAGCCGCTTCCCGTACGAGCTGGTCGGCGAGCTCGGTGAGTTGGGGCTCATGGGCATGACGATTCCGGAGGAGTACGGCGGCGCAGGCGCGGACACCGTGTCGTACGCGATCGCGGTCGAGGAGCTCACGCGTGTGGATTCGTCGGTCGCGATCACGCTTGCGGCCCACCATTCGCTCGGGACTCTGCCGATCTTCTACTACGGCAGTGAGGAGCAGAAGGAGCAGTGGCTTCCCGACCTCGCGTCCGGGAAAAAGCTCGCGGCGTTCGGATTGACGGAGCCGGATGCGGGCTCCGACGCGGGCGCGACGCGAACGCACGCGGACTTGCAGGACGGCCAGTGGGTCGTGAACGGGTCGAAGATCTTCATCACGAACGCAGGCACCGACATCACAGTGTGCGTGACGATCACTGCCCGTACGGGCGACGAGGAGATCTCCAACATCATCGTCCCGAACGGGACGCCCGGATACGAGATCTCGAAGCCGATGAAGAAGCTCGGCTGGCGCGCGTCGGATACGCGCGAGCTCTCCTTCAAGGACACGGCTGTCCCGGAGGGGAATCTCCTCGGCCCACGCGGCCAGGGCTTCCAGCAGTTCCTCGAGATCCTCGACGGCGGGCGGATCTCGGTCGCCGCCATGGGCGTGGGGCTGGCGCAGGGTGCCTACGACCTCGCCTACGCGTACGCACAGGAGCGGCGGCAGTTCGGCAAGCCGATCGCGAAGTTCCAGGCGGTCCAGTTCAAGCTGGCGGACATGGCGACAGAGCTCGAGGCCGGCCGGAACCTCGTCTACAAGGCGGCGTGGCTCAAGGATCAGGGCCGCGACTTCGCGCTGGCGGCGGCGCAGGCGAAGCTCTACACCGGCGAGCTCTCGAACCGCGCCGTGAACTGGGCCCTCCAGATCCACGGGGGCTACGGGTACATGGACGAGTATCCGATCTCACGCCTCTACCGGGACCAGAAGATCCTGGAGATCGGCGAAGGCACGAACGAGGTGCAGCGAATGGTCATCGCCCGGCACCTCGGGCTCTGACCCGGCACATCCGCGTCACGCTTTCGGATCCGTGCCTGGCACCGGTACGTCAGCGAGACGGTGCACGGATCCTTGGCGCCGCGTTGAAGCTGGTGTACCGATGCGTCATGAAGTGTGAGGCTGCGGTCATACGCAGGCTGCGCGGCAGGAACGTCTTCCGATCGAGCCGCACCGTGAACCACACCGGGCCGGTCGGCTTGAAGAACGAGACGACGTACGTCGTCGGCGTCGTCTCGAGCAGATACGCGTTCGTCGCATGACCCGCCCAGATCGGCTCGGGTTGCGGCGTTACGTCTTGAGCCGAGGGCACCCACTTGCCTCCTCGCGTGCGGTCCCAGCGCCGGGTGCCGATGATGATCCCGTCTGCGCCGTCGCGGATTCGGTACTCGAGCCGGTTCGGGCGTTCCAGCGTGAAATCGGAGACGACCTTGTTCCGCGGGTCGGAAGCGAGCCGCTCGACGTAGTCGACGCTTCGCAGCCGGCGGAACGCCGAGGTCGCCCGCGCGACGAGCGCCGCTGCCGGCTTGGCATCCGCAGGAACCTGGAAGACGAGCACGTGGCCGCCGACCGATACGTCGACGGCGCCCGCCGAGGAGAGCGACGCGCGATAGCACCCGGCCCCGCAAGGGCCGGTCGTGACGCCCGCGATCGTCACGTCGAGCCCGTTGACTCCCAGGCTGTCAGGGCCGAGGACGAACACCTCCGCGTCGGGCGGGTGCATCGCGAGCGCAACCGCGAACGCCCCACTCTCGCGCGCCTGAACCCACATCTCCGGTGCAGGCGACGGCGGCGGCCCCTTCGCTTCCGTCACGGCCGCGCGCGCCACGCGATCCCGTCCAGGCTGGAGGTCGGTGAGCAGCGCAACCGCGGCGACGAGGCCGACGAACAGCACCAGCTCGATGGAGACGTTCCGCCGCAGGCTGTCGAGCGACAACCTTGGGACGAGCCGGTAGCGGTTGAGCCAACCGATCGTCACGAGAGCCGCGAGCAAGGCAGACTTCACGATCAGCAACCGCCCGTACCCGG
>Ga0193729_1000096_pt1 | contig 38478 bp, 36 predicted proteins | sample U1c2metaG_FD_143036 | JGI IMG/M metagenome (GOLD analysis project Ga0193729, IMG submission 143036) | Soil microbial communities from a riparian zone of the East river system, Colorado, United States - U1c2 | ecosystem: Environmental > Terrestrial > Soil > Riparian zone | place: USA: East River...
GCCGCGTTGATTTCGGTATTGATCCGAACGGCGAGATTTGAAATCGCCTCTCCTATCCAACCGGCGCGCGGATCGTCATTTTCAGCCGGACTCGAGCGCCAGTTGGGATTGTGCTCGTGCAGCAGCTCGTCGAGCGCAATGGGCCGGCCCAAATTCACGTGGACTTTGCCGAATCTGCTGCGCAACACCGAGACGATCGACTTGAGCAAGACGAAGACGCTTTCCTTTTGCTTCGGCTGCCCCGACAGTTCGCCGATATAGGTCCTGCCCTCCACGATGCGTTCGTAGCCGAAGTACACCGGCATGAAAATCACCGGACGCTTCGGGTCGCGGACATAGCTGCGCACCGTCATCGACAGCATCCCGGCGCGCGGTGAGAGCAGCCTTCCCGTCCGGCTGCGACCGCCCTCGATGAAATACTCGAGAGGATGGCCGCGCGCCATCATGAATCCCAAGTACTTGGCGAACACCACCGGATACAGCGCGTCGCCCTTGAAGCTGCGCCGCAGGAAAAAGGCGCCGCCCTTGCGCAGAAAGCGTCCGATCAGCGGCATGTTGAGATTCGCGCCGGCGGCGACGTGCGGAACGGCAAACCCTTTGCGGTAAATGATGTACGACAGCAGCAAATAATCCATGTGGCTGCGGTGGCAGGGGACATAGATGATTTCAACCCCATCGCCGACGGCGCTCAAGTTCTCGAGGTGTTCGAGTTCCACGCCGTCGTACAACGAATTCCACAGGCGGCCCAATGCCATGGCCATGAAAGTGACGAAGGCCTGGGAATAGTTCGCGGCGATTTCCAGCGCATACTTGCGCGCCAGCAGCAATGCGGGGCGCCTTTGCAATTGGCGAACCTGCATCTCATTGCGCACGGCCTGGCGAACGGCTTGAGTCTTCAGGATCTGCAGCACCATGGTGCGCCGATGCGACAGATCCGGACCGATGCTGGACGCTCGCTGTGCGCGCAGCACCATGCGCAGCGAACGCAGGACGCGCCGTACGCTGCGCGGCTCGCTGAGGCCCTCTTCCACGACATCGCGCAGCCGTATGGGCTCGCCGAAGTACACCAAGGTATTTCGGCCGTTGAAAATCACGCTCAGGAATTTTCGGAAGCGCCCGACCAAGATCCAGTCCTCGGTGAACAGCAGGCGCCACCAGCTCACTTCTTTATGCGGTGCGCGGCCCCAGAAAATAGCCACCGGCACGAGATCGACGTCGAACTGAGGGTACGCTGCGGCCGCCGCAATCAATTGCACCAGGTAGCGCGGCGCGCGCGCGGCGTTGCGGGTGCGGAACAAGCTTGGGCGCCGTTGCAACTCGAAATAGGCGCGATCAGCGCGTTTCGCTCCCATGATCAAGCGCCTCGCGGGCCGGGGCAGATTGTGCCGCGCGCAGACACCGCTGAGCACCGCGAAGTCAGTTTGGCTCTCGCGCTCCAGGACATAGCAAACGGGCCGCGGTCTCGAGGCGATCGCCGCCACCGCATCGTCGGGCTTGATGGTCACGCGCACCCACAAGCCTAAAAGCTTGCGCACGCTCCATCGCCACGCCTGGCCCAAGCCGACAAAAGGGTTCATGGTCGCTAGCTGTCAGGGACGGTTATCGCCGCTCTTATCGCCGCTTTCTTGATTCTCGATCTGTTTGCGCGTCTTTTCCGCGTTCTCGTCGACAGTTTTCTGCACTTCGCGCGCCCGATCGACTTGACGAGTGAGCGGATCGAAGACGGTCTTCGCGGGCGGCGGCGGTTCGGGTGAAGAACAGGCCGCAATGAACAAAACCGACAGCGCCATTGTCGAATACTTTACGTAACCCATGAAGCACCTAGAGGTTGCCGGCCAGTAAGGAGCTTGAGTGTACAATACGCGCATGTCCCGCTTTGCATTCCTCTTGAGTCTGGCCGCGATGGCGAATGCCGCCGTGGCCGCGCCGGTCGATATCGACACCGCGGCGCAGCTCTATCAGGCCGCCGCCATCCGCGAGCAGGTGCGCGCTTCCTTGGGCTCGATGCCGGGGCATATTCGCAAGCTGTTTCAGGGCAATACCTCGACGCCGCTGTCCGAGCCGCAGCTTTCCGCCGTCAACGTTGCCGCGGTTCGCGCTTTTCGGATCGATGTGTTCGAAGCGCCCGCCTTGAGCGCGTTCGCGTCGAATCTCGACGCCGATACGCTGAAGAAAGCCGAAGCGTTTTTTTCCAGCGACTCGGGCAAGCGGTGGGTGGCCGCCGATGTCGGTTTGGCCTCGCTCAGCGATGAGGACGCCGACAAGATCATGAATGGCGACATGGCTGCGCCAACGACACCGCAGCGAAATGTCCTGTTTGAAAAACTGGAACGCGCCGAGCGATCGTCCGAATCCACGATTCAGATACTCTTGAGCATGGGCACCGCCGTCGCATTGGGAACAGCGGTCGGCTCCGGCATGGATCCCGGACCTGTCGAAGAGCGTGCCCGCAAATCCGGCGAAGCCAGCCGGCAGACTCTGGAAGACAACATGCGCGAGCCCATGCGCCGCTATGTCGCCTATGGTTATCGCGATTTGAGCGATGCGGACTTGAAGCACGTCTTGTCTTTTCTGCAATCCACCGCGGGCAAGCAGTACGTCTCCGCCTACATCGCTTCACTGGATGCCGGCTTTCGCGCCATGGGCAGGCGCTGCGGCGAGCAATTGGGCGAAAGCTTGCGTGAATTGGCGATGGCGCAACCGGCCCCCGAACACGCGGATCGCGAGCCGTCCGCCGCGGCTAAGCCGCACCCATGAGCGAGGCCAGAAAGGCTCGCAGCAGGTCACAGATCTGACCGGTCCGATCTTCCAATCGATGATCGGAGTCGAGCACGTGGAGCGCTGCCTGATGCTCGCGGGCCCAGCGGATGCTGTTTTCAACCGGCACCACGTCATCGCGCCAGCCGTGCACGATGGCGGTGGGAGCGGCAACGTCTTGCGGCGTATGTTCTTCCAAGCCGGGCATGTAGAAGGCCGGCGCCAGTAGGAACAGGCCGCGAGGCGCCAACCGCGCGGCCGCGGCGGCCGCAACGTATCCTCCCATGCTCGAGCCGACGAGTACCAGCGCCCCTTCGAGCTCACCGCCGATTTGGACGAGTTTTTCGACCCGCCGGCCCGGGTCGTCCATTCCGCGGTAATCCACCGATTCGGCCCCTAAGTTCAGATCGCGCGCCACGGCGGCCATCTGCAAGATCTTGCCTCCCCAGGGACCGCTTTCCTTGCCGTGCGAAAACACCACGGTATTGACGGTTGGATTCAAGAAACACCCCTTCGCAGCCGTTACAGACGTATGGCATTGGATGAAGAACAGTCGAGCGCAGCGCACGAAATGCACCGCGCCATCGACTGCCTGCGCCATTGTGCCGACCTGGCCGGCGTCGACCCGATTGCACTCGAGGCTTTGGCGGCGGGCGCCGTGCATTTCTCGCTGCCGGCAGGCCACCAGCTGTTCGAAGCCGGCTCCGAACCGGATGGAGTATATCTGCTCACGAGCGGCCGGCTAGGCGTCAAAACTCCGTCAAAAGCGGGGCTGACCGCCGAGATCGAACACGGCGAACTGGTTGGAGAGGCAGGCTGGCTGTTGGGAACACCGCGCAGCGCCACCGTGGTCGCGTTGCGCGACAGCGAGCTGTTGTTGGTGCCAAACGCCGAATTGGATCGCATTGCGGCGCAGTCCACGCATTTCTCGCTGGCGCTGGCGCGCCTCTGCGCCCGGCGCTTGAGACATAGCAACGCCCAGGAATACAAACCAAAACGCGCGCATATCTTTGCCGTCGTGCCGAACAGCATCGAGGTAGATGCGGCTGACTTTGCCACTCGCCTGGTCGATGAGTTGGCCAAAACCGGCCGCACCGAGCTGGTATGGGATGCACGCGCCACCACGCACACGGCGACGTGGTTCAACCGAATAGAGGAAGACAACGACTACGTCGTGTACGTCGCGAATTGGGCCGCCTCCGGCTGGACGCGCCAGTGCTGCCGCCAGGCGGACGTCGTTCTCATGGTCGCACCGGCCGGCGGGCGTATCAGCGCTTGGCCGACGGGCATCGCTGAAACAGCAGTTGCGCGCGGCGCGCGGCTCGAACTGGCTTTGCTGCATGCAGGGAAAATCGAACCGGGAGCTGCCGCGGCCTGGCTCAAAACGCTGCCCACGACGCTGCATCATCACATCGTCGAGCCGGGCGACTATGGCCGGCTCGCACGCCTGCTGATGCGCCGAGGGGTCGGACTGGTGCTGTCGGGAGGCGGCGCGCGAGGCTTTGCGCACCTGGGACTCATCCGCGCGTTGCGTGAAGCGAAAGTGCCGATCGATTTTCTGGGCGGCGCAAGCATCGGCGCCATCATCGCCGGCGGCGTGGCGATGGGATGGAGCGATGAGGAAATGCGGCAGCGCTACCGCAGAGGCTTCGTCGACACGAATCCGGTCAATGACTACACCTTTCCCCTCCTCGCCTTGACGCGCGGTCGAAAAGTATCGCGCCTGCTGGAGCGCGAATATGGCGAGGTGCTGATCGAGGATTTGCGCCATCCCTACTTCTGCGTCAGCGCGAACCTCACCACGGGCCGCTTGTTCGAACATCGCTCGGGCCGCCTCGCGCACGCGTTGCGTGCGTCGGTCGCGATTCCGGGCGTCATGCCGCCGGTGTTTCACGACGACGGCGTGTTGGTCGACGGCGCCGCCATCAATAACCTGCCGGTGGACGTCATGCAGAGCCACGCACCGGGCTTCGTCATCGGCTGCGATGTCGGCGCCGACCGGAATTTCGGTGAACGCCGCGTCAATATTTTCCAGGTGCTGATGCATGCCGGAATGGTCAACAGCGCGGCGGCCGAGCGCGCGCAACGCGAGCTGGCGGATGTGCTGCTGAAGCCGCCCCTGCCCAATATCGAGCTGCTCGACTGGCAGGCTTTCGATCGCGCGATTCAAGCCGGCTATGACTACGCACGCATTGCGCTCGACCAACTTCCGGCAATACCGCGCCTCCTGCCGGCTGCGCTCACCGCGGCCGGAACCAATTCGGCGGTCATTGAACTGGAACGCAGAATTGCCGCTACGATTGCAGCTGGCTAGCGATTTTGTCGACCCATTCGAGTTCCGCGGGGCTGTACTGCGAGTAATTGAGCCGATTCAAGCTGACGGGTTGAATCTTGCCGCCCGCCGCCGATTGCGAAATGCGAAAGCAATGGAACTCATGTTCACGGCTCGCCGCAAACCCGATCACGAACTGGACTTCGCCTGAACCCTGCGGCCAAGAGCCGTTGACCCGCCGGTCGCAAATGACGAAAAAGGCGTCTTCCGCCCGCCGCGAGCCGAAAGCCCCTGATTCGCACAGTCCCTCGAGAAACGCGCGCACCTGAGAGGTCAGTGTCTCGGCAACCTCGGCCGGGGAACGGGCCGCGGCGATCCAGCGCGTTCCGCACTCGATACTGTTCAAAATGAATAGCGCCAAGCGGCGCGCCGACAGGTAGCGCCAATCGGCATTCGCCGCATTGCCGGCCGCCAAGGTGCGTCCGCGCACGCTCATGCGCCCCGTCGAGCGTATGGCCTGTACGGTATTGACGCCCAAGCTCGCGAGTCTCATGCGCCGATCTTCGCTCACCAGACAGGCCGGCCTGAAGCCCGGACGCAGGATGGGTTCTTCGCGCTCCGTCGGCAGCCACACCGGGGAGGTCTCATCGCATCGCGCCAGCATGCCGGCCACCGCTCCGCACGGTGCGAAGGACTCAAAATGGCCTCGAAGCTTGTCGTGCGCGAGCACGCGCGGAAAATACATCAGCGCATTTTCATCGGGGAAATTCCAATCGCGCAAGCCTGCCAGGGCATCATCGGCGGTCTGCCAGCTCGACGGCGGATCGACGATCAGCAGCGCGCGGCGCTCCTTGCAATAGCGCGCCGCAACCAACAGGGCGCTCGGTCCCACGTCCTGATCGCGCGACAATGGCGGAATGCATAGAAAATTGAAGTACGCTGCCTGATCGAGCGCGAATACGCCCGTGTGATCTTGACTCGAACCGATCAGGTCGTAGTCGGTGAGCGGCGCGCCATCGTCGCCGTCGGAATTCAAATTGATGTACGCGGTGGCAAGGCCGCTGGCCGGATCCAAGGTTCGATCGGGCCGCTGCGCCGGCATGTCCCCTTTGAGCCGAATCAGTACGGACTGCGCGATCGCGTGCGGCAAGTAGCGCTCGTCGGTGGGCGAGATCGAGAGCCGATGGAATATCTCCTGATCTTCAACCTGGCCGGTGCCCTGAGCGCGAACCCGCTGCACGGTCAGATTGAACAGGCCGATCTCATCCATGGCGATATTGTCGAAGTCGACGCTGGCCCGCAGGAATTCGCGTGTCCCGGGCCGCAGTGCCTGCAGACGAAGCACATCTGAGCCCGCCTTCAAGGTCAGCGTTGCGGAGCGGGCGCCGTTGACCACGCGCACTATCAAGGCTTCGCGGCCGCCGTTATCGAAGAATTGCTCGATGGCGTAGCCCAGGAGGCTGGGCTGCCAGAGGCCGCCGAATACCTGCTGAAATTCCGCGAAACTCTTGATGAAGACGGGACGATTGACCGGACCGCGCAATGTGCGGCCGACGAAGGCAGTGCGCGCCGTGGACAGACCCGAGATTGATTGGTCGGGGCCGCGTTCTTCGGCGACCTGTAGTTCTAGATTGCTGGGCGTCACCAAATTCTAGTCATGAGAGGTGCACTTCGCGGACTGTATCACAAGTCCTTCCTCGCGACGCCGCTGCTCTTCGACGCGCGCCTGCTCCTCTTCGGCCTTCTTGCGCGATATCTCCTCGAGCATGACCTTCAGCCACTCGCTGATCATTCGCCCGTCTCTTCTTTCGGAACGACGATGGCTTCGATCGCCTTGACCGTTTCCGGATGGTAACCGGGGCGTGCCTTGGCGTAGACCCGTTTGGCTACAACCGCGCCTGAGGGCGTTTTCATCAGCGCCTCGTACAGCGGCGCAATGAGCTTGCGCCGACCGACGGTTTTCAAGTATTCCTCGAGACGCGGAAAACCCGGCTGGTAGTCATTGGCGATGACCAGCTTGAACCAGCTATGCGCGATCTCCGCATTCGGGCTCTTGCTGAACCCAAATGCCTTGTCGAGATCGGCCAGTTGAGAAGCCGGAAGCGTCGCGGGCATGTTGTTCAGGAAGTACAGCCACTGCTGAGCGATCCAATCCATGCCCAGTTTCTTCGGCGCGAGTTTTCCGGCGAGCCACGCCGCTCTCGCCTCGTCCACCGGTTCAAACATCGTGGTGACCGGCAGCACGGCATCCGCGGGCAACCCCGGGCTCGAGACCCAGGCATTGACTTGACTGCGGTTCACGATGCCTGGAAATCGATCGAGTAGATTCTCTTGCAGGTACGCCAAAAACTGCTCGGTGGTGACGCTCTTGAAGGCAAAATGCTCGAAATAGCCTCGCAGGAACGCATCGAAGCGTTCCCTGCCGAACTTGGCGTCGAGGTAATTCAGGAACAGCCGGCCCTTTTCATAGGGAATTTCGCTGAACACATCGTCCGGATCGCGGTCGCGCAGATCGATGGCGAGTATCTGGTCGGCAGGCTTCAGTTTCGCAAGATCGGAGCGCAGCGATTTCAAGCCGAGTACCGCCTCCATGGAGGAACGCTGCTCCCCGTACACCGCGCTCATGATGCGGCCTTCCATATAGTCGGTGAAGCCTTCGTTGAGCCACAGATCGCGCCACGTGGCATTGCCGACCAGGTTTCCCGCCCACGAGTGCGCCAGCTCATGCGCGATGACCGACACCAGACTCTTGTCGCCAACCACGACCGTCGGCGTGATGAAGGACAGCCGCGGATTCTCCATGCCGCCTTCCGGAAAGCTCGGCGGCATCACCAACACGTCATAGCGCGACCAACGATAGGGCCCGAACATCTTTTCGTTGGCCTGTATCATCGATTCGGTATCCGCGAATTCTTTGGCGGCCTCCTTGATCATGGACTTTTCCGCATAGACTCCGGTGCGCGGCCCGGTTTCCCGGAATTCCAGATCGCCCACCGCGAGGGCGATCAAGTAGGAAGGTACCGCCTCGGGCATGACAAAGGTGTAGTCGCCGTTGCGCTTCGCTTTCGGATCATTCTCGGCGCTCATCACAGCACGCATATCCCAATCGGTGTGCACTTTGGCCTTGTAGGTGGCGCGCACCTGCGGCGTGTCCTGCAAGGGAATCCAGCTACGCGCGCCGATCGGCTCGGAGTTCGTATAGAGAAACGCTTTGTGCCGGGCGGTTTGCTTCGGCGTCAACCATTGCAGCGCCGCGGCAGCCGGCAGTGTTTCGTAGTCGATTCTGATCGCTTCGGTGCCCCTCTTCGAGGGCGGCAGATCGATGACCAGCGCGCTGCCCAGGATGGGATCGGGTTTCTCCAAATGGAACGGCCGGCTGACCCAAATCGTTTGATTCTTGGCGGTTGCGCCCAGGACATCGGTGGCCTTTTGGGTAACGTCCAGGATCATCAGGTCCTTGGTGTCGAGCACGAGCTGGGTGGCCTGCGGATCCAGGCGTTTCAGCTCCAGCGCCGCGCGGCCGGCGATGCTCTGGAACTTCATATCGACCCGCAGATCAAGATCCAAATGCGTGACTCGAAATTGATCCACGTTGGCATAGGTGTGATAGTCGAAGTTCGGATCGATGGAGCCCAAGTCAACGCGCTGCGCGCTCACGGCAAGGCCGCCCGACATGGCGAGTGCGAGGCCCGCCGCACACCAACGCGTCATGGGATGCCTACGGGCGCCTTGTCACGTCCGTTGAGCAAATCATTGAAGGTCTTTTCGTCCACGAGCAAGCCGGTCTGCCCATCCCAGTTGGAGCCTTCCGGCAATGTGTTTTGCACCAACACACCCTGGGCGACGACGGCATCGACGCCGTCGCCGTCGTCGCCGGCGCCGCCGGTAACCGGCACCGGCACCGCGCGCGGCGAGTGCGCCAGGTCGCCGACGCGCTGCCAGTCGATTTCATCGTCGTGCTGCGCAATCTTGCCGCGTTGTTTCGGATGCAGCAGATTGGCGAGCAGGCGCTTGCGATCCTTGGTCCAATTGCGCGAATCGTCTTCCATGACCTCGTAGGCCTGCAAGTACAGCCTGCCGTCGCGCCATCCGAAAAGATACGGCTGATTGACCACGGTCACTTTCGTGCCGATCGGAATGAGATCGAAAAATACCGCGATGTCCTCAGGGTACAGGCGCATGCAGCCGTGGCTCGAACGCATGCCCACGCCATACGGTTTGTTGGTTCCATGAATCAAGTAGCTCGGCCAGCCCAAGCGGAACATGTATTGGCCCAACGGATTGTCAGGACCTGCGGGCACCTGGGCGGGAAGCTGCTCGCCATCCTCGGAATGCTCTGCGCGCACCGACTTCGGAACCACCCAAACCGGGTCTTTTTGACGGCTGACGATTTTGGTCGTGCCCTCCGGAGTCTTCCAGCCGACTTTGCCGATGCCGATGGGATGCGTGTACACCGTCTCAGCTTCGCCCTTTTTGTGCGGCGGATAATAAAAAATTCTCATCTCGGCCACGTTCACGACGACGCCTTCGTGCGGAGCCGCGGGCAGAATGAACTGCGTGGGCACCACGACTTCGCGCCCAACGCCCGGCAACCAGGGATCGACGCCAGGATTGGCGGTGAGGATTTCCTCATAACCCACATCGAAGCGCCGCGCGATATCGGGCAGCGTGTCGTCCTTGCCGACGGTGGTCTTTTGCACGTAGCCCACGATGTCGCTTTTGGGATCCACGTCGAAATGGTGCGTCGCCTTCGGCTTGGGCAGCACGGGCTCCGGGGGCGGCAAGGCCTTGGCAACCACCGGCGGCTCTTTGGGCACCGGGTGGAACAAGGAGCAACCGCTCAAGGCCAGTGCACCCAGGCCCACGGCCAAGGCGACGGTTCTGCGAGACACAGTGATGAATAGTCGGGTCATCCGCTCTATCTACAACAAAGTCGGGCGGTCAGGCAATTGATTGGCGTGCTTGGGTGTAGCGGCGCCCTGCGGAAAGTGACGCGCCAACAGGTTGCCGATCGCGTCGACACCGGCAATTGAGCCGATTTGGAAGCGGCCGGCACGGAAATGCTCTTCCATGAGGCGGCATACCGCCTCCCACTCCGCCGGACTGACCCGGCCTTGAAAGCCGCGATCGGCGACGATTTCGACGTTGCGATCCGCCAGCTGAACGTAGATCAAGACGCCGTTGTTGCTTTCGGTATCCCAAACGCGCAATCGCGAAAAGACTTCCAGCGCATGAGCGCGCGGGGTGACATCGTTCAAGATGTGATTCGGCGTCAGCGCCGTTTCGATCGCGAAGCGAATCTCGCCGGCATGCGTCAACTCGGCTCTCGCGATGGCCTGCTCGATGGCATCGAGAGTCGCGGCGGGAAATAGCATTCGAGTACGCCAATGGCTCGTCATTGCGTGGCGAAGCAAGCGTCCGATCCGCATTACCAACTTCCCGAGGCGCCGCCGCCGCTGAATCCGCCGCCACCACCACTAAATCCTCCGCCCCCGCCAAAACCCCCGCCGCCTCCGCGTCCGCCGAAACCGCCGCCAAAACCGCCAAGTCCGCCGAAACCGCCGCCGCCGCTGGTCCATCCGCTGAAGCCTGCGCCGATGCCGATGGGAATCAGGTGGCTCAGGAGCCAGACGATGCCGCCGGCCAAGCCCCCCGTGGCCAAGGAGCCAAACAGCCTGCCGAACAGGGCGCGCAGCACGCCGCTGGCAACGAAAACCACGATCAGCAGCAGCGGCAGCATATTGCCCAAACCGCCGTGCCTTTCCCATTTCTTGTCGGGCTCGGGCAAGGGCTCGCCGTTCACCACGGAAATCATTTTATCGATTCCGGCTTCCACGCCGCCGTCGAAGTCACCCAATTTGAAATCCGGCGATATCGTCTCATCGATAATTCGGTTCGCGATGGCATCGGGCATGGCGCCTTCCAAACCCTTCCCCACTTCGATGCGCACGCGCCGATCATTCTTCGCGACGATCAAGATTGCGCCGTCATCGACGCCCTTGCGGCCGAGCTTCCACGCATCCCCGACCCGAATGCCGTACTGCTCGATTTCCTCCGGCTGCGTGCTCGGCACGATGAGCACCGCGAGTTGGCTGCCCTTCTTTTCATCGAGGGCTGCAAGCTTCGACTCGATGCGCGCGACCGCGCCGCCCGACAATGTGCCCGTCAGATCGGTCACACGCGAGGTCAACGGCGGCACGGCAATGTCCGCGTGGGCTAGCGCGAAACCGAACAGCAGGACCAGCCCTGCCCCGAGGCGGGCCATACGCACGGTCTAGTGTGTGGGCGCAGCCGGTGGCGGCGTGGTGGCCGGTGGCGGCGTGGCGGCTGGTGCCGGCGGCTGCGCCGGGGGCGGCGCGAAGTCCACTGACGGCGGCTTGGAAATCGCCGCCTCGTTCTCCACGGCAAAGTTGGCCTTGGTCTTGTAGCCGAACATCATTGCCGTCAAATTCGATGGGAACGACCGGATTGCCAGGTTGTAGGTCCGCACGGCTTCAATATAGCGATTGCGCGCCACGGTGATGCGGTTTTCCGTGCCTTCGAGCTGCGCTTGCAGGTCGCGGAAGTTCTGATCGGACTTCAATTGCGGATAGTTTTCCGTCACCACCAAGAGTCTCGACAAGGCGCTCGTCAGCTGTGACTGCGCTGCTTGGAATTTGGCCATCGCGGCCGCATCGTTGACCAATTCGGGCGTTGCCTGAATGGAACCGACTTTCGCCCGGGCTTCCGTGACGCCCAGCAGGACGGTTTGTTCCTGGGCAGCATAGCCCTGGACGGTCTTCACCAAATTGGGGATGAGATCGGCGCGCCGCTGGTACTGGTTGAGCACCTCGGACCAGGCTGCTTTGGTCTGCTCGTCCGTCGATTGAATATTGTTGTAGCCGCAACCCGACAAGAGCAGGCCTACGCCCAAGGCTACGGCGAGAGCAAATTTACCCATCTTCCCCTCCTGCCCCTTTTGATTGGGGGCGTGGGAGAGAAGTCTACCACTTGGGAAAAAAAAGCCCCGAGTGTTAGCTCGGGGCATGAGAGGCGGACTTCAATGAAGGGAATAAAGCCCGCTAGGGGATCGGTTGCCTTAGTGCAGTTGGTGCCACTGAAGAACTTGGATGTCGGTCTCCTCGAGATCAAAACTGCGCGCCAGCATGCGCGCGATATCGCGATCGCCGTCCACACTTCTCGCTTGCCCGAGCAATTCGACGACGCCTCGATATTCGTTGTACTCGATGGCGTCTTCCGACTGCGCGATAAAGTGGGTGTAGTATTTAGCGCTCATGGGTACAGAGCTTATGATTCGCGGCTTGCGCAATCTGTGAGCAATTGCTCAGTCGGTTGTAGTTCCTCAAGAACTAATTCACGTCCTAGAAGGCCGCTTAAGATTATTGCACCGTGTCAAGATATCGCCCGCCCACACCGCCCGGTTCGAAGTACATCACGCCGGAAGGCGCCAAGCGGCTGCAGGATGAACTCGACCAGCTGTGGCACGACGAGCGCCCGCGCGTTACGCAGGCTGTTTCGGAGGCTGCAGCGCAGGGTGATCGCTCGGAGAACGCCGAATACACCTACGGCAAAAAGCGCCTGCACGAGATTGACCGCCGTGTGCGTTTCTTGCGCAAGCGGCTCGAAGGCATGGCCATCGTCGACCCGTCGGCAAACCCAGGCCGGCGCGACCCGAATCGCGTGTACTTCGGCGCGTGGGTGCGCATCGAAAACGCTGCCGCCGATCTTCGCTGGCACCGTATCGTCGGCCCGGATGAATTCGATATGGCCGCAGACTACATCAGCATGGATTCGCCCTTGGGACGCAGCCTCTTGGGCAAGCGTCTCGATGACGAAATCACCGTTGAGCTGCCGGGCGGTGCGGCCACCTTGACGGTGGTCGCCATCAGCTACGGGCTCACACCACCCGAATGTTCTTGAACTGCCAGGGATCGGATGTGTCGAGGTCCTCGGCAAACAGCTCGCCGCGCTGATACAGAGGCGTCCAATCCGTGTACTTGCCCACGACGCTTCCCAAGTAGGGCCTGCAAATCTTGAGCGGCCGCTGGTAGTCCATATCGTCCGGCTCGACGATACCGCGCTGCGGGTTCTCCATCGCCCAGATCATGCCGGCGAGCGCGGCCGAGGTGACTTGCAGGCTGGTCGCGCTGTTGTAGGGCGCCAAGGCCCTGGCCTCGGCAATGGAAAGCTGCGAGCCATACCAGTAGGCGTTTTTCGCATGCCCCGCGAGCAGCACGCCGAGCTCGTCAATGCCCTCGGTGATCTCCTTCATCATGATGCGTTTGCGGTCTTGCAGCTGCCAATTGCGGCCGGCAAATTCGTGCACGGACATCACGGCGGCGTCGCTGGGGTGGTAAGCGTAGTGGCTGGTGGGACGGTAGGCGACGCGCTCACCGTCCATCACCGTGTAGTAGTCCGCCAATGAAATGGCCTCGGAGTGCGTGATCAGAAATCCGTGGAAATGCCCTGCCTGCGGGGTCCAGGTGCGAACGCGCGTGCTTGCGCCGGGCCGGTTCAAGTAGATGGCGCAGCCGGAGCCCGCCTTGTGGCGCCCGCCGTCCGCAGGAAAATGCTTCTCATGGGTGCCCCAACCCAGTTCCGCAGGCTGCGCGCCCTCGCTCACGAAGCCATCCACGGACCACGTATTGACGAATTCGTTGGCCGCCTTGGGCTCGCAGGCGACCTGCGTGTCGCGCTCGGCAATGTGCATGACTTTGATGCCGAGCGCCTGGGCCAATTTGGCCCATTCCGCGCGGGCCGAGGGGACGTTGGTTTCCAGGCCGGTGTCCTTGGCGATATTGAGCAGCGCCTGCTTGACCAGATGCGACACCAAGCCTGGGTTGGCGCCGTGCGTCAACACGGCGGTCGGTGATTTCTCATGGCCCTTGCGCAGCTTCAGCGCCTGCAAGCGCATGTGGTAGTTGCTGCGGGCCTCCACCGGCGTGCTCGGATCCGTATAGCCGCCCGCCCACGGTTCAATGCAGGTATCGAGATACAGCGCACCGTGCTCGCGCGCGAACTGAATCAGGGCGACGCTCGACACATCGACGGACAAATTCAACAGGAAATCGCCCGCGCCGATCAGCGGCTCGAGAACCTTTCGGTAGTTCCCGGGCGTCAGCGCGGTCTTGACGAACTTTACGCCGAACTCCTGGGCTTCCGTGTTGCCCTTGTCTTCCGCCGTGACGATGGTGATGCGATCCGACGAAGTGCCGATGTGACGCAAGATCAAAGGCAAGATTCCCTGTCCGATACTGCCGAATCCGACCATGACGATCCTGCCCGCGAATTTCACATGCACTTCGTGTCTGCTCATAATTTATCTGCCATTTTGTCTGTGATCCTTTGGTTGATCTTAAGTGTCGCGCCAGTGCGGCGGATAAGTTCGTTCGTAGCCGGGAAGCGATTCGATGCGGTGAATCCAGCGGGCGAGAGCCGGATAGTTGCGCTCCATGGGCAGGAAGCGCGCGCCGAGTTCAGCTGCGGCGCTTCGATTGAGCGCGCGCCGCAGTACTTGTATCCACGGGAAAATCACCATGTCGAGGGCGGAATAATTGGCGCCCACGATCCATTCCTCCTTGCTCAAGCGGCCCTCGATGGTGCGCGCCTCGCGCCCGACGAGGTGCATGGCGTCGGTGAGATTGTCGATATCTGCGGCAACCTGGTCGGCAAAGATGGCGCTGACGATCTTCTGCACCGAGGGCTCTGCGTAGGCCTGAAATTCGCAAATCACCCGCATGATGACCCCGGCCTCTTCCGGGCTGAGCCCAAAAATCGGCGGCTGCGGATACTTCAGGTCGAGGTAGTAAAGTATCGCCACCGATTCGAACACCACATAGTCGCCGTCCTTCAGTACCGGCACCCGGCCGCGCGGGTTCATCTTCAGCATCTGCGGAGATTGCTGCTCCTGCTTGTCGAAGTGCAGCAGCTGAGACTCGTATTGCAAGCCCTTGTGCTCCAGCGCCAAGAGGATGCGCCACGAGAAAGGACTGCCGCTGCCCCAATAAAGAGTGAGTGCCATACCCTTGATTGTAGCGGATGAAGTTCACCTAGGAGCCTGTCTGAAGATTGAACGCGGCTCACGTTGAATACTCAGACAGGCTCCTAACATCGCGCTAAGCTCGATTCATGACCTTTAGTACCTTGATCGACGCACTCGCCCTTCGAGAATTGGCGGGCCGGCCCGAGGTCGCAGTGATCGATTGCCGCTTCGACCTGAACCGCCCCGAGGGCGGCCGTCGCGCGTATCTTGCGGGCCATATCCCCGGAGCCCGTTACGCGGACCTCAACAAGGACCTGTCCGCGCCGATCAGCCCAAATTCAGGGCGCCATCCGCTGCCCTCGCCAAAGGACTTCGCCGCCACCTTGGGCAGGTTGGGAATAGGCAATGCCACCCAGGTCATCGCCTATGACGACGCCGGCGGATCATTCGCGGCCAGGCTCTGGTGGATGCTGCGTTGGCTGGGGCATCGGTCGGTCGCCGTGCTGGACGGCGGGATCAAGGCCTGGACCGCCGCGGGCGGCACGTTGGAATCGGGCGGGGAGCAGCCGCTACCAAAGGAGATTCCCGGCGGCCGCATCTCGCCGCGAGCCGACAGCGTCGCGGTGATCGACACGGCCGACATCGCGGCATTTTTGACTGACCCTAAGAATCTGCTGGTGGATGCCCGAGCCGCGGAGCGATTTGCGGGGTCGGTCGAACCCATCGACGCCGTCGCCGGTCACATCGCGGGCGCCGTGAACCAGCCTTTTTCAGCCAATCTCGCGCCGGACGGCCGATTCCTGCCCGCGCCCGATCTCGAGCGTCTGTGGGCTTCGCGCCTCGCCGGCAGGCAGGCGGCGGACCTCGCCGCGATGTGCGGCTCAGGGGTCACCGCCTGTCACAACTTGCTCAGTTTGGAGGTTGCGGGGCTCAGCGGAGCCAAGCTGTACGCCGGTTCCTGGAGCGAATGGATCAGAGATCCGAATCGACCTGTTGCCCGCGGCGCATAACCTCGCGATCCCGTTGCACGACGCGGTCATTTACATGCAGCGCCAATTTGTTATCGTGCGCGCCACATGAACACGCCCGCGAAAGTGCTTAACGCCCCCAACCATACGTGGAAGATTGCCGAGTCCTTGGACCTGTATCAGGTCGAAGCCTGGGGCAAGGGATACTTCTCGATCAATGCGCAAGGCCATGTGGTCATCCGGCCGAATCTCGACGCGACTCGGGAAATCGATCTGTACGATGTGGTTCAAGGACTCAAGGCACGCGACCTGCACACGCCCGTGGTGATTCGCTTCTCGGACATTCTGGCGCATCGGCTGCGGCATCTTGCGGACGCGTTCGCCACCGCCATCACCGAGAACGACTATAAGAATCGCTATGCCGCGGTGTTCCCCATCAAGGTCAACCAACAACGACTGGTCGTCGAAGAGGTTTACCGCTACGGCAAGGAGTTCGGCTTCGGGCTGGAGGTCGGCTCCAAGCCGGAATTGCTCGCGGTCATGTCCATCACCGAGAACGCACCGGATCGTCTCGTGGTGTGCAACGGCTTCAAGGATGACAGTTACATCGAAGCGGTCATCATCGCGACCAAGCTCGGCCGCACCATCATTCCGGTCGTCGAGAACTACGAAGAAATCCATTTGATTCTCAAGCATGCCGAGAACTACGGCGTGAGACCCAAGATCGGCGTGCGCGTGAAGCTCGCCAGCGAAGGCGCCGGTCGATGGCGTGAATCTGCCGGCGAGAAATCCAAGTTTGGCCTGTTCATCAGCGAGATTCTCGATCTGTATGCGCTGCTCAAGGAGCGCAACATGCTCGACTGTCTGCAGCTCGTTCACTGCCATCCCGGCAGCCAGCTGCAGGACATCCGGCGCGTGAAGGATGCCATCAACGAGCTGGCCCATGTGTACGCGGAACTCAAAATCATGGGCGCCGGCCTCAAGTACATCGACATCGGCGGCGGCTTGGGCGTCGACTACGACGGCAGCGGGACCAACTACGAGTCCTCGATGAACTACACCCTCAATGAATACGCCAGCGATGTCGTGTACCGCATCAAGAGCGTTTGCGATGCACGCGACGTGCCGCATCCGATGATCATCAGCGAGTCGGGCCGCGCCATCGCCGCCCATCACAGCCTGCTGGTGTTCGACACGCTGGGTTCGTCCAAGCTCGATCAATTCAAAGTCGCCGGCAAGCCGGCCGAGGACTACCACGGATCGGAAGAAGTGCCGCAGCCGGTGCTGGATTTATTCGACAGCTACCGATCGGTGAACGAGCGGCGTTTGGTCGAGTGCTATCACGACGCACTGCAGGCCCGCGAGCAGGCGCTGCAGATGTTCAACCTCGGATACCTGAGCCTCGAGTTTCGCGGGCTGGCGGAAAAGCTCTACTGGGCGACCTGCGCCAAGATCCGCGATTACTGCCGCAAGCTCGATCGTGTCCCCGAAGAGCTTGAAAACCTCGAGGACATGCTGAGCGACATCTATTTCTGCAATTTTTCGATTTTCCAATCGCTGCCCGACAGCTGGGCCATCGGCCAGGTGTTTCCGATCATGCCCATTCAGCGCCTGACCGAACGGCCGACGCGCAGTGCGGTGCTGGCCGATATTACCTGCGACTCAGACGGTAAAATCGATCGCTTCGTGCATCCTCGAATCACCAAGCGCACGCTGGAAGTTCATGAATTGATCCCCGACGAGCCCTACTACCTGGCCGCTTTTTTGGTGGGCGCCTACCAGGAAACCCTGGGTGATTTGCACAATCTGTTTGGCGATACCCACGTCGTGCACATTCGGCTGCAGGACGGCGGCGGCTGGTGGATCGAAGAAATCGTCAAAGGCGACACGGCCAACAAGGTGCTCGAGTACATGGAGTACGACACCGACGAGCTCTATCCGGGGATCGCCCGGGACTGCGAGCGGGCCGTACAGGAAGGCCGGATGTCGTTGACGGAAGCCCAAGCGGTCAAGCGGTTTTATGAAAACGAACTCAACGGCTATGCCTACCTAGAGGTCGAATAAAGCAATTCCGCCTCAAATCTTGCGTTTGCCAACAATAATCTCAAAGCGTAGCATCGGTCATTAGGCCGTTTCCCTAGTCGATATTAGTGTACGGCCCTCTGGGTACAGACACCGACGCTGCGACTCGCGCCGGTGTCTGATGTTGAAACTCTGTCAGTGAGATTAGTTGAATGACGACGATCTACGTTGGCAACCTGCCATTCACCGCAACAGAAGACGAAGTGCGCGCGATATTCGAACGCCACGGCAAAGTTGAATCCGTCAAACTCATCAACGATCGTGAGACCGGGCGGCCCCGCGGATTCGCGTTCGTCGACATGGCTGCCGGAGAAGCACAAAACGCCATCCAGCAGACGAACGGCTTCCAAATGGGGGGTCGGCCGCTGCGCGTGAATGAGGCCCAGGAACGAGCGCCGCGCAAACCCGGCAGCGGGAGCGGTGGCGGTGGTGGAGGCGGCGGCGGCGGGTCACGCCGCTGGTAAGCTCCTGACGGGTGGCGGCGCTACCCGTGGGACAGGCTCCTAGGCACTCACCACATTTCTTTGAGTTGCGCGACGACGTCGACCGTTGCCGTATCGCCGGCCTTTAAGTTATCCACCCCGACGGTGGTGCGCACGGTAATTTTTTCGAAGCTATCCAGCAGTTTGTCGGTCATGAAGCGGCTCTTGGCACCGTACACATGGGCGTCGCCGTTCTTCGCCTGTTGGGTGACCGCAAATTTCAGCGGTGCGCACAGATGCAATTCATTGCGTGCACGCGTCATCGCCACATATAGCAAGCGGCGCTCTTCCTCGATCATTTCCGGTTTGCCGGTCGAGAATTCAGACGGAAAGTTACCGTCCGAGACGTTGAGAATGTAGACGTTGTCCCACTCCTGACCCTTGGCGGAGTGGATGGTGGACAAGATCACGTAGTCCTCGTCCTTGGAGGCGCCGGCCGATTGATCGCTCGTGGCCAGCGGCGGATCCAACGTAAGCTCGGTCAAGAACCGCTCGCGGTTCAGGTGTTGTACCGACAGCTGATCGAGCTGCTCGATGTCGCCCATGCGGGTCCAGCCGGAATCGTAGATTCGTTCCAGCTGAGGTTTATACCAATCCTTCACCAATCCTACTTGGCCCGGCCAGGGCGTCGCCGGATCGGCGAGCTTCTCGAACAGCGCGCAGAATCTCTTCCACTCCATTTTCACGGGCTGCGGCGCATCGAAGTCGGCCAGGCTCTTGGCCTCGAATCCCCGCGCCTCGAAGTGTTCCAAGGCCTGTTTGGCATTGGCCGGTCCGAAGCCTGGCTGCAGCTTCAACACGCGAAAACCCGCCACCGCATTTTGCGGATTGTCGGCCCAGCGCAGCACCGACATCATGTCCTTGACGTGCGCTGCTTCCAGAAACTTGAGGCCGCCGTATTTCACGAAGGGGATGTTCTTTTTCGTCAGTTCGACTTCGAGCACGTCGCTGTGATGTGAACTGCGGAAAAGGATCGCGTGGCGTTTCAAGGACCCGCCGATTTCGCGGGTCTGTAAGATCTTGCCGGTGATGTATTCGGCCTGTGCCTGCGCGTCGTCCAGCGCCACGTAGAACGGTTTCTGCGGCGATTGCCGGGTACCCAGCAAGGTCTTGCGATGCTGGCGGGCGCCCTCCGACATCAGCGCATTGGCGGAATCCAATATTTGCTGCGTCGATCGATAATTCTGTGCCAGCACAACGACGTCGGCCTTCGGTTTGTAGCGATCAGCGAAGCCCAAGATGTTCTCGACCGCGGCTGCACGGAAGGAATAAATGGCCTGCGCATCGTCGCCGACCACCGTGATGCCCCTGCCGTCGGGTTTGAGCGCCAGGACTATTTCGCCCTGCAGCGTGCTGGTGTCCTGATATTCATCCACCAAAATGTGATCGAAATTCTTCGACAAGCTTTGCGCCAAGGCCGGGGTCTGCATCATGACGTGCCAATAGAGCAGCAAATCATCGTAGTCCAAGACGCGATTCTTCTGTTTGCGACCCACGTATTCGCGGTACAGGCGCGTCAGATCCGCCTCCCACTCGCGGCACCACGGAAATTGTTCCTCGAGAGTTTGCTTCAGCGCAAGACGCGTATTGACTCGATAGGAGTAGATGGCGAGGCAGGCATCCTTGCGGGGAAACCGCTTGTCCTTGGTGGAGAATCCCAATTCATGACGGATCACGTCCATCAGATCGGCGGCATCGGCGCGATCGAGCACCGTGAAGTTCGGATCGAGCCCTAAGTGCTTGGCGTAGAGCCTCAAGATGCGGCTGCCGATGGAATGGAAGGTTCCGCCCCAAATCAATCGTGATACGACGCTGCGATCACCCGCCTTGCCGCGATCCGACATCACCTCCGCGACGATACCCTGGGTGCGCTTGATCATTTCCTGCGCGGCGCGGCGCGTGAAAGTCAGCATGAGGATGCGCGAGGGATCGGTGCCGTTGAGCACCAGGTGCGCGGTTCGATGCGCCAAGGTGTTGGTTTTGCCGGTCCCTGCGCCGGCCAGGATGAGCAAGGGGCCCGCATTGACGCCACCCTTATCCGGAACCGCCGTGCCGAACGTAGCGGCGCGACGCTGCCCTGGATTGAGCGTGTCGAATGCGTTTGGTTTGGCTTTCATCATACGGGTGACGATACTGTACGTATATCCAGATGTCGACGCAACAAAAGGTGACTTCCCGGAGCATCGCGTATCTGCCCCAGTGCGCGCGAGGAGCCAGATCACACACTTGTCCGAGTTTCAGCGATGATCGTCACCCTTACCTTTTGCACATAGGAGCTTTAATTTCATGTTGAAACCCCAGGTGGTGGCCAGCAACCCAACGCACAACGGCCGCGTCATCCAGGTTTCCACCGAGCGGCTGCGCTACTCGAACAACCGCGAGTACGACATCGACTTCGTCCGCCATCCGGGTGCGGCGGCGGTGGTCGCGATCGACGGCAACCATCGCGTTTGCGTCGTGCGCCAGTACCGCCACGGGGTTCAAGATTTTCTCTGGGAGATTCCCGCCGGCAAGCTCGATGCCGGCGAACCGCCTGAAATGTGCGCTTTGCGCGAACTCAAGGAGGAGACCGGGGTGGAAGCACAGCGATGGACGCCGCTCGGCATCTACATTCCCGCACCGGGAATATTCACCGAAGTGATCCACCTGTACCTGGCGCGCAATCTCAAAATCGGCTCAGCCAGTCCGGATGCGGATGAGGAATTGGAGATCCAATGGCTGCCGCTGGACGACGCTTTAGACCTCATTCTGCGCGGTGAATGGAACGACGGGAAAACGGCGATGGCGCTGTGGCGCGCACAATATCAGCTGCAATTGTGACGCTTTGCTGCTTTTAGAGGGCTCTGGCTTGACTTAACCTGTGCATCACCTAAAAAGGCAGTGTGAGCAACGATAAGCCAAAAACCTCGTCCCCGCCGGCCCCCGCCGGCCCGGCTGAGCCGTCCAAGGACGTCGGCGGCGGGAAATCCACCGGGCGCGTCAAATTCGACGAGCGCGGCAACGCGGTTTGGGAGTGGCAGCTTGCGACCGGCCACTTCGGTGCCGAGGTTTCGACGCAGCGGCTGCAAAAGCTCGAGCACCCGGCCCTGTCGATCGCCGATGATGACCCGACGCCATTCGAGACGGTGCGTGCCAATCCGCTCGGCACGAAAAAAGGCTACGACCCCTACGACAGCGGCAAGTTGGGGAAGAAACCGCAGCCGGCGAAAAAGGATTTACGCAAGCTAAGCGAATGGCTGAAATTGAAAAAGCAGGCCGAAGGCAACAAGGACGAAGAGCCTCAGGACTAGGAGCCCTCGCCCACGGGTTACCAGCCGCTCATCACGCCAGCGCGTGACGCAATTTAGCGTCGTGCCTCAGGCGATAGAAACCGCGCAATTCGCGCACCATCGCCTCGATTCTCGCCACGCCCCTGTTCACGAATCGCCGTTCCAGGCGGCGGCAATAATTCGCAGCGCAGCGATGCGCCGTTCGGTAGCGTTCGTATTGATCGGGCTCGAGGCGCGCATCGAAGCTGACGCGATCGAAGAGGCGTGCGTGCACCTGCGAAGGGTATGAGCGGCTTCCCTGCTGGCGCGCCAGCAGAAACACCGTCACGGCATACTTGTCCACTTCCGCCTGGGTTTCGAGCTCCAGCAATGACACCGGCGAGTCGCGGTCCAGCCGCCAGGTCGAATAGACGAAATGGCTTACCCCTTCGAGCGCGGTGCAGTAGTCGGCGAGATTCTCTTCGGTCAAAGCGTGATGCGGATTCGCCGTTTCCAGGCGCCGCAACAGATCGGGATCCAAGTACAGTGCGACACCGGCGCCGTCCGCCGTTTCCGCCAGCAGCAGCTCCTCGTCCGGCGCGCGCCGATCGTTCTGCGGATCGGGGCAACTGACGTCGCGCCGATCCGTGACCAAGAAATCATCCACGTCGTACGGGGGTTCGACGTCGTACAAGCGCTCGAGCAGCGATTGCAGGCCGCGCAGCACCATGATCAGTGCTCGCGGCGCGCACCGGCCGCCGTGACGGGCTGCACTCCGAGCTGGCGCAGCAAGCCGCCCGCCCGCGGGCTGCCGGTCTTCATCCATATTTCATAGAGCCGCAATATGTCGGCGTCGGTGTGCCGATACGACATATCGCTCACTTCGTTCAACGCATCGACCAATCCTTGAAATTTCTGCGCCAGTTGAGCATAGACGGCCGCGACGCAGCGTCCGGACATCGAGCGCTGCATGGTATCCGCCAGCGAGCTGTAGGCGTTGCCGCCCATGGCGATGTGATAGTCGATGTCGATCAATTTGCGCGCGAAGCTGCGTGCAAAAAATCCCGCGATGAACAAGGAGACATCGCCCAGCCGTTGCAGACCGCGCTGCCGGGCACTCGCGCTCGGCGCCTCCAATGCATCCGCCAGCATGTGCGCCAGCGGCCTGATGCGCAGCCCATCCGGCGTCTTTTCGTACAAGGCGTCAGCTCGTGAAAACATCGTCAGCAGATTGACCACGTATTGCTCGGCCTGCTCGTCGATGTCGAGATGTTGATGTTCGCTCGCAGTGTGAAATGCGTCACGAAAGAATTCGCGCAGCGAACTTACCGCTACAAGAGGTTCCGCAGACAATGCTTGCATTGCTTGGCATCCTTTTAGAGCTGACACCATCCTATCGACCACGCTACGCCCAAGTAAACGTAAAAAGCGCGAACTGGAGTCAGAAAATGCCTATATTTTCAGGCTTTTTTTAATCAGCAATCGCACACGTAGGCTGCTAACGCCGTGCGTGCCTCTGATTGGCGCTAAGTGATTTCGTCGAGCGTCGAGATGGTGCGCGAGGGCGGCGCCAGATGCGCAGGCCATGGTCTCGCGTCGCGATTCAGCCACGCCGCTTGCATGCCGGCACGCGCTGCGCCCGCGACATCGAGGTGCGGGTCATCGCCGATGTGCAGCACCTGCGCCGCCTCGACCCCGGCTTCATCGAGCAATCGAGTGAAAATGCGCACATCGGGCTTTGCAGCGCCCGCCGAGATGGCGGTGATATGTCCCTCGAACCAATGCGCAATACCGCAACGCTTCAGGTCGGCGTTGCCGTTACTCAGGGCAAACAGCCGATAGCGCCTGCTCAAGCGCTGCAGCGAAGCTTCCACGTCGCCATACAATTTCACACGGTTGCGCTCGGCGTAGAAAACTTCGAATGCCTCGTCGGCATGCGCGATCGGCTGCCCCGCCTGGGCAAACATTTCGGTCAGCGCCTGATGACGCAAAAAAGTCATGTCATGGCTGCGCTCCGGGAATCGCGCGGCAATGCCGGCGCGCATGGCGCGCAGCGACTCGGCGCTCCGGCCGCGCATGATCTCAGGATGCCGTTCTGCCAGCCATGACAACATCGCTGTTTCGGCGGCGATAATCACCGGTTCCACCGGCCACAAGGTGTCGTCCAAATCAAAACTCAAGACCGCGGGTGCGTTCATGGATCTATTGTTACGCAAAGCGGGCTTCAAGGCTCTTGGAGTACAATTGCCCCGGTACCTCCACTAAGAGAGCAACCCATGTCCGCCGAACGCTTCATTCCAGCCCTTGCCCTTTCGTGCTTAGCGGGTCTAGCCGGCGCAGCGCAGTCTCCCGCTGCAGAGCCGACCCTGCCCTTCACCGTTCAAGACATGGTGCGCATGGAACGAATCTCCGAGGTCGCGGTTGCGCCCGACGGCAAGCGCGTGGCCTACACCCAGCGCACCACGGACATGGAGGCGAACAAAGGCCGCACCGGCGTCTGGTTGCTCGATACCGGCAAGCGCGGCGCGACGCCGCTGCGCCTCACCGACGGCGGTCCCAACTCCGGGGCGGCCGAGTGGAGCAAGGACGGCAAGTTCATCTACTTCCTGTCCAATCGCAGCGGCACCAACCAGGTGTGGCGCATCAGTTCGAGCGGCACCGGGCCGCGCGGCAACACGCCCGTGCCCGATTCCACCCAGGTGACGAATTTGCCGCTCGAGGTCGGCAGCTTTCATGTGTCGCCCAAGGCCGATCGGATTCTGGTGAGCGTCGAGGTCTTCCTGGATTGCGCGGATCTGCCTTGCACCAAGAAACGCCTGGATGCGAGCGCGCACACGGCAGCGACTGGCGTATTGCATAAGCAACTTTTCATCAGGCATTGGGACAGTTGGAGCGACGGCCGGCGCTCGCAGGTCTTCGCGATGGCCTTGAGCGACAGCGGTGTGGCGCAGGGCACGCCGGTGAATCTGACCGGCGGCATCGGCGATGTGCCCGGCAAGCCATTCGGCGGCCGCGAGGATTACGCCTTCAGTCCGGACGGCACCCAGGTGGCGTTCTCGGTCCGCGGCTCAGCGGGCGAAGCCTGGTCGACGAACTTTGACATTTATGAAATCGCCGCGGACGGCAGCGGCCAGCCCAAGAATCTCACTGCCGACAACAAGGCATGGGACGGACAGCCGGCCTTCTCTCCGGACGGTTCGCAACTGGCGTACGTGGCAATGGATCGGCCGGGATTCGAAGCGGATCGCTTTCACCTGGTGCTGCTGAATCTGCACTCAGGCGCCTCGCGGCCGCTGACGCAAAACTGGGATCGCTCGATCACCAGCTTTGCTTGGTCGCGCGACGGCAAGACCCTGTTTGCGACCGCCGATCATCTGGGGCAGCGCCCGCTGTGGGCCATCGATGCCGCCAGCGGCAGGGCATCGGCGATCACCGGTGCAGGCGAGGTTGAAGGATTTGGCGTGGGCGCCTCGAAAGTGTTCTACGCCGCCGGCAATTTAGGCAATCCTGCGGATCTTTATTCGGTCAGTTTCACGGGCGGCAAGCCCGCGCAACTGACGCGCCTGAACCAAGCCGTGCTCGAGCAGCGCAAGTTCGGTGAATATCAGCAGTTCAGCTTCCCCGGCGCGAACAATGAGAATGTGTTCGGCTACGTGGTCAAGCCGGTGGATTTCAAGCCCGACCGCAAATATCCGGTCGCTTTCCTGATTCACGGCGGCCCGCAGGGAAGCTTCGGCAACGCCTGGAGCTGGCGCTGGAATCCTCAAGCCTTCGCCGGCGCCGGCTATGCGGTCGTCATGATCGATTTTCACGGCTCCACCGGATACGGTCAGGCGTTCACCGATTCCATCAGCGGCGACTGGGGCGGCAAGCCGCTTCAGGATTTGAAGCTGGGATTGGATGAGGCGCTCAAGGCCAATCCCTGGCTCGACGGAGAAAATGTGTGTGCTTTAGGCGGATCCTACGGCGGCTTCATGATCAACTGGATCGCGGGCCAGTGGCCGGATCGCTTCAAATGCTTGGTCAGCCACGATGGCATTCTCGACAACCGCACCATGTATTACTCGACCGAGGAGCTCTGGTTTCCCGAGCACGAATTCTCCGGACCCGAATACCAAAACCCTGCAGCGTATGCCAAGTTCAACCCCATCGACTATGTGGCCAAGTGGAAGGCGCCCATGCTGGTGATTCACGGTCAGCAGGATTATCGCGTGCCGGACTCACAGGGCCTGTCGGTGTTCACGGCCCTGCAACGCCGCGGGATTCCGAGCGAACTCTTGTACTTTCCCAATGAGAACCATTGGGTCTTGAAGCCCGCCGACAGCATTCAGTGGTACGACACCGTGCTGGCGTGGCTGAATCGATGGACGCGGCCCTGATAGGGCCGCTGCGAACTCAAGGCTCGAGGCCGCGCCAGGCCGCCGGATAATTCTCGCCCAACAGCAAGATCCGGTGCAGCAGATCGTCATACTTCATGCCGGCCTTGAGCGCGGACGCGGAAAAATCCTCCTTGGCCGAGAGGTTGGGATTGGCATTCGCCTCGAGCACGAACAGTTCGCCGTCGGGCCGGAGACGAAAATCCATGCGCGCATAGCCGGTCAAGTGCAATGCACGAAAAATGCGCTTCGACAGTTGCTCCAATCTCGCCACGGTGCCGTCGGGCAAATCCTCGGCCGCCGCCGTGGTGATGCCGTACCTTTGTTGATAGCCGCGATCCCACTTCACTTTGCGGGTGGCGATGGCCGGTAGATTTTCGGGCAAGGAGCCGAAACTCATCTCCCATACCGGCAGTACTCGGAGCCGATCGTTTCCCATCACGCCCACGTACAGCTCGCGCCCCTCGATATATTCCTCCACCAATGCGTCGGAATGAGTTTGCTCGTGTATGAAGGCGATGCGCTCCGTGAGCTGTTTTGGATCGGCGACCACGGAGGCCTGCGCGATCCCCAACGAAGCATCCTCGGTGGAAGACTTCACGAACAAGGGAAAACGCAATTTCTTTGGAATATGTACTTTCTTACCGCGCGGAAACACCAGGAATTGCGGCGTCGGAATGCGATGATAGGACAGCAACTGCTTCGACAGCACCTTATCGCGCGACAGCAGCATGCCGCGCGGATTGCACCCCGTGTAGGGCTGATGCATGAGTTCCAGAAACGCCACCACATGCTGATCGTAGGTGACGATGCCGTCGAATTCCTCCAGTAAATTGAACACGATGCCGGGTTTCCATTCCGCGATGGCGCGGCGCAGCTCCGACAGGCTGTCGCTCAAGCCCAGCGGCATGACCTCGTGTCCCTGCTTCTTCAAGTGCGAAATCACATCGTACTCGGTGCGCCACTCTTCGATCTCTTTCTCGGTCGAGCCCTTGAGCGAATCCGGCGGTACCAGCGTCGAATGCACCAGGACCAGGGCGCGCACCTTCCTCACAGCGCGGCACTCACAGCGCGGCACTCACGGCGCGGCACTCACAACGCCACCCGCGGCAGCTTGCGCTCTTCGTGAGACTCCGCCAGGCGCGCCACCACCCATAACAGCTGGCCTCGAAGCTCGCGCCGCGATCCGCGAACGTACAATCCGAGGCGTTCGCAGCGCCCGATCATCAGGCGCAGCACCTGGTGCACGAGGTATTCGCTGAAGGCTCCCGAGCGCTGAATTTGCTGCCGCAACGAGCCGCGCATTTCGCGCAACACGCTGGCAGCCTTCGGCGAGGAGCGATTGCGGGGCGCGGTGGTGAACACCTTGAGCAGCAATTCGTCCGCGCCCGAGCGGCGCGGCAGCCGATAGCGCGCGAGTTTCCGCTGGTAATGCTCGCGCAAGGTGCCGGTCTCTTGCGTCACATCCTCGATGGTGCCGCGGTCCGCGACCAGCGGCTTTTGATCGCCGATTTCCTCGGCAAGCTGATCGATGAACTGCAGCTTGGCGTAAGCCGGCCAGCCCTCGTATTCACGCCGCCATGCAGAATTCGGCTTGAGCCACACGGCAAAGGTTTCGGCAAAATCTTCGGTCGGATGCGCCTGGGCGTACCACGCCCCCAGGTGCTGCACGAATCGGCGGCTGCCGGGCCGCGGCCGATAGGTGTCGGGGTAAGGCAGCGACGCCGGCCCGAACACCGAACGCCAGTGACTGCGCCGCCGCAGACGGTAGGCCGAATCTATCGCGTGTCCTGCTTCATGGCGCAGAATGCGCATGAGCCAGTTGCGATTGCCGCCCTCCGCTTCGCGCATGAATCTGCGCTCGATGCCGATCAAGCGCTTGTGGGCGAGGTAGAAGGGTATCGCGATTCCTGGAATGCCGTCCGGAGAAAACCACTCCTGAGCCAGCCAGCAATGCGGGCGAAAGCGAATGCCGCGCATCGACAATTCACGGTACAGACGCTCGATCGCGTCCTGCAGCTCGGTGCCCTGAATGGTCAGCTTCAAATCGCAAAAGCGCAGGCTCAGGAGCTGATCGTCCGACAGCTTCTCCCAGGCAACGCTTCGCGATCGCGGCCGCCGCGCGCTCTTCACCTCAGGCTCTCCCCATCTCTAATTCTTCCGCCAATGCGTCCTCGTCGGCTTCCGTCATCGGCGACAGCTCACGACGACCCTCGAGTCCGGCAAAGTCGAACAGCTTGGGGTCGGCGAGTTGCGAGCCGGAAATATTGCGAATGCTGGAGAAAATCGCCTCGATCCGGCCGGGAAACTCCTGCTCCCACCGGCGCAACATGTTTTTCACGACGATGCGCTGCATATTGGTCTGGGAACCGCACAGGGTGCAGGGAATGATGGGAAATGCACGCGCCGTCGCATAACGCGCGATCATCCGCTCCGGCACGTAGCACAGCGGCCGTATGACGATATGCCGGCGGTCTTCGCTGAGCAGTTTCGGCGGCATCGCCTTCAATTTACCGCCGAAGAACATGTTCAAGAACAGCGTCTCGACGATATCGTCGCGATGGTGGCCAAGCGCGATTTTGGTCATGCCGTTCTCCGCGGCAAATCGATACAACGCGCCGCGGCGCAGCCGGGAGCACAGGCCGCACATGGTTTTCCCTTCCGGAATCACGCGCTTGACCACGGCGTACGTGTTTTGCTCAATGATGCGGTAGCGCACGCCCAGATCTTCAAGATACTTCGGCAACACGTGGACGGGAAATCCCGGCTGCTTCTGATCGAGATTCACGGCGGTGATCTCAAAACTCACGGGTGCGCTGCGTTGCAGGCTCAGAAGAATGTCGAGCAAGGTATACGAGTCCTTGCCGCCCGACAGGCACACCATCACGTGATCGCCATCGGCGATCATCGCGTAGTCGGCAATGGCTTTGCCGACCGAGCCGCGCAGCTGCGCCTGCAGTTTTTTGAAGGTATTGCTCACGGGACCTCGAGATACTTGGCTTCCAAGTACCTCAAGTACGCGGCCGCGGTCAGCGGCTTGCCCGTCGCCTGCTTGATGAGCTCCTGTACCGGCAAGCGCGCGCCGATGCCGTGCACATTGTCCCGCAGCCAATCCATCACCCCGCCGAATTGGCCGGCGGCGATCTCCTCATCGAGCGATGGCCGCGCCGCGCGCATCGCTTCATTGAGCTGGCCCGCAATGACCGCACCCAGGGCGTACGACGGAAAATAGCCGAAGTGTCCGACGGCCCAGTGGATGTCTTGCAGGCAGCCTTCCACATCGTTCGCCGGGCGAATATTCAGGCGCTGCTCGAGATTGTCGTTCCAAGCCTGCGGCAGGTCGGCCACCGGCAGGGAACCTTCGAGGATCTTCTTTTCCAGCTCGTAGCGCAGCATGATGTGAACCGGATAGGTCAGCTCGTCGGCATCCATGCGAATGCAGCTGCGGCGCACGCGGATCAGCTGACGATAGAGATTCGCCTCCTGCCACTCCGCACCGCTCACCTGCAGATATTTCTCCAGCAAAGGCCGCAGGTATCTGACGAAAGAGCGGCTGCGGCACAGATTCATCTCGAACAACAGCGACTGGCTCTCCTCGAGCGCCAGACCACGATCCCGGCCCACCGGCTGATCGCGCCACTTGAGCGGCAGTCCTAAATCGTACATGGCGTGACCGGTTTCGTGCACCGCGCCCAGCAGGCCGGAAAACGGATCGTTCAAGTCGAATCGGGTGGTGACTCTGATGTCGCCCGGCACGCCTTCAGTAAAGGGATGCTCGCTCTCATCGAGGCGCCCCCGGTCAAACGGAAAACCCAGCGCCTTGAGCACGTCCACGGCCAGCGATCGCTGGCGCGAGACGCTGAATTTACCCGTCAGCGGCGCGGGCGCGTGCGCCGCCTGGACCTCGATAGCCTCATTGATGAGGCCAGGGAGCTTGCGCGACAGCGCCTTGAATATGGTGTCGATATCGGCCGCCGACACGCCCGGCGTAAAGCCGTCGACCAATGCGTCATAAGGCGCAAGTCCGCGAGCCTGCCCGAGCAGCGCTGCTTTGTCGCGCACCAAATGAACCACCTCTTCCAAATGAGGGGCGAACAATTTGAAGTCGTTCGCCTTCTTGGCTTCGACCCAGAATACTTCGGCGCGCGCCGTGGCCTTGGCGAGGCGGGAAATGAGCGAGGGCGGGGTTGCGATGGCGTGATCACGCTGCCGGCGCATCTCGCGCAGATTCGCCAGCGGCCAATCTTCCAGTTGCGAGGCACCCGCTTCCGCGCGCTCGAGCAGCCGCGCCACCTTGGGCGTCGTCAGCAAGGCATGGTGCTCAGTCTCGAGCGCCGCGAGTTGCTCGCCTCGAACATCGGCGCTGCCGCGCGGCATCATCACCGCGGCATCCCAGCGTAATAAGGACAGCGCCCCGCGAAACGCATGCAGGCGGCGAAACTCTTGTTCCAATTGCTCGTACGGAGAGGCAGCCATGGGACCCTTGAAGCGGCAAATGGCTTGCCGCGTTTTGTTCGACCGGCAAGTTTACCAGACCTCAGGCAGGCCAAGCCTGTTCAACGCGCGTGAAAATATCAGTTATTTCAAAGGGTTACAGGCCGCCATGGAGATTGAACGATCCGCTCTGATGGAAAGGCAGTTTCCGCAGGAATGGCAGATCGATGCTGGCCTCGCCCGTCAGGTCGTAGTCAATGGAGTCCGCATGCTGATTCGCTTTGTCGGTCAATTTCAGCAGCGCCAACGCGAGGTTCGCCGTGATCGTCATGTCGAATTCCGCTGCGCCGAAGGCAGGAACGATGATGGCACGGTCACTGATGCCGCTCGCGATTTGCTCCCCGCCCACGGTCAATTCCGTGTGCAGCCCGCGAACCGGCAGCGCACGATCGTTGGGATTTTCAATGTTGAGCTTAACGGCGAAATTCTGCTGCAGCAGATTGCCGCTGCGCATCTCGATGCTGATGACGGTGACGTTCGGCCGCGTAAATTTTGGCGCGACCAGAGAGCAGCCGGTGAGGAGACTGAAGGCGACGGGCAGTGATCCCGCGAGGAGCAACAAAATCTTGGGCAGCCGTGGCAACATGGAAGAAATGATACCGATTTTCGCGAGACAGGCTTTGATCATCATTGGGTTTTTGGCGGCCGCAACGGGCGATGCCGCCGCGCCGGCCGCGCCGGGCGCCCCGGGCGCGCCGGGCGCCCCGGTCAAGAATACAGCGGTTGCGTGCCTGGCATCGGGCGATGGGTACCTGCGCGCCAAGCTGGCAGGCGCGGTTGATGCGAATATCGATTGGCCCAATAGCGGAACCCGCTGTGAAGGTGAGTTTCGCGAAAAGCCGCCCGGCGTGCGGTTGAGTTTTCAGCGCGCCTCAGGCGCTAAACCTAACTTGCTGCTGGTGTTCGGCTTGACCGGCGTCAAAGAAGGCTTGTCAGCGCGCGAGGTCAAAACCAATTTGACCGTCATCGTCCAGGGTACGAGCCGGATATTCGGCACGCTGGGCGATTCACGCTGTACCGTCGATTCCCTGACACAGCGGCCGCTTGCCGCGGAGCACACCTACCGTATCGAAGCGCGCGGCTTCTGCACTCAACCAGCGCATGCCGTACGCGGCAAGGGCGATGTGTTGGTGAGCACTTTTGAGTTTGCGGGGCCCGTGGCCTATGACGCTCAGAAGGACTGAGCTCCGCGCTGTTGCGCGAGCTCTGACGATTCTCTGCGCTCTTTGCGCACCGGCGTGCACGGGCGCGCGGGCGGCCACCCCAAGATATGACTATGAGATCGTGCGTACGTATCCGCACGATGCCTCGGCATTTACCGAAGGGCTGTTTTATTTGAACGGCTTTTTGTATGAAAGCACCGGTCTCGAGGCGCACTCTTCCATTCGCAAAGTGCGTCTCGAAACAGGCGAAGTGCTGCAGAAGCTGGATATTCCCGCTGAATATTTCGGCGAAGGGATCGTGAATTGGAACCGGCAGATCATCAGCCTGACCTGGAAGTCGCAGGTTGGCTTCGTCTTCGACCTCGCCACGTTCAAGCTGCAGCGCCAATTCCACTACAAGGGGGAAGGCTGGGCGCTGACGCGGAATGATACCGAAATCATCATGAGCGACGGCACCTCGGAACTTCGCTTTCTGGAACCTAAAACCTTGAAGGAAACTCGCCGCATCCAGGTGACCATCGAGGGCAAACCCATCAGCGATGTGAATGAATTGGAATGGATCAAAGGCGAAATCTACGCCAACGTTTGGAAAACCAACTGGGTCCTGCGCATTGACCCCGCCAGCGGCCAGGTTGTCGGCATCATCAATCTCGCCGGGTTGTTGAAGCGTCAGGACATCGTGCCCGGGCAGACGGATGTTCTCAACGGCATTGCCTACGACGCGAAGGGTGATCGATTGTTCGTGACGGGGAAGAACTGGCCGAAACTGTTCGAAATTCGCCTGCATAAAGCGCCCGAATAATCAGTTACGCGTCCGGCAGTGTAAACCAGCAGTTGAAGGCGATGGTGATGCGCTCACCCTCGCCCTCGAAGGGCTTGACGTCGTGCAGCACCCACGAGGGGAACATGACGAGCTGGCCCGCCTCGAGCGACAGCTGCGCCAGCATATTCCCGTACGGTAACTGCATTTTTGCATTGGCGGCATCTTGGTACATGCCGCTCATCAGCATCGGGCTGACGAAGCTCAGCACGCCGCTGCCCTCCTTGTTTGCATCGCTCTTGCCCGGATCCACGCAATACACGCCGCTCCACGAGGCGTTCGGGTGATTGTGCAGGCCGAAGAAGCCGCCGCGGCGCGTAATGTGAAACCAGCTGTCATTGAAGATTTGCAGGCGATTGAGGGTGGGTAAATCATAGCTGTTCAAGCGACCGATCAGCGCCAACAGCTGATTCCAGCAAAAGGCCTTCAACTCCTGGACCGCCGGATCCTGGACGCGAAATAAATTGAAATGGCTTTCAAATAGCGCGGCATTGCGCTGCGTGAGCGGCCGCGGGTTGGTGCCGTCGCCGTCCCTTTCATGCTTGAAAACATAGCGCTTCAACGATTCATTAAGCCGTTGCTGTTCCGGATGAACGGAGAACGTGAAGGGCACGGCGAACATGTGCATGATTTCAGGGGGAGCAAAGGCCATTTTTTAGTCTCGCGCAGGTGGTTGCTGTACGACGTCGCCGAGAGCCTGCTTCAACTCGCCGAGCCAGGGTTCGAAATTGCGCCATTGGTCTACGCCCTCCGCAAACAGGGGTCGGCGCACTTGCTCGGAACTCGCCGTCTGCACCACACGCCGGGTTTCGTGGAAGCGCAGGCACTGTTCTTCGAAGGGCAAGCCGCAGTATTCCAGCAGCTTGCGCACTTCGCCTTCCAAATCCGACACCAGCAGTTCATAGCTGACGCGGTGGACGCGCCCGGGCAGCACGCTGTCGTAGTGCGTCATCAGCTGAACATAGCTGCGGTAGAAGCGGCCGATGTCATTCAGGTTGTAGGAGAACCAGACGCCGGCTTGAAAATGCTGCTTGAAGTTCGAGAAGCAGCAGGCGAGCGGCGAACGCCGCGCATCGATGATGCGGGCGTTGGGCAATATCAGGTGAATCAGGCCGACGTGCAGGAAATTAGTCGGCATTTTATCTATGAAATAAGGAGTACCGCGCGGCCGATTGGGCCTGGTCTGGTCCAGGTAGCGCTGCCCCAGGGCTTTGAGTTCCGCCGGCGACAGGCGCGCAACTCGTTGAGGAAATTCCGATGGCTTGCCGCCCACCTCGAGAATTCCGAGTTCCAAGGCGAATCCCGGAATATCCGGAAGTTCGCGCGTGCCCTCTACCGCTGAGTGGCTGGCAAGAATCTGCTCCAGCAATGTCGAACCCGAACGCGGCAAGCCGACGATGAAAATCGGGTCCGGGGCATCGCATCCCGACGCGGCGCGGGCGGCGAAGAAATCGGCTGTATACATTTTTTGCAGGCTCTGCACGAATCGATCATCGGCATCAGCTTCATAAAGCACCGCGCGTCGCCGCAACGCATTGCCTCGCACGTAGTGTTCGAAGGATTCGCCGAATTCGCCCCTATCTTCGAGCGCCTTGCCGAGCGCGAATTCCAGCTGCAGGCGATCCGCGTCGCTCAAATCCGGTTTATCCGCCTGCACCCGCATCAGGTCGATTTCCCGGTCGGTAAATCGAAAGGTCTTGAGGTTCGAGAGACAGAACCAGGCTTCGCCGTAACCCTGCCGAAGCTCGACGCCTTTCCGGTACGCTGCGATGGCTTCTTCCGAGCGGCCGCCGGTACGCAGCACATTGCCCTGGTGAATCCGCAGCATCTCGTTGCCCGGGAACTCTTCGATCAGCGCCCCGAGAATCTCCAGAGAACGCTCGTTTTCGCCCAGCAGCCCGAATGCCGAGGCCTGCAGCGAACGGTATTGCAGATTGTCCGGTTCCAGGCTCAGCAAGCGCTCGAGCAGCGGCAGCATGGGGTGTGCTTTTTGTTGCATGTGCAGCGTGCGTGCAAGGTCGAATCGGGCGCGGCTGTAACCCGGCGCGATTTTGAGACACAGCGCATACAACCGCTCCGCTTCGACATAGTCTTCGCGCTCGGCGGCGATTTCGGCCAGCATGCGCAGCGCCGCCGCGTCCTGCGAGTGCCGCGTTAGCTGCTGGCGCAACAGTGCTACAGCGGCATCGAGTCGATGGTTGGCCAGGGCAGCATGCGCTTCTGCGAGATGCTGATCGGGCGATGCAAGTTGCGTAAATCGAGCATAAGCAGCATCGCAAGCGAGCGTGTCGCCGTTTTCCGCATGCAGAACCGCAAGCTCGCGCCAGGCTTCGGCCAGGTTCGGCTGCAACTCGACTGCCCGGTTGAACGCTGCGAGCGCCTCGGCCCCCCGTCCTTGGGCGGCCAGCGTTTGCCCCAGTTCAAATTGGATTGGCGCGGAGCCTGGCTGCGCGGCGGCGAGTTCATCGAAGGATGCGGCAGCATCGGGGCTGCCGCGGCGCGCCGTACCCAGCAGCAAGAGCGCCCCCGGATACCCCGGGTGTTCTTTGAGGATTTCGGCCGCTTCCCGCGCCGCGGCAGCCGGATCCGTGTCCAGCAGCGTCGCCGCCCGCATGAGCCTTGCATCGACCGCCATCGTTCCCGCCAAGCCGCCCTCCATTATCGAACCGCGCTAGAATACGCGCGAAAATAGGGCACCATAGGGGAGTTTCTTGAGCAACGTCAATCCCGTTCCTGCGGACAGCGGCACGATCCTGCGAATGATCCAGTCGTCCAAGGCCGCCGAAGCCGCCGGTCGAAAAGGCGAGGCCGATCAGCTTCTCACCCGAGCCGCGCAACTCGCGCCGGCGCATCCTGCCGTGCTCAACGAATTGGGTATGCGCATGATGCAGGCGAACGAACCAGTCAAGGCGCGCGAACTGTTTCAGCGTGCCACCCAGGCGGATCCCGGCCATCCGGCGCTGTGGGCAAATCTCGCCGCGAGTTTGGATGCTCTCGGCCTGCAGCAAGAGCAATTGGAAGCCATTGAAAGGGCGCTCGCCATCGAGCCGCGGCACTTATCGTCGCTCCTGCAAAAGGGCGCCTTGATCGAAGGGCGGGGCGATACCCGCAATGCCGCCAGGGCATATCGCAACGCTCTCGCGACAATACCCACCGGCGCGACGCCGGCGCCGGCAATCAGCGGCATGGTCGATCGAGCGCGCGCCGCCGTGCGGGCCGACGATGAGGCGCTGGCGGCCGCGATGGAAGCTCGGCTCGCCGCAATTCGCGATCAGCATGCCGGAGAAAACTTCAAGCGTGTCGATCGATGCGTCGAGCTGCTGACCAGCCGGCGCGCCCGATTTAACCCTGAACCCACGTTCATGTACTTTCCTGAAATTCCCGCGATCGAGTTCTTCGAGCGCGGCGATTTTCCGTGGCTCGACGCGATCGAAGCGGCAACCGATGACATTCGCACCGAACTCACGGCGGTGCTGGTGGCGGATCGCGCAGGGCTCGAGCCCTACATAGCTTATCCTGACGGCGTGCCGCTCGACCGCTGGCGCGAACTCAACAAGTCGCGCCGTTGGAGCGCCTATTTTCTTTCCAATCAGGGAGTAGACCTACCGGCGCATATCGCGCGTTGCCCGCGTACCATGCAAGTCCTCAAGGGTGCGCCGCTATGCGACGTGCCCGCGCGCGCACCGACCGTGTTTTTCTCGATACTCGATGCCAGTACACACATACCGCCGCACACCGGAGTCACCAACACACGCCTGACCGTGCATCTGCCGTTGATCGTACCGCCGGACTGCGGATTCCGGGTCGGAGGCGAGACGCGAGAGTGGTTACCGGGAAAGGCCTGGGTATTCGACGACACGATCGAGCACGAAGCCTGGAATCGCTCGGATTCGCCGCGCGCCGTGTTGATTTTCGATATTTGGAATCCTTTACTGACGGCGGCCGAGCGCGACGTCGTGCGTGCCGCCACCGAGGTCGTCGGTACCTACTACGGCAGCATACCGGAGAAGCCGGCATGACCACGGTCCACCCGCGTCGCGCCTTGAGCCTGTTGGCGCCGATCAGCCTCGGTGCGGTCGCTTTAGGGAGCGTTCACGCCGCTGAACCTTCCGTGCCCATGAGTGCACTCAAGAAGTGCGCCGACATCGTCTCGATCCAGGAACGCGTTGCCTGCTACGACCAGCTCGCCGAGCGCCCGGCAACCGGAGAACGGGCGGCAACGGCCGAGCACCCGGGAACAGCCGAACGGGCGGCAACGCCGGTTGCGGCCGCGCCCAAGGAAACCTTCGGGCTTTATTCCGCGGAGCACCCTCACCCCAATGTTGCGAAAGCCGCGGCAGTCACCTTGAAAATTGCCTCAATCGCGAACGGCAGCTCAGGCCACCCCATTGCGACGATGGAAGGCGATCAGGTTTGGGAGTTGGATGGGCCGGATCCGCTGCTGAAGAGCGGAGACACTGTAACGATCGATCGCGGGGTGCTCGGCTCATTCATCATGACAACGCCCGCCGGCCGCATTCACCGGCTGCACCGCCTGCGCTGACGAGTGCGCTCTGCCGGGCGCACCACCAGAAAAAAGGCGGGCTATGTAGCCCGCCTTTAAGGTCGTCATCGAGACTTAGCTTAGAACTGCGCCGTCACACGGGCGAACAAGAAGCGGCCCAACGCGTCGTACGTTCCTGGGAAGGTATTGCCGTTGCAAGAACTTCCGAGCGTGGTGATCGTCGGACAATCCGAAGTGAAGCCGCCACCGCCCGAAGTAATGATCGGCGGGTCCTTGTCCAGCACGTTGTTGACGCCCACTTGCAGCTTGAACATCTTGTAGAGCGCGATGTCGGCCGACAAGTCGAGATAGCTGAACGGCTTGATGTGCTGCGTTAGCGGCAACGCGTTCCCTGCCAACTGCGCGTTCGGGCTGATCTGCTCAGAGTCGGCACCGCTCAGGAAGCGCCAGCGCGCGGTGAAATCAAATCCGCTCCACGGCGTGGCCCAGGTGGTGTTGAACACATGACGCCATTTCGCGTTCGGCGCACCGCAGGTCGTGCCGAAGTAGCCGGCGCAATCGTAGGCAGGGCCTCCGGTCAAAGGCTGCGTGCCCAAGTTGATCAACCGCGTTCCTTCCAGATTGAAAGCCAGCGAGCCTAAATTCGCCAGCGGCATCCGGTAATTGACCTTCGCATCGACACCGCGTGTGGTCAGAGAACCGAAGTTCACGTTGGTGTCGGTGATGAAGCCTTGCGGAGTCCTGAACAACGAGCCGGTCGGATCGCGATGGACCGCACTACAAAAGACCGGATCGCCTGTGGCAATACAATTGGCGATGATCGTATCGGCGCCGATAGACCCGATCGTGTTCTTTATTTTGATGTTGAAATAGTCGAATGACATCGAGAAATCATGAATGAATCTCGGCGTGATGATGATGCCCGCCGTATAGGTATCGGCTGTTTCCGGTTGCAAGCCCGGGTTGCCGCCGGTAAAGCCGTTGTATTGGGCGGCGCTGTTGGACCCGATGCTCCCGTATTGCGCCGCAGTCACACCCGTCAGAGCGCACTGCGCTGCCGTCGCCTTCGGCGCTACGCCCGTTTTGTTCGAGCAGGGATCGGTCGATCCGTCCAGTTGCACGGACTGCGGCGAGAACAACTCTCCGATGTTCGGCGCGCGTACCGAGCGCGAGTAGCTGGCGCGTGCGCGGATGTCGTTGGTGGGGGCCCACTCACCACCGAACTTATACGTGTTGGTGTTGAAGCCCAGATTGTAGCTGGAGTACCGATAGCCGATATCCAAGCCCAGAGACTCGGCCATGGGCTTATGATCCAGGAGCGGAATGCCCA
>Ga0193729_1000097_pt1 | contig 38371 bp, 25 predicted proteins | sample U1c2metaG_FD_143036 | JGI IMG/M metagenome (GOLD analysis project Ga0193729, IMG submission 143036) | Soil microbial communities from a riparian zone of the East river system, Colorado, United States - U1c2 | ecosystem: Environmental > Terrestrial > Soil > Riparian zone | place: USA: East River...
CCGTAGCGTTTCGTGTCCGATCTCTTGGCGTCTGTATAATTGCGAACCGGTTGTGATGCGAAAAACATCGTAGTCAGTGAGCCGATGGCGTTCACCTGTGCTTCCACGCCGGCCTTCTCGGCCGCAGCGCGCAGCCCGTCCGCAAGCCGCCGCGCCCTTTTCTCGATTGCCTCGTAGAAACCCGGGGCAGCCAACTGTTTGAGCGTCGCAATTCCGGCGCTCATCGCCAGCGGATTCCCCGCCAATGTTCCGGCCTGATAGACGGGTCCGAGGGGCGCAACATTGTTCATCAGATCCGCGCGGCCGCCATATGCCGCTACCGGGACGCCGCCGCCGATAATTTTGCCAAAGGTGGTGAGGTCCGCCTCAATTCCCATGAGCTGCTGTGCCGCGCCGTTACGCAGACGAAAACCGGTGATGACCTCATCAACAATCAGCAACGCGCCATTCCTTCGCGAAATTTCGCGCAAACCTGCAAGGAAGCCGGGTTCCGGCAAGACCACGCCCATATTGGCGGCCACCGGTTCAACGATAATCGCTGCGATCCTATTTTGGTGCTGCGTAAACATGCGCTCCACCGCGTTCAAATCGTTGTAGGGCGCATTCAAGGTCAACGCCGCCAGTGCCTCCGGAACTCCTGGACATTCCGCGATGCCCAAAGTTGCCAGACCAGAGCCCGATTGCGAGAGAAAACTGTCGGAGTGCCCGTGATAATTGCCCTCAAATTTAAGCAGCAGATCTCTTTTGGTGACTCCGCGCGCCAGCCGCAGCGCGCTCATGGTGGCTTCCGTGCCGCTCGAAACGAATCGAATCTTCTCGATGAATGGAATGGCGCTAGTGATCAGCGTGGCCAGCTCAACTTCCAACTCCGTAGTAGCACCAAAACTTGTGCCGCGCTCTGCTTGTTTGGAAATAGCCGCGGTTACTGCAGGGTGCGCGTGTCCCAACAACATCGCGCCCCACGAGCACACATAATCGAGCAGCTCATTACCATCCGCGTCGTAGAGAAATTGTCCACGCCCACGATCGACGATGAACGGTTCGCCGCCAACAGAACGAAACGCGCGTACCGGGCTATTTACACCGCCAACCAACACCTGTTCGGCGCGCGCAAAAATCTCACGCGAGCGCTTGCCCTCGCGCTTCGGCTTAACGTGCGATCGTGCCGGATTCATTGCCGTTTCCGTCGGACGTTCACGCGCGCAGCCACCGCGCCGCATCCTTGGCATGATAAGTAAGAATAATTTCCGCTCCGGCGCGTTGAATGCTTGTAAGTATTTCCATCACCACGCGCTGCTCGTCCAGCCAGCCTTTTTGAACCGCGGCCTTCACCATCGAGTATTCTCCGCTGACGTTATAGGCCGCCACCGGCACATCAAATTCATCTCGCACGCGGCGGATGATATCCAAATACGGCAGCGCCGGCTTGACCATCACCATGTCCGCGCCTTCGTCCAGATCCATTTCCACCTCTTTCAATGCCTCGCGCGCATTTGCGGGATCCATCTGGTAACCACGGCGGTCGCCAAACTGCGGCGTCGATTGCGCCGCTTCGCGAAAGGGTCCGTAGAATGCGGAGGAATATTTCGCCGCATACGCCAAGATCGAAATGTTTTCGAATTTATGTTCGTCCAGCGCTTCGCGAATCACGCCGACACGTCCGTCCATCATGTCGGAAGGAGCCACGATATCGGCCCCTGCGCGAGCGTGCGAGACGGCTTGCTTGGCAAGTATATCCAATGTGGCATCGTTGGCCACTTCCCCGTCTTCGATTACGCCGCAATGGCCATGGTCGGTGTATTCACATAGGCAAACATCGGTGATTACCAGCAATTTCAGTTTTGCCTTGCGGATTGCCTCTATGGCGCGCTGCACCACGCCGTCAGCGGCAATCGAACTCATGCCCCGGGCATCTTTTTTCTCCGGCAGCCCGAACAGAATTACTCCCGGGATACCCAGCGATTCGACTTCGCGACATTCTTCGACAATCTGATCGGCTGATTGCTGAAACACCCCAGGCATGGAGCTGACTTCCTGCCGCACCTTTTGCCCGGGACAAACAAACATCGGATAGATCAGGCCTGCAGCGCTCAATCGAGTTTCGCGAACCAGTCCACGCAACCCTTCATTGCGGCGCAATCGCCGCCCCCGGTGCGTCGGAAAGCTCATTCCTGAACTACCCCGGCAACCGAAGCTTTCTGTGTGGCTGCAAAATGTTGCTTCAACGCAGCAATGACGGCGTCCGCAGTGGTGTCCTCGGCCACGAGTAAGGTGTCCACGCCCGATTGATGCAACGCATTTGCCGTTACTGGGCCGACGGCGGTAATCACCAAGTGGTTTTGTAAATCACAGAGTTTTTCCGCGCCCACAATTCCAACAAAATGCTCCACGGCGGTGGGACTAAAAAATAAAATTGCCTCGGCTTCGCCATTGACGATCGCTGCGATTTTCTCCTCATCAAGATTGACCGGTGTGACGGTCCGGTACGCAACGACCTCGGTTACCTCCGCGCCATAATTTCTCAAAAGCTGCGGCAAGTCCGGGTTGGCGCGGTCACTTCGAGGTAACAATACCGCTTGGCCTCGCAGCTTTTCTCCTAGTTCGTTCGCGAGCGCCGCGCCGCTGTGCGTTCGGGCTTGGTAGTCCACAAAAAAACCGGCGCGTTCGGCTGCTGTTGCTGTGGTCGGTCCAACCGCTGCGGCGCGCGAACGTCTTCCCGGCACATTACGCAAGCTGCCGCGCACTTCCGCGCGTTTGACTACTGCGCGCACCGCATTTTCGCTGGTAAAAATAATCCAATCGAATTGTTCCAAGCGATCCAATGCCGCATCCATTGGGCCATAGTCCTCTGGAGCGGAAAAGGCCACCAGCGGCAGCAGAACCGGTACGGCACCGAGCCTACCAAGACTTTCGACCAGTTCAACACTTTGTCGCGCGGCGCGGGTAATCACTACGCGCTTGCCCGACAGCACGGATTCAGAAGTGGCGCCGATGCTATCCACGTTGCCGCCCCACTTCTTCGAGAATCGTTTGCGCGCCAGTCTCCATCAACAGCCGCGCCATCTGCTCTCCCAGCTGGACGCCCTGATCGGGCGCGCCGGTCAAACGCTGCTTCACGTGTTGCTGGCCATCAACCGAGGTCACGCAGGCGTCCAGCACCATTTCGCCGCGCTCGATTCGCGCCCATGCCCCGACGGGCACCTGGCAACCGCCCTGCAACGCGGCGAGCAGTGCGCGCTCGGTAATAATTGCGGCGCGCGTTTCGGGGTCATCCAACTTTGACAGCAGATCGCCAGTCTCGTTGTCGCCGAGGCGAGTTTCTACTGCGATGGCCCCTTGCCCCACGGCGGGCATGAATATTTCCGGTTGGAAAGTCACCGAAATTCGCTGGCTCAATCCGAGACGGTCCAAGCCTGCCTTAGCCAATACAATGGCGTCATACTCTCCGTCGCCTACTTTGCGGAGTCTGGTGTCGACATTGCCGCGCAATTCGCGAATATCAAGATCCGGGCGCAAACGCAGGAGTTGCGCTCGACGACGCAAGCTGCTGGTACCCGCCCGCGCGCCCGGCCGCAAGTTTTCGAGAGTTGAACCCGTCGGAGAAATCAGGCAATCGCGGATGTCGTCGCGCCGGCACACCGCCGGGAAGCTCAGCCCCCTAGGCACTTCGGTAGGAATATCTTTGACGCTGTGCACCGCAAGGTCGATGGACTCGTCCAGCAGCGCGTCTTCCAATTCCTTAATGAAAATTCCCTTCCCCCCAAGCTGCGTCAGCGGGACCTGCTGCATTTTGTCGCCCGAGGTCTTGATAATGACTATTTCCGCCTCTACTCCCGCGAGCGCAAAAAGTTGCTTGCGCACGGACTCTGCCTGCCATTTTGCCAGCAGGCTTCCGCGTGTTCCGATGCGCAGATGCTTCATTGTTTCTCCCGGTTGGAAAGGAACAGATCGCGCAATGCTTCCACATTTTGGATCTTGCGCCGCAGTTCTTTTTCGCCGCGCAAGCGTTCAGCAGGTTCCAGCAACAATTTCTCCAGCAGCTCACCCATCAACAATTCCATTTGTTGGCGGTCATGCGCGCTCAGGTGCTTCATGGTCTCCATGCGCTCGCGGATGAAAGCGGTGCGCTCGTGCCGCAAACGCGCCCGCAACTCGTCGACCAGGCCCACCAACTCAACGCTGGCCTGCCAGGAAAGAAATTTGCCAACATGCTCGTCGACGATGGTTTCAGCCCGGGGAATTTCATTTTCGCGCATGGCTCGGCTTTGCTGCACAATGCCCCCGAGATCGTCCAGGTTATAGAGATACACATTGTAGATATCAGCCGCCGCCGGCTCGATATTGCGTGGCAAGCCGAGATCCATGATAAATAGCGCGCGATTGCCACGAGCGGCCATGGCTTGCTCTAGAATGGCGCGCTCCAGAATAGGCTCCTCCGCCGCGACCGACGAAACAATCACGTCGGGACTCCGCAGCGCATCGCCCCACTCACCCCACGGCACCACTGTACCGTGAAATTCCGTCGCCAGTTTCTCGGCACGCTCCAACGAACGATTCATCAACAACAACTGCCCGATGCCGCGATCACGCAATTGCAGCATCACTTGCTCGCTGATCGCTCCCGCTCCTAACACCAGCGCGGTGCGTGGACCGAGCTTGCCAAAAATTCGCTCCGCCAATTTAACGCCCGCGGAGGCCACCGACATTGGCCTGGTGCCCAACTCAGTTTCCGATCGTACGCGCTTCCCCACTTCCAGCGCGGCTTGGAACATACGATTTAATACCGGGCCGGTCGCTCCTTGTTCGTACGCAAATTTATACGCCTCACGAACTTGCCCCAGAATTTCCGCTTCACCTAACATCATCGAATCCAGCCCAGCGGAAACTCGAAACAAGTGGCGCACCGCGTGCCGGTCATAGTGGTGATACAGCGAGACGCTCAAAATATCGGGCTGCACCTTGTGAAATTCGCTTAGAAAAGACGAAAGCCCCGCCGCGCTCTCATGCGAAGTTTCCGGCGGAACGCCATAAACCTCGCTGCGATTACAGGTCGACAACACCAAAGTCTCTTCCAAGATCCCCCGCGAACGCAGCTCGCTGGCGGCGCGGCGGGCCTGTTCCGCGGTATACGACACGCGTTCCCGCACTTCCACTGGAGCGGTGCGATGATTCAATCCGACGAGGACAATTTCCATCAGGCTGGCCACTTATCCAAGCACTACTCCTAGAAATACCTGTGGCTATGCGATAGATACAGGTTCACAACCGTGAAGCTCATCACCACCACGAAAAAATTGAACACACACAGTTTTGAAGCGCGCGCGCCACGCCACGCCGTGCTGCGCGCCAACTGGAAGTACAGCAAATAGAGAAACAGCACCACCAGCGTGATCACATATTTGGGATCGTAAAACCAATATTGACCGGTGAGCCGGTCCACCCAGATGAACCCCAGCACCGTGCCGATGGCGATGGAAATCACCCCGACCAGCACGCTTGAGTGGCTCATGCGCTCCAGCAATTCCAGTGACGGCAAGCGCCAAACTACGTTGCTGAGCTTGCGGTTTCGCAACAATCGCTCTTCCGCGAGATAGATCACGCTCAACACAAACGACAGCGCGAATGCCGCGTAAGCCAGAATACTGAGCGTGACGTGCAACGCAAAAACCACGCCATGCGCCACTGTCGGCGAAAGCCGGTCCGCGGGGGCCAGGTGCGCAGTCATAAAAAACGCCAAAATAAACGGCACCGCGAACGCGCCTACCGAGCGCTGCTGGTGGTAAAACTCGAGCGCAAGGTACGTCAGCGCCAGCAGCCATCCGAATAACGACATCGAGCCGTACAGGTCGTGATAGGGAACGGTGTGCAGGCCGCGTGACCGCTCCAGCAACGCAAAATAATGCGTCACCAGCCCAAGTCCCAACAGCGCTGACCCGCAGGTCCCCAGCAAGGCTCGGCCGGTATTCAGAAACGCCAGGTAGCAACCCCAACTCAAAGAGTAGGCCGCAACTGTGAATATGAAATAGAGATGGCTCATCTTCGTTATTGCCGGGCCGCACTGTTCAGATATCGCGTCTCCGAAAGACGCAAAAATGTCGCCAGGCCTGTATCCTGAGTATAGCCCACAGGAACAATCGCTTACATAGCGTACGCTGCCGCTACGCAGCAAGGACGCGCTGGATTTGCTATTCTCTCTGCGGACTTCCTAAGCTCAATATAGGTGATATGCCGCCCTTAAACGCAGTTACGCCCTTCGAACGCGGCGAGATCGATCGCAAGGACCTCTTCCTCCGCGCTTGCCGCGGCGAAGCGCTTAGTCGCGTCCCTGTTTGGATGATGCGTCAGGCCGGACGTTATCTGCCGGAATATCGCGCCATCCGTGCCACACATCCCTTCCTGGAAGTTTGCAAGACCCCCGATCTAGCCGCCGAGGTCTCGCTGCAGCCATTTCGTGTACTGGGAGTCGATGCCATCATCGTTTTCTCGGATATTTTGATTCCCGCAGAAGCCATGGGTATGCATCTCGAGCTAAATGACGCAGGCCCGAATCTTCCCAGTCCTATTCGCAGCGCTGCCGATGTGGCTAGTCTGCGCATGTTCGATCCTGAGGCGGAGACTAAATTCCTGCCGGAGGCCATTCGCCGCATCGTTAAAAACGTCGGCTCGGACGTGCCGGTTCTCGGATTTGCGGCGGCTCCCTGGACGCTGGCCTGCTACATGGTCGAAGGGAAAACCAAGGAAGGATTCTCGACAGTTAAGAGCTTTCTTTATCATGAGCCCGAGACATTCCGGGAACTACTCAACAAAATCGCGCTGGCCACCATTCCCTATTTGCGAGCGCAAATCGACGCGGGTGCCTCCGCTGTACAACTGTTTGATACCTGGTGCGGAGAGCTCAATTTGGAGGACTACGAATATTTCGCGCTGCCAGCCGTTCAACAGGTCATCTCAGGCATCTCCGGCAAAAGTCCAATTATTTACTACGCCAAGGCTTCCAATCATTTGATGCCCGCGGTCGCCCGCGCCGGAGCCACGGTACTAAGCGTCGATTGGCGCGCCGATCTGGCTGCACTGCGAAAAACACTTGGCCCCAAAATCGCTCTGCAGGGAAATGTGGATCCAGCTATTTTGCTCGGGCCCGCCGGCAAAATCCGCGAAGCAACGCAACGCGCCCTCTCGCAATTGAACGGAGTAGGCCACATACTTAATCTCGGTCACGGTATCTTTAAACAGACACCGGTAGAAAATGCGCGACTTTTTATCGAAACCGGCCAGCAAACAGTCGTCGGCTCACCTGGTAAGGCGAATCAGCCCACTTCCGCCGCGTATTCGCGCTGAGGACATGACGTGACGCCCACCACTCCCAGCCTCCAGCGCATGCGCGACGAACTGCGTGTCAGCGAAGAATTTCTTGCCCGCTATAATCGTCCCGGGCCGCGATACACCAGCTACCCCACTGCGCCCGTCTGGAATGATGCTTTTGGTCCCAGCGATCTTGAGTCCGTGCACGCAGAAGCACAATGTGCGCAGACGCCCGTTTCGCTGTACATGCATCTTCCCTTCTGTGAGAGCTTGTGTCTTTTTTGCGCGTGTAACGTAATTATTCATAAAGATAAGCGCGTCGCGATACCTTATCTCGATGTTCTGAAGCGCGAAATCGAACATGTAGCTCGCGGAGTTTCGCGCGCTCGTCCGGTGGTGCAATTCCACTGGGGCGGCGGCACGCCTACATATCTCACCCCACAACAACTTGAGGATTTGTTTTTATTCGCACGCGAACATTTTAATTTTTCTCCGGACGCGGAAATAGGCATCGAGATCGATCCGCGGGTAACCACCGGTGAACACCTCGACACTTTGCGGCGCCTGGGCTTTAACCGTCTTAGCATGGGGATCCAAGATTTTCATCCCGAGGTGCAGGCGGCAATTAACAGGATCCAGCCCTTCGAATTGACGCGCGACTTGTTGCTCACCGCGCGTAAGCTGCAATTCGACAGCATCAACGTCGATCTCATTTATGGTTTGCCGTATCAATCGCCGGAACGCTTCAGCCACACCGTGGATCAGACTCTCGAGCTACAACCCGACCGCATCGCGCTATTCAGCTACGCCCATGTGCCCTGGCTCAAAAAGCAGCAAGGGGCCTTCGCCACGCATTTGCCGGAAGGTATGCAGAAATTTGAAATTTTTCGCTCCGGCCTGATGAAGTTCATCGAAGCCGGTTACCTCTATATCGGCATGGACCATTTCGCTAAGCCCGGCGATGAGCTGGCCATTTCGCAGCAGCAACGCATGCTCCACCGCAATTTTCAGGGCTACACCACCAAAGCCGGTGCCGACCTCTACGGCATGGGCGTCACTGCCATCAGCGCGTTTCAGAATGCGTACGCGCAAAATCATCGCGACCTGCCAAGTTGGCAAAAGGCCGTGCAGGATCGCGGCATCGCCACCATGCGCGGCTATCGCCTTTCAGACGAGGACCGCCTGCGGCGCGCAGTCATCAATCGGCTGCTCTGCCACACGGTAATCGTGAAAGATGAAATTTCTCGTGAATTCGGTGTCGACTTCGATCAATACTTCGCCGACGAAATTAGCCACCTCCAGCAGCCGCGCGAGGATGGTTTGGTGATGCTGGACGATAAGGAAGTGCGTGCCACCTGGCTCGGCAGAATTTTTATCCGCAATCTTGCGATGATTTTCGACCCGTATCTCGAAAAGCAGCACTTGAACGCGATACCGTTATTTTCAAAAACTCTGTAGCATCAGTCTCCATGCGCGCATCATTCCCGTGACCGTCCACGTTCCAACTTTAGTTGTCGGCGCGGGAATATCGGGCTTGGTTTGCGCGTACGCGTTGCGCAAGGCGGGCATCGGCGCACAGGTCATCGAGTGCAGCGCGACTCCCGGTGGTGTGATTCGCAGCGAACGGCACGAAGGTTATTTGTTGGAATTTGGCCCGCAAAGTTTTAGTGCTACTTCCGCGCTGCTAACCCTTTGCCGCGAACTGCACATTGACGATCAACTCTTGCAGGCGCCACCCGCTGCACCCCGTTACGTGCTCGTTAAAGGGACGCTGCGGCCAGTTCCGCTCAGCCCACCGGCATTCATCGCGTCATCGTTGTTCGGCCTGCTAAGCAAGCTGCGAGTGATGCGCGATATTCTCGGTCGCTCAACGCCGCCTCAAAGCGACGAATCCGTCGCCGCCTTCACCCGCCGCAAATTTTCGAGTGAAGTTCTCGATAAGCTAGTGGGCCCATTCGTCTCCGGGATTTATGCTGGCGACCCGGAGAAGCTAAGTCTGCGCAGCGCTTTTCCCCAGTTATATGAGGCGGAGAAATCCGCAGGCAGCGTTATTCGGGGTTTATTGTTGTCGGCAAGAAAGCGCGCCGGTTCCGCCGAAAAACCCACCTTGCAAACCTTTCGCGAAGGCAATCAAACATTAATTCAGGCCCTGGCTGGGAATCTGGGAGGCAATCTTCGTTGCGGCATCACGGGTCAAAGTATCCGGCTCACTACGGCACCGTCTGACACGACCATCCTGGAAGTGACTGTCTTGGCCGCCGGCCGGGAAGAAGCACTCACCACCAATCGCCTGATCATCGCCACACCAGCTCAACAGGCCACCATATTGCTGCGGGATGTTGATCCGCGATTCGAATCGGCGCTATCGCCGATCGTTTACGCACCGGTCGCGGTAATCTCGCTGGGTTACCCTAAAACTGCGATCCAACACTCGCTCGAAGGTTTTGGTTTCCTCGTGCCGCGTTCGTCCGGATTAACAATCTTGGGCGCCGTCTGGAATTCCTCGCTCTTCCCCAACCGCGCTCCAGATGGACAAGTTCTGCTCACAAGTTTTGTGGGTGGGGCCACCGATCCGAGTGCCGTCTCACTGCCTGAGTCCGAAATTGTGTCTACTGTGCATCGCGAACTCGCATCTATACTTGGCATCTCTCAGCCGCCATCGTTTTCGCACGTTCAGGCCTGGCAACGCTCCATACCGCAATACAATCTCGGACACATTCAATATATGAATCAGCTGGCCCAAATGCAGAGTAAATACCCGTCGATCCGGCTAATTGGCAATTATCTTCGCGGCCCCGCTTTGGGCGCGTGTGTTGAACAAGCCTTGACCGTAGCTCAGGAAGCAGTTAAGAGAGATCGCGCGACATGAGGCATACCCGCGACGCACGCACGCTCATCCAGTTAATCGGGTATACCGTATTCTTAGCTAGGAGAAGAGGCTAGACCTCGTGTTCCTGGCGGCATTTAGCCCAAAGGATGATCGCAAAGCGTCCCCCGACGCTGCGCTCGTGCGTCTGCTTCTTCAAAATGACGTGGCCGCTTTCGAAAAACTTTACGACAAATATTCCCGCATCGTTTACTCGCTCGTTCTAAGAATCGTTCAGCAGTCCGGGCCCGCCGAAGAAGTTGTGCAGGACGTTTTTCTGCAGCTGTGGCGGAATTCCGCGCAGTATGATGCCGCTCGCGGTCCGTTTGTACCTTGGCTGCTCACCCTGGCGCGAAATCGCGCACTCGATACGCTGAGACTCAAAAGCGAGCGGCAGCGCCGCCTGGAAAATCAGACCGACGAGCTGTTTTCCGTCGTGGTTGCGCCGCAATATGAAAAAGAGCTGGACGAGAAGCGCCGTGCTGAGCGTGTTCGGTCGCTGGTCGGAGAATTGAATCCGCAGCAAAAACGCGCTATTGAGCTAGCGTACTTTCAGGGGCTGAGTCACAGCGAAATCGCCGCAGAACTGAAGGAGCCACTGGGCACAGTAAAAAGTTGGATTCGCAACGGATTGATACGGCTGAAGGAAGGATTGCGCACGGCGACGTGACCAATTGCGACCAATTTCGGGAGATGTATGAAGCGTACGCGCTGGGCGCGCTTGATCCGCCTGAGCGCACTGCGCTCGAAGCTCATCTCGCCACCGGCTGCGCGGAATGCGCGAAGTCAGTAGCGGAAGCACGGTGGCTCGTCTCCCAGTTGGCATACCTGGCACCGGAGGCTGCGACTTCCGACATGCTAAAGGGCCGCCTCATGCAAGCCGTGCGATCGGAGGCAAAATCAAAATCATCGTCGCCGGTTGTGACTGCGGCAAGTACAACATCGTCTGGCATTCCTTATTGGTTGTCAGCGGGAATCGCAGCGTTGTTGCTGTTGACTCTTTACTTTGCTTGGGATGCGCACCGCCTGAGGGACGAATTGCGCGCTGCTAACGAGCGAAATCAACGAACCGAGCAACTTGTAGCCAGTGCAGAAGGCGAGTACGCCGCAACTCAGCGAAAGCTTGCCGTTATGGAAGAACAAATGGCTAAGATGCACCGCGAAAATGCCATTTTGACTGATCCTGCCTCGGTCAAAATAATGCTGGCGGCGCAAAAAATTCGGGCTCCCCAGATGGTCGCCATGTGGCACGCTAAATACGGCATTGTGCTTACCGGACAAAAGGTCCCCATGCCGTCCGGCAATCGCGTTCTGCAACTGTGGTTGATACCAAAGGCACCCGGCGGCAAGCCTATGCCGGCCATGACGGTGCGCCCGGACGCCAACGGAAACTTCGTGATTTTGGTTGCCAATCCGCCCGTTGCCGGCAGCGACACCAAGGCGCTGGCCATCACCGAAGAGCCGGCTGGCGGCAGTTCCGCACCCACCACGGCGCCAAAATGGGTCGGAGCGATGACGTAGTAAGATTGCCGCCGAATTTATTTTCCGAACCGCAACCTCAAGCGCGTTTTTCTTCGCTCCGCCGCTTCCCGAAAGCGCCGCTTTTCTTCCGCAGTTTTTAACAGCAGCGGCCGCACTGTTTTAGGCTGCTTGGTATATTCGTCGATCGCTACGAATGTCACATAAGCGGTGGTGGTGTGCTTGCGCTGGCCGGTCAGAATTTGCTCGGAAAAAACTTCCACGCCTACTTCCATCGAGGTGTTAAACACTCGATTTACCTGCGATTTCAGGATTACCAGCTCACCCAGGTTCACGGCGTTGCGAAAATCGATGTAGTCGACCGAGGCCGTCACTACATAGCTATTGGAATGGCGGCTGGCGGCCATCGCCGCCGCCATATCCACCAGGTGCATTACTTGGCCGCCCAAAAGCTTTCCCAGCGGATTCGTCTGCGCGGGAAGAACCACTTCCGCCATCTCAGAGCGCGAAGCGCTCACCGGTTTTGGCTTTAACTTCGAATCTTGTGTCAAATTTATCGTCCTATCTTTCTCTCGCTTCATTCGTCCCCGCATGTGCAATTTTGGAACCTCGCGTTCCATCCGTATACTACGGTAGCCATCATGACAGACCAAAAGAAAACCCGCAGGCAAGTGCTGGAAGAATTTGTACAGAAGTCCCCGGGCGACGCCTTTTCGCGCTACGGACTCGCCATGGAATGCATGAGCACCGGCGACGCCTCGGCAGCCATTTCCAGTTTCGAATCGCTACTCGAGCAACACGCCGACTATATCCCCGCGTATTTGATGTATGGTCAGCTGTTGGTCCGCGAGTCTCGGCCTGACGAGGCTAAGAAAATCCTTACAACCGGCATTGCTGCCGCTGGCAGAAAGGGCGATCAGCACGCAGTGTCGGAAATGGAAGCCTTGCTGGCCGACATCAGCTGAACGGACGGCTGCGTAAAAAAATAAGTTTGGAATAGGTTCCAGCGCGTGTACCAGTCTGCACGTAATCAGCAACGTTTGACTCGGTCTGGTATCATCATCTATGGTGCTAGTGCGGCCAGATCGCATCCCGCTTTTTCCGCTTAACGTCGTCCTTCTTCCCGGCGCTGAACTGCCCCTGCATATTTTCGAGCCGCGTTACCGGAAAATGGTCAATCAATGCATGAGCGAACGTTCCGAGTTTGGCATGTTGCTTTCTATGCCCAATGGCGTCGCGCGCGTCGGCTGCACCGCTGAAATTATGGAAGTGCTCGCGCGCTATCCCGACGGCAGGATGGATATTATATCGGTGGGACGTATTCCCTTCCGCGCTGTCGAACTTTTCACCGATAATCCCCTACTCGAAGGCCAGGTTGATTACCTGGAAGATAGAGAAATTTGCAATCAGCCTCCCAAGCCCGAATTGATCGAACTTTACGAGACTTGCCATACGCTAATTTTTGGTGATTACCCAAAAAATCTAGCCGCCGACTCCGCGGCGTCGTTTTCTTTTCAAGTGGCCGCGGCCTTGCCTATGGATTTGATGTGGAAACAGCAACTCTTGGAGCTTCGGACCGAAACCGAACGCCAGGAGAGATTAATAGGCTACCTTCGCGGCTGGGCACCGCATCTACAGAAAGTAGGCTCGGTGCGCGCCCAATCGGCCGGGAACGGGCATGGATTGAATTAATAATGGTGGGAGAACTCTTCGTCATCTCTGAGCCGAATCGATTTTCATCCAGCAGTAGCAATCGTAACGTAATCCATTTGGGGATCTAATGACCGCTAGCATATCGATGAAGTCTCACTCGCAACACCCGAAACCTCGTACTCTTGGAGAATTGAAGGGCATTCCCGATTTTGATGCCGGGAGTGTCTCGCGCTCCGTCAAAGATGAAATCCGCGGTAATCTTTTGCGGCTCATCGAACGCGGCGAGCCGCTCTTCCCCGGCATTCATGGCTATGAAGACACGGTTGTGCCACAGATCGTCAATGCGCTGCTCTCCCGTCACAATTTTATTCTGTTGGGATTGCGCGGGCAGGCCAAAAGCCGTATTTTGCGTGGCCTGATCAATTTGCTCGACGCGGAAATTCCGGTAGTCGTCGGTTGCGAAATTAATGACGACCCGCTGAGACCCATCTGCCGCGCTTGCCGCGAAAAAATCGCGGCTGAGGGCGCCAACACACCGATCGCCTGGATGCCGCGCGATAGCCGCTACGTCGAAAAGCTGGCCACGCCGGACGTCACCATGGCAGATATCATCGGCGATGTTGATCCCATTCGTGCGGCTCGTGGAGGCCGCGACCTGTCCGATGAACTGACTATTCACTACGGTTTGCTTCCCCGCGCCAACCGCGGAATCTTCGGGATTAACGAACTGCCCGATTTGGCGGGTAAAATTCAGGTCGGGCTCTTTAACATCATGCAGGAAGGCGACATTCAGATTAAAGGCTACCCGCTGCGCTTGCCGCTCGACGTGCTTCTCGTCTTCACCGCCAATCCCGAAGACTACACCGCCCGCGGAAAAATCATTACGCCGCTCAAAGACCGCATCGGCGCGGAAATTCGCACCCATTACCCTGCTAGCGTCAAGGAAGGGATGGTCATCACCGCACAAGAAGCCTGGGTGCGCCGCACGGCGGGCCGCAGCATTGAAGTGCCCAACTATCTTCGCGAAACCGTGGAAGAAATCGCCTTTCAGGCCCGTGAAGACAAGCGCGTCGACCGCCGCTCGGGAGTAAGCCAGCGCCTGCCAATCACAACGCTGGAAAGTGTGGTCAGCAGCGCCGAACAGCGTGCTGCCCGCACCGGAGAAAATGGCTGCTACGCCAGCGTCGCGGATATTTATGCTGCCCTCCCCGCCATCACCGGCAAAATGGAACTGGAATACGAAGGTGAATTGAAAGGCGCGGACAGCATCGCGCGCGAATTAATTCGGACCGCGGTCGGGCGGGTCTTCACCAAGTATTTTGGCGAAGTGAACTTTCAACCGGTGATTCAGTGGTTCGAATTGGGTGGAGAGCTGAAACTTCCGGAGCTCGCCACCAGCGATGAACGTTATCGCCAATTATCAAAAATCCAGGGACTCAGTGAACACGTTGGCCGTATCGGCGCGACGGACACCAAAAATCATCCCGCGGTTGCTGCCGCTTCAGAAATGATCCTGGAAGGCCTCTGGGCCCATCGCCGGATTGGACGCAGCGAGGAGCGCGGCTATTTCGCCGAGAAGCAAAAGTCGCCGGAGCCGCGCGAAACTCCGTTGTCGCGTGGGCCGCGCCGCCAATTCAATTAGTATGGGAGCGCAACAAAAGTAGTCAGCCGGGCCCGGAGTATATTTATGAAAGTAATTCGCTACGGAAAATATGTTGGTGAGCCCGCGGACGCCGTCGACCTGGACGAGCTCGTGAAGCGCATGGGCGACTTCTTCCTGCAAAGCGGTTTTGAATCGCAATTTTACGGCGTCTCGGAAATGGACAATCAACGCTCCATGGAAGCGCTTAAAGAGGCCATTTTGCGGGCCTTGCAGGAAGGCGACTTGCTGCCCGACGACGCCATGAGCGAAGAACTGCGCAAGATGCTGCAAAGCCCGCAAGCGCAGAACAGCCAGGCAGTGAAAGATTTACTGGAAAAATTGATGGAGCGCCTCGCGCAAGAAGGGTTCATCAATCCCCAGCAACCTCCGCAGGTCACGCCGCCGCATCAGAATACCGCGCGCGGCAGCCTCGGTCAGCCACAGGAGCGTCAAACCGAAGCGCGCTTCGAAATCACCGACAAGACCATCGATTTTCTCGGTTTCAAAACGTTGCAGGATTTGATGGGCTCGGTAGGCCGCAGCAGCTTTGGCCGTCACGATACTCGCGACCTCTCCACCGGCGTGGAATCCGGCGGCGTCTCGCGCCCCTACGAATTCGGTGACACTTTAAATATGGACGTAAGCGAAACGCTCTTCAACGCGGTGCGCCGCGAAGGCGTCAAAGTACCCATCGAGATGACCTACTCGGACCTGATGGTCCATCAGTGCGAATATCACAGCTCCTGCGCCACTGTGCTGCTGCTCGATTGCAGCCACAGCATGATTCTTTACGGTGAAGATCGCTTCACGCCCGCCAAGCGCGTTGCCATGGCTCTGTCGCACTTGATTCGCACTCAATATCCGGGAGACACGCTGAGCTTGGTCCTTTTTCACGACAGCGCCGAGGAAGTGCCACTCGGCGAGCTAGCCCGCGTACAGGTCGGCCCCTACTACACCAATACCCGCGAAGGCCTGCGCATGGCCCAGCGCATTTTGCTCCGCCAGAAAAAAGATATGCGCCAGATCATCATGATTACCGATGGAAAGCCTTCGGCGCTTACTCTCGAAGACGGCCGCATTTACAAAAATGCTTTTGGTCTGGATCCGTTTGTGGTCGGCCAGACGCTCGAGGAAGTAAATAAGTGCAAACGCGCCGGCATCCTGATCAACACATTCATGTTGGCCACCGATTACAGCCTAGTGCACTTCGTACAAAAGATCACGGAAATGTGCCGCGGCAAAGCCTACTTCACCACGCCTTATACGCTTGGCCAGTACTTGCTGATGGACTACATGCAGCGCAAAACTAAGCAAATCCACTAAAACCTGGCGCCTCGCGCCTTCACTCTTGCTATAAACTATATGCATGGGAATCTTGCAGCGGCTTTCACGCTGGGCAGGTTCAAGCAAAAAAATGACCACTATCGTTGCCGGCCAGACTGCGCCGGATTTTTCTCTGAAATCGAACGACGGAACGGAATATTCACTTTCAAAACTTCTAAAACGGGGTCCAGTTTTCGCCTCGTTCTTTAAAGTTTCCTGCCCGGTCTGCCAATTCACATTCCCGTTTTTGGAGCGCCTCGATAAACGCTACGGCGGGAAAGACGTCACCTTCCTCGGTATTTCTCAGGACAACGCGCGTGCCACCAAGGAATTCGCTGACGAGTATGGGGTCACGTTTCCAATTGCGCTGGACGCCGAAGGCTATCCAGCTTCGAATGCGTACGGTTTGACCAATGTGCCCACCAGTTTCCTGATCGACAGCGGCGGCTCTGTAAAAATTGCATCAATGGGTTTTAATAAAAAAGATCTGGAAGCCGTCGCTGCGGAACTTTCCGAACGCGGCAAAACCCCACGGTCAGCGCTTTTTCGTCCCGACGAATCGGTCCCCGCCAACAGACCTGGTTGAGGATCGAAAAACTAGGTTCGGTCGGAACCTGAAAAATCAAAAAGGCTTTGCGGCTGCGCTTGCTGTTTAGTGAGAGCAAGAAATTACGGGATTACTCCCGCTGCTTCTTTCTCCAGCCATTTCTTCTTGTGCTTCGGCGGGCGTTTTCTCTTATCTTCAATCACGCGCGTATTCGCGGGAACGATACCCGACTTCCGCGCCACACGTCGCGCTTCCGTTCCCTTCTCAAATTTCTTCTTGCCTATCTTTCTCATCTAAGCTGCCTCGCCATGAAGGCACATGATATTACGGTTGCGTTCGATACCGTTCGCTTCGTAAGCTCTTGCCGCACGATTCTACGATCCCGGAGCCCATGTGAAAACTAGTTTAAAATCTCTAACACTCGTTGGCGCATTTTTAATTGCCACAATTCTCGCCGCCGGCGCGCGGTCACAGTCCGAGCCGCCACCATCGGCGGCAGATAAGTCCAATGCCTCCTCCCCCGTCGCCATCTTGGCAGGCCGCCTCATCGACGTGCGTACCGGCCACGTAACCACCAACGCGTATATCATCGTTGAAAAAGATCGCATAGCGCGCATCGGCACCGCCGCACCGGCCGGCATGACACTCATCGATCTGTCCAAATACACGGTCGTCCCCGGACTGATTGATTGTCACGCGCACTTGCTCGGCAATCCCAAGGATCAATCCGCCATGTCTGGCCTGCGTATGTCCTCCGGTCAAGCAGCAATCTGGGGCGTGCATAACGTAACCATCTGGCTCGACCATGGCTTCACCGCGCTGCGCGATGCAGGCGAGTCCGACATCGGTTACGGTCAACTGGCGCTGCGCAACAGCATTGAGCGCGGACTGATTCGCGGCCCACGCATCGTCTCCGCGGGCAACTTCGTCTCGCTTACCGGCGGTCACGGCGACGCCGATTTACTCGCGCCAGATAAATCCCTACCGCGGGCCCCGAACATGGCCGACACCGTCGATCAAGTTAGCGTCGCCGTTCGGCGCGACATTAAATTCGGCGCGGACTGGATCAAACTGATGGCCACCGGCGGCGTCATGGATCCCATCAGCGACTATACCGTGCAGGAATTGAGCCAGGAACAAATGGCTAAGGCGGTCGAGATTGCGCATCGCGCAGGAAAAAAAGTGATGGCTCATGCGGAAGGCTCCGAAGGCATCAAAGCCGCGGTTCGCGCCGGCGTGGATTCCATCGAGCACGGCACAGTGCTTGACGAGGAGGGCGCGAAGTTAATGGAGCAACACGGCACCTGGCTGGTCCCGACGCTGTTTTGCTTTCAACACGACATGGAGACGGGGCTATCGCAGGGCCGCGATCCCGCGAGTTTCGCCAAAGGTGTCGCCATCATCAACGAGCAGGGCCCGGCGTTTAAGCGCGCGCTCGAGCATCATCTAAAAATCGCCTACGGCCTCGACGATGATCCCGATTTTGTTTCTAAAGAATTTGGCGCCCTGGTCCGCGGAGGAATGACTCCCATTGAGGCCTTGAAAGCCGCAACGATTAATGGAGCTGAATTAATGGGCCGCTCCAAAGACATCGGGTCGATTGAGCCGGGGAAATACGCGGACATCGTCGCCGTGGACGGCGATCCGCTTTCCGACATTACTGTCATGGAAAAAGTTTCGTTTGTAATGAAGGGCGGAGAAGTTTACAAGCCAGTCGCGCGGTAGTCTTGATCAGAACTGATTTTAGAAATTAAACGACACTTGCAAATCGATTTTTCGATTGGCCGCGGCGCCGCCGGGACCACCACCAGGCCCTCCGCCGCCGGGCCCGAATCCGGTCACTATTCCATTTGATTGTCCAAATAACGGCGAGCCCAAATTGCCGACGGGCGTGGTGAGATTTACATTGTTAAAAATATTGCGCGCGGCCACGCTGAAGGTGAGGTTATAGCGATGGTTGGTCGCACCCGCATCGGGTCCGCCACCGCCACGACCGCCAAATCCGCCACCACCGCGACCACCCGGCCCCCCGGGTCCACGTCCAAAGGTTCCTCCCGCACCAGGTCCGCCCAAAGTATTTGTGGCTTCCGTCTTCCTGCCGAATCCAAAACTCTTGCTCAATCGCAAATTCATCGAAAAGCGCCCCGGCCCGGTTAAGTAATTAATCGGAACACGGGGATCGCCGGGTTGTGGAACCACATCGAAGGATCCGAAGCGGTTGGTCACCACATTAGCGGGAATTGAATTTGGAGTCGCAAATGACGGACGGTCGTTAAAAATTGAATCGCCATTCAGATCCTGGCCAGTCGTAACGTCGTACGGTGTACCGGAGCTCGCCATCATGAATGGGCTCAAACGAAAAGCGTAAGGCAGCCCAATCGTTCCGCCGAAAAATACGCGGTGGCGGATATCGAAAGCGGACCGCCCGTAATCGAGGCTGATATTATTGTTGATGGAGGGAAAACTACCGGCCGCGGCGCCAGTGTCGCTGTTGGCATAATTCAGGGTGTAATAACCGAACAGCGAAAGCTTCGATCCTATTCGCACGCTGCTATTCACAATCAACTGATTCTGCTTAAAAATGCCCTCCGACTGGTACTGGTAAATATTGTCGGTCGATGCCAGGGGCCGGGGCGCGGTGCCCGGATTGCACGGAAATGCTGAGCATTCCGGAGCGTTAATATTTTCCGTGAAGAATTCGTGGACGCCCCGGGAATTCAGATAAGTCACAGCCAGGTTGGCATTCTTAGTCAGTTGCCGCTCTACGCTGATTCCCGTTTGCATGATGTATGGAGTTCTTAAATTTGGGTTCGGGCTATATACCGTAGGTGCCGTTGCACTGGCTGGCAGCACGCCGGGCTCGGGGATGTTATTAAGAAAGAATTCCGGATTCGTGACCACGAATTGCTGCTGCGTCAGGCCGTTCAGCCTTTCCTGCTGCAGCACCAAATCATAGGTGAAGCGCTCGTAAAATATTCCGTAGCCGGCGCGCAGCACAATTTTCGGAGCACTGTTTTTTGCGCCCGCGCCCAATCCCCAAGCGAATCCAAATCGTGGCGCGAAGTCAGCATGATCGCCAAGGTTATTTTGGCTTTCAAATCGCAAACCGTAGCTCAGCGTCATGTTCGGCCGCAAATGAAAGTCGTCCTGCACATACAGTCCGGCATCGAAATAGGTGACGTCCGCGCTGGCGCTTCCAGCGGTCACCGAGTATTGGCTGGCGCCACCGCCCATAGCCGCAATTTGGGGAAAGGTAAGCCCGGCAGCTAAGCCCTGTTGCGTTATTTGATACGCCTGCAGGCCGCTGATGAACGGGCAAGTCGCTGGCGTGGCATTGACCGGGCAACCGGGATTCTGCCGTGACCCAAATGTGAAGTCGCCGTTAAAATTCGATGTCGCCACATTTGTGTCGCGGTTAACGCGCAGCCGCACGCCAAATTTCAGAAAATGTTTTCCCAGCGCCATGGAAGTGTAGTTTTGAAATTCATAGCGATCGAGAACGTCCTGCACCGTTCCTAGAGTGCTGCCGCCATTTACAAACGCTGCTTGCACGTTTATTGTCGGCGCAGTGCTAGCAGGGGTCTGGTTGGTCGTCTCGCGGATGAATTGAAAACGCGTCTCATTAATAATCTTGGGACTTAAAATTTGCGTGTCGCTTACCTGGAGAGTTTGCTCGGTTTCGAGGCTGTTGTATCCGGTAGAGGGCAGATTGAAAAGTCCAATGCCGTCGTTGTCCTGCCGATTATGCACGTACTGGTAGCGGACTGTGAGGGTGTTATTTTTGCTGACCTGGTAATCAAATCGCGGACCCAGATTCATGCGCACACGTGGATTGGCTACCGCATCGCTGAAATTAGTGACATTGAAGCTGGGATCGAGAATTTTTGCGCTCACAATGGAGAGGTCGTTAATGTCCCGGCGCTCGAAATTAAAGAAAAACGACGCCTTCTTGGTCAACGGTCCCCCAATGCTCCCGCTGAATTGCGTGGACTCATAACCCGGCGGTTGCATACCCGGAGGAGTCACTTCGAAGGGGTTGCGCGAATTGAATCCCGCGGTGTTTCCCGTCAAAAATAACTGTCCGTGAAATTTGTCCGTGCCTGGCTTGGTAAAAATCTCGATTCGCCCGTAGCCCAGTTTGTCGTACTCGGCGGAAAACGGATTCTGGTTAATTCGAATCTCTCGAATTGAGGCTTTTGGAGGGAGTTGCCCAGCTGTAAATCCGTCGATATAAATTTGTCCGCCATTCGGCCCCGCGGATGGGCCTGCCAGTGCTTGCAACTCGTCCATCAATTCGTCCGGATCGTCCGACAACGCTTCCAGATCTTTATCTTTCAAAATAATGGCGCCGGCGTTGTTTTCCGGGTTCACATCCAATTGTGTTGGAGAATCCTCGACATGTATCTCCAATTTTTGCTCTTCCAGCGTCAGCGCAATCTTCAGTGTTTGTGTCTGTCCCGCTTTTACCACAATATTCTGCGCCGTGAATAAGCCGAAACCCTCCGCTACAACTTTTACCGTGTACGTTCCTGGCGCCAGCCCCGTTACTTCATAAGATCCGTCCTCATTTGTAACTGCGTCCACCGAATTCCCATTTGGCGCGGTCAGCAGCACCGCTGCTCCGCTAACCGTCGAACCGGAAGGATCGGTCACTTGCCCGCGGAGCGTTCCTGTCGTGGGTACCTGTGCGCGCGAAGGATTGTTCGCAGTGAGTATCGCGAAAAAAAATAGAACAGCTATGTATAAAACCCGAACTTTCATTAATTCTCCAGGAATTAATCGCCGCAGGTAAGTCTGTATATCGGCCCGGCCTAGGGTGTCCCTGCTTCTCCGCTGGGTGCTGCGCTCAGACTCCAGGGCGAGAGGATTGACGATGCTCCGCCATTTGGCGAGCCTTGCAAAATCGGCTCGACACCGGCTAGCAGTGTTATGGCCGTCACCGCATTGCTGCCGATTGCTTCCGTGCCCACCAGCATCACCGCGTCGCCCTTCTGTAAATCTGCGATTGTAGACGCCGGCATGCGGTTGATCATTTGTTGCAAATCCATCGCACCACCGCCGCCGGGGCCACCAGCCCCAGCGCCCATGCCCCGTCCACGCCCGCCAAAATCTCCGGCCACTTGTCCCGAACCCGCAGCCGGTTCCTTCGCTGTCGGCGCAGCCGTCGCACCGGACCTGGCGGCCGCCTGACCAGAACTGGCCTGGTCTCCATTCGCGCCGCCTGACCCATTCAACCGTTGCGCGATACGTTGCGCCATCGGCGCCGGCAATTTTCGAAGTTGGGACTCAGCAGTAATTTTTATCGCAACGTTTTTCTTCGTGGCCAGATCATGGACGGTGATCGTGTTCTGCGCACTATCCAGCGACGAAATCGTTCCAGAGATATTTCGAAAGCTGCCCGAGACGATCTCCTGAGCCGTTAACTCGCTGCCATCCGCGTTTTTCTCACCTCGCGCTCGTAACTGATCGCCCGGCCGGATTTCTGCCAGCGGCGCGGGCTTGGCGTCGTCAAACTTTACCGAGCCCGGCGCGTAGCGCCGCAGGACGGTGTCTTTCGTTGCGTGCACGGCAACGGTTTTCTTTTCTCGCAACGACGGCGTGGTAATGCTGATTACGCCGCCTGCCGCATCCACACTATTTACCAATCCTCCCACGCCGGATTTTTGCCATTCGTCGCGCTCGTGGCTTTGTTTTTCCGCGATGTCGGCCTTCTTCATCGCAATAATGGAACTCGCTGAGAAAGTCTTATTGTCGTCTCCGGCCTTCCCGCGTACCAAAATGCGGTCCCCGACTTGTAGATCTGACAGTGCGATGGGCTGTGCGTCCTTCAAATCCTTTTGACCGGGAGCGAGGCGGACGATTTTGGTGGAGTCCCGAACGTCGACAGTCATTTCAACGCCCGCATCGCTGGTCAATATCAGAGTATTCCCCGAAATCGATTTAATAGTTCCCAGCGCCGGCGGTGATTTAACCGCTCCCTGACTAGTCTGTCCCGGCTCTTGTGCCGTCGCGGCTTTGGCGACAACCGAGCCACCACTCCATGCCGCTACTACGGCCGCCATGGCCACAACACACAGACGCAGCACCACTGCGTATCCGAGTGGCTTTAGGAAAACGTACTGTTCCGGAAACTTCATGAATCCTTCCTCGATCACATATTTCCGCGCGAAGACACACCTATATCGTTATCGATTAGACGTGCCCGTTGTGCAAAATCGTTTCACAACTCCCCCCAACATCGCACAAAAAGTTCTTGCGGGTGTAGCGATATTCTTATCTTCTGCGAATGCGCGGGCTTTGGGGGGTTTTATTGCCGCCAATTTCAGGGAAACCGCGGTCCGCACGGATGAAAATCACGTGTAACGATGTCATGCCAAAAGTTTACCGGGGGTGATAGGTAAGTCGCGCACACGCTTGCCAGTGGCATGATAAATGGCGTTCGCCAGGGCAGCGCCACAGCACTCAACTGTCAAAACGAGGCAACACTCGTGAACTGATTTAAGTTTTTTCGGAGGGGAAACAGCCGTTCATCATGTTTGCTGAAGGTCGATCCAAATCTACTTTACATTTATTTTTATTGGGAGGCGCGCTGGCAGGCCGAGAAGGCTTCAGCGGAGCTCAGGGGTGAGACCCGCGCAGAGTAGCTTGCGTCGCTCGCACTTCCGAATCGCCCATCTTTATGGGAATAGTCACTTCGATCAGTGTGCCTGGGTCGGCATTTTTCAACCGTAACTCGCCGCCGAATTCTTTAGCACGCTGGCGCATCCCGCCAAGTCCGATCCCCACGCTGCCGGGGCGCAGCTCCACAATATGTCCGGCTATCCCTTTTCCGAAATCGCGCACGCTCACCGAAACCTGGTGCTCGTTTTTCGTCAAGGTAATGCAGGCCTTCGTTGCTCCCGAATGACGAAAAACATTTGTCAGCGCTTCCTGCACGATACGAAAAACCGCAGTCTCGACTTCCGGCGCCAGTCGCGGGAATTCCTGTGGGTGCACGTCGAAACTGGTCTCGATTCCGCTGCGTTCCGTTAATCCATCGAGATACCAGCGCAACGCCGATTGCAAACCAATCTCATCCAGCAACGGGGGATGCAAGAGATGAGAAATGCTACGCACCTGCTGCATCACGCGCTCCAGCAATCCGCTCGCTTGTAGCGCGGCCTGATTTTTCGCCTCTACCGACTGCTGTCCCATATGAATTCCATCGACCAGCATTTTGGCCGCGCTCAGCTCCTGGCCAAGTCCGTCATGCAGATCGCGAGCGATGCGCCGTCGTTCTTCGTCCTGAGTACTCAGCAATCTTCCCGAAAGCCCGCGCAACTCCGTGTTCAGCAGCTCCAGTTGTTGCGCATTACGATGCAACTCCGCGAACACGGTTACCTTCGCTCGCAGCAGCTCCGGCACTACCGGCACGGACAAATAATCCACCGCTCCGCGCTGGTAGCCTTTCAATCTGTCCAGATCCGTCAAATGCACTGCCGAAATAAAAATTATCGCGGTTTTTTGAAACCGGGGATGCTGACGGATAATTTCCGCCAACTCGAATCCGTCCAATTCCGGCATGCTTACATCCATCAGCACTACCGCGATGTCCATCTTCAACAACAATTCCAGCGCTTCTCGTCCCGAGTTGGCCTTGACCAGATTTTCGCCGAGTTCGGCTAGGATCGCTTCATAGGTCAAAAGCTTGGAAGGCTGATCGTCCACCATCAAAATGTTTACTTTGTCAGGCACGATCATATTTTATCTACCAGGCTCCGGAATTTATATGCCAACCGCGTCCTGCGCCAAAAAACCCCACAATTATACTTACCGCGTAGCTCATAAATGATTTCACCAGTTACCGGTGAAGCCACATGCGTAAAGCGGAAAGCAGTTGGTCCGTGTTCACGGGCTTGGCCAGATATTCCGATGCGCCCGCTTCCAAACACTTCTCGCGATCGCCTTTCATGGCCTTGGCGGTGAGCGCGATGATCGGCAGGCGTCGCAGTGCGGGATTCTGCCGGATCACCTGCATGGTTTCATACCCATCCATTTCGGGCATCATAATGTCCATCAACACGATGGCCACGTCTTTTGTGGATTCGAGTGTCTTGATGGCTTCGCGGCCGGTACCGGCCGTGAGCACCGTCATGCCCCGCCGTTCCAGAACGCTGCTTAGGGCGAAAATGTTCCGCACGTCGTCGTCCACGACCAACACCTTCTTGCCCACCAGCGCTTCGTCCGAGCGGTGCAATTTCTCCAGCATTCGCTGTTTCTCGAGGGGCAGGTCGGTAACCACACGGTGCAGGAATAACGCCGTTTCGTCGAGCAGCCGCTCCGGAGATTCGACGTCCTTGACCACCACGCTGCGTGCCAGGGTGTGCAGTCGCGCGTCCTCTTCGGACGACAAGTCTTTGCCGGTAAAAACTACTACTGGTAAATCGCTTAACGCCGGGCTGTTTCCGATGCGCTCCAACACGTCGAAACCGGACATATCCGGCAGGCGCAGATCCAGCACCACGCAATCAAAATTTCCTTCATTCACGCTCATCAACGCTTCCGTGCCGGTCTCCGCCACGGTAACGTCGATGTCCGTGTGTGTCAGCAATTCGCGAATACTCAATTGCTCCGCGGGATTGTCTTCCACCACCAGCAACCGCCGGCGGCGTGGCGCGGAATATGTTTTGATTTTTTCCAGCGCCGACTCCAGTCCTTCTGGCGTCGTTGGCTTGGTCACGAAAGAAAATGCTCCGCGCGCCAGTCCGTGATGGCGATCCTCGTCCATGGTCAGCATCTGCACCGGAATGTGCCGCGTGGCCGGGTCCTGTTTCAAGTGATTCAGCACCGTCCAGCCCAGCATGTCTGGTAGAAAAACGTCCAGCGACACAGCGGTCGGATGATACTCGCGCGCTAACGCCAATGCTTCCGCGCCGCGTGAGGCCACTAGCACCTTGAACCCTTTGTCGCGCGAAAGATCAGCCAGCACGCGCGCGTAATGCGGATCGTCCTCTACGATCAGCAGCACATTATCGCCAGGGGCGAGTCTCTCGCGATCGTCGGGAATAGTCTCAATCGGGTGCTCCAGCATGGCCGCGCCGGCGAACTGCATAGCCGTGGCGCTCGACGACGCCTGGCGCTCACTGAGCGCCCCCAGCGCATTAGTCGGGCCAACATAGGTCTTCGGCAAGTACAGCGTGAACGTGCTGCCTTTGCCCGGTTGGCTTCGCAGTTGAATTTCTCCTCCCAGCAAATTGGCTAATTCGCGGCTGATGGCCAAACCCAATCCGGTCCCGCCGTACTTGCGGCTCGTTCCCGCGTCGGCTTGTTGGAAGGCTTCGAAAATAATCCTCTGCTTTTCCGGCGGTATGCCGATACCGGTATCCGAAACTTCGAAGGCTATTACTGACGCAGCCCCATTCAGAATCGGGTGATTCTCGCTCCACCCACTCTCCACCGGCGCAACAGACAATCGCACGCCGCCGTGTTCCGTAAACTTGAAGGCGTTCGACAGCAAGTTTTTCAATACCTGCTGCAGTCGCTTCGAGTCCGTCACCAGGCTGCGCGTCAGATGCGGATCAGCCGCTAGTTCAAAGGACAACCTGCGATTCTCTGCTTCATGCTTGAAGGGCCGGCCGATCATTTCGAGCAGGCTCGCGAAAAATACTTCTTCCGCTTCCACGGAAACCGTCCCGGACTCGATCTTCGACAGGTCCAGAATGTCGCTGATCAAGTTCAGCAGGTCTGTTCCGGCGCCGTGAATAGTGCGTGCGAACTCCACTTGCTTGGGCGTCAAATTACTGTCGGCGTTGTCGCTCAACTGTTGGCCCAAAACCAGAATGCTGTTTAACGGGGTGCGCAGCTCGTGAGACATGTTGGCCAGGAATTCCGATTTGTACTTGGAAGTGAGCGCCAGCTCCTTGGCCTTTTCTTCCAGTGCGCGGCGCGCCTGCTCGATTTCCTGGTTTTTGCGTTCCACTTCAACGTTTTGTTCCGCCAGTTGCTGCGCTTTCTGCGCCAGTTGCTCGTTGGTCTGCTGCAATTCCTTCTGCTGCGTTTGCAGTTCGGTTGCTAATTGCTGCGATTGTTTCAGCAAGCCTTCCGTTTGCATGGTGGCTTCGATACTGTTCAGCACGATGCCGATGCTGGCCGTCAACTGCTCGAGGAACGCCAAGTGCGAAGCGGTAAAAGCGCTGAGCGAGGCCAATTCGATTACCGCTTTGACGCGATCTTCGAACAAGACCGGCAGCACAATCACATTTTTTGGTACCGCTTCAAATAATCCGGATCGCACCGGCACGGCATTCCTGGGGACGTCCGAAATCAACATTCGGCGCTTCTCCGCCGCGCACTGGCCCACCAGTCCTTCGCCAACGCGCAGATGCTGCCGGTGTCCATCTTCCCCGTCGTCCGCGAATGCCGAGAGCAGCACCATGCCTGCCGAATTTTCTGTTTCCATCTGGTAGATCACGCCTTGCTGCGCATTCACCAGCGGAGCCAACTCCGAAAGCATCATGCGTCCCACGGACGTTAAATCGCGTTGACCTTGCAACATTCCGGTAAACCGCGCCAGGTTCGTCTTCAGCCAGTCCTGCTCTGCGTTGCGGTCCGTCGTCAAGCGCAGGTTATCAATCATCGTGTTGATGTTATCTTTCAGTTCGGCGACTTCGCCGCTTGCTTCCACCTGAATCGAACGCGTCAAGTCGCCCTTGGTCACCGCCGTCGCCACTTCCGCGATAGCGCGTACCTGGTTCGTCAAATTGTCAGCCAGCAGGTTTACGTTTCCGGTCAAGTCCTTCCACGTTCCGGCAGCGCCGGGCACGTTGGCTTGGCCACCCAGACGCCCTTCCACACCAACTTCGCGCGCCACGGTGGTCACCTGGTCGGCGAAGGTCGCCAGCGTATCCGTCATGTTGTTGATCGTTTCAGCCAGCGCGGCAACTTCGCCTTTCGCGTTTACCGTGAGCTTCTGTGTCAATTCCCCGTTGGCCACCGCGGTCACGACTTTCACGATACCGCGCACCTGCTCGGTCAAGTTACTGGCCATGAAGTTGACGTTGTCGGTCAAGTCCTTCCACGTGCCCGCCACGCCAGGCACTTTGGCTTGGCCTCCCAGTTTTCCTTCGGTGCCCACGTCGCGCGCGACGCGGGTTACTTCGCCGGCGAACGCGTTCAACTGGTCCACCATAGTGTTGATGGTGTTCTTCAACTCCAGGATTTCGCCCTTGACGTCCACGGTGATTTTGCGTGACAAGTCACCGCGTGCCACGGCGGTGGTGACTTCCGCGATGTTTCTCACCTGGCCGGTCAAATTCCCGGCCATGGAGTTCACCGAGTCCGTCAGATCTTTCCACGTACCCGCCACTCCAGGCACGTTCGCCTGTCCACCCAAACGCCCTTCGCTGCCGACTTCGCGCGCCACGCGAGTGACTTCCGCCGCGAACGATCGCAACTGCTCCACCATCGTGTTGAGCGTTTCTTTCAGCTGCAAAATTTCTCCGCGCACGTCCACGGTGATCTTGCGGGAAAGGTCGCCGCTCGCAATAGCCGTCGCTACTTCCGCGATGTTGCGTACCTGACCAGTCAGGTTGCTGGCCATGAAGTTCACGTTGTCGGTCAAGTCCTTCCACGTGCCGCCGACTCCAGGAACTTGCGCCTGCCCTCCCAGTTTTCCTTCCGTACCGACTTCGCGCGCCACGCGCGTCACTTCGCCGGCGAACGCGTTCAACTGGTCCACCATCGTATTGATGGTGTTCTTCAACTCCAGAATTTCACCCTTCACGTCCACCGTAATCTTGCGCGACAAGTCACCGCGCGCCACGGCGGTAGTGACTTCCGCGATGTTTCGCACCTGGCCGGTCAAGTTTCCGGCCATGGAGTTCACCGAGTCCGTCAAGTCTTTCCACGTTCCGGCTACTCCAGGCACGTTCGCTTGTCCACCCAAACGTCCTTCGCTGCCGACCTCGCGCGCAACGCGCGTTACTTCGCCGGCGAACGCGTTCAACTGGTCCACCATGGTGTTGATGGTGTCTTTCAACTTCAGAATATCGCCGCTAACGTTTACCGTGATCTTCTTCGAGAGGTCACCGCTCGCGATCGCCGTCGCCACTTCCGCGATGTTGCGCACCTGGCCGGTGAGATTGCTCGCCATAGAGTTGACCGAGTCCGTCAAATCCTTCCACGTTCCCGCAACACCAGGCACCAGCGCCTGTCCGCCCAACTTCCCGTCCGTTCCAACTTCGCGCGCTACACGCGTGACTTCCGATGCGAACGACCTCAATTGATCCACCATGGTATTGATGGTGTCTTTCAACTCCAGAATTTCGCCCTTCACGTCCACCGTGATCTTGCGCGACAAGTCGCCACGTGCCACCGCCGTCGATACTTCCGCGATGTTTCTGACCTGGCCGGTCAAGTTACTGGCCATGAAGTTCACGTTGTCGGTCAAATCCTTCCACGTGCCGGCCACGCCAGGAACCTGCGCCTGTCCGCCAAGCTTTCCCTCCGTACCGACTTCGCGGGCCACGCGCGTTACTTCGCCAGCGAACGCGTTCAACTGGTCCACCATGGTGTTAATAGTGTTTTTCAACTCCAGAATTTCGCCTTTCACGTCCACCGTGATTTTGCGCGACAGGTCGCCACGTGCCACGGCCGTCGTGACTTCCGCGATATTTCGCACCTGGCCAGTCAAGTTGCCGGCCATGGAGTTCACCGAGTCCGTCAAATCCTTCCACGTTCCCGCCACTCCGGGCACGTTAGCCTGTCCTCCCAAGCGACCCTCGCTACCGACCTCCCGCGCCACACGGGTCACTTCGCCTGCGAACCGGTTGAGCTGGTCCACCATGGTGTTGAGCGTTTCTTTCAACTGCAAAATTTCTCCGCGCACGTCCACAGTGATCTTGCGTGAAAGGTCGCCGCTCGCAATCGCCGTCGCCACTTCCGCGATGTTTCGCACCTGACCGGTCAAGTTGCTGGCCATGAAGTTCACGTTGTCAGTCAAATCTTTCCAGGTTCCGCCGACTCCAGGAACTTGCGCCTGCCCTCCGAGTTTCCCTTCCGTTCCGACTTCGCGAGCCACGCGCGTCACTTCGCCGGCGAACGCGTTCAACTGGTCCACCATGGTGTTGATGGTGTCTTTCAACTCCAGAATTTCACCTTTGACGTCCACGGTGATCTTGCGCGACAAGTCGCCGCGCGCCACCGCAGTAGTCACCTCGGCAATGTTGCGAACCTGCGCGGTTAAGTTTCCAGCCATCGCGTTTACCGAGTCCGTCAAGTCCTTCCACGTTCCCGCCACACCGGGCACTACCGCCTGCCCGCCCAACTTTCCGTCAGTACCGACTTCGCGCGCCACGCGCGTCACTTCCGAAGCGAACGATCGCAACTGATCCACCATGGTGTTGATGGCTTCCTTGAGCTGCAAAATTTCGCCGCGCACGTCCACCGTGATTTTGCGCGACAAGTCTCCGCTGGCCACCGCCGTCGCTACTTCCGCGATGTTGCGCACCTGACCAGTCAGGTTGCTGGCCATGGAGTTCACTGAATCGGTCAAGTCCTTCCACGTTCCCGCGACGCCCGGAACCTGAGCCTGGCCGCCCAATTTCCCGTCAGTACCTACTTCGCGCGCCACGCGCGTCACTTCCGCGGTGAACACACCTAACTGTTGAATCATGGTGTTTACGATCGTCGCGGAGCGTAAGAACTCGCCCTCCAAAGGCCGCCCATCCACGTCCAACCGCACTGTCTGCGTCAAATTTCCTTGCGCCACTGCCGCGATCGCGCGCGTAACTTCCGTGGTGGGTCGCAGCAAATCTTCCACCAGCGCATTAACGGAGCCCTCCATCTCACCCCACGCGCCCTTCGATTCATGGAAGCGCGTGCGTTCCCTGGTCCGTCCTTCCTTACCGACCACTTGTCCGACGCGCTTAAGTTCATTGGCCATGTGTTGATTGGCGGCTACGATTTCGTTAAACGTGTCCGCAATCTTCCCTGGCAAACCCGTCCACGCTCCGGGTAGCCTGACGGAGAAATCACCGTCGCGCATTGTTTGCAAACTCGCGAGTATCGCCGCCAACTCTCCAGACGCTTGGCCGTTAGAGTGCGAACCGTTACTCTTGGCATTTCGTAAATGCGTCACAGGTTTTGTCGGCGTTGTACCGCCCTTAGGGCTCGCACCACTCTTCAAACTCGCAACAAGCTTCGCGTTTGTCCCGCTATTACCACTATTTCTGGAGGTGCTCTTTTCAACGGCGGTATCTGGGTCTAGGGTCGCTGTTTTCGTGGGATTCAAATCTTGCGTGGTTCGCTTCATCCTGATTCTCCTAGCCCGTCGTTCCGTAGTCGACCGTATGCCGCCCTGGCCTCGCAATCACCGCCAAGTGGCTCTTCCTACCAAAATGACCTGAGGTTCACTCCGAAGAAACCACTTAACTTAGCTCTAATAATTAACACGGGTGTAGTGCCCGCGTGCCTACGGTATTCACTGTAGAGACGCTTCGGAGTTAAGTCACCAGGGCACGGCTGGCCCGACCTGGTTCCGAACCTCAAAAAAGCCTGGTACAGTAGTTTTTGGACAAACCTTGAGTCCGCGGCAAACTTACCTGCCCTGAGCGCGCTTTATTCAAACCGCTACGCTGACGGTTGCACCACTCAAAGGTAGAATCACCGTGAAATTTGATCCGACGCCTGGGGTGCTCTTACATTCAATCGAGCCGCCTAGCACTTCCACGATGGCACTGGCAATCGCCAGCCCCAGTCCTCCACTCTGATGAGGACCTCCATTATTCGACGATGAGTTCGCGCGATAAAATCGTTCAAAAATAAATGGCAAGTCTTTGTTGGATATCCCGATGCCCTTATCTTCAAAATGAAGTTTGATTGCGCGATCGTCCTTTTCCAAACGTACCCTGATGGAAGTGCCACTTCCTGAATACTTAATCGCGTTATCGAGAAAAATTAAAAACAGCTGGCGCATGAATGCTTCATCACCCAGATACGGTACGTCGGGCCGGAGTTCTCGAACCAAAAGAATATTCTTTGCATCCGCGCGCGATTTGACCAACGCGCATGCCTCCTCCAACACTTCGTCCAGATACAGCGGCTCTTGGGCCAAACGCAATTGGCCCGCGTCGGCCACCGAAAGCGTGAATAATCCTTCGACGATATGGGTGAGCTTCTTGAACTCTTCATCAAACTCGCAAAGCGTTTTTCGATACTCTTCTGCGCTGCGCGGCTTGGACAGTAGCAATTGAGTTTCACCGTGAAGAACAGATAAAGGAGTGCGCAATTCATGCGATGCATCGGTAACAAATTGGCGCAGCGGGCGAACTGAGGAATCCACCCGTTCCAGAAGTTGATTAATCGTCTGAGCCAGCAGGTTTAACTCGTCGTGGCGGGGCGATACCGGCAGCGGCGTCCAGAAACCTTCGCGATTAGTCACGCGTTTCGCCATCAACGCGGCGTGATTCGTGAGCGCAGTAATGGGCGCGAGACTTTTCCCCACATAAAAAGTCGAAATACCCGCGGTCAATAACAAGCTCAATGGAAATATCAGCAAGGCGACACTGCCAAAATCTTCAAGCGTGCTGCCAAACCTTGAGGTTCGTATGGCCACCGTCAGCACCCGCGGCCCATTAACCATTTGAAATGGAATCAGCGCCAGCCGCACGTGGCGGCCGTCATCCAATCCCCCCGCGCCGAATGTCGGTTGGCTAAGCCGAGGATTCATTCCTTTTAAATTGATTGGCGAGGACAGATTTTTCGAACGCTGCAGAACGACACCGTCAGTATTCAGCAGCTCAAAAAATTCATCGGGAATGTTGAGATTGTTCACATCCTCAACATTAGGTTCGGCAATTAAGTCCGCAATGATCGGACCAGCGGTTTGCTGCAGCTGGTTATTAAGTTGAGCCTTTACTTCGCTACTTAATAGCGCCCAGAATGCCAGATAGGAAACCGCGAGAAGCCCCGCAACTACGGAGCAGAACAAAACAATCATGCGAAAACGTAGAGTTTTCGCCTTCATTATGTCCAACAAGCCCAAGCGATGCCTCGCGCGCTATCGACCATTATATAGGGCCATATATAAGGATGGACAACGTCCCCAAAAAAAGAAGAGCGGTAATGCATGGCCCAGCAGGCTTAACGGATAGACAGTCCTGGCGCATTGCGCTCCGGCATCGAGGTTCTAACGGGTTCGGTAGCAGTCTTGGGCTGCAAATAGTAATTAATGGCCGGCGTAAACACCAGTGACAGCACCATCGAACTCAACAAACCGCCGACCACCGCAATCGCTAAAGGTTGCAACATTTGCGAGCCGGCCCCAATAGCGAAAGCCAGGGGCAGCATGCCCGCTATCGTCGCAAGTGCGGTCATCACAATCGGCCGCAGCCGGCGCCGGCCCGACTGAATCATGGCGTCTTTCGAGGAAAAGCCCAGTTCCTGAAAATGGTGGTCGGCATCGAGCAGCAAAATACCGTTTTTCGCCACAATGCCAATCACCATGATCATGCCCATGAAGGAAGCCACATTGAAGGTGGTGCGCGTAACCAACAGCGCAAGAAAGCCGCCGAAGGTCGAAAGCAGTGCGGACGAAAGAATGGCGATAGGCGCGGAAAAAGTCCTAAACTCAAACAACAACACCACAAACAAAAGTAAAAGCGCCAAAAACAGTACCATCAGCAGGTCATGGAATGATTTTTGTTGCTCTTCATAAATGCCGCCATACTCCACTCGTATGGAGCTCGGAAGATGCATGTCTGAGACCGCTTTTTTGACTGCTGCAATTCCCGTTCCTAGGTCCACCCCTTCGAATCGCCCGGTAACCTCCACCAGCCGCTGAAGATTTTCGCGGCGGATTTCCGTCTGCCCGGCTTCCTCTTTGACCTTTGCCAATGATCCGAGTGTCGCGGTTTTCCCGGTGGAGCTTGCAACCAGCGTGTTGCTCATGCTCTCAAGAGAAGATCGGCTCGATTCCGGGAAACGCACGCGAATCGTATACGGTCGGTCATTCAAAATAACCGGCAGCGCAGCCGGTTCGCCCTCCAGGATCGCGGCGGCATCCAGGGCCACCTCTTCCGGCGTAAATCCCGCGCGCGCGGCGACCGTGGGGTTCACTTGATACGTGACCGCCGGTCCGCTGATAGTGTTTTCAATTCCGTTGAGAACATCCACCACCCCGTGAATCTTGCCGATTGCGTCCCCAACTTTCGGCGCGGTTTCCTCCAGCAGCTTGGCGTCCTCGGAAAACAATTTGATAACCACCGGTTCGGGTTGGCTGGTCAAATCGCCAATCATATCCTGCAACTTCTGGATAAATTCCACCTTGGCCGCGGGTTCCGATTCTTCCACCTGTCCGCGGATGTCGGACATCACCTCATCGATGTCGCGCTTACGTTCGGCCTTGAGTTTGACAGTAAAGTCGCCGCGATTCGCTTCCGTGACTGCCGCTATGCCAAGTTCAAGACCCGTGCGCCGCGAAGTGTTCTCAACCTCCGGCGTATTATGCAAAATGGCCTCAATACGCTGCAAAATGGCATTCGATTCCGCCAGCGAGCTGCCGGGTGGGGTGTAGTAGTCCAGGGTGAATCCGCCTTCATCCATCTCCGGCAACAGATCGGTGCCCAAAAAGTTGTAGCAAACCGCGGAAAGACCGACGATCAATACCGCGCTGATTACCAGGATCAAAGGCCGCGCCAGGACCGATTCCATTACCCGTCCATAACCGTTTACAATCCGTCCAAAAAATCCGGAGAGATGGGCCTCTTCTGCCGCCAGCATTGACGCCGCATCGTCCCCTTCCTTAGGGGCGCTTGGCGCATTCGCTATGTCTTTACGCCTGACCAAATACTGGCTGAGCGTGGGAGTCCAAGTGAGTGCAAGAAGAAGGGAAGTAAAGAGTGACACGGTCATGGTGACCGCCAACGCTCGAAAGAAACTTCCGGTGACGCCCGTAATCGAAATTAGCGGCAAAAATACCACGATAGGAGTGATCGTCGAGCCGATGAGCGGTATCGTCAATTCACGAAGAGCGCTACCTATGGCCTCGAACCGGCCTTGTCCGGCGTCTCGATGCAGAACGATGTTCTCCAGCACCACGATCGCATCATCAATCACCAGGCCTACCGCCGCAGCCAGCCCCCCGAGAGTCATGAGGTTAAAGCTCTGGCCGGTCATTCTTAGGACGATAAAAGTAATCAGTAGCGTAGCCGGGATTACCAGCCCAGCCACTAGCGAAGTGCCCCAATCGCGTAGAAATAGCACCAAAATGATAGATGACAGCACCAACCCCAGCAGTACCGCATCGCGCACGCTGGCGATCGAGTCATGCACGATGGTCGACTGATCGTAAAACGGCTCGAGGCGCACCCCCGGTGGCAGCGACGGCAAGAGATCGCTAATCTGTTTGTGGACTTCGTTCGCCACATCCATCGTGTTGCTTTGCGGTTGCCGGTTCACGTTGAGTAGAACCGCCGGTTTACCATTCGCGGTTACAACGGTATAGACCGGCGCAACGGAGGGCCCGACAGTCGCAATGTCCCCGATACGGATCGGCACTCCCGCAGCGGAATTTTTTATCACTATCTGGCCAATTTCTTCAGGACTTTGCACTTGTCCGCTGACTAGGCCCAGGACGAGTTGGTGGTTGTTTTCCAGCAATCCAGGAGAATCCACCAGATTGGTGCGTTTGAGTGCATCCAATATTTCCGGCACTGTCACGCCTGAGGCGAGCAAACGTGCCGGATCAGGCATGACTTGAAACTCTGGCACCCTCCCGCCTTGCACCAGTACCGAAGCCACTCCATCCAGCCGGTTGACCCGGGGCTTCAAATCGTACGTAGCGATTTCCCATAATTTGTCCTGCGGCACCGTATCCGATGTCAGGCTGTAACCAAGGATCGGAAAGCTCGCAAAGGTCATACGGTGTGTATCCACCTTTGCTGTGGCCGGAAGTTCCGATTGTAATCGCGCCACTACTGCGTCCACACGCTGTAGTGTCAGAATCATGTCGGAATTCCAGTCGAAAAACAGATCCACTTCCGCCGATCCGCGGCTGGTTATAGATCGCACCTTGAGCAATCCAGGAACGCTGTTGACGGCTTCCTCGATAGGGCGCGTGATGGTGACCAGCATCTGATCGATCGGCATTACACCGTTGTCGATACCTACCACGATGCGGGGGAAATCCGTTTCGGGAAACACGGATACCGGAATAACTAAAGCAAAATAAACGCCCACTAGCGCCAGACTGACAATTAAGAAAAGGATCGGTCGAGATAGTCGGCGAAACCAGGGATTTTGCCCCTGCTCGGCCAGCCGTTCGCCTCGCGGTGACGATGTCCGTAGATCCATGCGAGGCTACTCCTTTTCCTTCTCGGGTTTTGCCGCTGCCCCGCCTTTTTTATCGGCCTTCTTGTCGCCGCCGTCTTTCTTGTCTTTATCGTCCGGGTCGTCCGCATCTTTCTTATCAGCTTTATCAGCTCCTGCTTTTTCCGGCGCCTCAGGTTTTTCGACTTTTATCTTTGTCCCGTCTGGGACCGCGTAACCACCGGATGTAATCACCGGGTCACCCGGGTTTATGCCGCTGGCAATCTGCGCGTCTTCTCCGTTGCGAATCCCCACCTGAACAGTCTTCAGATGGGCCTTGTCATCCGTCCCGGCGACAAGAACGTAGTTGGCATTCCCTTCAGGGGTTTTGTATACCGCAGCCGCGGGCACCACCACTGCATCTTTGACCGTCTTCGCGGTCATCGCGACTTGCACAGTTATGCCTGGCCGCAACGCCGGATTCGGTTTTTTAGCTTCTACCCACACCTCGATCGTCGTGCTCCCTGGGTCCAAAGCCGGACTAACCAAAGTAACTTTGGCTTCAATCGGGTCGTCCATGCCCGGGACCTTCAGTTGGGCGGGATTTCCGACTTTCAGTTGCGCCGCCTCCGATTGTGGAATATGACCCTTGGCTATCAATTTCGAAATATTCATCACGGTCAGGAGTGGCTGATTCGCGGTCGCCAAATCTCCAACGTAAAGTGGCCGGTCCGTCACCACTCCATCAATGGGACTTTTAATTTCCGAATAGCTAAGCTGTGCCGCCGCGCCGCGGTACTTCCCTTCCGCCGACAGCCGCGTGCCTTGCGCCGACTTAAGCGCCTGCTCTTTTCCTACGCGTTGCAAGTCTGCGAGTTGCTTTTGCGCTTGCTCGTTCTGACTGCGCGCCGCTACCAAGGCCACTTCCGCGGCGTCGAGCTCGCGACGAGGAAGTGCCCCTTGTTGAAACAAATCTTTGCGGCTGTTGTAAACTTTCTCAGCGGCCTCAAATGCGGACTTTGCAGAAGCCGCATCCAGCTGGGCTTTCTGAATCTGCTGCGGCAAGCTCGACGTGACCGTCGTTGTGTATGCGGCTTCGGCCTGCTCAAAATCCCCGCGACTGGATTCCGCGGCGGCAGACAGATCGGCATTTTCCAGCACCGCGAGCAGTTGGCCCTTTTTTACTTTGCTGCCGCGTTGCACCAAAAACTGTTTGATCGTGGAAGTAATTTTGGGCGCCACGGTGGCCTGTTGCAGGGGAAAAATCACCGCTTCCTCGTTTACGATCTGCGAAATATCCTCTTTCTCCGCCGGGGAGGTCTGGACGCTTACCTCTGGCTCTTTTTCCTTTTCTTCCTTAGCGCAACCCCACGCGAAACCGGACAACAAAGCGGCGGCTGCGGCCATCGCCGCAAAGGTGAAGTGTTTTTGCGTGCCGTAGACTAGTTTTATTTTCATGGATTCGTCGATACACCCGTTAGAGTTTGCAAGCTCGCCAGCGCCACGCGATAGCGCAGCGCACCATCCTGATAAGCGGAATTTGCGCTAGTAAACGTCGTTTGCGCATCCACTACTTCCAGCACCGTAGCTTCCCCGTTTTGATAACGAAGGGTGACCAGCCTGAGACTTTCCGACGCCAGTTCACCAGATCGCTTTAGATCTTCCAATTCGCTCAAAGCCGTGCTGGCCTCGGCGTACAACGATTCAATTTCCGCTATCAGTTTTCTCTGCGCCAAAGAAAATTCACGCTTCGCTTGAGCCTGTCTTAACTCCGCCTGTTTGACCTTGCTTTGCGTGGTTCCCCAATTCCAGATGGGAATATTCAGCGTGGCCAGCCAGGAATAACCTAAGTTCGAAAATCTTTCGCCGGTCGGCAACACCGTGTGTGTCGCGAAGCGGGGCGCGTCAATGCCGTAAAAATAATCAAAACTCAGCGAAGGTAGGTAACCCGCCCGCGCGCCAAATACGTCGTACCTCGACTGGCGCACCGCTTCCAGCGCCGCGCGCAAATCAGGATTGTCCTTGGTCCCGCGCTGTTGAATCTCTTCAATGCTCGGCAACGGAGCCGCGGCATGTATATCGTCCGCAACTTCGAAATTGTCGTTGAAATTTGGAAAGATCAAAACCGCCAAATCCAGCCGTGCATTTAACAGCGCCAACTGCGCTTCTTGAAGCTGCCGGCGCCGGTCTCGCATCTGTAGCTCCGCCTTAATGACATCCGCGTGCGCCACTTCGCCGCCGCCCTCCAGCTTTTGCGTAAGCTGGAAAAATTTAT
>Ga0193729_1000098_pt1 | contig 38199 bp, 36 predicted proteins | sample U1c2metaG_FD_143036 | JGI IMG/M metagenome (GOLD analysis project Ga0193729, IMG submission 143036) | Soil microbial communities from a riparian zone of the East river system, Colorado, United States - U1c2 | ecosystem: Environmental > Terrestrial > Soil > Riparian zone | place: USA: East River...
CGCGATCGGAGGGGGTCAGGCGCGCGCGGCTGTCTCGGTGCTTCGGATCCAGGGACTCATACTGACCGCGAGCTTTGTCTCCACCTCGAACGCCTTCAACCTAGTCGCACTCCGGCGCTACCGTCCGCTGGTGATCGCAAGTGCCTCTGTCTTGGCGCTCAACATCGTGCTCACGCTGGTGCTCGTTCCGGCCTTCGGTGCGAGGGGGGGTGCCGTCGCCGATGTCATCTCCGAGGCAGTCATGGCGATCGGGCTGACCGCTGCCCTGATGCATGCTGTACCTCAACATCAGATCAAAGCCTCGCTCGCGCCGCCTCTCCTGCTGGCCAGTGGTCTGTCCGCGACCGTCCTAGTCCTGCCGGTAGGCTCCGCGACCCAAGTGATCGCAGCTACGATCATCTACTTCGGCGTGCTACTGCTCGTCGGTGCGATACCCCGTGAGGTGATCAGCGCGGCGCAGCGGGTCCGGGCGATGAGCCCGAGAGCCTAGGAACGCGCAGATCACCCTGCAGGCCGGGCCTCGACGCCGTTCACGCGTTCCGCCTCCTTGAGAAAGGACTCGACATCCCCCATGAACCACCGCCCCATAGCGCGAATCCGGTCGTCGTCCCAATCCCACCATCGAATCGCAAGAAGGCGATCTCGAATCTCGCCCTCAAAGCGGTAATGAGCAATCCGCGCAGGGTTGCCGACCACTACCGCGTACGGAGGAACGGATCTGGTCACCACGGCCCCGGCTCCGACCACGGCTCCGTCGCCGACGGTTACGCCGGCGAGAACTATGGCGCCCACCCCGATAAAGACATCGTTCCCGATCACCGTCGGGCCCTGGTCGACCGCGTCCGCTGACGTCCTTTTTGCCCGGTCGAACAGCAAGGCGTTGAGCGGAAACGTCGAGGCTCGGCTGATGACGTGTTCGCCGCCTCCGAGGACTCTCGCCTCCGAATGAATGCTACAAAATGCGCCCACGGTGACGCGCGCACCTTCTGTGAAAATCGGAAACGTGTTCTCGCCATAGGCATAGGTGTGCCGACCAATCTCCACACCGCGAGGCAGCACCGGCTTTTCGGCGTTTGCTGATCTTTTAGCGGGTATATACGAGCGGATGATCGAGTTGGTAATCTCTCGCCGCCGTCGCCAGTCCATCGTGGCGGGAATTATAGTTCGCCCGCGATATCACTCTCCGTACGATCTGGACCTCGGGCGGAGCGCCTATCCGCCTAGTCGCGTGGCAATCGCCCGTCGATAGCCCGCAAGGGTGGCGGCGCCGGTCCGATCCCAGGAAAACTCCTTCACTCGTTCGTGCCCGCGCCTGACCAAGCGCTCGGCCAACGCGCGATCGTCCAGCAGTCGACGCACGGCCGCAGTCACCTCATCCTGGCACTCTGGATCGAACAGCAACGCGGCATCGCCCGCGATCTCGGCGAGCGCGGCGACGTGCGAGCACGCGACGGGCACCCCCCGCACCATCGCCTCCAAGACCGGGAGCCCAAAGCCCTCGATCAGCGACGGCAGCACGAACGCGCGGCTGACGGCGTACAGGCCATCCAGCTCCGCCTCCGAGACCCAGTCGAGCAAGCGCACACGCGAAGCGACACCAAGCCCCTCAGCAAGAGTCTGCAGCTCGCGCTCATATCCCGTCGGTGCACCGGGCAGCACCAGCATCACCTCCTCGTCAAGCTCCGGCAGCGCGCGCACCAAGCTGTGTAGGTTCTTGTACGGGCGCTTCTGCGCCACGCAAAGGACGACGCGCGCCGCGCCGAGCTGAAAGTGCGCACGCAGCTCGGCCTCATGTGCGTACGGTGCGTCACGAGGCGCTCGCACGCCCAGCGGAGTCACGTCGATCCGATCGCGCTGGACCCCGAGCGTGCGAACGAAGTCCTCGGCGGCCGCGTGCGAGATCGCAAACAGGCGATCGGCGTGCCGCACGCTATGGCGCACCAGCATTCGCACCTTGCGATGCACGCGCGAGTTGGGTGACCATTCCGCCGCCCGGTGCAGCCAGATCAAGTCCAGCAGAGAGATGACGCTCGTAAGGCCCGGAGTCACGACAGGTCCCCAGTTTGCTGGGCTGTGCAGCACATCGAGACGTCGTGCCCGCGAAAGCGGCGGCAAGGCAGCGAACTGAGCCACCGCATGAAACGGCGGGCCGTCGACTCGGACCGGGAGCGTAACCCAGCGCACACTGCCAGCCCACGGCTCCGAGCGAAGCTCCGGCGGCGCGTCACGTGAGACGAAGACGTGCACCTCCGTCTCGGGCTCCGCGGCAATCAACGCACGTGGCAACTCCATCGCGTAGCGGCCAGACCCTCCCATTCCCTGCTGCAGGAAGATCAGATTCAGGCCGACCCGCAACGGCCGCTGATCGTCTGGCTTTAACATTTAGTGTGGCGTCAAATGAGCGAACGAACGTCGCGATTCGGTTCCGCGTAGTCGGCAAGCCGGATATGCATGAGATCTGGGCGCGCGGATACGGGGTTCAACTGCAGACGGACCATATCAACGTCACGATCCGCGTCCCCTTGAACAACTCCAACAGGCTACAGTTCAAGTCCGCAGCAAATGCTGGATGTATCCTCTGGCCGATGTCGGGCAGGAGCGAACGCCAGGACTGGGACGACCTTTCCGTTCTTGACCCTTATTGGGCGATCTTGTCCGAACCCACCCGTCGTCTCGGAGGATGGGATACGGAGGCCTTTTTGCAAAGTGGTAGGGATGCGATCGACGCCCTGCTGTGCGACGGGGCGCGGTTCGGGCTCCCCCTCGCTCGTCACAACGCCCTTGACTTCGGCTGCGGTGCCGGACGTCTGACTCGCGCGCTGTCCGGACATTTCGAGCGGTGCCTTGGGCTTGACATCTCTGCGCATATGATCGAGGAGGCGCGTGAGGTCACCGCGGACAGCGGAAACTGCGATTTCGTCCTGCATGACACCCAGGACCTGTCTTCACTCGACACGTGCGGCTTCGATCTGGTCGTGAGCCTACTCGTGCTGCAGCACATCCCGGCCGCGGATGCCAAGGCACGATACATCGCAGAGTTCGTCCGCGTCTTGCGTCCTGGTGGCCTTTTGGTATTCCAGCTTCCAAGTCAGATCCCGGCTTGGCACAGGATCCAGCCCCGGCCACGACTTTATCGGTTCCTGCGCCGGGCGGGCGTGCCCCGTGCGATGCTCTATCAGCAATTGAGCCTACATCCAATTCGAATGAGCTTCTTGCCGCGCTCACGGGTTCTGAGAGGGATTGAGGCCGCTGGAGGCCGAACGCTCGAGGTACGAGAACGGAGAATTACGGGAGGAGTGATGTCCAGCAACTATCTCGTGACCAAGGACGACTAGCCAGTCAGAATCTGGACCGCGCAAAGTGCGCAAAGTACCGGTCAGAGTCGGGCGGCGAGATCTGCGGCGAAAGCCTCCCAGGTGAATCGAGCAGCCGCTCGTATTGCCAGTTCCCGCGCCCTGGCATGTTCGCGGTTGTCCTCGATCAGCCGTCTGACGGCCGCGGCCCATTCCGCCGGATCATCGGTCTCCAAATACATGGCACCCGCTCCCCCGGTTTCGCGGAGGCTGCGAATACCGCGAACGACCGCGGGTACGCCACACGCCATGCTCTCGGCGAGCGGCATGCAGAAGCTCTCGTGCTCGGAGGGCATCACGAATACCCGGGCGCGCCGATAGATGTCGGGCATTCGCTCATGGGGAACCCTGTACTCCAGTCTGATGGAGTCGGCTTCTGGGAGCGTACTGATCTGAGTCAGCAGTCTAGTGTGGGCTTGCGGCTCGACATCGGGGTTCCCGACGAAGCTCAAGGGCGGTCGCGGCGTTGCGAGGCGAAGCCATGCCTCGATGACGAGGTCATGCCGCTTGTACGCTTTGAAGTCGGCTACGCACAGGATCTCCTCACCAGGAGAATCAGCCGGCGAGAAGATATTGTGATCGACGCCCCACGGCAGCGCGGCGCACGGCCGCTTCACCGAGGCCGAGATCAAGTCAGCCATGGCGCGGGACGGCGCCGCGAGATACTCGGCCTCCCGAGCCGTGCGGCGAACCGCCCACTGGCGCAGCAGGTTCGCCGGGGCAGGGCTCTCGTACATGACCGGGTTGCCGATGAGGCACATCAGACGGCAACCGGGTGATCGCGGGAGCATGCCCGACATGCTGATGACCACATCGTATTCTTCCTCCCGAACCAGGGCCGGAAGGCGGAACGCCTCCCATCTGATGCGCTCTATCAACTCGACACCGGGCGCCGCCGGCAGCGCAACGCATTTAATCGCCTCTTCACCTGCGAGCCCTCGCTCGACGATCGATCCATGCCGGGTGACGACCGCTACGGTCGAGACGTTGTCGCTCGTGGCCAGGTGTCGAGCGAGCTGGACGGTAGCCGTCGCGGTCCCGCCGTAGCGCGCTGCGAGCGCGTCAATCAGGATCCGCCGCGCCATACCGATCGGCTATCGCTTACGCGGGCGGGCAGACGGCGCGGCACGAAACGGTCGGCGTGTTGGCTGGGTTCGCAACCGACCGGGAACACGCTGTAGACCCTAGCCGCAATCCGCAGCTCGCAGGTGATGTAGGGGACAGTAGTCTTGGACGATTGCGGCAGCCACAAGCTGACAACACCGCCAGCGCCGCCGGATTGTGACCAGCATCGGTGTATCGATGGTCACCTTCCGGGGAGGCGACTCCGTCGCTCTCGCGCTCGACGCGCTCGCGCGTGCCCGCGACGAGCTCGACGCCGGAATCGATCTCGACGTCGTGATTGTCGACAACGCATCGCGTGACGGCACGACCGACCGGGTGCGTCAGAAGGCCCCCTGGGCGCACGTGATCGAGTTGCCGCGTAACGTTGGATTCGCGGCAGGCTCCAATGCCGGTATCGACCGTTTGCGTGGTTCAGACCTGATCGTGCTTCTAAACCCCGACGTCGAGGTTCAAGCCGACTTCCTCACGCGTCTAGTCAGGCTCGACTGGCCCCAGGACGTAGCGGCTCGCGGCCCGGTTGTTCTCGACGGGCGAGGTCAGCTCGAGCAGTCCGCCCGCGGCTTTCCAGGTGCGCGGACTGGGTTGCTGGGGCGTTCATCGTGGCTCGCGCGTGTGCGGCCGACGAGTCGCCTGCTACGACGCGACTTGGTTGCCGATCCAACAGCGGGAGCTCAGGTCGTCGATTGGGTGTCCGGAGCGTGCCTGATCGTGCCCGCAGAGCGGTTTCGCTCGGTCGGCCGACTGGATGAGCTGTACTTCATGTACTGGGAGGACGCTGACTGGTGCTTCCGTGCGCGCGCGGGCGGTTACTCGGTCATCTATGAGCCGACGTTGGTGGTTACTCACCGCCAGGGCTCGAGCAGCTCCGATCGGCCGGTCTCCGCGACGATCTGGTTTCACCGCAGCGCCCTCCGATACTGGCGCGTGCATGTCGCGCGGTCTCCGGCCTCTACCGCAGCCGCTGCCGCGGCGCTAGCGATCCGCTGCGCGGTCAAGCTCATTGCGCTCGCGACCGGTCGGATGATCGTTGGCCTCCGAGCGAAGCGGGAGGAGTTGTGAGCTCGGTTGCAGTCGTCATCCCGAGCTGGAACACAGCGGCATACCTGGAGCGCTGCCTTGCCTCACTGGCTGCCCAGAATGGAATCGACATCGAGACGATAGTCGTGGACAACGCCTCCGCGGATGACTCGCTGGAGCTGATGAGGCGCCAAGGCGTGCCGCATGTGGCGCTCCCCTCCAACATCGGCTTCGCCGCTGCCGTCAACATGGGCGCTGCAAAGACCAGCGCGCCGTTCGTCTTCGTACTCAATGCGGATTGCTTTCTCGCGCCTGGCTGTCTGCGCCTGCTCGTCGCAGGGCTGACAGCCGATCAGGGGCTCGGCGGTGTCCAGCCCCGCATCTTGCAGGAGGGGTCTGCCACGGAGGTAGCGCTCATCTACAGCACTGGTCAGTACCTCACGCGTCGCGGCGCAGCGTTTGAACGTGGATGGGGGAAGCCCGATGCTGCCGGCAACCAGGGTGGTGGCGAGGTGTTCGGCGTATCCGGCGCCGCGTGCCTGCTGCGGCGGGCGCTGTTTTCCGACCTCGGCGGTTACGACGAGACCTACTTCGCATTCTTCGAGGATGTCGACCTCAATGCCCGTGCCCGGCTCGCGGGCTGGCGATTCGCATATGTGCCGGATGCGTTGGCGGTCCACATCGGACACGCCGCGTGGCGCCAGGAACACCGGGCACAGCGTTTCGTCGTCGAGTTGACGGTCCGCAACAGGCTTGCCACCGCTATCAAGATCCTCCCCGCTCGCGGAGTAGTCGGCTCGGCGGCGGCGACGCTACGCTCGATGGCGGGAAGCCCACGCCACGGCACAACCACGGCCGTGCTCGCGGGCGCCCTGACGGCATTGCGCTGGCTTCCACGACTGTTGGGCGAACGGCGACGCCTCCGGCACGAGTCCCCGCATCTGCTGGACGACTGGCTTGCGGCGGCTCCGGGACCAGGGCCCGACCCAAGTGCGATATGAGGTCAGTTGCGGCTCGTACCCTTTATTGCCCTCACGAGCCAGTACCCCGGATCCGATTGATGCTCGCCGCGTGGCCGTACCTCGGCGTCGCCGAACAGTGCGCGCGTCGCGGCGCGGACGACCGCCGGTTGGGTCCACGTAAGACCATGCAGGCGCCACGCGATCCGATGGCCTCGCTTGATCTTGGGCGGGAAGCCTTGGGCGTAAACATCGCAGACTTCTAGACCGGCTCCGCCAAGCAGGGCAGTGAATGAGTCAAGCGTGTACTCTCGTATGTGCCATCGGTTGCGTGGCGCGCCATCGGGCGCGGAAATATTCTTGTTAGGCGTCGACATCAGCAACGTCCCCCCCGGGCGGAGCACTCGTCTAATCTCGCGAATGAACTCCCGATCATCGAGGATGTGCTCGACGGTCTCGAAGGACACGACAAAGTCGAACGAATCGTCCGGAAAGGGAATTGGCGGCACCTCGGCAACCAAGAACGTTCCCGTGACACGTGAGAGCGCCCGGTCGATGGCCTTCTTGTCGCGGTCCACGCCGCTCACTCGCGCGTGACGCACGAGCATTCTCGCGCCATAGCCTGTTCCACACGCAACGTCGAGCACGTCTCCGCGCACCCGCGCCGATGCCCACACATACCGGGCGTAGTGCTCACACTCCAACTGTGTCTTAGGAACACGCCTAGCTATGTCGAGCCGCTCGGGCGCATCATTCATGTGACGAGCTCTGCGAGACGCGTAGCGCAAGGTTGGACCTCTAGGAGATGATTCCAGTCGCGAGGTTGGAGGCGCGTTGCTTTGCGCGAGCTCTCAAGCTCAAGAGGAGCCTCGCAAGCAGCAGCAGGCCGACGCCGAGCACGGATGCGAGAAAAACCAACTCGAGCAGATTCTGGCGGTAGGCGGCCACGAGCGCCGGAACGCTTATGGCATAGATGATGATGCCAGCGGCCGAGCCGGCGCGGGCGCGACCCCAGAAATACCCCGCGAATACACCTGTAATGGCGACGAGGACGAGAGTCAGCGCCGAGCCGCCATCGATCAGGAAGCGGTCGAGGAACGTGTAGCCGTTCCATTGCAGTGGAGCCTTGGTAAACGGTCCGGCTACCGGCACCCGGAGCGCGGGCACGCCGAGTTTGCGCACGACACCGCATGCTATCGGCGCAGTCGCGCAGCCGTGGGCGATACCCCACGTTGGCGAGACGCCGACGAGCAGATCGAGGGCCGGGATGCCGGCGCTCAGATCTTGGTACGGGAGGGCGAGCGAGCTCACTGCGGAGTGCCGAGAGAAGAAGTTGTCGAACTCGCCGATCGTACTGTTTCGGTAGGTTTTGCCGAGCAACGAGCCAAGGCCGATGAACATTGCGAGAATCACGAGTCCGGCCACGAGCGACGTCGCCGCCAGGCGCGGCCGATCCACCCTCGTCCCGGCTGCCACCAGTGTGGCGAGCCCGGCGATCAATGCGACCACAATAAACCCGCGGCTGGTTGAGAAATACACTGTTCCTGCAGACGCGGCGGCCGCGATCGACCACCGCAGCCGAGGCCCACGGGCGCCGGCAAGCACCGCGGCCAACGCGCAAATCACCGTCGTCACGACCGCAACATCCACGTACGTACCGGAGAGCGGTCCCGCGCCGCTCGAGAGGTAAAGCTTTACTTCGGGCGATATCCGCAAGACGTGAACGACACCGTACCTCGAGATGAGTTGCACGAGGAATGCTGCGAGCGTAACCGTCAGCAGCGCTATCGACAGCCACGCGGCTAACACGACGCTCTCGATCTCCTCCAGAGCGCGACGAGCGACGTGGGGCCGGCGCGCAAGCCGCGCGCCTAGCGGAACTCCGCCGGCAAATGCTACGACCGCCCCACAGATCAGGCCCGCCGTCAGCCAGCTCACGTGCCGGTAAGGAAGGAGTCGGAGCGCGTAGAGCAGCGTCGCGACAGCCCAGGAGCCGGTCCAGACCTGGACCGGGTGCAGCGCGGGGAGTCGTCGCATTGCAACGAGAAAGACGATGCCCGTAAAGACGGCGGGTAGTATCGAGCTCAAGACGCCGAAGCATCGCACGTTATTGCGTTGCCAATCAACAGCGAACTGAACTGCTCGAGTGCAGTACCAGACGGACTACGCCCACGCAGGGGGACGTCTGGCGACGCGATCTGTGAGAATGGCGCCCGATGAGCCAACCGCTCCACGGTGCCGGATTGACGGCGGTAATCTGCGTGTTGGCGGTGCTCGTAGCGGGGTGCGGTAGCAGCGCACAAAGCCATAATGCACGGCAGCTCGAGAATGCGAGCATATTGTCCGGCACGGCTCCGCTGAGCGAGCGGCTGGTTAAGCAATCGGAAATCGAATCCGCCTCGGATACGGCCGCGGTGCGAACGTTCCTACAGCTGTGGTCCCTTCTCCAATTCCAGGCGTGGGATCAGGCCGAGGAAGTGTTCCAGCCGGGGCTGCGAAGCACGATTGGACCGTCCTTGCTGGCCGAGGCATTGGCGGCTGACGTCATAGTCTGGCAGGCCACGAAGCCACACATTGTTACAACACGGGCGATTGACTCGAAAGCCCGGATCACGTTCCTAGCGCGCGGCGAAACAGGGGCAGTCATACCGACATCGATCTCCTTCGAACGAACCAACGGAAGCTGGCTCGTGTCTTATCTCCCGCTGCTTGACGGGACACTTCAACGCACAGCTCAGACGCAAGCGCAAGCCCGGATCGCACCCTTGGCTACCAAGCCATCCGCCGAAGCTGTTCGCCAGGGGTTCGCTGCGAGCGTGCTCCAAAGCACTTATCTCGAACGCGGGAGCCGTGCGCATGCCGCCGGAGGGCACGCCGCCGCCAAACCGTGACCCAGCCCGGTTCGCTGGGCGTCGCGGCAGGCTGTATTAATGAATGGGGCCAACTACGCTGAGCTCCGTCCGGCGAACGCCCTGGCCGTATGCATCTTGATTGCCTGGGACCGGTGTCTCACTGGCGCTTACGACGAGGCGAGTCGCTTTGTCGCTAGCTGAGCGCATAGTGCTCGGCCTCCTCGTCGCCGGCGTCGTGGTCTACGCCGCGACCCCCTACGCGATCGCCCTCGCCGATCGCCTGCAGTTCTACGACAAGCCCGCCGGCTACAAGGGCCACCTCAAGCCCACCCCTTACCTCGGCGGCGCCGCGGTCATGGCGGGGTTCGCGATCGCCGCGTCGGTAGTCGCCGGCGACTGGCAGAAAACGGCGCCGCTGCTCGGCGGAGCGGCGCTGTTGTGCGCGATCGGCACGATCGACGATCGCAGGACGGTCGCACCGGGCCTGCGCGTGCTCGCGGAGCTGGCGCTGGGCGGGCTGGTGTGGCAGGCGGGTCTCGGATGGAACCTGCACGGCGGCAGCGGGCTCGACCTCGCGCTGACGTGCCTTTGGGTCCTTGCGGTCGTCAACGCCTTCAACCTCTTCGACAACATGGATGGGGCGGCGGCCACGATGGCGCTGGTCGTCGCGGGCGGCGCGGCGCTGATCGGGGCGGTGCGCGGCGATGTCTGGCTGGCGGCCGCGGCGGCCTCGCTGTGCGGCGCATGTCTCGGGTTCCTGCCGCGCAACCTGTCGCTGCCCTCGCGGATCTTCCTCGGCGACGGCGGCAGCATGCCGGTTGGCTTCGCCGTGTCCGTGCTCGTGATGGTCGCCGCCGGCACTACGACGGTCGCTTGGCGATCGCTGCTGGTGGCGTTGCTGCTCGTGGCGGTGCCCGTGCTCGACACGACCCTCGTGATCGTCTCGCGCCGCCGGCGAGGGGTGTCGGTGCTGACCGGCGGACGCGATCACCTGACGCACCGGACGCGGAGATTCCTGCCCAGCACGCGCGCCGTTGTGCTGACCCTCGGCGTCGTTCAGGCGGCTATGTCGGTGCTCGCTGCGCTCGCCAGTCGCGGTAACTCTTCGCTGCTCGTGATCAGCGCGAGCCTCTACGTGCTCGCGGCCGGCGGCGTGATCATCGTGCTCGACAACCAGCAGCTCGAGGAGTTCGCTTCCGAGCGGGCTGGCGTAAGCAAAGTGTCGTTGAGCAAACGCGCGCTCGCCTGCCTGATCGTGCTCGGCCTCGGCGCCGGCGTCAGCCCGTTCTTCTTCGTCTACTACGACGCCCTCACGTGGGTGCCGATCGGCCTCGGGATCACGCTCGCGTGCGCGATCGCCGTCGTCCTGCGCCCCGTCCGCCCGGCGGCGCCGGCGGCGCTCGCTCTCGCCGGCCTCCTCGGCCTCGGCGCGTGGGCGCTCGCCTCGAGCGCTTGGTCGGAATCCGTCCAGGACGCGGTCGTCAGCGGCAACCGCTGGCTCCTCTATGGCGCCCTGTTCATGCTGATGCTCGCACTGGTCAGCCACGAGCGGCGAGCGGCGGTGCTGCTCGGCGTTGCCACGCTCGGGGTCAGCGCGGTCGCGCTGTCGGTGCTCGTGCGGATGCTCGGCGCGAATCCTGGAGAGCTGTTTCTCGCGGGGCGCTTGAACTCGCCACTCGGATACATAAACGGCGAGGGCTGCCTGTTTGCGATGGGAATCTGGCCCTGGCTGGCGGCCGCCGAGGCCCGCCGCGCGATCGTGGCCGGGCCGGCCGCCGCGATGGCCACGTTGATGGCCTGCCTGGCGCTGCTCTCGCAGTCGCGCGGCACGGCTCTGGCGATCGCTGGAGCGCTGCTCCTCGTCGTGGCACTCGCCCCCCGTCGGGCGCGCCGCGTGCATGGCCTGCTCGTCATCGCCGGCGGCGTCGCGCTGGCGGCGCCTGACCTGTTGCGGGTCTACCACGACGCGGCTGGCGGGCCTGTCACCGCCGGTGTCAGTCACGCCGCTGCGTGGGCGGCCCTGCTGGCCGCGCTGGGGGTCGGGGCCGTGTGGACGGTGCTCGTCGCGTCGTGGCAGATCGTGGCCTCGCGCCCCGATCGCGCCGGCCACCTGCGAGCGGTCGGCTCGTGGCTGCTCGTGATCCCCGTTGTGCTCGCGCTCGCGTTGTCCGCCGGCTTTGCCCATCGCATCGGGACGGAGGCCAGCGATCAATGGCATGCCTTCGTGCACGTCGGCGAACGAGGCGAAAGCACGACGCCCTCCTCCCCGTCCACCAGCCGCTCCCGGCTGCTGTCGGGCGTCGGCAACCGCTACGACTACTGGCGCATCGCGTGGGAGGTATGGAGGAAGCACCCGCTCGGCGGGGTCGGGGCCGGCAACTATGCGCGCTCGTACTTCGAACGGCGCTCCACGACCGAGGACGTCGAGCAGCCGCACTCGCTCGAGCTGCAGGCGCTCTCCGAGCTCGGCCTCGTCGGCGTGCTTCTGCCCGTCGCCTTCATCGCGGGGGTCGGCTGGGGCGCCGTGCGAATGCGCCGCAGCGCATCGCGCTCCCCTCTGTTTCGCGCGCTCCTGGTAGGCGGGCTCGGAACGTTCACGGCGTGGCTCGTGCAGGCGAGCGTCGACTGGATGCAGTTGCTCCCCGGGCTATCCGCAATCGCCCTCGTCGGCGCAGTTGTCGTGGTGTGGCCGCGCAGGCGACCCGCCGCGGCCCCGGATGCAGTTCGGGTGTCACGACTCGGACGCGCGCTCGGCGGCAGGCCGGCGCTCGCGCTGGGCGCCTCGGCGATCGTCGTGACGCTGATCGTGGCGGGTGCGAGCCTCAGCCGACAGGGGCTCGCCGACGTCTTTCGCTCGCGGGCGCAGGGGGAGCTCGACAGGAATCGCGCCGCGGCGCTGACGAACGCCAATCGCTCGCTGAACATCGATCCCGACTCCGTCCAGGCCTACTACGTCAAGGCAGCCGCGCTCGCTCGCTTCGACCAGGCGCAGGCGGCTGAATCCGCGCTAGCGATGGCGCTGAGGCGCGAGCCACGGAACTTCGTCACGTGGCTTCTCCTGGGAGATGTCGCAGCGCGGGAGGGGCGGCCCGGTGCGGCCAAGCGTTACTACTCGCACGCGCTTCTACTCAACCCTCTGAACGCGACGCTGCGGAAGCTCGCGATCGATCCGCAGGCCGCCCTGCACTAGCTGGTCAAACGCTTGTCAACCGGTTATCTTCGGTTTATGGCTGTCACACGCGTGTCAATGGCCGTGGCGGCCGTGGTGCTCGCAACCGGCGGCGCGACGCTCGCCCCGCCGGCTGCCGCCGCATTGGAACCCGGGGTTCACATCGATCCGGGATCGCCAGCTGCCAAGGAGTACGCGCTCCCTCTGAACCAGGCGCGAGAGACCGGGGCCGGGTCCACGCCGAGCGGCTCTTCGGAAACGCCGTTTGGCGCGGGGATCAAGCCGCCCGGATCGGGTGGAGCTGGAGGCTCCGGCTCAGCCTCGAACGATGGCGGGTCGCCAGGGCGGAGCTCTTCTCGGTCAGCGGGACGGGGCCCTTCTGAATCGCGCTCGCACGGCGCGGTCGGCACAGCTCCGACGCTGCCCCCGGCGGTGCAGCGCGCGGTCGAGTCCCCGGACTCCTCCGGAGGCGGCGGATCGCTCCCGGCGCTGATCGGGGGCGGCGTGGCGATCCTCGTGCTCGGCGCGTTCGGGGGGACGGTGCTGCGGCACAGCCGCCGTCCGACTCCCTCAGCATGACCGTGCGCGTTAGATGCGCTTCCTGATCACGGGGGGCGCGGGCTTCATCGGCTCGCACCTCAGTGATCTGCTGATCGAGCACGGCCATCACGTCCACGTGCTCGACGATCTCTCGACCGCCCGACCGCAGAACATTCGCCAGCTCGAGGGTCATCCCGACTTCGAGTGCACGATCGCCAGCGTGGCGGACGAATCCGTGCTCCCCGACCTCGTCGCCGACGCCGACACCGTCGTGCACCTGGCGGCGGCGGTTGGCGTGCGCCTCGTCGTGGACAGCCCGGTCCGCGCCATCGAGACGAACGTGCACTGCACCGAGGTCGTGCTCGCACAGGCCGACAGGCACCGCAAGCCCGTGATGATCGCGTCCACGAGCGAGGTCTACGGCAAGAGCGATGCCCTGCCGTTCAAGGAGGACGGGGACCTGCAGATCGGCGCCACCGACAAAGCTCGCTGGGCCTACGCATGCTCGAAGGCGATCGACGAGTTCCTCGCGATGGCATATTGGCGCGAGCGCGAACTTCCGATCACGGTGGTGCGCCTGTTCAACACCGTCGGCCCGCGGCAGACCGGTCGGTACGGGATGGTCGTTCCCAGGCTCGTCGGCCAGGCGCTGGAGGGTGAGCCGCTGACGGTGTACGGAGACGGCACGCAGACCCGCTGCTTCTGCCACGTGGCGGATGTCGTCCAGGCGCTGCTCGGGTTGATCAACGAGCCGCGTTCCTATGGGAACGTCTTCAACGTGGGCGCCACGGAGGAGGTATCGATTCTCGAGCTTGCGCGGCGCATCATCGACGTGACGGGCTCGCTATCGGAGATCGGCTTCACGCCGTACGACACGGCGTATGGAAAAGGCTTCGAGGACATGTACCGGCGCGTGCCCGATATCGCCAAGGTTCGCGCGTCGATCGGCTGGTCGCCGACCCGTTCGCTGGAGGACATGATCCGCGACGTCGCGGAGCACCAGCGGGCGTCCTGACGTCCTATGCGGATCGCCGCAATTACGCCGCCGAGGCTGCCGAACCGCATGAAGCAGTGCAGCACGGAAGACGACCGCATCGATTCCCGGGGAGACGGGTTGAGGGGGGAGCCAGCCGGTCCAGGGCGCGCAACAGGCCCGGAATGGCGCGGATCGGCTCCATAAGCCCACCAAGCAAACAAAGTCACAAGGAGGCGCCTCAGATGCGTTCAGTCAAGCTCGTTCCGGCATTGATGGCCACGGCGCTGCTCGCGCTGGTGCCAGCAGGTGCCTCGGCGGCCAAACACCATAGGGCCAAACGTCACGCTCACGCGATTAGCGCCGGGGGCTGTCATCTGAACATCAACGCGGCGCCCAGGCTGGTCCAGGCCGGCGAATCAGCTCTGGTCTTCGGTCAGTTGACCTGCAACGGCGGCACGAGCGTCGCCAGCCAGACCGTCACGGTGCTCGAGCGCTCGGCGCCCTCGTCAGCCGTGACGACGGCCGGGACCGCCACGACCGACTCGGCTGGGCTATACCAGCTGACGGCGCCCGCACTGCAGACGAACAGCGAGTTCTTCGCCACCGCGGTTGGAGCCCAAAGTGGGCGCAAGACGGTCAGGGTCTCTCCCAAGGTCACGGTCAGCGGTCCGCCGGACGGCTCGCAGCTGTTCACCGGTGCCGGTCGGTCCCTGCGTGCTCACGGCTTGCGCAGCAACACGGTGACCTTCAACGGCACCGTCAATCCGGCGGATGTCGGAGCGACGATCGCTCTGCAACGCGAGAACACCATCGGCGTCGAAGAATGGCACGTCATCGGCCGTTTGAGCAAGGTCAAACCGGGAGGCGTCTACTCGATCACCCACACCTTCGCCGTGCCCGGCGAGGCCAACATTCGAGTCGTCGTGCATTCTTCCAAGCGCAACGCCACCGGAGCCTCCGAATCGCTCTCGTACGAGATCTCGCAGACGCAGAATCCCGCGCTGACGATTCAGAGCTCCGCCGATCCGATCTTCTACGGACAGCCGCTGACGATCAGCGGGACGATCGCCGCGGGAGCCACGCCGCTCACGCTGCTCGCCCGCACCAGGCCGCAGGACAAACTCCTACCGGTGGCGACCGTCATGAGCAGCAGCGGCGGCACCTACACGTTCCTCCCCCAGTCGCCGCTGCAGAGCACTCTCTACCAGGTGACCGGTGGGGGCAAAGCCTCGGCACGCCTGTTCGAGGGAGTCAAATACGGCCTGACGGCCTCGGTGTCTGCGACGAGCGTGCAGGCCGGTCAGCCGCTTACGTTCTCGGGGACGGTGACTCCCGGCCACGCCGGGCATGCCGTATATCTCCAGGCGCAGTACCCGTCGGGCGTCGCGTATTACGTCGTAAGCCGCGGAACGGTCACCGCTGGCTCGACGTACTCGATCACGCGTGAGCCGTACGTCTCCGGAACCAAGAAGTACCGCATCAAGGTGCCGGGAGACCCGCAGAACCAGGGCGTAGCCAGTTCGCTGTTCACGATCCAAGTGAACCCCGCGCCGGCCGCGGCGTTGAAACCGGAGGCCCCGGGCAACTCGACCCCGCCCTCGGAAGGCCACCTGTAGCGGGGCGGCCACCTTCCTCATCGCTCGCTGCGGCCGTCCCTCGGGGCGGCCGCAGTTGCGTTCAGGCCGCCACGGCGCGGGCCTGCAGGTGCGCCCCGACCTTGCGCTTGACGCGCTGCAGGGCGTTGTCGACCGTCTTCGTGTCGCACTCCAGCCGCTCGCCCACCTGCTCGTAGGAGTAGCCGTCGAGGTACAGCGAGAGCACGCGGCTCTCGAGCTCCGACAGGGCGCTCGACAGGCAGCCCACCAGCGAGCGAAGCTCCTCCGAGGAGATCACCTGGTTGACCGGGTCGTGCACGGTCGACCCGGGCAGGATCTGGTCGAGCGTCGGCACGTCGTCGCCCGCGCCGGCGGGCGTCGAGGAGAACGAGACGTACTGGTTCAGTGGCGTGTGCTTGTTGCGCGTGGCGGTCTTGACCGCCGTGATGATCTGCCGCGTGATGCACAGCTCGGCGAAGTTGCGAAAGCTCGACTCGCGATCGGTGCGAAAGTCGCGGATCGCCTTGTACAGGCCGACGAGTCCCTCCTGGATGAGATCTTCCGAGTCGCCGCCGGCCAGGAAGTAGGAGGAGGCCTTCAGGCGCACGAAGCCGTGATAGCGCCGTACTAGCCGGTCGTATGCGTTGCGATCGCCGAGCTTTGCCAGGGCAATCAGGAACCCATCATCGACCTTAGGTTCAGAGTTAGGGTTGTGGGAGATTCGTGCCACGAGCAGATCCTTTCCTGCGGCCCCCCTTTTCGCGGGCAGGCCCCAAATTGCTCAGTGGCGCACTCCTCCCCCGGCGCCAAAGCTATGTAATTCCCAAGGCTTCATCAACCTTAGGTTCAGCGTTATGTCGGCGCGAGCCTCGCACAGTTATGGAGAGTTGTCAAGTCCCAATTTGCGGCTTTGCAAGATCTCGTACAGAATCGCCGCCGCGGCGGCGCTCACCCCCAGCGACTCGACGCGCCCGCGCAGCGGCAGCGCGATCAGCTCGTCGCAGGCCTTGGCCACGCGCGGGCGCAGCCCCGCGCCCTCGCTGCCCAGCACCAGCACGACGCCCGCGCCGGCATAGTCGGGCGCGTCGTAGGCGACGGGCCGGCGCCCCGCCGATGCCGCGCCCGCCGAGGAGCCGGCCGGCGGGTCCGCGGGCGCCTCGGCGCTCGCGCCATAGCACCAGCAGCCCGCCGCACGAGCGTCGGCGAGGAAGTCGGCCATGTTGCGCACCTGCGCCACGTCCAGGTGCTCCACGGCTCCGGCGGAGGCCTTGCAGACCGCCGCGGTCACCTCGGCGGCGCGCCGCTGCGGGATCGCGACGCCCGTCGCGCCGACGCACTCGGCGGTGCGACAGATCGATCCGAGGTTCTGCGGGTCCTGCACCTGGTCGAGCGCAACGATCAGCGGCTCGCGCGCGGCCAGCAGCCGATCGGCTGCGGCGTAGGGATAGGGACCGGCGTTCGCGCAGATACCCTGATGCGCACTCGAGCCGCAGCGCCGCTCGATCTCCTCAGCCGCGACGATCCGCGGCTGGACGGCTCCCAGCCACTGCTCGCGCGCCGCGGCGGCGGTCGCCCAGACGTCGCTCACAGACGCCGCGCGGCGTCCGCGCAACGCCTCGCGCACCGGATTGCGGCCATAGACGATCACGGAGCCTGCGGGCCGCTCATCAGGGCGCCTGCGCGGGGATCAGCTCTGGCCCGTCGGGCCCGTCGCGGATCTCCCAGCCGCGCGCCCGCAATTCCTCGCGCAGCTCGTCGGCCGACGCGAAGTCGCGCTCGGCGCGGGCCCGCTCGCGCTGCTCGAGCAGCGCGACGGCCGGCGGGTCGATCGCCGCGACATCGCCAGCGCTTCCCAGGGGCGTCAGCTCGCCGAGCCCGAGCACGCCGAGCATCTCGCGCAGGTCGGCGTCGCCCACGCCGCTGCCGCGGCGATTGGCCTCGCGCACCCACTCGAACAGCTCGGCGAGCGCCGTCGGCGTGTTGAAGTCGTTGGCCAGCGCGTCGAAGAAGGCGTCCTTGTGACGCGCCATCTCGGGCGGGCTCTGCTGGCCGGCCTGTAGTCGCCTAAGCGCGTCGCGCACCCGCTGTACCCGGCGATCGGCGTCTTCGAGCTCCACCGCTGAGAAGGCAAGCGGCTGGCGGTAGTGCCCGGAGATCAGATACATGACGACGGCCTCGGCGCCGTATTGCTCGATCACCTCGTGCAGCGGCGCGATGTTGCCGACCGACTTGGCCATCTTCTCGCCGGTGAACTGGATCATCCCGTTGTGCATCCAAAGCTTCGCCAGCTCGCTGCCGCGCGCGGCGCGGGTCTGCGCGGCCTCGTTCTCGTGGTGCGGGAAGAGGAGATCGGAGCCGCCGCCGTGGATGTCGAAGCCGACGCCGAGCAGCTGCTCGGCCATCGCCGAGCACTCGATGTGCCAGCCCGGGCGACCGGCTCCCCAGGGCGCCTCCCAGACGGTGTCCTCGCCTTCCTTGTGGCCCTTCCACAGCGCGAAGTCCAGCGGATCCTCCTTGCGCGCCGAGCCCTCCAGATCCTCCCCCTGGTCCATGTCGTCGAGGCGGCGGTGGGAGAGGCTGCCGTAGCCCGCGTCCGAGCGCACGCGAAAGTACACATCGCCGCCAGCCGCGTAAGCGTGCCCGGAGTCGATCAGCGCTGCGATGTGCTCGACGATCGGCCCGATCGTCTGCGACGCGAGTGGCTCGTGATCGGGCCGGCCGATGGCCAGCGCGTCGGTGTCGGCGCGATACAGGTCGGTCATCTGCGCCGCCAGCTCCGCGCTCGGACGGCCCGCGGCGCGCGCCGCGTCGTAGATCTTGTCGTTGACATCTGTCACGTTGATGACCAGCTGCACGTCGTATCCCTCGTGCTCGAGAAACCGCTTGAGCAGGCTGAATACGACGAACGGCCGCGCGTTGCCGATGTGGATGCGGCTGTAGACGGTCGGCCCGCACGCGTAGACGCCGACCCTCGTGGGGTCTGAGGGCGAGAGGGTCAGCAGCTGCGCGCTGCGCGTGTCGTGCAGGCGTACCGACCGCATCAGCCGCCGCTCTGCAGGCTGACGACTGCCAGCGCGGCGACGCCCTCTCCGCGGCCGACGAAGCCGATCCCCTCGCCGGTGCTCGCCTTGACGTTGACGCGTTGCGGCGTCAGGCCGAGCGTGCCCGCGAGCGCCTCGCGAATCGCCGCCCGATGGGGGCCCAGCTTGGGGCGCTCCATGACGAGCGTGCAGTCCATGTTGACGATCTGAAGTCCCCGCTCGCGCACGCTCGCCACGACCTGCGCGAGCAGCTGCATCGAGTCGGCTTCCTTGAAGCGCTCGTCGTCGTCGGGGAAGTGCTCGCCGATGTCGCCCAGGCCGGCCGCACCGAGCAGCGCGTCGATCACGGCGTGCGCGAGCACGTCGGCGTCGGAGTGGCCGGCGAGGCCCTGCTCGTGCTCGATCTCCACCCCGCCGATCACCAACCGCCGGCCGGCCGCGAGGCGGTGGGAGTCATAGCCGATCCCGCTCAGCGCGCTCACCGGCTCGCACCCGTTGCCCCAAGCGGCTCCAGGCGGCGCTCGCGATGCTCGAACACGCACAGCTCGCTCACCCCCAGCTGGTCGAGCAGCTCGAGCGCCGGCTCGTAGTCGGCACCGACGTCCTGCGGGCGATGGGCGTCGCTCGAGAGCGCCACCGGCGCGCCGGCTTCGAGGCACATCTCGAGGAACGCCGGCGCGGGGTAGAGCTCTTTGACGGGCTTGCGCAGCCCGGCAGTCGACAGCTCGACGGCGATGCCCGATTCCGCGATGCCGTCGATCGCCAGCTCGTAGTAGCGGCGCAAATCGCCGTCCGGGAGCGGGCGCTCGCCCCCCCATACCTTCACCAGATCCGGATGTCCGAGCACGTCGAACAGCCCGCTGCGCGCCGCCTCGCCGATCGTTTCGAAGTAGCGCCGCCAGATCTGCTCGACGCTGCTTCCGGAATCCCACACGCTGAAGTCGTCCATGTCCACGGCTCCCTCGCGCACGAAGTGCACCGAGCCGACCACGTAGTCGAAGTCGCGCGCTTGCAGCAGGTTGGCCGTGCGATCCTCCGCGCCGGGCACGAAGTCGGCCTCGATGCCCAGCCGCAGGTCGGTCTGATCGCGCACGAACGAGCAGTAGGCGTCGAGATCGTCGCGCGCATATCCGATCCAGAAGGGATGTCGCCAGACGTCGAGCGCCTGCTCGAATCGATACACGTGTTCGGATACCCCCAGCTCGGCGATGCCCCGCTCGCTCGCCGCTGTCCGGTAGCGCTCGACGTTGGCCTGCGCGAAGTGCTCGTCAGCCGTGGCGTCAAGGTCGTCGCTGCGCAGGTGTAGGTGGTAGTCGGTGAGCACTTGGGCGGTCAGCGATTCAAGCAGGATTCAGGACGCCCCGGAGGAGCGCCGCCGAAGCAGCCGCTCGGCGATCTCCAGGTCGAGCGGGGTCGTGATCTTGAGATTCTCGGCCTCGACACCCACGACGATCACCTTTCCCCCCGCCCGCTCGATCAGCCAGGCATCGTCTGTCGCCTCGGCGAGCACCTCGGCGGGGACGTCGAGCGCGCGCTCGAGCGCCGCCCGGCGGAACACCTGCGGCGTCTGCACGGCCCACAGGCTGCGGCGCTCGAGCGTCTGAACGACGGCGCCCGCGTCATCGACCCGCTTGATCGTGTCGGTCACCGGCGCCGCGGCGATCGCCCCGTCGGCGCCCTCGTCGCGTCGCAGCGCCGCGATCACGGCCCGCGCGAGCTCGGCCGTCAGCAGCGGCCTGGCCGCGTCGTGCACGAGCACCGTCTCGCCCTCGCCGGCCGCGGCGAGCGCCCGCTGCACGGATGACGAGCGAACGGCTCCACCCTCGACGCCGATCACTCCGGGCGGCGCCTGGACTCCCGGCGGCAGCGCGAGCACGATCCGCTCGATCTCCTGCACGCGGCGCAACGCGTCGATCGACCACTGCACCATCGGCTGACCGCCCAGCTCGACGAGCGCCTTGGGCCGCGTCGCCCCGAGACGCTCCCCGACGCCGGCCGCCACGATCAGGGCGAGGGTCATCGCTCGAGAGACCGTCGCGCACGCGCCAGCTGAGCCGTCACCGGCGCTGGGGCGTGCGCGAGGGCCTCGCTACTCGGCCGCGGCCCCGGCCATCTGGCTGGTCGCCGAGTCGGCGAGCAGCTCGTCGAGATAGCTCTCGGCCTCTTCCTCGTCCTTGTCGAGCGCGTACATCAGCTCGGAGGCGAGGATCTTCTTGGTGCGCGTGAACATCTGCTTCTCGCCGGTCGACAGGCCCTTCTCGCTCTCCCGCAGCGAGAGGTTGCGCACGACCTCGGCCAGCTCGTAGATGTCGCCCGTCTTGATCTTGTCGCGGTTGTGCTTGAACCGGCGGTTCCAGTTCTTCGGCATCTCCGAGACCTCATCGCGAAGCACGTCGAGGACCTTCTTGACCGTTTCCTCGTCGATCACCCTGCGCAGGCCGGCCAGCGCGGCGTTCTCCGTCGGGACCCTCACCGTCATGTCGTTGTGGAGGATCTTGATCGTGAGGTACTCGCGCCGTTCGCCGAGCATCTCCATCTCCTCCTTCTTCAGCACCTTGCCGGCGCCGTGGTGGGGGTAGACGACGTGATCGCCGAGCTCGAACTCGATGTACTCGACTTCACGCGTCGTCTCGAGCTCGACCTCCAGCGCTTCCTCTTGAATTGCTTGTGGCGGAATGGTGTTCTCCTTTGTTTTGGCCAACCGTTGTGGCGGCCCGTCGTTCAAGTCTGCAGGTAGCGATCCACGAGGTTGATCTCCTGCAGCCGGCGCAGGCCCTCGCGGATGTCCTTGGCCCTGATCTCCCCTACCCCCTCGATTGCCTCGAGCTCGGCGTCGCTGGCGGCCAGCAGCTCGTCCAGTCCCCCGAACTCGCCGACGATCTCGGCGACGACGATCTTCGGCAGCCGCGGTATGCGCCCCAGCACACGATAGCCGCGCGGCGAGACCGGGTAGTCGAGCGTGTTCAGCTTGCGGTCATAGCCGAGCAGCTCGGCGAGGCGGCCGAAGTCGAGCAGGTCCTGGTGGGCAAGCCGGCCGATCTCCTCGAGCCCCGCGGCGAACGCCTCGTCGGAGTAGTCGAACAGGTAGTCGCGCACGAGCGCCGCCTTCTCAGCGGCCGTGCCGACGGTCGTCTCCTCCAGCTGCATCTCTATCAGGCGTCCCTCGCTGCCGAGCTCGACGATGTAGCGCTCGATCTCGACCGCCATACGCGTGACGAGCTCGGAGCGCTGGAGCACCGTCAGCACGTCGTGCAGCGTCGCTCCGCCCTCGAACTCCAGCGCCGTCAACCTCGTCGAGACCTGGTCGAGGCGGGTGCGGTACTTGTCGAGCGTCGCCAGCGCCTGGTTGGCCTTGGCGAGCACTACGGGGATGTCCTCGAGGATGTACTTGGCGCCGTCCACGTACACCGAGACGACCTCGCGGCGCTGGGAGATCGCGATCACCAGCGCCTCCGTCTGCTTGGAGACGCGCTCGGCCGTGCGATGCCGGGTGCCCGTCTCGTGCGAGAGGATCGTCGGATCGGGCATCAGCTGGACGTTCGCCATCGTGATCTTCGTGGCGTTCGCATTGAGGATGATCGCGCCGTCCATCTTCGCCACCTGGTACAGGAAGGCGGGCGTGTAGTCGATCTCGAGCTTGATGCCGCCCGAGTTCAGGAAGCTGAGGTCTTCGGGCTCGCCGATCACGATCAATCCGCCGGTCCGCGCGTGCAGGATGCTCTCGATCCCCTCTCGCAACGCGGTCCCCGGAGCGATCATCTCCAGTGCCCTCATCAACCCCGGCTCCGGCCTTACTTCTGTATCGAAATCTTCGCCGGATCGTAGAGCCACGATCCCTCATTCTACGGCATTTAGCATTCCTTTAGCGCCTCGTACACAGGCCCCAACGGCGGGTCAAGCGACCGCCTCGGCCAGGCGCCGCGAGTCCTTCGGGAGCGCCAGCGCGAGCGCCTCGCGCAACGTCGCCGCCTCGCATGCCCCAGCGCCACTGTCGATCGGCGCGATCACCCCGCCACAGCCGTGCTTTGCGGCCTCTTCCAGGCGCCGCTCGGGGTGCCCCACCCAGCGAAGCTCGCCCGTCAGCCCCAGCTCGCCGAAGCACGCCCTCGGCGTGCCGCTGAGAGGCACTCCGCGACTCGCGCTCGCGACCGCCAGGGCGACCGCCAGGTCGCAGCCGGGCTCGTCCACGCGCACGCCGCCGACGACGTTCACGAACACGTCCGCTCCGCCCGTGCCGATGCGCCCGTGACGGCCGAGAATCGCGAGAACGAGCGCCAGGCGGTTGCGATCCAGGCCCGAGACGACGCGACGCGGCTGCTCGAGCTCGGAGGGCGCAACGAGTGCCTGCACCTCGACGAGCAGCGGCCTCGAGCCCTCCATCGCCGCCAGCACCACGCTGCCCGGGGCGCGCGTGGCCTCAGCGACGAACCGCGCGGAGGCGTCGAGCACCTCCACCAGGCCGCCCTGGCGCATCTCGAACAGGCCCGCCTCGTTGGTCGAGCCGAAGCGATTCTTCAGCGCGCGCAGCTCGCGATAGGGCCGCTCGCGCTCGCCCTCGAACTGCAGCACGCAGTCGACGAGGTGCTCGAGCACGCGCGGGCCGGCGAGCGCGCCGTCCTTCGTGACGTGCCCGACGAGGACCACCGCCGTGCCGCGCGCCTTGGCGAGCTCCATGATGCGCCCGGCGACCTCCCGCACCTGTCCCACCGATCCCGGCGCGCCCGACAGCTCGGCCGAGTTGAGCGTCTGTACGGAGTCGATCACGCAGGCCTGCGGCGCTTCCGCCGCGATCGTGTCGAGCACGGTGTCGAGGTCGGTCTCCGCGAGGATCGGGACGCGCAGCGCGCCTGGCCCGAGCCGCTCGGCGCGCAGCCGGACCTGCTCGGCCGACTCCTCGCCGCTCACATACAGCGTGCGATGGCCGGCGTGCTGGAGGTGTCCGAGCACCATGTTCGTAAGCGTCGACTTGCCGATCCCCGGCGAGCCGCCGAGCAGCACGAGCGAGCCCGGAACCAGCCCCCCTCCAAGCACCCGATCGAGCTCGCCGATGCCCGTCGACATCCGCTCCAGCGGGGCCGCGCCGACATCTCTCAAGGGTCGCGCGGCGAGCGTCGGCCGGCGCCCGCGCCCGTTCGCGCCCGCGCGGGTGCGGCCCATGGCGCGCTTGGCGCCGGCGCGACCTGCACCCTGCGATGCCGTGAGGCGCTCCTCGATCAGCGTGTTCCACGCCTCGCAGCCCGGGCACTTTCCGTGCCACTGTGCGGACTGAAGCCCGCACTCCGAGCAGCTGTAGACGGTGTCGCGGGACACCTCGCCAGACTACGCTGCGGTGGGGACGCTTCAGGCTCGTGCCCGGTCGCCGACGCGGCGGCCGCCTGGCCCGAGCTACGCGGAGGCGGCGGCCGGGTCGGGGCGGACGAGCACCGTGTCCGCGACCGCGATGATCTCATCCGCTGGCAGGTCGGCGCGTGAGGCGTGCTCCCGAATCGCCTCGGGGCTGCTGGCCTGGTAGATGCAGACCGTCCCCACGGAGCCTCCGTCCTCCTCCAGCACGTAGCTGCGAATCCAGCGGATGTCCTCGGACATCTCCTCGTCGCCGACTTTTTTCGAGCGCTCAGCGGCGGCCTCCAGGTCTTCGGGCGAGCGCCAGCCGCTTCGTCGCAGGATCACGTATGTATTCATGATGGCCTCCTCGGTCGGTCGGATGTGCGCTCCGACTGTATGCGCATCGCGCCGAGCGGGTCAAGCGCTGCTGTGTGCCTACTGCCCGTCGGGCTCGGCGATCTCCGGCGCGTCCTCCGCGGGCTGGTCCTCGCCCTCGGTGAGCTCCTCCGGGCCGCCGCCTTCCGCGCCAACGCCCACCGGCGTCTTCTGCTTCTTCGGCTTGACGATCGTCAGGCGCACCTCGTCGCCCTCCTCGCCCTCGGGCTTCGGGTCGATCACGACGGTCGCGCCCGGCACGAGCTGCTCGCGCAGCACGAAGTCGGCGAGCGGGTCCTCGATGTAGCGCTGGATCGCGCGCCGCAGCGGACGTGCGCCCATCGACGGGTCCCAGCCCTTCTCGACCAGCAGGTCCTTCGCCTCGCCCGTCAGCTCCAGCTGCAGCTCGCGCTCGGCCATCGACTCGCGGATGCGCAGCAGCAGCAGCTCGACGATCTGCTTGATCTCCTCCTTCTGCAGCTTGTGGAAGACGATCACGTCGTCGATGCGGTTGAGGAACTCGGGACGGAAGACCTTCTTCAGCTCGCCCATGATACGGCTCTTCATGTCGTCGTAGGTGATGCCCGTCTCGTCCTCGGACACCGCGAAGCCGAGCGGCGTGTTGCGCGCGATCTCGGCAGCGCCGATGTTCGAGGTCATGATCACGATCGCGTGGCGGAAGTCGACCGTGCGCCCCTGCGCGTCGGTCAGGCGGCCGTCCTCGAGGATCTGCAGCAGGATGTTGAAGACGTCGGGGTGCGCCTTCTCGATCTCGTCGAGCAGCAGCACGCTGTAGGGCTTGCGCCGTACGGCCTCGGTCAGCTGACCGCCCTCGTCGTAGCCGATGTAGCCCGGAGGCGAGCCCACGAGTCGGGAGACGGCGTGCTTCTCCATGTACTCGGACATGTCGATGCGGATCATCGCGTCATCGTCGCCGAACAGGAACTCGGCGAGCGTGCGCGCGAGCTCGGTCTTGCCGACGCCGGACGGACCCAGGAATATGAACGAGCCAGTCGGGCGCTTGGGGTCCTTCAGACCCGCGCGCGAGCGCCGGATGGCCTTCGAGATGACCTCGATCGCGGGGTGCTGGCCGATCACGCGCTTGTGCAGTTCGTCCTCCATCCGCATCAGCTTCTGCGTCTCGGCCTCTGTCAGCTTGAAGACGGGGATGCCGGTCCACATCGAGACGATGTCCGCGATCTCCTCCTCGCCGATCGCCGGGCGATCGCCGGTCTCGCCGGATTCCCACTCCTGCTCGAGCTCGCGTTTCTTGTTCGTCAGCTTGCGCTCTTTGTCGCGCAGCGCGGCGGCCTTCTCGAACTCCTGCGCCTCGATCGCCGCCTCCTTCTCACGGCGGGTCGTCTCGACCTCGCCCTCCAGCTCGCGGTTGGCCGGCGGTGAGGTCATCGACTTGATGCGCATCCGCGACGCGGCCTCGTCGATCAGGTCGATGGCCTTGTCGGGCAGGAAGCGGTCGGAGATGTAGCGGCTGGCCAGTTCGCCGGCGGCGCGCAGCGCCTCGTCTGTGATCTGCACCTTGTGGTGCTGCTCGTAGCGGTCGCGCAGGCCCTTGAGGATTTCCACCGTCTGGTCGATCGTCGGCTCCTCGACGGTGATCTTCTGAAAGCGCCGCTCCAGCGCCGAGTCGCGCTCCAGGTACTTGCGGTACTCCTCCAGCGTGGTGGCGCCGATCGTCTGCAGCTCGCCGCGCGCAAGGGCCGGCTTGAGGATCGAGGCGGCGTCGATCGCGCCCTCGGCGGCGCCCGCGCCGACCAGGTTGTGCAGCTCGTCGATGAACAGGATGATGTCCCCGCGCTGGGTGATCTCCTTCATCACCTTCTTCAAGCGCTCCTCGAACTCGCCGCGGTACTTCGAGCCCGCGACGAGCGCCGCGAGGTCGAGCGTGTAGATCTGCTTGTTGCGCAGCAGCTCGGGCACGTCGGAGCTCGTGATGCGCTGGGCCAGGCCCTCGACGACGGCCGTCTTGCCGACGCCCGGCTCGCCCACCAACACGGGGTTGTTCTTCGTACGGCGTGAGAGGATCTGCATGATCCGCTCGATCTCCGTCTCGCGCCCGACGCACGGGTCGAGCTTGCCTTCGGCGGCCAGCTTCGTCAGGTTGCGCCCGAACTGGTCGAGCAGCTTGGAGGACTTCTTGCCCTCGCCGGGCGCTGCACCGGATCCCGCGCCCGAGCCGCTGGACTGCCCTTGGCGGCGGCCGCCGGGGCCGGACAGCATGCGGATGACCTCGTTGCGGATCTTCTCCGAGTCGGCGTCGAAGTCGAGCAGGATGCGTGCCGCGACGCCCTCGTTCTCGCGCACGAGGCCGAGCAGGATGTGCTCGGTGCCGATGTAGTTGTGGCCGAGGCTCAGCGCCTCGCGCAGCGCGAGCTCGAGCACCTTCTTCGCGCGCGGCGTGAACGGGATCTGACCAGAGGTGACCTCCTCGCCCGAGCCGACGATCCGCACGACCTGCGCGCGCACCCGCTCGACGGTGATGTCCAAGCTCTCCAGCACACGCGCGGCCAAGCCCTCCTCCTCGCGCAGCAAGCCAAGGAGGATGTGCTCCGTGCCGATGTAGTTGTGCTTGAGCGTGCGCGCCTCCTCCTGCGCGAGAACGACCACCTGCCGGGCCCGTTCTGTGAATCGCTCGAACATGTATTTCCTTCCTGCGAGGACGGTGCCTCAAGAGCTATGTGGTCTGATCGACGCCTCAAGGCAGTCTACCAACCGACCACCCGGCCTCGTGGGGGTCAATCGTCAGCGCCGCGGCCCAACTTGAGGAATGAGCGCGCCGCTCGGCGCTGAGCAGGGCTTTCCGCTCAATCGCGCATCGCGGGGAACAGCACGACCTCGCGGATCGAGTCGCGCCCGGTCAGCAGCATCACCAGCCGATCGATGCCGAGCCCCACTCCGCCGGCCGGCGGCATCCCCTGCTCGAGCGCCTGCACGAACAGCTCGTCGTAGGGCTGGGCCTCCTCCTCGCCGCCCTCCGCGGCCCTGCGCTGGGCCTCGAAGCGCTCGCGCTGCGCGTCGGCGTCGTTGAGCTCCGAGAAGGCATTGGCGATCTCCATTCCGCCGGCGAACGCCTCCCAGCGCTCCACCAACCCGGGCAGCGAACGGTGCTCGCGGGCAAACGGCGAGAGCTCGACCGGGTAGTCGAGCACGAACGTCGGCTCGCGCAGGACCGGCTCGACGAACTTCGACAGCAGGTCATCGGCCATCTGCGCCCACGTGGCGTCCTCGGTGCGAATCTGCAGATCGCGCTCGGCAACCGCCTCTCGCAGCGCCTGCGCGTCGCGCACGCTCGACAGGTCGATGCCGGTCGCGTCGGCGATCGCCTGCACGAAGCTCACCCGCCGCCAGCTGCCCGCGAAGTCCAGCTCGCCGGCGTAGTCGATCGACGCGGCGGCCGCCCGCACGAGCTCTTCCAGGCGCACCGCCGCATCCTCGTAGTCGGCGTACGCCTCGTAGAACTCGACCATCGTGAACTCGGGATTGTGCTTCGTCGAGAAACCCTCGTTGCGGAAGTCCTTGCCCAGCTCGTAGACCTTCTCCAGGCCGCCGACGAGCAGGCGCTTGAGGTACAGCTCGGTGGCGATGCGCAGGTACAGCGTCCGCTCGAGCGCTTTGTGATGGGTCGTGAACGGGCGCGCCAGCGCACCTCCGTAGAGGGGCTGCAGAACCGGCGTCTCGACCTCCACGAATCCCTGGCCGTCGAGATAGGAGCGCACCGCCGAGACGATCTTCGCGCGCGCGAGGAACAGCTCGCGCGCTCGCTCGCTTGCGATCAGGTCGAGCTCGCGACGCCGGTAGCGGGTCTCCACATCGCTCAGGCCGGCGTGTTTGTCCGGCGGCGGGCGCAGCGCCTTGGCGAGCACTACAAAGCCGTCGACGCGCAACGAGATCTCGCCGCGTCGCGAGCGCAGCGCGGCGCCGTCGACGCCCAGCAGGTCGCCGATGTCGAGTGACATCAGCAGCTCGAAGGCCTGCTCGCCGAGCACGTCGCGGCGCGCGTGCAACTGGATCTTCCCCGTGCGGTCGAGCAGATCGAGGAACGCGGCGCCGCCGGAGCCGCGTCGCGCCACCAGGCGGCCGGCGACCCGGTGGGTCTCCTCGGTCTCCTCGCCGTCGGCCAAATGCTCGTAGGAGCCGAGTATCTCCGCAATCGGCTCGGCACCCCTGAACGCGTACGGGAAGGCGTGCGGATCGGCCTCCTTCAGGCGTGCCGCCTTCGCCCGGCGCTCTTCGATCAGCTCGGGTAGGCCGTGCCTGCCCGACTCGCCATGCGCGGGCTCATCCTCGGTTCCGCTCATCGCGGCGAGACTACTTGAGGCCGACGTCGATCTTCGTGATCTTCAGCTTGCGGGCGGGCCCGCGGGGAACCTTCACGGCGACCGTCTCGTTGCGCTTGCGCCCGATCAGCGCGCGGCCGACCGGCGACTCGTTGGAGAGCTTGTGCTCTTCCGGCTTGGCCTCGGCCGATCCGACGATCGTGTACTTGACCGACTTGCCGGTCTTTTCGTCTTTGACGTGCACGACCGAGCCGATCTGCACGACGTCCGTCGACAGGTCCTTCGTCTGGATGACCGTCGCCATGCGCAGCTTCTCCTGCAGCTGGGCGATGCGGCTCTCGAGCATCGCCTGCTCGTTCTTCGCGTCGTCGTACTCCGAGTTCTCCGCGATGTCCCCGAACTCGCGTGCCTCCTTGATGCGTTCGGCGACCTCGCGGCGCTTCTCGGTGGACAGCAGGTCGAGTTCGTCTTTGAGCTTTTTGAGGCCTTCTGGGGTGAGGATGACGTCCTTCGGCATGTGACCCTCGATCGCGGTCTTGTGGTTCGGCCGACCACGAACAAAACCCCGCCTCCAAGCGGGGATCTCGCGGCGGACGGCCTGCGGAGAGCGCAGCAGTATAGCGGGGGCTGGAAGCTCCCTCGCGGAGCGCTTAAACGCCCAGCGCGACGGGTGCGCGCGGGAGCTCGAGCAGATTTCGCACCTGCCCCAGCGCGTCCGCCGTCTGCGCCAAATGGAGTAGTCGCTTGGCGTCCCCGGACTCGAGCTGCAGGCGCGCCACGTACCAGGGATAGAACTTGCGCAGGTAGCGCGTGGCGCGTGGCTCGCCGAGGTGCTCGACGGCGCAATCGATCGTCCACTCGAGCTCTCCCAGAACTTCAGCGCGGCTCGGCGCGAGCCGCCGGCCGCGCAGGAGCTCGGCGAACAGCCAGGGGTTGCCCAGCGCGCCGCGCGCGAGCATCACGGCCTCCGCGCCGGTCGACTCGAGCGCCTCGCGCACGCGGTCAGCGTCGTTCAGGCCGCCCGTGAGGATCACCGGCGCTGCGAGCGACTGCACCAGGCGCGCCGCCAGCTCGTAGTCGGGCACACCCTTGTGGTGCACGGCGGCCGAGCGCGGGTGAAAGGCGATCGCGGCTACGCCGGCCTCGTCCACCAGCCGGTGCGCCAGCTCGAAGCCGCTCGTATCGCCTGGGCGGAGGCCCGAGCGGAGCTTTACCGTGACGGGCAACGGGCCGGTCTCGCCGAGCCCCCCCTCGACCGCGGCGCGCGCCACTTCGACAGCTCGCGGCTGGTTGGCGAGCAGTGCGGCGCCCGCGCCGGTCTTGCAGACCTTCGTCACTGGGCAGCCCATGTTGATGTCGATCGCATCTGCGCCCACCCGCGCCACGTGCGCCGCCGCCGAGCGCATCATCTGCGGGTCCTCGCCGAACAGCTGGATCGACACCGGCCCGGCCGCCCGCTCGCGCGGGTCGATGCGCAGCATCTCCACGCACGTCTTCTCGTTGCCGTAGTGGATGGCGTGGGTGGAGAGCATCTCCGAGACGGCCATCCCCGCCCCGTAGCGCTTGGCCTGCAGCCGCACGAACCAGTTGCCGATCCCCGCCAACGGCGCCAGCAGCACACGGTTGGGCACGCGCAGCGGGCCGAGCATCCAAGGCTCGTTCAGGCGCTCGGTCAGCGGGTCGGCGGAAGGCATGGCCCAATTATGGCCGTACGCTGGATGCCGGTTACGAGTTGCGTTCGTAGAGCAGCCGCAGCCCGGTCAGCGTCAGCAGCTCGTCGACGTTCTCGATCTCCTCGGTGTAAGGCACGACGAGGCCGGCGAGGCCGCCCGTGGCGACGACCTCGGCGCGTTCGCCGATCTCCTCGTAGAGGCGTCGCAGGATCGCGTCGATCGCTCCCGCGTAGCCGAACACGACGCCCGAGCGGATCGCGTCGATCGTGTTCTTGCCGATCACGCCCTTGGGCGGCCCCAGGTCGACCTTCGGCAGCCGCGCGCCGCGCTCGGAGAGCGCCTCGAGCGATATCTCGATGCCGGTCATCAGCGCGCCGCCCACGTACTCGCCATCGCGCGAGACGACGTCGAAGGTCGTCGCGGTGCCGAAGTCGACGCACACGGCCGAGCCGCTGAAGCGCTCGCGGATCGCCACCGCATTGACCAGCCGGTCGGCGCCGATCTCGCGCGGGTTGTCGTAGCGGATCGCCATGCCCGTCTTCGTGCCCGGTCCGACGGCCAGCATCTCGTGGCTCAGGTAGCGGCTCGCCATAGTCGTCCACTCGGGCTCCAGCTGGGGCACTGTCGAGGAGACGATCGAGGCCTCGAGGTCCTCGAATCCATAGCCGCGCAGGCCGAGGAGGTTGTTCAGCGCGGCGCCCAGCTGATCGGCGGTCGACTGGCGAACCGTCGCAAAGCGCCAGTGCTCGACCAGCTCCTCCCCGCGGAACACTCCGAAGTGAGTCTGCGTGTTCCCGACGTCGACGACGAGCAGCATCGGCGACCATTATGCTCGGCGCACAGGTGCCCGCGACACGACCCAAGCTATACGTGCTGCCCGGCTCGCATCCATGCGCGGCGGTGGAAGCCGCGCTGAAGCTGAAGTCGATCGACTACGACCGCGTCGACCTGCTGCCCTCCAGCGAGCTGCTGGTCGGCCCGCTCCGCTACGGCGGCAGGACGGTCCCCGGCATGCGGCTCGACGGCGAGCGCCTCGTCGGCTCGCGCACGATCATGCGTCGCCTCGACGAGCTCGCGCCAGAGCCCGCCCTGCTGCCGCCGGCCGACAGCGCCTCCCACGCGAAGGTGCTCGAGGCGGAGCGGTGGGGCGACGAGTCCTTCCAGGACGTCCCCCGGCACATCCTCGACGTCTGCTTCCTGCGCCGCCCGGCGGCTATCGAGAGCTACGCCGGCGACGCCAAGCTGCCGCTGCCCGTCGGGCTCCTGCGCCCCGCCCTGCCGCTCACCGCGCGCCTGCTGGCGTTCAAGAGCAAGGCGCGCGAGCAGACCGCGCGCGAGTACCTCGCGGCGCTCCCCGCTCAGCTCGATCGGATCGACGGCTGGATCGCCGACGGCCTGCTCGGCGGCGAGCAGCCGAACGCCGCGGACCTGCAGATCGGCAGCACGATCCGCCTGCTGTTGACGATCGCCGACGTCCGACCGCTGATCGAAGGTCGCCCAGCCGCCGGGCTGACGCGCTATTTCCCGCCGTCCGCCGGCGAAATCGAGCCGGGCGTGCTTCCGGCCGAGTGGCTGGCGACGACGGCTCGCGAGTAGCGTCTGCGCCACGCGCGGTATTCGCGCGGCGTCTCAGTCGTGCAGGACGACACGTCGCGTGATCGACACCGCCGATCCGCCGGCGGGCTCGAGCACGACCTTCGCGCTCAGAGACAGGCGTCCCTTGCGCTTGAGAGCGGCCTTTGCTCTGCGGTTCAGCGGAACGGAGAACCGCACGGTCCCGGCAGGCAGTGAGGAGCGCACGATCCCTCCGACGCGCACCTGCGCGGAATGGGCGGCGCGCGCGAGCGACGCGCTGCGCGCCAGCAGGTCGACCTCGAGCCTTCCATGCGCGCCTGCCTGCGACACGGCGACCGAGCCGCGCACCGAGCGACCGTGCTGACTGGCGGCGAGCTTCAGCGCCCGCGCGGCGCTGCCGAGAAATGGCGAGGGGCCGCCGGAGCCGAGCGCGTTCGAGGCGCCCGGCGCGCTGCTGCTGGACGGGCCGCCGGTGCCCGCGCCGGTCCCCGGTGTGGTGGTCGTCCCGGTCGTGGTCGCACCCGTTGTCGTCGTTTCGCCCGCGGCCACCGTGACGCGGCCGGCCATCGACGCGCCGTGCACGGTGCAGTAGAAGTTGTAGACGCCCGCGGCCGTGAACGTGCAGCTGCCGCTCCAGTTGGTGCTCGAGGCCGTCGCGGTAGTGCCCACCGGAACGCCGCCGTCGCAACTCGGCGTGGCCGGGCCGCTGATCCAACGAACGCCGTGCTGGACTTCCGTGGGATTGCTCAGCGTGACCGCCCCACCCGGCGCGATCGTGGCCTGCGCGGGCGACCAGCGATGTTCTTCGCCGTAGAAGCCGCCGACGTTTTCCGCGGTGATCGTCGGACTCGTTTCCGAGCCCGCGACAGCGGGCAGGATCACGACGGATGCGCCCAGCAACGCGAAAACCGGCACCAGCAAGCGCCTGCGCATTTTCACGATCTCACCCCGCCTCCCAGATGGTTTGCCCGGCCGGTGCGTCGCGCGCGCCCGCTCCTGCGGGCACGTGGCGCCTCATCGATCTCTGACGCCGCCGCGCGGCGATCCTTCCCGCATGGCGGTGTGGGCGGGCTCGGCGCCGGATAGAGGCGGGCACCGAGCGGCGCCCGGCGGCCGCCCGGATCGCTCGCGGCGCTACAGTCGCGGGTGGGCCGAGCGCCTCGCCGCCCGAATCCGCTCGGCCACGCCATGCGCATCCTCGATCCACAGTCCCTCAGCCAGCACGTCGATCGCTTGTATCGAGCGGCCTGGGGTCTGTGCGGCTCGCGCGAGGATGCCGAGGATCTGGTGCAAGAGACGTTCGCCAGGGTGCTGTCGCGACCGCGCATGCTGCAAGGCGACGACGAGCTCTTCTACCTCATGCGCGTGCTGCGCAACACGTTTCTGACGAGCCGCCGGACCGCGGGGCGCCGGCCGGTCACCGTCGCGACGCTCGAGGACGTCGTGACGGCCGACCCCAAGCCGATGGGCCGGCCCGAGCAGGCGCTCGAGATCCAGGAGCTGTACGCGACGATCGCGGAGCTGCCCGAGGATTTCCGCATGGCGCTCGTGGCGATCGACGTGCTCGGGCTGTCCTACCGTGAAGCGGCGCGCGCGCTGCGAGTCCGCGAGGCGACCATCACGACGCGCCTGTTCCGTGCGCGCAAGCAGGTCGCCAGGCTGCTCGCCGACGCCCCAGAGCCGCCCGAGCGCGAGCATCGCTCCGGCGCGGGGGAGCGCCAGTCCTCGCCGGCGCCCGCGCACGGCGAGGACTCGGGGAGCAAGCGGGAACAAATGCGGGCGCGCGGAGTCCTGCCCAGTAGAGAGACGCCATGACCGATCGACGCCCATCAAGCGAGTCAGAGCTGGTCGATTTCATCCGCTCGATCGACGTGCGCGCGCCCGAGTCGCTGCACCGTCAGGTCGAGTCGCTGATCGCCGCCCGCGCGCCACGTGCCGCCCGCGCGGAGCGCGGCCCGCGCCAAGCGCGTGCCGCGGGCGCTCGCCCGTTCGGCGCTGGGCCGAGGCTGGCAGCCGGCGGTGCGATCGCGGCCGCGCTGATCGCGCTCGCGCTGGCCTTCGGCCTGAGCGGCGGCTCCTCCACGCTGAGCGTGCACGACGCTGCGGCGCTCACGCTGCGCCCCGCGACCTCCGCCGCGCCCGGCGAGAGGCGCAGCGACCACCGCGAGCTGGCGGCAGCCGTCGAAGGCGTGTCCTTCCCCTACTGGGGGGACCGCTTCGGCTGGCGCTCGACCGGCTCGCGCACCGACCACATCAACGGTCGCACGGTCAAGACGATCTTCTACGCCAACGGCGGCGGTCGGCGAATCGGCTACGCGATCGTCAGCGGCAGCGCGCCTCGGCAACCAAGCGGGGGAGTCGTCGCATGGCGCGACGGTACGCCATACAGGCAGTTGACGCAGAACGGCGTCCCGGTCATCAGCTGGTTGCGAGGCGGCCACCTGTGCGTCGTCTCCGGGCACGGCGTCGACGGCGCCACGCTGCTGCGCCTGGCCAGCTGGGACGAGCACCCGGTCGCGTCCTAGGTAGCGTCGCGCAACTCGAGCGGCGGCCCGGCCCAGCGCACGCCCTCCTCAGGCCCCAGCGCCGCGAGCGCGTCGGACAGGCGCCGGCCATCGGGCAGCGCCAGCTCGAAGTCCAGCTCGAGTGCGGGGACCAGCACGAAGCGGCGCAGCAGCAGCTGCTCGTGGGGCAGCGTCATGCGCGCGTCACGCAGCTGCAGCTCGCCGAGCAGCAGGATGTCGATGTCGATCGCGCGTGGGCCGTGGCGGACGCCGTCACTCCGGCCCAGCTCGCGCTCCAAGGCCTTCACGGCATCGAGCAGCTCGAGCGGCTCGAGCTCGGTCTCGACGCACAGGCACGCGTTGAGAAAGCTCGGCTGGTCGAGCAGCTCGCCGACCGGGTCGGTGTCGTAAGTCGAGGAGCAGGCGAGCACGCGCACGCGCACGGACCCCAGCCCATCGACGGCCGCCTGCAGGTGGGCACGCCGCTCGCCCACGTTGGAGCCGAGTCCGAGCAGTCCGCTTCGCGAGGGCACGGCCGAGACGCTAGCGGTGAAGCAGGGCTCAGGCGCGCGTCGCCTGCTGGACGATCTTCGATCGGTCCGCGGCCTGCGCGCGCTCGCCCATCGCCTGGGCCGTCCGCAGCTCGTCGGTGAAGCGGAAGTCCTCGAACACCTGCACGACCTCGGCAAGCAGCCTGGTGACGGTCTCGCGACCGAGGAACGAATGGAAGGTCACCGGGCTGTGGAAGACGATCTCCTCGGCCAGCAACTCGGCGACCGAGTCCAGGTCCTTGGCCTCGACGGCGGCCCGGTAGCGCTCTGTGGTGCTTATCCGCCCAGCCTACCCCTCCGCCTCGCGCCACACCTCGACAGAGACCTCGTCGACGCTCAGCGCGATCGGCGGCTCGGGCTTGGTCGCCTTGACCCACACCCCCTCCAGGTCGTAGTCGGCCAGCAGGCGGTTGGCGATCGTGCTGCACAGCCGCTCGAGCGTCTTGTGCGAACGCTGCTGGGCGATCAGCGCGACGAGCTGGCAGACCTCTGCGTAGTCGACCGTGTCCTCGATCGAGTCCGTCACGGTCGCGTCGCTCTCGCCGACGTCCAAGCGCAGGTCGAACACGAGCCGCTGGCCGACCTCCCGCTCGGCCTCGCTCACGCCGTGATGCGTGTACAGCGACAGTCCGGTGATCTCAACGCTGATCGACTCGGCCGCATCCTCGCGATCCCCATCGGGCCCGATGTCGTCGTCTAGGTCGTCCCCGTCGTCGCCCTGCTGCTCGCCGTCCATCGCCCGCCCAACGTAGCAGCCGCCACCGCGAGCGCCTCGCGCACAGGCGCCACGTCGTGGACGCGAAATACGCTCGCCCCGCGCTCGAGCGCGAGCACGTTCGACGCGAGCGTCCCGGCCAGGCGCTCCGGGTCGCCCTGCTCGCCCGCGATGCGCCCGAGGAAGCTCTTGCGCGAGGTCCCGATCACGATCGGACGACCCAGCTCGGACAGCTCGTCGAGTCGGCGCAGAAGCTCGAGGTTGTGCGCGACCGTCTTGCCGAAGCCGATGCCCGGGTCGAGCAGCACGCGCCGCTCGCCGATGCCCTCGCGCACGGCGAACTCCAGGCGCGCGGCGAGGAACGCCTTGACGTCGTCCACCACGTCGTCGTAGCGCGGGTCGCGCTGCATCGTGCGCGGCTCGCCGAGCATGTGCATCAGGCAGCATTCGGCGCCGCTGTCGGCGACCACGCCCGCCATCTCTCGGTCGCCGCGCAGCGCGCTCACGTCGTTGACGAGGCTCGCACCGGCCTCCAGCGCCGCTCGTGCGACGCTCGCCTTCGTGGTGTCGATCGAGATCTGCGGGCGGGCGCGACCCCAATCAACCTCGCCAAGCCCCGCGATAACCGCTTGCACGCGTCGCAGCTCCTCCTCGGCGGACACCGGCTCGGCGCCGGGCCGCGTCGATTCGCCGCCCACATCGATGATCTCCGCCCCCTCGCCGACCAGCCTGCGGCCGTGCTCGATCGCCGCATCGCACTCCAAGAAGCGACCACCGTCCGAGAACGAGTCCGGCGTGACGTTCACGATCCCCATCAGGCGAAACGGGACGGTCATAGCGCGGACCTCCTGACGAGGCGATCGGGATGCTGCCGGCGTCAAGCGCCGAGACGACCCTCGCGGATGCGCGCCGCCAGGTCCTTGGACTCTTCGCGAATGACGCGTCCGTCCTCCAGCTCGATCGCCGGGAACAGCTTCTGCCCCGTGAGTGCGAGGTAGTCGGTGCGGCGCCCACGACGCACGGGATGCTTGACGACCTCGTAGTCGACGCCCTGCTCCTCGAGCGCCTTCTGCACCTTCCAGCACGGATGTGGACCCTTGATCCACATCGTCGGGCAGCGATGGAGCTTGACGGCCATCTACGCCAGCTCGGGGCGCTCCGGATCGCTTCCGCGGATCTCAGCCGTGCCCCCGGCGAGGCCCGGGCGCGGGATCGTGCGCGGAGTTTCGCGCTCGGCGCGCTCGGCCGGGGCGGGCGGCGCCGGCAGCTCGGGCTTCGACTCCTCGATGCCGAACACCTCCTCCTCGTTCTTGCCGGCGAGCAGCGCCAGGAACTCCTCCTTCTCGATCGTCTCGCGCTTGACGAGGATCTCCGAGATCTTGGTGAGCTCGTGCTGGTGCTCGGTGAGTATCTCCCGCGCCCGCTGGTGGGCCATCTCGATGATCCGCCGCACCTCGTCGTCGATCTCGCGGGCGAGCTCGTCGGAGTAGTCGGGCTCGGTCGAGAACTCGCGACCGAGGAACGGCTGGCCGTGGTCGTGCCCGAAGACCCGCGGTCCGAGCTTCTCGCTCATGCCGAAGCGCATCACCATCTGCTTGGCCGTCGCCGTGACCTTCTCGATGTCGTTCGAGGCGCCCGTCGTGATCTCGCTGAAGACCAGTTCCTCCGCGGCGCGTCCGCCCAGCGTCATCGCCATCGCGTCCTTGAGTTCCGCGCGCGTCGTCAGGAAGCGATCTTCCTGCGGCATCGAGATCGTGTAGCCGAGCGCTTGCCCGCGGGAGATGACGGAGATCTTGTGCACCGGGTCGGAATGCTCCAGGAAGTGCGCGACGAGCGCGTGTCCCATCTCGTGGTAGGCGGTGATCAGCCGCTCCTTCTCACTCATCACGCGCGTCTTCTTCTCGGGGCCGGCGATCACGCGCATGATCCCCTCCTCGAGCTCGTCCTGGCCGATCTCGCGCTTGCCCGTGCGCGCCGACAGCAGCGCGGCCTCGTTGATCAGGTTCGACAGGTCGGCTCCGGTGAAGCCGGGCGTCTGCCCGGCTAGCGCGTCGATGTCGATCACCTTGGCCAGCGGCTTGCCGCGCGTGTGCACCTCGAGGATTTTCGCGCGGCCCTTGCGATCGGGGCGGTCGACGGCGATCTGGCGGTCGAAGCGGCCGGGCCGCAGCAGCGCCGGGTCGAGGATGTCCGGGCGGTTGGTGGCCGCGATCATGATGATGTTGTCCTTGGCCTCGAAGCCGTCCATCTCGACGAGCAGCTGGTTGAGCGTCTGCTCGCGCTCGTCGTGGCCGCCGCCGAGGCCCGCTCCGCGGTGGCGCCCGACCGCGTCGATCTCGTCCATGAAGATGATGCACGGGCTGTTCTGCTTGGCCTGCTCGAACAGGTCGCGCACGCGCGAGGCGCCGACGCCGACGAACATCTCCACGAAGTCCGAGCCCGAGATCGAGAAGAACGGCACGCCCGCCTCGCCCGCAACGGCCCGCGCGAGCAGCGTCTTGCCGGTGCCCGGCGGCCCATACAGCAGTACGCCCGTCGGGATTCGCGCCCCGAGCGCCT
>Ga0193729_1000099_pt1 | contig 38105 bp, 26 predicted proteins | sample U1c2metaG_FD_143036 | JGI IMG/M metagenome (GOLD analysis project Ga0193729, IMG submission 143036) | Soil microbial communities from a riparian zone of the East river system, Colorado, United States - U1c2 | ecosystem: Environmental > Terrestrial > Soil > Riparian zone | place: USA: East River...
ATTAAAAATTATTAATAATAAATAGATACTAGTAAAATTATTAAATAAAAAACTATATTTTTAACTAATGGTTTAAACTAAAATAATGAATTTTTTATAATATTATATTAAAAAAAAATGATACAAGCAGCAAAAATAATAGGAACTGGATTAGCTACTACAGGATTAATAGGAGCAGGTGTAGGGATTGGTGTAGTTTTTGGTGCACTTATTTTAGGTGTAGCCAGAAATCCTAGTCTGAGAGGACAATTATTTGCATATGCAATTCTAGGTTTTGCTTTTGCTGAAGCCACTGGATTATTCGCTTTAATGATGGCTTTCTTACTATTATATGTTGCTTAATAATAGTATATAAAAATTAATCATAAGAAAAAATTTAATATTTAAATTATAAAAATTATTAAATATTAAATCTATTAATTTCCTGTTTTTCCTAAATTCCTTTTTGTGGTTAAATTGTTATTTAAAGCCTATATCTAGTGGATAGAGTAGAATACTGTTAATATTCGATAAATGTTCGACTCATTTTAAGGGCTATATAATATATAGAATATTATATATATTCTATATATTATATACATAATGCGTTATAGTACTAAACTATAAATATATATTTATAAATTATTATACGTGTTTTTGTATTTTCTTTTTAATTATTTCAAATATATTATTATTAAATATATATAATTATAACATTTTAGTTTATGTTATATATATATGGTTAATAATAATTATTATGAGAAGGTAAACATTAGTAATATTATTAATATGACTAAATTATTCAGAAAAATTGTTATTCCGGTATTTTGCTTAATTTGTGGATTTTATGTTAAACAGAAATTAGTTTATCTATATAATTTAGATGTTTCTTTACTGATTGATTATTTATTAGTATATATTCCTGCAACTATATCTAATTCTATCTTATCCTTTATTTTAGATAATACAAAGTTTTTATCATATATGATGTCATCAGGCAACGGAGATAATGCTAGTAATATTGGTGAAATAAATGCTGGTAATGTTAGTGGTGATAATTCTAATAATACTGGTAATTCTAATGATACTGGTAATAGTGTACATGGGGATGGTAATAATTCAGATAATGACGGTAACAATTCAGACAATAGGGGTAACAATAATTCTGATGATCCCAGTACTCCGGATTTAGAAGACGATTCTAATGACGTTTTTCAGGAGGTCAGAGGTGCTAATGAGGAGCGTGAAGAATTATCGGATGACCCTGACGCTACTACTGGGGACAAGATTAGAGCAGATATACGTATGCAAAAGGCTATGATTGCTTCACTTGAATTAATGTTGGAAGTTGAGCCAAATAATGAAAGGGCTCAATCAATGTTGGCCGCTTGTATGGTAATACTTGCTGATCTAGAATCAGATTTGGAGGATTTAGATTCTGATGATGAATAGATGCTTTTTAGTCTTTTTGGATTATGAGGTTAAACAATAGAATTTATATCATATTTAGCTAGAAATGTATCATTAGGACTTAGATTAGTTACTAATATTCTTTCAGGATATATACTATTAAATATTTTATAAGGTTTGTTTTCCATATAATATTTTCACAACTGGGTTTATATTATTTTAAGTTTATTAGCCTTCATTATAGCATTTTTAAGTCTAGAATTAGTATTGCGTTTATACAATATTAAATATTAGTAGTATTATCTTATTAATACACTATAAAAATAGTATTTTATATCATGTATTATTTTTTTAACAAGTTTTTTTATATATATCATAATAATTATTGTATTACGGAGTAGATAATACATAAAAAATATTAATATATATAAAAAATATTTATATATAAAAAAAATATAAATATATATAATACACATATAAATATATATTAATATAGCCAAATAAGGGATATGTTGCAGATGGATCTGCGTTTTGATTGCAAATCATGAATATGAGGTTCAATTCCTCCGTATCCTTCAAAATACATAAATTAATTTATATTTTAAATTTCTAATTATTATATTTATCCTTTTTTTTTCCTTTTTTAATTTTTAAATTATATATATATATATGCTTTTATATGAATAGTTACTTATCATTTATTATAAGTCCTTTGGATCAGTTTGAAATAAGAAGTCTAATTAGTTTAGATGCCCCACTTTTAGGTAATATACATATTTCTCTAACTAATATTGGATTATATTTAACAATAGGTGCTTTTTTAGCTTTTTCTTTTAGTATAATAGCTACTAATTATTCTAGAGTAGTTTCAAATAATTGATCTATAGGTCAAGAATCTTTATATGCAACTGTACACAGTATAGTAGTTAATCAGATAAACAGTAAAAACGGACAAATTTATTTTCCTTTTATATATGCATTATTCATATTTATTTTAATAAATAATTTAATAAGTATGGTACCATACAGTTTTGCTTCAACATCACATTTTATACTAACGTTTGCCCTTAGTTTTACTGTTGTATTGGGTGCAACAATATTAGGGTTTCAAAAACATGGTTTAAAATTTTTTTCTTTATTTGTGCCTAGCGGATGCCCTCTTGGACTTCTGCCTTTATTAGTATTAATTGAGTTTATATCATATTTAGCAAGAAATATCTCATTAGGACTTAGATTAGCTGCTAACGTAGTGGCCGGACATCTACTGTTAACAATATTAAGTGGATTTACTTATAATATCATGACATCTGGGTTTATATTCTTCTTTATAGGTTTACTACCATTAGCATTTATAATAGCGTTCTCAGGTTTAGAATTTGCAATAGCCTTTATCCAAGCACAGGTATTTGTCGTATTAACATGTTCTTACATTAAGGATGGATTAGATTTACATTAAAAAAGTATTTTTTTTTATAAATATAGCAACAAAAAAATAAAAATATAGCAGTAGAGTCTTAAAAGACGGGTAGGAAGGTGGGTAAAACAAATCTAAAGGATTAGTACTATTGGTGATTCCATGCCCCAATATCAAATCTAAATGTGGAACGATATAGAGAGTAATCTTGTTTTTGATTATTTCATACAAAATATCCATATTTTAGTAATTTGAGCATTTGGTGTTTAATGCACCCAAACGTGTTTTCTGGAAAAGATTTGGATGTTAAATATAGAAGAGGTTTATATATTATATATAGTGTTGTGGTTATTAAAGATTTTTAAAATTAATAAATGAAAAATGTAAAAGAAAGAATAAGATATGTAGGTGTTAAATTTATTAAGTTTATCGATAATATTTCTTTTTCTTGTTTATGGAAGAGAATTTTTAATAGATTAAATTTAAGTAAAGTGTTGGTTATTTTTATGGTAGGTTTTGTTACTAGAGTTTTTATTAATTATGTTTATGATATTAATGTTTTTGTCGATTATCTTAATAGTATATCTTTAGGATATTATGGTTTTATGGCTATATTTGTAGTTTTAGTAAATGAATTATTTAGTTATATTGATTTAAAATTATTACCTAAAATTAGTTTGGATGTTTTCAGTATTTCTTCTATTAGAAAAGCTTTTTCAGTTATTATTAATAATATAGGTAATAAAGGTAAGGTTACTATTTCTAGTGGGAATAGTGATGTATTATCGGGTAAAGTATTAGATAAGTCTGATAAAGTTAAAGTTTCTGGTGTATTATTTATGGGTGATAGAGATGCTATTTCTTCCGGTGCGAGAGAGAAAGGTAAGTTAGGTGTAAAAGATATAGGTGTTAAAGATAAAATTTCTTATAATGGAAGTGATATTTCATCTAATTCAAGAAGAGTTCCTTTTATATTAGGTAATGATTGTATAGATGATGTTTTTGAAGGTAATAATGTTAGATCTAATCCGCGTGATAATCATGAATTTAAACGTCGTAAACGTGGTAGTTCTATATATTCTGGTAAGTATTCTATACATAGTGAAGCTAGTATAGATCCAAGAATACCTAGGTGGGGACCGGGAGCACCTAAAATTAGTGGACTTTCCACACCTGAAACTATGACACCATTATTTCCTTCAAGTGAAGTAAGTAGTCCAAGACCTTCTCAAACAAGTTTTACTAGTGGACAAGTTAGAGAGTTATTTGTAAGAGGCAGACAACAAGATATAACAGGTTCTAGTGATGTAAATGGTCCTAGACCTTCTTATAAAAGTTTTACAACTGAAGAATTTAGAGATGTAGTTATAAAAGGTATACAAAAAGATATAAAAGGTTCTATAGAAGCAAAAGTAAAGCTTATACCTGATAGTTTAAATCAAGATAATGATTTTAGTAAACCTAGTAGAAGTTATAGTGATCCTCTTAAAACATCACCTAAAAAGTATTTTAGTAAACCTAGTAGAAGTTATAGTGATCCTCTTAAAACATCATCTAAAAAAAGTTTAAGTGATTCTCTTAAAACATCACCTAAAAAAGTTTTAAGTAAGCTTAAAGATTATGTAGATGGTCCTGGTTATGTGGAACCTGTTTCTCCTACTAGAGTTAAAGTGGAAAGAACTAGTGCTGGTGTTAAAGGGTTGTATGGTTTTGAACATTATAAATAAGAAAATATTTCTCCTTAATTTAATAGTTCTAAAATGGGATACTATAAAAGGTAAAAATATAATATTAAGTAATAGATAATTATAAAAAAAATTGTGTATTTAAAATTATCTTTAAATGAATGTACATTCAGTTATAATAATTAATAGTAATATATTAATTGTAAATAAAATATGTTACTGTAGATAAGGTATCTAGACTTATTTATATGTTTAAATAATCTAGTCTTGAGTTTTAAATTTTGTGTAAAAATTATGAATAAAAAAAATATAAATAAAAAAATTTGATTTGAATTGGATAATTTTGAATTAAATGTCTTTAAGGATAAAATAAAGGATATTAAAATATCTATAAAAGAAGCTTATTGCATAGATATATATAAAATAGGTGTATCTTCAAAAGATATAAAAAGAATAAGTACAGTTCCCTTTACTTTGTTAGATTCTGAAAATAGGGATAAATTAATTGAAAAATTGTTTATGATAATATATCATAATGTTTCTTATGGTCGTATTGGATCATATTATGGTAATATGCTATATGAACCAAATTTTTATATATGTATACATAAAAATATATTATAAACATTATGATATAAATATTGATAGGTATTAGATAAAAGGTTTTATCTAATATAGCGTTAATAAGGTTAATCTAGAGCCATTTGTAATAAAATCTAGTGTTGTGTTTATAAAAAAAAAATAAATATATATATGAATAGTATTAGAATTAGAATTGAGGATCCTGTTTTTTATTCTCCTATGTTGCATACAGTTTTAGAGGAAGGATTATTAAATGGTAAGGTTACAACAAATGAAGGTGGTATAAATTTGCGTGGTAAAGAAATTATAAATAAAGGGAAGGAAGAAAAATATGTATATTTAGTTACGTTTAGGTTATTAAAGAAAGATAGTAATGAGATAATATATAATTATATATGTTATCCTGATATATTTACTAATAGTTTAGTAGGTCATTTAACATTAAAGAGTGGTTTTAATTCAAGTTTCTTATTTAAAGAATGGGGAGATTTTTATGCTATTATAGATAATAGTTTAGGTGTCTTTAAATTAAAAGATGTTATTTTTTTAGTTGGTGTTACTTATTTTGTAGATATTTTTATTGTGAAAAAATCTTTATCGTTTGATTTTAGGAAAGTTAAAACAATTCCATTTACTCTATTAAAAACTGAAGATAGAGATGAAATTATTCAAGATTTATATTATAATATTTTTACTAGTATTTCTTATTGTGAGGTTGGATGCTATTCTGATCAGGATGGTGTATATTAAGATAAAGCATTTTATATATGTATTTCTAAATATGGATTGTAGAATTCTACTAGTTATCTATTTAAGTAAATTATAATTTATATTATAGTTTAGAGTTGTGTGTGTTATCTTATTAAATGAATTATATTTGTATTAGCTATGATTCAATTTTTATATATTGCAGTTATTAGTTTTATAAAAATTGGTTATATTGTGTACCTATGGAAAAATAAAAAATTAGAAGTAAGAAACTCACCAATAGATCATATAGCATATTTGACTCTTAAATTAGCTACTTGTATTAAAGGTGTATGTGTATTATCTTGTTCATACATTAAAGATGCTTTAGAGTTAGATTAACATTTTTATATTTAATAACTCTTACCTATTTAAGTTTATATTTTAATTAATTTATATTTTTATTTACTTAATTTATATTTTTAACTTTATTTTTATTTTATTTTTGGTATATGTAGGGTAATTATTTTTTGCTTTACATTTTAAAAATGTATATAACAGTTATAGTATCCATTATCAGAGTACTTATATTTGTAATATACATTTTTATGTATTATTTAACTAAATATAAAATAAAAAAATTAATAAAATATTTTATACGCTATTTATATAAAATATTTTATAGGTGGTTATTTAATTTTATATTACCATATAGATATATATGGCGTTACATTGTACCCTAAAATATAAAATTATTATTTTTAGTGGTTTAGTGGGAATTTATTCTTTATTTATTACCATGTTATTATTACTTTTATTAATTATACCTTTGATTGGTATATTTATTATATCAACAAGTACGTATGATGAACTTTCGACTGTACATGTAAAACGTGTAAAATATATAGCTTTAGCTACATCTGTTTTTAATTTATTTATTTCATTAATTATATTTATATTATTTGATTTTAGCAACAACCAATTTCAATTTGTTCAAGAGTATCATCAAATAAGTTCTTTTGATTTCTACTTAGGTATAGATGGTTTATCTATATATTTTGTTATATTAACTACTATTATAATACCTATTTCATTATTATCAAATTGAACATCTATATCAGAAAATATTAGAGCATATATAATAATAATTTTATTACTAGAAACATTATTATTAGGAGTATTTTTAGTATTAGATGTACTACTTTTCTACATATTTTTCGAAAGTATATTGCCACCTTTGTTTATACTAATAGGTTTATTTGGATCAAGTAATAGAGTAAGGGCTAGTTTTTACTTGTTTTTATATACACTATTAGGTTCTTTATTCTTATTATTATCTATACTTACCATGTCTTCTATTATGGGTACTACTGATTTTGATGCTTTATATAAAACAAATTTTAATTATTTAACACAACTTTTCTTATTTTATGGTATTTTTATAGCTTTTGCTGTTAAAACACCTACTATTTTTTTAAACACTTGACTTTTAAAAGCTCATGTTGAATCACCATTAGGAGGGAGTATAATTTTGGCGGGTATTGTTCTTAAACTAAGTTTATACGGTATACTTAGATTGATATTACCTATATTACCTAAAGCTTCTGTAGATTATACTTATATAGTATATTTAATTGGTGTTATTACCATTATATATGCTAGTTTTAGTACATTAAGAACTATAGATGTTAAAGAACTTATAGCTTATAGTTCTGTATCTCACGCTGCTGTGTATCTTTTAGGTGTATTTAGTAATACAATACAAGGTATTGAAGGTGGTATTACTTTAGGATTAGCTCATGGATTTGTTTCATCAGGTCTATTTATTTGTGCTGGGGGTGTTTTATATGACAGATCTTCTACTAGATTAATTACTTTCTATAGAGGTATGGCTCAAATAATGCCTTTATTTGCTATATTATTCTTTATACTATCATTAGGTAACTGTGGAGTTCCTTTAACTTTAAACTTTATAGGTGAATTTATGTCATTATACGGGGTATTTGAAAGACTGCCTTTTTTAGGTGTATTAGCTAGCTCTTCTATAGTATTTTCTGCTGCATATACAATATATATGTTTAATAGAATAGCATTTGCAGGATCATACTCTAAATTTTTCAAAGTAAATATACCAGATTTAAATAAACGTGAGTTCCATATATTATTGACATTGGTTGTTTTTACAGTAGTATTAGGTATATACCCTGCACCTGTATTAGATGGTTTACATTATTCTGTGTCATCTTTGATATATTATGCTCCAATATTGTAAAAAATTAATATTTATAAACTAATAAAAAAAAATTTTTTTATATTACTTAACTACATAAACACATAAACACATAGATAACAATATAAACACATATATAAGTACATGAATACATAAGTATAAAAGGTACTCATATTAATATAAGGTATTCATATTAAGATACTCATATTAAGGTATTAAGATACTCATATTAATTTAAGGTGTTTATATTAATTTAAGGTATTTATTAATTTAAGGTAATAATATAAAGTATTTTTATAAAAATATTTTTATAAAGGTATTTTTTAGTATAAAAAAAAGTTTAAAATATAAATTAAGTATAAAAATATAAATTATAATTTAATATAATATAGTATAATAATTAATAGTAATGTATTACAAATGTAATATATATTATATATCATATATGCACATTAATACTAAAGTAATAAGAAAGATTAACTTTAATCTTTCTAGCTAACATATTAACAAGATGTTAAAGTAAAAAATAAACATATTTTTCTTACTAGTTCAAGGGAAGAACAAGATACTTCTAATATCTAAATTCAAGTTCGAATCTTGAGTAAGATATTTCAACATACATATTATATTGTTGAAATAAATAACAAAATATAAATTAGATGAGTTTGATGATGGCTCTGAATGAACGCTGTCCAAATGCTTGACACATGCTAATCGAACGTCAAGATTATTAAATTTTTTTCTAATAATGTTGAAGTGGTGTACAGGTGAGCAAATGGTATTTTTGGCTACCTAAGAGCAAGGGATATGTAAATCCCTTATAATAAAAAGAAATGTTAATTATAAAATAGTTAAAAATTTCACTCTTAGATGATTATAAATACCTCGGGTAAGTAATAATTAAGGTAATGGCTTAATTAGCTTGTATCCGTAGTCGAGACTGAAAGGTCGATCGATCACATTGGGTCTGAAAAAACCCCAATACGTCTAGTACAGCAGTGAGGAATATTGGTCAATGGCCTAACGGCTGAACCAGCAACTTGGAAGAATGAGAGTTAACCATTAAAGCTAGGAAACTATATTTAATACTATATAAAATATGTATATCATATTTTATATTTTTAGGGTTAACTTGATTGACTATGTCTTATAAAGTTCTAGATAAAAGCTGATAATGACAACTTTGTATCTATAGTCTCGACCAAATCTTGTGCCAGCAGTCGCGGTAATACAAGGGAGACTAGTGTTATTCATCTTTATTAGGTATAAAGGGTACCTAGACAGTATATCACGCCCAAATAAGGGTACGGATAAGACTTGAGTTTTAGTGTAAGAGGGAGATATCAGAACTATTGGTGTAGAGATGAAATGTTTTGATACCTTTAGGACGGGTAATGGCGAAGGCAAACCTTTATGTGAAAACTGACGTTGAGGGACGAAGGCTTGGGAAGTGAAGAGGATTAGATACCCCCGTAGTCCAAGCAGACAATGATGAGTGTCATAGATTAAAATATTTTTAGACTATAAATGAAAATGTAAGCACTCCACCTCAAGAGTAATGCGGCAACGCAGGAACTGAAATCATTAGACCGTTTCTGAAACCAGTAGTGAAGTATGTTATTTAATTCGATGATCCTCGAATAACCTTACCACAATTTGTATGATCTAAATTCTATATGTTTGGATAAGTTAATTAAGCTAATAGCTTAATTAACACATTTAGATCACATGTGTTGCATGGCTGTCTTCAGTTAATGTCGTGAGATTTGGTTAGATCCATTAAATTAACGTAAACCCTTGTTTTATTTTAAAATAAAACAGTTCACCGTTATATTGGATGTGATAAAAGGGACTAAGACAAGTCATCATGGCCTTAATGTTGTGGGCTATAGACGTGCCACATATTCCTTTACAAAGGGATGCAATAATGTAAATTGGAGCTAATCCTTAAAGTAGGATATATTATGGATTGTAGTCTGAAACTCGACTACATGAAAAAGGAATTACTAGTAATCGTGAGTAATCACATCACGGTGAATTTAATCTCAGATAGGTACTAACCACTCGTCAGGCGCTGAAAGGAGTGTATGCAATAAGTTTGGTGGTGGTTAATTTTTATCTTAGATATTTTAGGTTTAGATATTTTAACAAGTAATCTTCGTATGCGTAGCTCTGATTGGTGTTAAGTCGAAATACGGTTCGGGTAGGGGAACTTGCCCGGGAATAATTAATATAAACAATACACCCAAATATAAAAAAATAATGCAAAATAAAAGTTATCGTATTGTTTCAGAAACTACTTTGAATAAAATGAAAGTGCGTAAACAAAGTGAAAAAACTAAAGCTAAAATTAGTTTATTTCCAAGTATTCCTGTACAAGTATTTAATGTTGAAACAAAAAAAGTGTTGGTATACAATTCTAAATTAAGTGCTGCTAGGGATATTGGTATAAGTAATTCAACAATTAGGCGTTATATAACATAAAAAAATTTATTTAACAAATATTTAATTACACAATTAAATCCACTTATAACGCCTAAATAACAAGTTTTTTAAGTAAGGTTATATATGTATAATAAAAAAAAGGAAACTTCCATTATTGGTAAAATGGGTTGAGCTGTAAACTCAATAGCCATAGGCTTTTAGGAGTTCGAATCTCTTGTTTCCTAAACTTAATAAGCTATAATAACTATAACTAATTATTATAGTTATTATATTTAATTATAGTATTTATTTATTTTCCTAATTATTATTTTTAGTTTTTTAAAGCCTTTATAGCTCAATGGTAGAGCGGAATACTGTTAATATTCTGATAAATGTTCGATTCATTTTAAGGGCTATGTAATATATATATACATATAAAATATATATTATATACATTATGCGTTAATTAATTGGTATAGTGTTATGTTACATATATTTATAAATTATTATACGTGTTTTTGTATTTTCTTTTTAATTATTTCAAATATATTATAATTCTATATATATAGTACATTAACCTATAATATTAAGTTATATATTAACTTATACACTAATTTATAAGTTATATATTAACTTATACACTAATTTATAACTTATATGTTAACATATACACTAATTTATATATTAACTTATGTATTAACTTATACATATATATATGAATAATAATTATTATGAGAAGGTAAATCTTAATTTTTTAAAGTGTTATATATTTTCAAAGAAATCGTTTTCAATGGTTATAAAGATATATTTTTAGATTTTTTATATGTTGCTGCAATAATATGTGGTATATTAGTAATAATAACTAAAAATCCGATTGTCTCTGTTTTATTTTTAATAGGACTATTTCTAAGTATATCTTGTTATTTAATAATGTTAGGTTTAAATTTTATAGGTTTATCTTACTTATTAGTATATATAGGAGCAGTTTCTATATTATTTCTGTTTATCTTAATGTTAATAAATATTAGAATATCTGAATTATTAATAGACACCAGTAATAGTATACCTTTAGCTATAATATTGGGTATTTCTTTCAATTATTCTGTAAATAATATATTACCATATATTTTAGCAAACAATAATTACGATATATCTAATATTATTAAAGTATTTACTTTAAGTAATGATGTAGAATTATACCATGTAACATCTAAACTATGAGATGGTTTTTTATCAGAAACTTCTCATATAACAAGTATAGGTAATATAATATATACTAATTATTCAATATGACTTATATTAACATCTATAATATTGTTGTTAGCGATGGTAGGAGCTATAATCATAACTATTAAACAAAAAAACTAATATACTTTTAAAGTATAAAAAGGAATTAGCTTAATTGGTAGAGCATCCGTTTTACACACGGCAGGTTAAGTGTTCGAATCACTTATTCCTTATAAATATTTTTTGTGTAAGTTACAATTATTTTTTGTATAAGTTATAAATTTAAACTTAAAGAGATCTTAGCTTAATGGTAAAGCATATGACTTTTAATCATTATTATAGGGGTTCAAGTCCCTTAGGTCTTAAAATAGATGATAAACGGCTGTAGGTTAACTGGTAGACCTTTCGCCTTCCAAGCGAAGTGTATCGATTCGAATTCGGTTAGCCGTAAAGAGTTAGTAACTTAATGGTAAAGGACTTTCTTGTCACGAAAGTAGATGCCGGATCGATCCCGGTCTAACTCGAAATTAGTATATCCTTTTTTAGCAAAAGGAAGAGTTGCCACTGGTAAGGCGAGATATTTGCTAAATATTGTGTTTTTCACCTGGATGTTCGAATCATCTCTCTTCCGTATATATAATAATATGTTTTATACATGTTATTCTAATATATTGTATATGTATTCTACCAGTAATATAAGTGTTATATATCTATGTGTTATATAAATGTTATGTATGTATTATATAAATGTTATGTATGTATTATATAAATGTTATATAAGTATTGTATAGATGTTATAAGTTAATTAATTCATTCATGAATAAATTAATGTATTTTATAAACGTTATTCTTATTTATTATTAAAATTTAATATTAATAAAGAGTATAGTTTAATGGTAAAATAGGAAGCTTCAAACTTCAAATTTCCAGTTCAAGTCTGGATGCTCTTGTTTTTAAAGATTTCTTAACTTAATAGGTAAAGTGTGCTTTTGATAAGAGTATTATCAGCGTTCGATTCGCTGAGGAATCATAATGTATTAAAGGTAATAGTAATCTATATTAAAGAATATAATAATATAAAAATATATAAACGGGTTAGAGCCAGGCTGGTTAGGCACCTCATTTGGGTTGAGGAATAGTTATGTTCGAATCATAATGACCCGAGAATATTTTTATAAAAATATCTAAAACCATATTTTATAATAATTAATAGTAATGTATTTGATATGTATTGTGTTATTTCATTATTTGAATCCCTTAAGAAATAATTTTATATTATGATAAAAGTTTTAAGGATTAAATATAATGGCAAGTATATAAAGAGACTATTAAGAATATCTAGCTGTATATTAAAGAGATATATTTGATCATAGCATAGGTAAATACCTATCCCTAGATCCATAAACTCTTGAATAAATTCTATTTATAAACGAAGCGAATTGAAATATCTTAGTAGCTTCAGGAAAGGAAATCAAACGAGATTCTATAAGTAGTGTGAATGAAAGTAGAAATGCCTAATAAGTAAAATGGATTAATCTGTTTGAATAAAGGGGAACCTTCCTCTAAGGCTAAGTATGATATACAAGCGATAGTGAACTAGTACCGTGAGGGAAATGATATGAATTAGTAGTCTTATAAGCAGCTCAAGTTAAGTTTAATAAACATATAAGAGCGTACCTTTTGTATAATGGGTCAGCAAGTTCTAATTAGATGCAAGCAATGATGCCTAGATAATCCGATTATTAAGTAATGATTAAGTATCTAAGTAGAGACCCGAAGGGTGGTGATCTTACCATGGTCAGGCTTATAAAAGGCCGAATGGGTAAAAACAACAATGAGCAATTGTAATAGCCCAAGTAGAAGTGAACCTTCTGCTACAAACCATCAAATTGACGGGAAATCCCTAAAGCAATCTTAACTAACCTAGTATATTAATATAATTAGGGGCGCAGGTAATGACTCGCGGTATAGTAAAATCAAGATTGATGTACGAAAGGAAATGGGTAATCCGCAGCCAAGCTCCATTTTATTTGGAGAAAGGTTCATCGACTATAAGGTGGTTGGCGCAAGCCTAAGATATAGTCAAGCCTCAATGGAAACATTGCAGGATAATATAGTTTTATGAGTAACAATGCACCCTTTTATCAAAATTATGGTTTTATTACCTTCGAATTGGTCTAACCTCTTTGAATAATAGAAGAGTAAATTATCATGAGTAAATACCCGTAGCAGCTACAAGCAAGGTTCACCGTAGAAAGGAACTCGGGTCATTGGAAGGCTAGCACCCTAACCGGATGATAGAATTGAAAGGATAATCTCTAAAATCATTAATTTTAAAACATCCTTTAATTATTAATAAGCTACTAACATGAATTTCTTTCTACATTTATTTAAAACTAACGGGTTATTATCTACATCTAGTAGGTACTACTCGTCAGTAAACCCAAATTCCAAATTTGACGATGTAAAACCTGTAGTTATTTATGCCAACGCTGACGAGGATAAACTAAATATATTGGCATATAATCGTAAAAAAATAGGTGTATATCGTTGAATCAATAAAATTAATGGTAATACTTACATTGGTAGTTCTGTTAATATAAGCGTTAGAATGTATACTTATTATAGTTTACGTTCTTTAGCTAAAAGTAACAGACCTATAGATAGAGCTCTTTTAAAATATGGGTTCTCTAATTTTATATTGGAAATCTTAGAATATTGTGATAAAAACAATGTTATAGAAAGAGAACAATATTATATGGATCTTATTAAACCTCAGTATAATATTGTTGAAATAGCAGGTTCTACTTTAGGTTACAAACATACACCAGAATCTCTTTCCAAAATGAGAGATTTCGTATTAAGTGATGAAGTTAGAAATAGAAAGGCACTTTCTACTGTAAATGCTACAGCTGCAAGAAGAATATCAATAATAGTTAAAAATATAAAAACTAATGATAAGTCAGAGTATGCTAGCTTAACTGATGCAGGTAAAGCATTAGGTGTGTCAAGAGCTTCAGTAAGTCAAGCATTATTAAATAATAGACTTCTTAAAAAAACATATTTTGTAACAAAAAATATAAAAACATAAAACTATATTATCTGTTAAATGGATAGTAATACTACTATTTAGGGAGAAAAATCTCAGCTCTACCTATAATGTTAGGTAAAAGAGATAATCTGTATCGTTGTAAAGATATCCAAAGAACTGTGGTAAGTTAGTGAAAGACAATACTGACTACCTATAGCTGGTTTTCCGCGAAACATATCTAAGTATGTAGTTTAAATAACATCATAGCAGGTACAGAACTGTGATCTCGGACAAATTGTATATATTTGTGAAAAAGTTATATATTTTTGTACACATGGGGGAGTTGTGAAGACTCTATTCGCGAGTATTTGCTCTCGGAATGGCAATGATGAATGTTGAACAATCAGACATATAACGATAAGGTTGTATGTCTAAAGGGAAACAGCCCAGAACAAGTGTTTAAGGTTCCAAAGTTATTGTTAAGTGAAAGTAAGGAAGTTTTTAAACCATACAACCAGGAAATAGGCTTAGAAGCTGCCATTTTTTAAAGACCTCGTAACAGAGCACTGGTTCAATAGGTTAAGTTTTATTAACCTTAATAGTTAAAAGCGCCGAAGATATAACGGATCTAAACAATACACCGACACCTTGTCCATAATAACATATTTATTATTTTATTAAATACTTTTTTATTTGTAAAAAAAAGTATGCTTTATGGGGTAGCGGAACATTGGGCAAATTTTAGAATTAGCATTTTTAATACTAATAATTAGATATCCCAAGTGATAATGCTGACATGAGTAACGAAAAAGGGATAATTCCCTCGCCTTAAGCTTATGGTATCTTTCTATACATGTTTCTTAAAGAAAAACGGCCTCTAAGTTTAACCTAAAGGATAAAATGATGAGACTATATATGTAACAACATTTATACAACATTATTATTATATATTTTATATATAATATTAATATATGTTTATATACCCATAAATATATAAATATATAGAATATAAATTACTTTATGGGTGTGAATAAATATATTATGACATGTTCCAGTACAAAATAGAGTAGGGAGTGGCATAATATATGATATATGAAGATATTTATATCTGTTGTAGAGTAAAAAGTGTTCTGGAAAAAACATATATTATATTAATATTAGGGAATAAACTAAAACAGATGATACTAATTTAATGAACAAAAACCGTACCTAGATACTAACCCTAGTAAGCTAGTAGAGAATACGAAGGCGTTTGAGCTAACAATCATTAAGGAACTCGGCAAATTGACACCGTAACTGCGGGATAAGGTGTGCCATTCCTACTGATTAATATCAGGCTAGGAAGAGGAGACATAGAATGATGTTGCACGACTGTTTAATTAAAACACAGCACTCTGCGTAAGATGTAAATCAATGTATTGAGTGTGCTATCTGCCCGATGATGGATGGTTAACGGATTAACTTAGCCGACTAATATAGACTAGGTTTTGAAGGAACCCCCATTCAATGGCGGCCTTACCTATGAGGGTCCTAAGGTAGCGAAATACCTTGGCATTTAAATGATGTCGCGCATGAATGATCTCACGATGCAACAGCTGTCTCAATGATTGGCTCAGTGAAATTGGAATGGCAGTGAAGATACTGCCTATCTCTAGATAGACGAGAAGACCCCATGCAGCTTTACTGTTACTAGTTACAGGGTATGATTTAACAAGTTGTAGTGTATAAGGTAGTTGACTAGACAAAATTGAAACACCTTTGCTTAGTTTGTCATATCGGTAGAATAGGTTTATCAAAAACTTCTTGTTAAACTAAAGTCTACTATACTAATCCGAAAATAAGGAGGTTACACCAATGAAAAATTAACATGAATATATGAAATATAACTCATATATAGAATAATATATGTAAAATTAAGTAATTGGTTGCTCAGGAAACAGTGGCTAGCGGACGGTTTATGCGGGGCACAGATCCCATAAAGAGTACCTGGGTGTATCCAAATTTAATTTTGTAAAGGTGCAATATGCAATTAATTTATAATAGCTTTCTTAAAAAAAAAAGATTGCTTTATATTTTATTATTTTATTTTGTTATTGGTTATATTTACTTAAAAATATTTTTTTAAGTATCTATAATTTATTCAGTTACATTTCTATTAGGTTAGAACTATAACATTTAAAATAAGTAAGATTTTAACTATATGGAAAATAGATGTATACAAGGTATTAATATATTAAAAAAATGTATAATACTTTTAGTTCTTTTATTAGTAAGTTTATACAGCTTTAATGCTTTAAAAAGCTAACAGAAGGATTTTTATATATACTTTCAAAGTTTAATGGCTTAATCTTGCTTTACTGTTTGACTTACACGTCTATCAGTTGCGTAAGCAGGGCATAAAGATCGCAAGACGCAGTAAGGAAAGGTCTTGTATTATTGAAAAAGCTACGCTGGGGATTAACTGTTAGTCCTCCAATGTCTTTTTTTTAAGACCATTGGTAATATAACAGGGTAAATTTCAAGAATAACTTATTTATGTTTGTAAATTTTACGCTAAATAAGTAAACTTGAAGCGAAACTTATTTTAGCATTTTAATGTATTAATACATTAAAACAAGTAATAAGTGCGTTCAACGACTAAAAGGTGAGTGACTAACAATAATCCTTTATATAATCCCTGCATCTTTAGTTAAAACTATATCTAATATACAATATATAATTTATTTTTAAAAAGATTAAAAAATATTTTTAATCAAATTATATAATAATTTATGTATTTATCATATACCTTATATAATATAACATTATATAACTAATATTATTTTATAATTCATATGTTAAATTTATTAAACAAAAAATCTAATTTAATTGTCGATAATAAAATTATTAATTTTACTCAAAATAGGGATGATAAAATAGGATATCAGGAAAAAATTAATAGAGAAAATTTAAAAAAAAATTCTATTCAATATTATCCCTCTTCAAATAAAGAATGATCTAATAGTATATATGCTTTTAACAAATCATATATTAAATCATTAGTTAATGCAGATAAAATAGTAAATAATCTATTTAAAAGTTACATTAATATCCTTACAAGTAAACTAAAAACTCTATTTAAACGTAGACGTGTTAGAAACAATCGTTTTTCTGCTAATAGGATATATATTAGTAGAGCTGAAATGAAACATACTAATGCTAAAGTTATTATTACACTATATGCGTATAATAAACAAAAATATATTTTCAACCGTAAAATAAGATCTATAGCTAAAAATATATATACAAAAAAACAAAAAGAAAACATTCGTAGTTTTAAAAATCATATTAAAAGTATGGTAAAATTTTTTGTATCTAATACATATTATAATAGATTTAATATATATTTTAAACCTGAATTAAGAAACATACAAAATATGTTAAAATTGTTTAAACTTGATGAATTAAAAAATGTGAAACAGATAAACTTTATTAAGTATAAATTAAAAAACATAAAAGATAAACATTTCGAACGTACATTTATAAATATAAAAAGAAAAGTAATTCAAATATACTTATACAAACGTAAGTTTAAACTTATAAAAAAAATAAAAAACATATTATCATATATATTAAAAAAAAGATTTACTTCTTACAAATGAGGAATAAATTTAAAAAAAAGAAATAATTTATTGGTTTGAATATTATTAAACATAAATAATACATATCTTGTATTACGTAAAATGCGTAATCTTATGTTTATAAAAAAATTATTTTTATTAGAGGAAAAATTTTTCTATTATGCAAAATTGTTAAATTTTAACAAATGTAAATTTACAAATTTATTTTTGAGTTGAAAAGGCTTAGGATTGATTAGTTTAATAAGTCGAATCTACAATAAAAAAGTAGAATTAAAAATAATTGAATTAAAATCTATACATTTAAACAGTGATATATTTTCATCTGCTATAAGTTTTAAGTTAAGAAATAGAAAAAATAAACTATTAAGGGTATTAAGAAAGGCTTTATTAAAGGTAAAATCACCATATATACATTTACTTTTAACAAGTGATAAAAATATAAATAGTATTAATAAAAATAACTTCCTTAACTTTATAAAACAAAAAGTAGTTAGTGGTGTAAGATTTGAAGTATCAGGTAGATTAACAAGACGTTTAACTGCTTCAAGATCTATATTTAAATATAGATATAAAGGTAGTTTAAAAAATATACATTCTTCATATAATAAATTATCATCAGTTATGATAAGAGGTCATGTTAAATCTAATCTGCAATCTACAATAGTACATTCTAAAACACGTAATGGAGCTTTTGGATTAAAAGGTTGAGTAAGTAGTTATTAATACATAATATATGATGTTAAATATAAAATTATATTACTAAATTATATTAATATAATAATATTAAAAATCATATTAAAATATTAAATTTTAAATTTTTCACATTGCATTAATTAGATATAGTTTAAAGATGAAGAAATAGTCTGAACCATTCTGTAAAGGGTGGAATAAAGGGGTAAACTTTTTATTATAACGTTTTTGAACAGGCTAATTGCGCCAGAGAGTACAAATTGAGTGCGCAGTTTGGCACCTCGATGTCGGCTTAGCTCATCCACATGAATGCAGAAATTATGAAGGGTGCGACTGTTCGTCGATTAAAGAGCTACACGAGCTGGGTTAAATACGTCGTGAGACAGTATGGTTTCTATCTTCTAGAGAAAATTAGAGTAAAATAAGGATAGCCCCTTCGTACGAAAGGAGTTGGGTATGGTAACCTCTGGTTTACCTGTTGTTTATATGCTTAATATTAACGAATGAAAAATTAATGATGAGATTAAGAGATATTAATTTCTTATATCAATTTGTTTTTGTAGGATATTACTTTTAGTTTACTCAAGTGTATATTTATAGTATAGGCATGGCAGGAAAGCTATGTTAGTTAAAGATAAGTGCTGAATGCATATAGGCACGAAGCTTACCTTAAGATACTCTTAAAGATACGTAGTATAACACTACGAAGATTAATAGGCTTTAGCTGAAATGACTTTGACGTTTTTAGGTATAAAGTACTAATTTAATTACTAACTAAATAACATACTTATCGCAATAAAAAATACTTTTATAATAGATATATAGCCTGGTTTGCATAATAGTAATGCACCCGTTTTGTAATCGGAAGATATGAGTGCAAATCTCGTACTGGGCTTATTAAATTGTTTGTACATTAATGCGGATTAATGTAATAGTAACATAACTGGCTCATGCCCAGTCAATAGGGGTGCAAATCCTCTGTCCGCATAAATATTATTATGTTAAGGCTATAGCTTAATAGGTAAAGCAAGCTGCTCATGATAGCTCAGATGAGTGTTCGAATCATTCTGGCCTTATTTATTATAATACTTATATTAATTAAATTTTTAATTGTTATATATATTTATTTATAAAATGTAATTCTTGTATATATTTAATATAGTTTATATGTAAAATTTAATATAGTTTATAGATAAAATTTAATTTCTGTAAATATGTATTTATTTTAAATCCGAGTGCTGGAATAGGTAGACAGGGCAAATTTAAGCTTTGCTGATATTATATCGTGAACGTTCAAGTCGTTCCTCGGATAAACATTATATATAGTTTTTAATATTTATAACAAATAACTTTAAATATAAACTAATAATAGACCCAATAGTCAAGTGGTTAAGACATAACATTTTCACCGTTATATACTCGGGTTCGATCCCCGATTGGGTTATTTACTTACAAAAGGGTTTATGTTGTTTGCACATGAGCTTAAGGGGATATAGTTTAATTGGTAAAACTGCGATTTTGCATATCGCTATTTTAGGATCGAGTCCTAATATCTCCATAGATATATATTATATATAAATGCTAATTTAAAAAATAAAAAAGTTATTAACTAATATAGATAATTTTTTAATAATACAGCAATAATTTTATCTAAAACTTATTGTCTATCTAAAACTTATATATATAACTAATTTTCGTTTATTAAAATGTAATATACTGTAATATTTTGTAGTACAATCATAACGCGTTAACTAAATTGGTATAGTGTTATGCTACGGACATATTTTTACAAGTTCAAATCTTGTACGCGTTTTTATTTATTTAAAATTTTTATTTATAGTTTATTTTTTAATCTTTACTATATATTAATATAATATTAATTAATACAATATGATATATGAATATAAAGTATTAAAAATAAAAAAAGCCCAAGAAGCTCAACCTGGTAGAGCGGAACTCTGAAGATGTTTAGGTTATAAGTTCAAATCTTATTTTGGGCAAAATATAATGTTATATAAATTATAACAAGTAAAATTTAAAAATAAAAGACAAAACATAAAAACAATGAAAAATGAAAATATAAAAACGATGAAAAAAGTTTTATATGGTTTTATAAAGTTTTATTTTATAAAGTTTTATATAATATCATATTAATGGGTATGCTGAAATTGGTAAACAGGTCCCGCTTAGGACGGGATGAAATTATCTCATGTAAGTTCAAGTCTTACTACCCATATTATCATATATATTTTAGTATGTAATACTATAGTTAAATATAACTATAAATATGTTGTAGACTAACCGGTAAGTCATAAATTTTTGGTATTTATTTATAGGTGTTCGAATCACCTCAACATAAATATTTTATAAAAATAGTTAAAGGTGGATATAGTTCAATAGGTAGAACAACTGTATGTGGCACAGTAAGTTCCCTGTTCAATTCAGGGTATCCTCCCTATTTAATGAATTAATGTATATATATTTAAGCAAGCCAGGATAGTTCAATTGGTTAGAACGTTAATTTCATGCATTAAGAATGAGAATTCGATTTTCTCTCCTGGCTTAACGTATTATTACTATATATATTTTAGTAATTATTGAAACCCTTATATAAATATAATCTTTGTTAAATATACACAGAAGTAATTTTCAAGCTCATCCTTTTCATTTAGTTTCTCCTTCTCCTTGACCACTGTACACTAGTATTAGTTTATTAACTCTTACTACTTCAGGTGTTTTATCTTTTCATGGATTTAATAATTCAGAATATTTTCTTACATTAGCTTTCTTTACCTTGGTATTATCTATGTCATTTTGATTTCGTGATATTATATCTGAAGGTACATATATAGGTAATCATACTTTAGCTGTTCAAAGAGGACTTAACATGGGTGTGGCCCTATTTATAGTGTCAGAAGCTTTATTTTTTGTAGCAATTTTTTGAACTTTCTTTCATAGTGCTCTTTCTCCTACTGTTGAATTAGGAGCAATGTGACCACCTATGGGTATAGAGGCGATCAATCCTTTTGAATTACCTTTACTTAATACAGTAATTTTATTATCATCGGGTGTAACAGTAACATATGCTCATCATTCTCTAATACAAGGTAATAGAAGAGGAGCGTTATACGGTTTAATTTTCACTATTGTTTTAGCTATTATATTTACAGGTTTCCAAGGAATAGAATATTCAGTTTCATCTTTTACAATAACAGATGGAGCATTTGGATCTTGTTTTTATTTTGGTACTGGTTTTCATGGTCTACATGTAATGATAGGTACAGCATTTTTAGCAGTAGGTTTTTGGCGTTTATTAGCTTACCATTTAACAGATAATCACCATTTAGGTTTAGAATCTGGTATACTTTACTGACACTTTGTTGATGTTGTTTGATTATTTTTATTTATATCTATTTATTATTGAGGATCATAAAAATTATAATTTAATATAATATTATTATCATTATTATAATAATTAATAGTAATGTATAATAAGTATTTTATATACTTATAAAAATATATATTTTTTAATTATTATAATAATTAAATATTATATTTAACATATTTACGTTAAAAATTTGTTTTTTTTTTATTAACGTAACTTATTTACAGTTCCTTATGCGTCTTAATAAAAAGGTATTTAAATCATTTCAAAAATGAATATATTGATCATTCAGGGTTTTTGCATACTTCTAATAGAAGTTATTCAGTAAATCATAAAATTAGAAATGGTATAGGCAAAGTTTTTAATTTAGTTAATATTTTAAAACAGATGGATCTTCTAATAATCCAGGTAGTTCTTATTAGGATAATAAATATACCAAATTCAGAGTAATTAGTTTTTATATTTATTGGTTAGCTTATAATACTGATAATATAAGAGTATTCTACTTTTGGTATAAGATTAACCCAATATGAATTAAATATAATTAAACAACCTAAGAATATAAGGAGTATTATGGCAGGCTTATTGTTATCTGATGGTTATATAGCGCTAGAAGCAAAAATGGTTATTTAACTCTATCTCACTTATATTATGTTTATTTTGTATATAATATTTTATCTCATTATTGTACTAGGTAACCTGTGTTTAGAGAAAGACATAGATATGGTAAATCAATATTTGGTTTGGAAATACATACTAGATCTATGCTTTGTATAACAGAATTATATAGTTTATTTTATATAAATAAAACTAAAATTATAAAATTTTCTGTGTATAACGAACTTACTTATATTGCATTAGCTCATTGAATTATTGTAGATGGTACTGAATCCTATTCTATAAAATATGTTGTTATGTTAATTAATATTCTTATTATTAAATATGATATACATTGTACTATACGTTATTATAGTTTTCCCATAATATATGTCTATAAAAGATATATGCCTAAATTGCGTTCTGAACCTTTTATGCATATATCTATGATGTATAAACTAGGTAAAAAAAAGAGAATTGACTGAGTGGTTTAAAGTGATAAGCTTGAAACTTATTTGATTGAAAAATCACATCCGTTCGAATCGGATATTCTCTGTAATAAAATAATAAAAAATTAAAAAGGTTTAATAATAATTGTGAAATATAGAAATGATAGACAATAACTTATTGATGTTAAGTGAGAGTCTAAAGAATATAAAATTACTAAATTATTTATTCCACATATATCGCTACCTGTATAAAACAGGACATTTTTCCTTTAATACGGTGAGATTAATATGCTCATTTAACCGAGACAGCTATTATCAAATAGAATGATTATGAAATGTATTACTTCACAACCGTTCGATAACATAAAAGTATAAAAACATAAAAATATAACATAAAATTAAACACATATAATTATAAACACCAGTTATAAACTTATTAGTGTTTATAATTATAAACTTATTTAATTTTACAACAAAATATAATAATTTATAGTGTATTGTATTAATACAATATTATTATAAGTATGCATTCTAAACGGCTGTAGGTTAACTGGTAGACCTTTCGCCTTCCAAGCGAAGTGTATCGATTCGAATTCGGTTAGCCGTAAAAAATTAGTATAATAGAATTATATAATTCTATTATATAATATCTTTATAGTGATTAATAGAAATGCATAATAAACATTTTACAAACTTATAAAAATATATTTATATATATATTTTTATTAATAAATTAATATAAAAAAAAATTATAACACAATTAAATATTATAATATTATTAAATATTATAATACAATTAAATATTATAATATAATTAAATATTATAACATAATTAAATACTATAACATAAATTATGTAAATAATACATATATATGTTTGCGTAAAAAAAGGTTTTTTTTTTAACGTAACTTCTTTATAGTTCTTTATGTATATAGATAATATATTTGCCTCGAAAAATTTCAAAAATGAATATAATGGTTATTCAGAATCTTTACAAAATGAATATAAAGAAACACAAAATATAAGTACATCTGCAATATCTATGTGAATGGAAAGATGATTTTTATCTTCAAATGCTAAAGATATTGGAACATTGTATTTAATATTTGCGCTATTTTCAGGGTTAATAGGTACAGCCTTTTCTGTATTGATCAGATTAGAGTTATCAGGACCTGGTGTTCAATATATAGCCGATAATCAATTATATAATAGCATAATAACAGCTCATGCTATAATAATGATTTTTTTTATGGTCATGCCAGCATTAATAGGAGGTTTCGGTAATTTCTTACTTCCATTAGTAGTAGGAGGGCCTGATATGGCATTCCCTAGACTTAATAACATCAGTTTTTGATTACTGCCTCCTAGTCTTATATTATTCTTATTTGCTAGTGGTATAGAAAATGGAGCAGGTACAGGATGGACACTTTACCCACCTTTATCTGGTATACAAAGTCATAGTGGACCTAGTGTAGATTTAGCTATATTTGGGTTACACTTATCAGGTGTCAGTAGTTTACTAGGAGCTATGAACTTCATAACAACAATATTAAATATGAGAAGTCCTGGTATAAGATTACATAAATTAGCTTTATTTGGTTGAGCGGTTGTTATTACAGCTGTTTTACTGTTACTATCATTACCTGTGCTTGCCGGTAAACTACAAATTGTGCCGGCTTTAAATCTGGCTATTTGCTGGAAACTGTGATATATTAACTTCACACAATCAGCAGGAAACCTATTAAGTTTACACCTTTTAGGGATCTTCAGAGACTACACGCCAGAATTTATTTGTTGTACTGTTTTAGGTCTAAGTTATTGTTTATTACACGTAAGAAGAGGACATGGTTTAAAATATTATACAAACCAAACTTCCTTACTTAGTAAAAGAAATAATTTAAACACAGATTTTGCTCATTACATTGCAGGTCTTATAGAGGGAGACGGTACAATACATGTACCTAAAACCGAAAGATCTTTCAAAGGTAATCTTAACTATCCGTCTATTCAAATAGTATTTCACTTGAAAGATTTACCTTTAGCTTTATTAATTCAAAAACAGTTAGGCCATGGGTCTATTTCTAGGAAGAAAGGTAAAAATGCTTACATATATACCGTAAACAACTTAGATGGTATATTGTTGTTAATGTCTTTACTTAACGGTAATATGAAGACTAACAAAGTTTATGCATTACACAGATTAATAGACTGATATAATCACTATAAAAGTACTTCTTTTGAAAAGAAAGGACTAAATAATGATTCTATGTTATCTAATGCATGGTTATCTGGATTTATAGAAGCTGATGGTCATTTTTCCCTTAGAAGTACTGAATCAGGTAAATACCCTAGAATAGAGTGTAAATTTGAGATAAGTCAAAGACAAAAAGATCAAAATAATAGAGATAATTTATTCTTTTTTAAGGAAATTGCTCTTAGTTTTGAATCTTTAGTAAAATCTATTAGAAAGGATAGTAATAACCCTCAATACAGAGTTAGAACTACAAGCCTAAAAGGTAATTTAGCGGTTGTTAATTATCTTACAAAATATCCTTTATTTGGAACAAAATTTTCAGATTATAAAGATTGAGTAAAGGTTGTAGAACTTTTTGACCAAAGTTCTTTTGATCATAAGCTTAATATGGGTTATGTAAAACTTATTAAATCAGGGATGAATGATAAGAGAACTATCTTTGTTTGAGATCATCTACAAAACTTTTACAACTTAAATAAATAAAATATAGTCCCAACATATACGTAAGTATATGAGAGTTTGCTCTGGACTTATTTATTAAGTATAATCTATACTAATATATAAGTCTTTAAGATAGTGTAACTATCATGAGATTATGTCTCGCAAACCAAGATAAATTTTGGCAATTACTATGGTATTAACTGATAGAAATTTTAACACATCATTCTTTGAAGCAGCAGGAGGAGGTGATCCTATATTATATCAACATCTTTTTTGATTCTTTGGTCATCCTGAGGTTTATATATTAATTATTCCAGGTTTTGGTATAATTAGTACAACTATATCAGCTAGTTCAAACAAAAGTGTATTTGGATACCTTGGTATGGTGTATGCTATGTGTTCTATTGGTATTTTAGGTTTTGTAGTTTGAAGTCACCACATGTACACAGTTGGTTTAGATGTAGATACAAGAGCTTATTTCACAGCTGCTACATTAATAATTGCAGTACCAACAGGTATTAAAATATTCTCATGATTAGCTACTTGTTACGGTGGATCTATTCATTTAACACCTTCAATGTTATTTGCATTAGGTTTTGTATTTATGTTTACTATAGGTGGACTTAGTGGAGTTGTTTTAGCTAATGCTTCATTAGATATAGCATTTCATGACACATATTATGTTGTAGCTCATTTCCATTATGTATTAAGTATGGGAGCTGTATTTGCATTATTTAGTGGATGATATTTCTGAATACCTAAAATATTAGGTTTAGATTATAACATATTATTATCTAAAGTTCATTTCTGAATTTTATTTATAGGAGTTAATGTTACATTCTTTCCACAACACTTCTTAGGGCTACAAGGAATGCCTAGAAGAATAAGTGATTACCCTGATGCTTTTGCAGGTTGAAATTTAATCAGTAGTTTTGGTTCAATTATATCTGTTATTGCTACAATATTATTTTTACATATTGTATATTTACAATTAGTAGAGGGTAATGCTGTATCAAGGTATCCTTGAGCAATACCTCAATTCTTTACTGATACATATCAAGCACTTATAAATAGAGCTTATCCTGGTTTAGAATGATGTTTACAAAGTCCTCCAAAACCTCATGCTTTTGTAAGTTTACCTTTACAAAGTTCAGTAGATTCTTGAGTTATTACTATTTCCTTTATAGTTAATTATATTTTTAATAGTTGCATAGATTTTTGTGATGCACCAAGAGCTTGAGGTCTATATTTTCAAGATAGTGCCAGTCCACAAATGGAAGCTATAGTAGAGCTACACGATAATATTATGTATTATTTAGCAATAATTTTGTTTGGTGTAGGTTGAATAATACTATCAATTGTTAGAAATTTTGTTAGCAGTAAATCTCCAATAAGTAATAAATATTTAAATCACGGTACTTTAATAGAACTAATTTGAACAATAACTCCTGCATTAATATTAATATTAATTGCTTTTCCATCTTTTAAACTATTATATTTAATGGATGAAGTAACAGATCCATCTATAACATTATACGCAGAAGGTCACCAATGATATTGAAGTTATCAATATCCTGATTTTTTAAGTAGTGATGACTCATTTATAGAATTTGATTCATATTTAGTGCCAGAATCAGACTTAGAAAAAGGAGGCTTAAGAATGTTAGAAGTAGATAATAGAGTAATTCTTCCTGAATTAACACATACCAGATTTATAGTTGGAGCTGCAGATGTAATACATTCATTTGCTGTTCCTGCATTAGGAATTAAATGTGATGCTTTCCCTGGTAGATTAAATCAATTTTCTGTTCTTATAAATAGACTAGGTACATATTATGGTCAATGTTCAGAAATATGTGGTATATTACATAGCTCTATGCCTATAGTTGTACAATCAGTATCATTGGAAAAATTTTTAGCTTGATTACTAGAACAATAAGGCACAAAACTTAAAAAAAAATGTATTATTATCTATTAATACATTTAAAACAAATAGATATAATATTATATAATATTTTTATAAAAAAATATAAAGATATATAATTATATATACATAAGGAACTATAAAGAAGTTATGTTTTTATAAACATATATATTCTTTAATATAATTATAAACACATATAATTATAAACAATTATTTAATTTTATAACTATAATAATTAATAGTAGTGTATAATAAATTCTATACACATTTATAAAAATATATTAATATATATTTTTATTAATAAATTATATTTTGTAATATATGAAAAACATATTTATTTACGTTAAAATAAAATTTTTATTTTTAAAAACGTAACTTTGTTTTTTTAATCATGATAGCACTGTTAAGAACAAAAACACAATTAAGACAATGATCCATGAGATATGATGTTAATAACTTTGATAGACCTATGGATCAATGTAGGGATTTTCCTGTTTTCGATACAATTAAACAAAAATTAGAATTTGCTAACCAATGTAGGGAATCTTATATTAAACTTCAGTTGGAATATGGTAAATTAAATATAAGGCATTCTGGTTTTCAAGATTCTGGTCATGTAAGTCGTGCCGACCAAGCCGTTAAAGAAATGGAAAGTTTAATTGGCCTTATTAACATTGAGTGATATCAATACCAAGATTCTATCGTTGAAGTAGCTAGGGCATTCACAAGTTAATTTTTTACTTCATTTTTTAAATTATATTAAATATAAAAACTATATTTAGTATAAAAAACATTAATAAAAAAAACAAATAAAAAAGATATTGCTTATTTTATTAAACATTCTATTTTATTAAGCAAAAAAAAAATTTGTTTTTATTTTATTTTTTATTAAATGAGAATATTAAAAAGTCATCCCATTTTAAAAATGGTTAATTCTTACACGATAGATTCACCACAACCATCAAATATAAGTTATTTGTGAAATTTTGGTTCATTATTAGCCTTTTGCTTGGTTATACAAATTGTTACTGGTGTAACACTAGCAATGCATTACAATCCTAGCGTTTTAGAAGCATTTAATTCAGTTGAACATATTATGAGAGATGTTAATAATGGGTGATTAATACGTTATTTACATTCAAACACAGCTTCAGCTTTTTTCTTTTTAGTTTATTTACACATAGGAAGAGGTTTATATTATGGATCTTATAGAGCTCCTAGAACTTTAGTATGAATTATTGGTACTATTATATTTATATTAATGATGGCTACAGCTTTCCTGGGTTATGTTCTTCCGTATGGGCAAATGTCATTATGAGGTGCAACAGTTATTACTAACCTTATGAGTGCAATACCTTGGGTTGGACAAGATATAGTTGAATTTATTTGAGGTGGTTTCTCTGTAAATAATGCAACTTTAAATAGATTTTTCTCATTACATTTTGTATTACCTTTTATATTAGCCGCTTTGGCTTTAATGCATTTAATTGTTTTACATGACAGTGCAGGATCTGGTAATCCTTTAGGTGTTTCAGGTAATTATGACAGAATACCTTTTGCACCATATTATATATTTAAAGATTTAATAACTATATTTTTATTTATAGTAGTATTATCAATCTTTGTATTCTTTATGCCTAATGTTTTAGGTGATAGTGAAAATTATGTTATGGCAAATCCCATGCAAACTCCTGCTGCTATAGTACCTGAGTGATATCTTTTACCATTTTATGCTATATTAAGATCTATACCTAATAAATTATTGGGTGTTATTGCAATGTTCAGTGCAATATTAATATTATTAGTTATGCCATTTACTGATTTAAGTAGATCAAGAGGTATACAATTCAGACCATTAAGTAAAATAGCTTTTTATATTTTTATAGCCAATTTCTTAATTTTAATGCAACTAGGTGCTAAACATGTTGAATCTCCATTCATAGAATTTGGACAAATATCAACAATAATTTATTTTGCATATTTTTTAGTTATAGTACCTGTAACTAGTTTATTAGAAAATAGTTTAATAGAATTATCTATAAATAAAAAATAAATAAAAAACATATAAAAAATATAAAAATAAATATTTTTTATAGATAAATAGGTTCAAATCCTATACTATTTAAATGATCATTAGTTCAATATTATTATTATTATTATCGAATGCCGTAACATTAAGACGAGATAAATCTATACTATATTCAAGAATAAGTATGATAATTTTAATTTACTCTTGTTTAATAGGATACAATAATTTAGATTTTTCATTCTTGGAAAATGGTATAGGGTTATTTGGGGGTTTATTTCATGCCACGTGTATTACTAATGTATTTCATATTTTTATATTATTATTAAGTAGTATTATATTAGTATTAACAGCTTTTTACCCTAGAAATTTAAAAACTCAAGAATACAGTTCATTATATAAATTAATATATTGTAAATTAATTTATTATGAAACAAGTATTTTAAATAAAATGGCTGAACAATACAAAATAATAGAATATCCCCTAATATTATTATTTATAGTTACAGGAGCCTTATTTTTAATGTCAACAAACGATTTGGTTTCTATATTTTTATCAATAGAATTACAAAGTTATGGACTCTATCTATTGTCTACAATATACAGAAATTCAGAATCAGCCACTTCTGGTGGTCTTATGTATTTTTTATTAGGTGGTTTATCTTCTTGTTTTATATTATTAAGTACAAGTTTGTTATATGCTAATTCAGGTACTACTAATTTAGATAGCCTTTATATAATAATTAATATATCCGACATAGATGTTTCTATGACTGATAAGTCAACTAACATACTGTTTTGATACAAACCTTATTATATACATATAAGTTTATTGATAATGTCTGTAGGATTTTTATTTAAAGTTTCAGCAGCACCTTTTCATTTTTGAAGTCCTGATGTGTATGATGCTATTCCAACCATAGTAACCACTTTTGTGGCCATAATCGCAAAAATATCTATATTTATATTTTTATTAGAATTAGTACATTATACTAGTAAATTAGTTTTTGACCTAAATTTTACTTGAACTACTAGTTTATTACTTAGTTCTCTAATATCTTTAATTATAGGTACAGTAGTTGGTTTAAGACAGTTTAGAATAAAAAGGTTATATGCTTATAGTACTATATCACATGTAGGGTTTATATTATTATCATTAAGTATACATAGTGTAGAATCTATACAAGCATTTATTTTTTATATAATACAATACTCTATATCAAATCTAAATGCTTTCATACTATTAATTAGTATAGGTTATTCGTTATATTGTTATGTGTATGAAGACAAAAAAGAAATTGATACTAAAAAATATACTAATAATGAAGAAGTTGTCAATAAATATAGATACCAAGATGAAAATACTTCTCCTATACAGCTTATAAGTCAGTTAAAAGGTTATTACTATATAAATCCAATGATTGCTTTAAGTTTATGTATAACTTTATTTTCATTTGTAGGAGTTCCACCTTTAATAGGTTTTTTTGGAAAACAGATGATTCTGAGTGCAGCTCTTGATAATGGATACATATTTATGTCATTAGTCGCTATATTAACTAGTGTAATAAGTGCAGTATATTACCTATTTGTTATAAAACAAATATTTTTTGAAAAACCTTCTTACAAATTAAATCCTGTTTTAAATGACTTAAGTTTAAACTGCGTTATTAGTAACGGAAAAACTATTTTAAAAAAAACAATGCTTAATGTTAATAATATTGTAATATCTAGTTCTTTAAGTGTAATTATATCTATTTTAACCCTTATTATCCTTCTTTTCATCTTTATACCGCAGGAATGATTAAGTATGTCAAATATATTAGCACTAATACTATTTAATATATAAATATGACCAGTACTACGTTTTTTTTTATATTTATACCTTTATTAGCTATTATATTATTAGTAGTTAATTTAATATTAGCTCCACATAATCCTTACCAAGAAAAAGATAGTGTGTTTGAATGTGGTTTTCATTCTTTTTTAGGTCAAAACAGAACTCAGTTTAGTATATCTTTTTTCATATTTGCACTATTATTCCTATTATTTGATTTAGAAATACTTCTAGTATATCCATATATTGTAAGTGGATATACAAATGATATATATGGTTTAATTATTATGCTAATATTTTTTGTATTATTGACATTAGGATTTGCTTTTGAATTAGGTAAAAATGCGTTAAAAATTGATAGTAGACAAAAATTAAGTTTATAAATAAACCTCCTTTCATTTTTAAATAAATATATAAAAATTATATTTATAAATAAAAATTATATTAAACATAAAAATTATAAATATACTTTTAATATTTAATATATTTAAACTTGTGATACAAATTGTAAAATGTTATTTTTAATATGTTAGTTAATATATTTTAAAAATATCATAGGGAAGTCCGGAGCTATCTATATATATCTTTTTAATTTTTGTTAAAAATATAGGTATAAACCTTGGTGATTAACAGAAACTAAGCATAATAAAAATTAATTCATTAGTATTTTATTACTTTGAACTGAAAAGCCTATATTTAGCTTTTGTTTAGATTAATATTACATAAACAGGACTCGGCTTAATTGTATTCAGTTATATAATATCATTTTTTAGCTTTCTATCATTTATATGTTTTTTGTAATTTATATCTTTTCTTAATAATATTTAACTTATTTATATTTGATCTTCAAATTGTATAACTTTTTTTGTATCGAATCTATAGTTAAATTTAACCTAATCATCTAAAGTATGTTATAGATATGTATATATATTTTTGTAGCTATATATATTTTTGTAACTATATATTTTTGTAACTTTAGACTTAGCTTATAATAAATATAATGTTATATTTACCCACAATAATATCTATAATTGAAGTATTAATTGTTGTTGTTCCTGCTTTATTAGTTGTAGCTTTTGTAACAATAGCTGAAAGAAAAACAATGGCTAGTATGCAAAGAAGATTGGGGCCTAATTCAGTAGGTTGATATGGTCTTCTTCAAGCATTTGCAGATGCTCTTAAACTTTTATTAAAAGAGTATGTATCTCCAACACAAGCTAACTTAATATTATTTTTCCTTGGTCCAATAATAACTTTAATTTTTTCATTGTTAGGTTATGCCATTATACCTTACGGTCCTGGTTTAACAATAATGGATTATAATCTTGGTATACTATATATTTTAGCTGTATCTTCATTGTCTACATATGGTATACTTTTAGCAGGTTGATCTGCCAATTCTAAGTATGCTTTTTTAGGATCATTAAGAAGTACAGCTCAATTAATTAGTTATGAGTTAATTTTAAGTTCTGCTATATTATTAGTTGTTTTATTAGCTGGTAGTCTAGATATAACTGTAATTATAGAAGCTCAAAGAGCTATTTGATATATAGTACCTTTATTTCCTATATTTGTTATATTCTTTATAGGATCCATTGCAGAAACTAACAGAGCTCCTTTTGATTTAGCAGAAGCTGAATCAGAATTAGTTAGTGGATTTATGACAGAACATTCTGCAGTTATATTTGTGTTTTTCTTTTTGGCTGAATATGCTAGTATAGTACTTATATGTATATTAAATAGTATACTATTTTTAGGTGGTTATTTATTTGATTTCAATTTCTTTCTTTCTCCTTTTATGTATCTTTTACAATTTATTGATTTTGATGCTTGATTACGTATAACAAATAACCAGTTTAATTATGAATCTAACTATGAAGTTTCTTATAATCCACTAGTAGAAGGTATATTATGCAGTGTGGTTATAGGGTTTAAAGCTTGTATAATGATATTTATATTTATATGAGCTAGAGCTTCTTTCCCAAGAATACGTTTTGATCAATTAATGTCCTTTTGTTGAACCGTTTTACTGCCAGTAGTTATTGCTTTTATTATATTAATTCCTTGTATTTTATATAGTTTTGAAATTATACCTAGTAATATACCTTTATTATAAAAAGGCATATGGTATAAAAAATAAAAAAAAATAAAACAAATAATGTATTTAAAATGTATCTACTCATTTAAAAAAAAAATATTATTAAAGTTAAATTATATTTCCAATTTCTGGAAAATATAATGATTAAACATATTATATATATATATACATAATGAATTTATCACTAATACTATTTATAATAGGAATATTGGGTTTTGTATTAAATAGAAAAAATATTATATTAATGCTTATTTCAATTGAAATAATGCTATTAGCTATTACGTTTTTAATTTTAGTAAGTTCACTTAGCTTTGATGATATATTAGGCCAAACATATGCTATATATATAATAGCGATAGCTGGAGCTGAATCAGCTATAGGTTTAGGTATATTAGTTGCTTTTTACAGATTAAGAGGAAGTATTGCAATAGAATTTAAGTAATGTATCTAGTTATAATTATCTTACCACTATTAGGATCAATAGCTGCTGGTTTTTTTGGTAGAAAAATTGGAGTTAATGGAGCTCAATTTATAACATGTAGTGCAGTTATAATTACGACAATGTTAGCTGTAATAGCTTTTTTTGAGGTTGGATTAAACAATATACCTGTGTCAATACAAGTATTTAGATGAATCGATTCGGAATCACTTAATGTGTCATGAGGGTTTCATTTTGATTCATTAACGGTTTCTATGTTAATACCCGTACTAATTGTTTCATCTTTAGTGCATATATATTCAATAGGATATATGAGTCATGATCCTCGGGAAGACGTTTTGGGAAAACGTTCTTATATTTATGGGGATAAACTGTCAAACTCCGGGGAACTCCTAAAGCTTAAGGTACCAAACTATATATGAAAGTATATAAGTGGCTGAACTAATTACTCAGGTAAGGTAACAAGCCCTAAGATGAGTGAAAACAAAATGGACAATCGCGGATCTAAATCAGATTTCAAATTAAATTTGAAATATGTAAAAGAGCAACGAGTAGACGGCAGTTGATGTATTAAAAGTATAATGCATTTAAGGTATACTCTTAAAGGTTTCGAAAGAAACTGTTCACTCAAAATCCCTTCTAAACAATTAATTGTCAAAAGATTCTCTTCTACTTTAATATCTTCTGTTAAACCTTGGTTTTTATCTGGTATAATAGATGCAGAAGGTTCATTTACTATAATAATAGATAAAAATCAAATACGTAAATTAGGATGACGTGTACAATCGAAATTTCAAATAGGACTACATATTCGGGATCTTAATCTATTAAACCAGCTACAAAAACATTTAGGAGGAATTGGTACAATACATATAGATCAAACTAGAAACCGGGTAAATTATTCAATTGATTCTGCTAAAGAGTTAAATAAGCTATTTGTTCATTTAGAACGTTTCCCTTTATTAACACAAAAAGCTGCGGATTTCATTTTATTTAAACAAGCTGTAAATCTTATGAATAATAAAGCTCATCTTACTATCGAAGGTTTAAATCAAATAGTAAATATAAAAGCCTCTATGAACCTAGGTCTATCTGATAAGTTAAAAACAGAGTTTAAAGGATACAGTCCAGTTGAAAAACCGGTAGTTAATAATGAAAAAACTCCTGACCCTTGTTGAATAGCAGGTTTTGTGAGTGGGGAAGGAAATTTTGATGTCCATATCGCCAAGGGTACTACTAAAATAGGATATCGAGTTCAGTTGAGATTTAGAATAACTCAACATAAAAGAGATATAAAACTAATGGATAGTATAATGCTTTTATTAGGGTCAGGTAGTATCTACAAATATCCTAAACAATCGGCTATTAACATAACAATTATGAATTCTTCAGATATTAGTAATAAAATAATTCCTTTCTTTAATGAATACCCTATTATGGGTGTAAAATTATATGATTATCTTGATTGATGTAAAATTCATAATTTAATATTAGATGGTTCTCATTTAACACCTGAGGGTATTAATATTATTCGTAACATAAAAGCTGGGATGAACAAGGGTAGAGATTTTACTTTAAACAATTAATTGCAAGATAAATTTGAGAAAATATGCATAACCAAAGATTTTTTAGTTATTTGAGCTTATTTACATTTATGATGATAATTCTTGTAACAGCTAATAATTTTTTATTAATGTTTGTAGGTTGAGAAGGTGTGGGTATATGTTCATATCTTTTAGTTTGTTTTTGGTTTACTAGAATAGCAGCTAATCAAAGTTCTTTATCTGCTTTTTTAACTAATAGAGTAGGTGATTGTTTTTTAACTATTGGTATGTTTGCAATTTTATGATCTTTTGGTAATATTGATTATTCTACAGTATTCTCATTAGCTCCTTATATTAATGAAAAGGTTATTACTATTATAGGTATATGCTTATTAATAGGAGCTATGGCTAAAAGTTCTCAAGTTGGATTACATGTATGGTTGCCAATGGCTATGGAGGGACCTACACCTGTATCGGCATTAATACATGCGGCTACTATGGTTACTGCAGGTGTATACTTATTAATGCGTACATCACCTTTAATAGAATATAGCTCAACTGTGTTAATGCTATGCTTGTGCTTAGGTGCTGTTACAACTGTATTTAGTTCACTTATTGGTCTATTCCAACAAGATATTAAAAAGGTTATAGCTTATTCAACCATGAGCCAATTAGGTATGATGGTTATAGCCGTAGGTTTATCTTGTTATAATATAGCTTTATTTCATTTAATAAATCATGCTTTTTACAAAGGTCTTCTTTTTTTAGGAGCCGGAGCAGTAATTCATGCTGTAGCTGATAATCAAGACTTTAGAAAATATGGAGGATTAAGACCTTTTTTACCACTAACTTATTCAGTTATGCTAATTGCTTCTCTTAGTTTAGTGGCATTTCCTTTTATGACAGGATTTTATTCTAAAGATTTTATACTTGAATCTGCATATGGTCAATACTATTACTCTAGTACTGTTGTATACATGATAGCTACAATAGGAGCTATGTTTACTACATTATATTCTGTTAAAGTGCTATATTTAACATTTTTAACTAATCCTAACGGACCTTTAGTTAATTATAAACAGGCACATGAAGGTAATATTTTTATGAGTTTTCCTTTAATAATATTAGCAGTATTTTCTATATTCTTTGGTTATATAACAAAAGATATATTTATAGGATTAGGTTCAGGGTTTTTTGCTGATAATGCTTTATTTATTCATCCTTCACATGAAATTATGTTAGATACTGAATTTGGTGTACCAACTTTATTCAAATTGTTACCTTTAGTTTTCACAATTTTATTAAGTGTAATTTCTATTATATTATCTGAAAACGTACCTGGTGTATTAAGTAAATTTAAACTTACTAGAATTGGTTATAATATATTTAGCTTTTTTAATCAGCGTTTTTTAATAGAACTTTTCTATAATAATTATATTACTAATTTTATTTTGAAATTAGGTGGTCAAACAACGAAGGTTATTGATAAAGGATCTGTGGAGTTATTAGGACCTTTTGGTTTAGAAAAAAGTTTACTAAGTTTAAGTAAATCTATTTCTAGTTTGGATACTGGTGTTATTACTTCATATGCTTTGTATATTTTAATTGCTTTAATTTTTTATATATTAATACCATATTTATCTATAACAGATAATAGTATTTTAATATTAATACTTTTTTCATTTTTATGTATTATAAGATTTAAATAGTTTTATATAGTTAATGTAAATACACGAAATTAAAGTTAAACTTATAACTTAAGATATAAAAACAATATAATTTAAATATTTATAATCTTAATATTTAAATAATAGATATTAAAATGTATTGATACAATTAAAATAAAAATATAAAATTAAAAATAAAAATATAAAATTATATAAAATTAATAATATAAACGTTACGGTGTTAAAATTTATTATACCATATAATAGTATATTATATGATATAATAATTGTTATTATAATAATTAATAGTAAGATATTTAAAATTATAAATATTATTATAGATTAAAAATTATTAATAATAAATAGATACTAGTAAAATTATTAAATAAAAAACTATATTTTTAACTAATGGTTTAAACTAAAATAATGAATTTTTTATAATATTATATTAAAAAAAAATGATACAAG
>Ga0193729_1000101_pt1 | contig 37761 bp, 40 predicted proteins | sample U1c2metaG_FD_143036 | JGI IMG/M metagenome (GOLD analysis project Ga0193729, IMG submission 143036) | Soil microbial communities from a riparian zone of the East river system, Colorado, United States - U1c2 | ecosystem: Environmental > Terrestrial > Soil > Riparian zone | place: USA: East River...
GAGGCCGAGACCGAAGTTGCCTGCGACTCGTCGGAGCGCGGTCGATGCGGCGCGCTGCTCCGCCGGGACCAGGGTCAAGGTCAGGACTTGGCCGGCGGTTCCCACGAATCCGAAGCCGGCACCCCCGACGGCCGAGCAGACGAAGCCTTGCCAAGGATGGTCGACAAACGCCAAGCCCCCGTAGCCGAGTGCGTTCACAACATTGCCCGCGATCAGGATCCGTTTCGCACGGAAACGATCGAGGAGCGCACCCGAAGGGAGCGTTACCACTGCGGCCGTGCCCATGATCGTCGCCAGCACCAGCCCCGCGGTCGCCGTCGAGAAGCCGCGGACCGCGTGGAGGTAAATGATCTCGAAGGGAAGGATCAGTCCGGTGCCGAAGTAGTTGAGCGCGTTCCCGCCCTGAAGAACGAGGACAGGCCTCGGTAGGCCTGTACGCCAAACGGCGAACACACGTGCGAGCGCGCTGCTCGCTTTGCGACGAGTTTCTGCCTGATTCGTGGAGCGGTCGGTAGGTTGCTTCTGCATCAAGCTCATCTCCGATTCGCGGTTGTGTGGAAGTCAAAGACACCGCGATGCCGCGAAACGGACCGGCGGTCCGTTTCCGACGGACCTGGTGTCATTGATGCGATGACCGTCGATCTCGAGCGGGCCAAGGCCGGTGACGAGCGTGCGTTCGCGTCGCTGGTCGAGCCGTTCCGACGCGAGCTCCAGCTGCATTGCTACCGGCTGCTCGGCTCCGTGCAGGACGCCGAGGATCTCGTCCAGGAAACGCTGCTTGCCGCCTGGCGTGGACTCGACGGTTTCGAGGAGCGGGCGTCGCTGCGCGCCTGGCTCTACCGGATCGCGACCAACCGGAGCCTCAACGCGATTCGCGAACGCGGGCGCCGCCCAACCACGGAGAACACCATGAGACCGTCAAAAACCCGCCGCGCCGTCGAGCCTAGCTGGCTCGAGCCTTACCCGGACAGCGCACTTCCGGATCCCGCTCCCGGACCTGAAGCACGCTACGAGCAGCGCGAAGCGATCCAGCTCTCGTTCATCGTCGCGCTGCAGCAGCTGCCTGCGAAGCAGCGCGCAGCGCTCGTGCTGCGCGACGTGCTCGGCTTCCACACCGACGAAGCCGCCTCGATCCTCGAGACGACGCCGCAGTCGGTCAAGGCCGCGCTCCAACGCGCACGCGCAACGCTCGACTCGTACACCCTCGAACGCGAGCAGGCGCCGCTGCCCGACTCGCCGACCGAACGGGACCTTCTCGCCACCTTCAGCGACGCCGTCGAAGCCGGCGACACGGCGCGCCTCCTGACTCTGCTGAGCTCCCACGCTCGTGTGACCATGCCGCCGCAACCGTTCGAGCTCATCGGACACGAAGCGATCGGCGGGTTCCTCGACGACCGCGCCGAGGTTCGCGGCGCCCCGCTACAGCTACGCCCCACCCGCGCCAACGGCCAGCCGGCCTTCGGCTACTACCTACGCTCGCGGCCCCGGGGCATGATGGTGCTCACCCTGAGCGGCAGCAAGGTCGACGAGATCACCTTCTTCGCCGACCCCGCGCTGCCCGGCCGCTTCGGTCTTCCCGAACACATCTAGCCGAGAAGGATGGGTTCGACGTGAATGGTAAAAGGTGCCTTTTCGGCTGCCGAAATCGTCGCGGCCGGACCTCCCGTAGGGTTCGCAAATTCAGGCGGCCTCGTATTCGTGGATGAGTCCGCCGAGGAGGTCGCGGCGGCGTAGGTGATCGGTCGCGTTCGGCCGGGTTGGTTCGCGCCCATTCGGTGGTACGAGCCCGAGCGCGCGGTGTGGCCTGTGCTCGTTGTAGTGGCAGCGGTAGATGCGGAGTACATGTTCGAGCTGGTGACGGCCGACGATGAGGATTCGATCGAGGCAGTCGGTGCGGAGGGTGCGTACCCAGCGCTCGGCGTAGGCGTTCGCGTTCGGCGCCTGGACCGGCGTACGGATCACCTTGATCCCCTCGCTTCGGAACACCTCGTCGAAGGCGTGGCTGAACTTTGCGTCCCGGTCATGGATGAGAAACCGGAACGGCTGCCCGTCGCCGAACTGCATCACGAGGTTGCGCGCCTGCTGGGCGACCCAGCGACCGTCTGGATTCGAGCTGCACGCGACGTACTCGATCCGTCGCGTCGCCAGCGAGATGAAGAACAGGACGTAGATCCGCTGTAAGAACGCGGTCTCGACGGTGAGGAAGTCGCAGGCGAGCACGCTCGCCGCCTGCGCTTGCAGGAAGCCTCGCCAGGAGGAGTGCATTCGCCCCGGCGCCGGCTGGAGACCCGCTGCGAGCAGCACTTTGCGCACTGACGTCGCAGAGACGCTGATGCCGAGGCCCTTGAGTTCTCCGACGATCCACTTGTATCCCCAGTGCGGGTTCTCTCGGGCGAGACGCAGGATCAGCTCACGGCGCGAGCGCTCGAGCGGCGGTCGTCCTGCCTTCCGATGTGGGTACGTCCAGCGGCGCGCGACAAGCTGGCGGTGCCAGCGCAGGGCCGTGTCCGGTTTGACCGCGAGGTTCGTCCAAGCCGTTCGCGGGACTGCGCGACTGAGCGCAGCGAACAGCGCCCGATCAGCACGGGTCAGCCTCGGCCGAGCCGATTGACGCCGAAGAACCGCGAGCTCGTGACGCAGAAGCAGGATCTCGAACTCCTTCGAGCGACGCGGCCGCGCCAGCAACCACACCAGCGCGAACAGATTCCGCCCGATGAGATACACGAACGCCCAGAGCAAGCAGCCCCTCCCTCGACCGACGGCAAGACCCTGGAACCTAACGGGCCGGACGCCCACCCAGAGCCGCGGACGAGTTTGCGAACCCTACGCCTGGAAAAAGGGCTTTGACGTTCCTTGAGCGGGGTCGTCCATTGAAACTTTTGCCCATTTTTTGCCCGAAAGCGGCGACGCGTGTGGCAGAGCGGGCCGCGGCTAGTTCTCGCGATCCCCGTGCTCTCCGTGGCGGCCTGGTTCTGCGCAATGGCTCGCTTGGATCTAGAGTAGCCACAAGGATGTGCGGGAGTCGTCCCTGCAGGTAACGCCCAGCTCATACACAGTCGCACAGTACTGCGATCAGATTGACGGCGGCACAGTAGTAGTCAATCGGGAATATCAGCGTTCACCGAAGGTGTGGCCCGCGGCAGCCCGGTCATACCTGATCGACACAATCCTCAATGGTTACCCGATCCCGAAGCTATCGCTGTATCAGAAGACCGACCTTAGAAGCCGCCGCACCATTTACGAGATCGTCGACGGGCAGCAACGCACCGAGGCGATCCAAGACTTCTTTACCGACCGCCTGCGCCTCACGGGCAAGAGCGAATACGCAGGCAGCCGCTTATCGCAGCTGGATGAGGATGTGCAGCAGCGTTTTCTCTCCTATCAGTTGAGCGTCGATATCTTCTCGAGCGCAACGGACTCCGACATACGACAGGTGTTCCGCCGGATGAATTCGTACAACGTGCCACTTAACCGTCAGGAGAAGCGGCATGCCACGCATCAAGGGCCGTTTAAGTGGTTCATCGTCGAGATGTCAGAGCTCTACGCTCAGGCGCTGAAGGACATGGGCGTATTCAACGAATCGCAACTCAGCCGCATGAATGACGCACGTCTCCTCACGGACCTTTGCTTCACCTTCACTCACGGATTGAGGAGCCAGTCTGAAGCGGCATTGGACGACTACTACGATCAGCGCGAAGAGGACTTCGCCGAGGAGACTGAGATGCGCGCGCGGATCTCGACGATATTCGATGTAATTCTCGGCTGGCCCGACTTGCATCGCGGTCCGCTTATGACGGCCTACAACTTCTTCAGCCTCGGCGTCGCCGTAGCGCACAGGATTATGCCGGCAGAGGCTCTGCAAGCAACATACGCCGTCGCTGAGCCCTTAGATCTTCAAGAGGAGTTCGTTCTGCCTAACCTCGGCAGCCTTGCAGTTGCGCTCGACGACCCAGCGGATTTTCCGCAGTTTTCTGATTTCATCGCCGCAAGCCGCGCGGCAACGAACCGACTAGGGCCGCGCCAAGTTCGCCACCGCTGGCTCTCCAGAGCCCTAGAACCGCGGCTGATAGTTGAGGCAACGACGGCAGCTTGACGCACTCCTGACGAGCTTCAGGAGCAACGTCGAGCGCCAACGAGCTGTCTTCAACGGCGCTCGCGGCGTACCGAATCGCCGCGCTCGACAGCCAGGTATAGGGATGTCTGCGATCGACATCTTGAATACCTGGTCCAACTTCGTACGCGCCTACTACTTCTCATGTCTGATCGACTGCCGCGGACGATCGGGCGGCAGGGTCTCAGCGGGCCGACGAATGGTTCGCTCGGATCCGCTGGGGTTTGCGATCACTCTATTCAGACCAAGCGCTCGCCCTAACTCGTTTGGTGGCTGGCACCGGCGCGACGAGCCTGCGTGGCACGATCCCTACACCCTCACGCACCTTGCCCAGCAGTTGTCGCTCTCGAACGAGCCAGACATACGTGCCGCCTTCTCAATCGGCAGTCGCGTGTTCAGCGATCTACCTGTCTTTAGGAACTATTTCGCGCACAGGAATGAGAATTCGCTTAGGGCTGTTGTTAACCTCGCTGCTCTGAACGGTGTCGCGACCCGTCAGCGCCCGTGGGAGATGCTGGTCGCGGTTCCGCTGACCAGACCGCAGAGCCTTTTGCTCGACTGGGTCGACGACCTGCTCTTTACAGCGGAATATCTCTGCGATTAACTCGTCGCGTTCCTCCGTTGGGACACGGGCATTTCCGCGCGCAACGCGACCCGTAGGATCCGCGACGATGCCCCTGCTCGATGAGGCCATCGTCGGCGCCGAGTGGACTGCGGCCTTGGACGACGCTGACCTAGGCCCGTCGCGATGCAAGCTCTCCGTCATGTCAGCCGTTGTCGGTGACGCCCGCTCGGTTCACTACCCGCCTGGGCGTGAGCTCGGTGCCGACCTGGTGAGCGACAAGACGCTCGCCGCTGAGCTCAGTCGGCCCGCGAACCGAGACCGCCACCGCATCGCCCAGCTCGATACGCAGACGGGCGAGGTCCTCGCTCCGCAGGCCGTCTTGCTCGCCAGTCTCGTACACACACTCAGTCCCGAAAAGGTGAGCGTGACGAATGAGCTGGTCGAGGGCGAGGGTAGTGGCGGGAGGCATGGTGAATCCTTCCTCGTGGGATAGATAGAACGGTGGGGACGGGCGCGGGGCTAAAGCGCTCGGCGCCGAGATGTTCGTCCCCCGCGCCGGCCCTGACCCGCGTCCCCTCTATCGGGCCGCGCGTCTGCTTGTTGAACCCGCCCTATCTGCGAAGTCCGGCCCGGGTTTATCCGGGCCGGACTTCCTTGTGTTCGTGCGTTAGGCTCGCCTAGGTGCCGATAACCGTGGTGGTCGCGGTGGCGCTGTTGTTGAGCGGGGTCGGGTCGGTTTCGTTTCCGCTCACCGTTGCCGTGTTGGTCAGCGTTCCCGGTGTGGTTGTGGTACCGACGATCGTGATGCTGGCGCTGTTCCCGTTTGCGAGGTCGCCCAGGTTGCAGTTGACCCTGCCACCCTTCGGCGCTGGCTTGGTCGTCGTTGATCGGGTACAGCTGCCCTGGCTTGAGGCGACCGAGACGAAGTGGACGCTGTCGGGCAACGGATCGCTGACGGTAACACCGGTTGCGTTCTGGGGGCCGTTGTTCATGACAGTGAGCGTGTAGGTCAATTGATCGCCGCTTACGACGGGGCTCGGTGAGCCCGATTTCGTGATTGAGAGATCGGCTCCGGGCGGCACGAATTCGAAGGCGCCGATGTCGCAGCCCGGCCCCTGCGGGCGACTGACGCCGCGCTGGTCGGTCGCAATCGTCGTCCCGCAGCCGTTGACGCCCGGCGGGATCGCGTCGATCGCTGGGCTTCCCGACAGTAACGCGATCGTCTGTGTGGGTCCACCGTTGTCCTGGAGGCCGGCCGGATCGAGCAGTGGATCCGTGCTCGACAGCGAGTTGTTGGCCGTGCTGAAACCGCAGCTCGCCCCGTCGTCGAGGTTGTAACCGCTGTCCGAGTTCGCGGCCAGGCCGTAGCAGTTCGGGCCGCCGCTCTGGTCTGCGAACAGTGTGTTCTCCGCGGTCAGGCTGCCGCCAAAGAAGTTGCTGACGCCGCCGACTGCGGGAAGAAAACCGCCGTTGGGCTCAGTCGCGCTGTTGCCGCTCAGCGTGCTGTTGGTGAGCGTGAGGCTACCGCCTGAGTTTGAGATGCCGCCGACAGCGCTGCTAAAGGCGCTCGCGCCGCCAGGGGCGTTGGCGCTGTTCCCGTTCACCGTGCTGTTTGTGAGTGCGACGACGCTGCTGGGACCGGAGTTGAGGATGCCGCCGAAGGCATCGCTCGGTATACCACCCGTGCTATTTCCGCTCACCGTGCTGCTCGTGAGCGTGACGACGCCGAAGAGATTAAGGATGCCGCCGACGGCGGTGCTGGAAGAGGCACTCGCGACAGCACTGTTCCCGCTCAGCGTGCTGTCGATGAGCGCGACGCGCCCGCCGAGGTTGAAAATGCCACCGACACCGTTGTGGAACTGGGTGACCGCCGCGCTGTTCCCACTCACCGTGCTGCTCGTCATCGTGAGTGCGCCGTCATTGTTGAAGATACCGCCGACCGTACTGAAACCGCCGACCGTTCCGTGCCCGTTAGTGATCGTCAAGTCACTGACGGCCACTGCCTGCCCTGGATCGATCGTGAGGACGGTGCCCGCTGCCTGCCCGTCTAGAACCGCCCCGCTTGTGCCCGCGAGAGTGAGGCTGTGAGCGATCTCGAACGTGCCCGTACAGGTGCCTTGAATCGCGAGCGTGTCGCCATCGCTCGCAACCGCGAGCGCGCTTGCGAGCGAACCCGGGTCCGCCGTGCAGTTGACAGCGATCGTGGTCGCCGCGTAGGCCGACCTAGCGCTACCCGCTCCAATGATTACGGCAAGCGCCACCAGTAAGAGTAAACCGAGCAATGAACTGGGCCGCCCTCGCCCATGAACGCGACTCATGGTCGTCTTTCTGGCTCTCCGCGATCGAACGTCCATTCCCTCCTCCTTCAGAAATCGCTCTGACCTCGCGACCGTGGCTGTCCCCACTAACCGCGCTCTAACCCGGGCAGCGATCGGTCCGGACGCCCGTGATCCGCGCACCCCACAAAGCCACGTGTGCATGCTTCCGAGCACCGCGTTGGACGCGCCGGCGGTGGCGCCGACGGTGGCAACGGAAAGACTCCCAAAAACAAGATGAGGGGTAGTTCGTGGGGCGCCTTAATCCTTCGCGTCGATGGTGGTCGCGCGAGGAAGCGGGGCCGGCGCTGGCTCGTGGGCCGCTTGTGACATTACTCCCTTTCGGGCATAGGGGTAGTCGGGCATAGGGGTAGCCGCGCCTCGCACAAGGCTTCTCCTAGACCCGGATCGTCAGACTGGCGCGCAAGCAGCATGCTCGAATCTTGCGGTGTCCGAGTTCTCGATGCGGCTCGGGATCGAACCAGCAGACTGAAACGATCGAGGCGCCAGCTAACCGCTGATAGTCGCGAACCCTCAAGCTCATCGTGCCCTCCAATTAGGGTTACAAGGCGCCGTCGCCCCAGCGGCCATCAAGCGATGACCAGCCAGGGCACCCCTCAGGGACGTTTTCAGCGGGCGATCCGCGACCGCGATCTGTGGCACGCGTCGATGGCGGCGCTCGAGCTCGAGCAGGTCAGCCTCGGCAATGCGCTCGCACTTACTCTCCTCATCGCTGAGGTGGAAGACGACCGATGGCCCCGAGCGGCGGCTCGGTGGCTGGGGCGCTTCATTGTCGAGTCGCCTGCGATGACTATCGGTGAGGCCGGTCTAGCTGCTGCTGCGATCCAAGAGCTCGCGGGCCGCGAATCCCGATTGGCCGCCGAGACCCTGCGCCAACTCGCCTCAACCCACGGCCACGCGATGGTCGCAGCGCTCCTAGAATCCCGGCGGTGAGCACCGAGCAGGTCGCTCTGACCCCGCGGTGTGCCGAATGCGGCGAACGCTGGCTACCTGATGACAAGGAACGCTGGCCGGCGCATTTCGACACGGACGACGTGCTGGTCTTTTTCTGCCCGGAGTGCGCGAAGCGCGAGTTCGACAACTAGATGCGCGTCGCCGTTTTCACGTTCCTTATCACCACCCTGGTGATTGCGGCAACCGCTAGTCGGGCGGCTGCTCGCCCGACTGCTGCCACCGCGTGTGGCTCTGACTATTGGCCGCTGAAAACCCTCAGTGATCCCCTGCGCAAGAAGGTCAACCTGACACCGAAGGACACTACGTTGGCCGCGATTACCAGTCCAGTTCATCCGCAGCCGACGCCGACGACTCGGGATACGCCGTTCGAGCTTCAGGTTTGGCGGGTGCCGGTTCAGTTCATCAAGTTCAACCGCGAAGGCGACAGCGACATTCAGCTGATCCTGTTCGACGCTGGCACTTACGGGATCGCGGAGATGCCGGCCGCGGCCTGTGTCCCGAAGAAGGCTCGCGCCCGTAAAGCGATCATCAACGCGCGCAAGAAGTTCGAGGCCGCCTGCGGGAAGGCCACGAGCTCGTGGCAGCAGCTAGGCGCGGTCGCGACGATCAGTGGCGTCGGCTTCTGGGACAAGCCGCACACACAGAACCCTCATGCTCCGAACTTCGCGGAGCTGCATCCGGTCACGGCAATCAAGTTCATATCCGGCTGCGGCGCCTAGAGCCGCCGCGATTACGAGGCCCATTCGGGGTAGGCCGTTCGGCCCATTGTGTAGACCTGGGCTTTTGTGCATCACTGTGGTTGCGATGCCAGACGACATCGAGGCTCATGAGTACCATCTCGGTTCGCCGCTCGCCTCAATCATCGGACTCGCCGACGCGACGCTGGAGAGAGACGACCTTGACGAGGACGTCGCCACGCGGGTACGCGCCATTCGGGACATCGCATTCGACGCGTTACGGAAGGCCGAGCACGGCGACCCCGAGTCAGGGCAGGCTCCGCCGTAGGCGTAGGCATGGGGCCGACGCCGCGGCGTTCGGCTACTTAGTGACTCTGCGGCGCCGCCCGTGGACGAGCCAGCCGGCCGCGATGAGAAGGAGCAGCAGTGTGCAGAACAGGAACCCGAACCAGCCTATCCCGCCAAGTACGTCCTTCCGGTGCTGCTTCGGGTGCTGTCCTATGAGCGCCGCGATGACGAAGAGAAGAACGTCGACGGCGAGTATCGTCAGCCAGGTAGTCCGCCGGTAGATCATCTCTACGCTCCCTCGCGAAGGCGGGTCCTCTACCCGCCGGGTGGCACCACCGTTACACCGGGCCAGCGCGATTGGAAGCGGGGGCGATGTCGGCATCGGGTAGCGCAACGGGCAGTGACCCACGTTCTCCTTTTTCGCGGGTGTCAGGAAATCAAGCGGAGGAGGCAGGCCGTACAATTGTGGCGAACTTCGCACATGCCCAGGGTCCCTCGGTCTTCCCAGCTCTCCCCGGGACGACTGAGTTGCGGCGTGAGCCATAGGCGCCGCCCCTGGGCACCTTCTCCACAGCGCAAGACACGAGCCTCAGCGGGCGTCTAGTTAGTGGAGCCCGGTCCTGCTCGCACTGGCGGACTGACGGCCCCCCAGGGGAGAGGCGGCCAGGCTCGGGCTCCGAAGCACCTTCTTCACTTATTCGGACGCGATGGTCGCCACACGCCCACTGAGTTGCAGCTTGCAGACGATGCTGCGCAGATCCGGTACGACGTGGTACAGCACGTCTCGATCATCGAGCCGGCGCCTTGTCTCGATAGTCCGAGTGCCTACGACCCTGGTGTCATAGAAAGCACCCGCCAATGTCGTGGCCGTTCTCATCTCTGCGACCGTAGATACCACTATCGACAAGTTGCTCGGTGTGCGGTTCGGAGCGAACGTCCTCGGCGGTCGAGGCTTCGAGTAGAAGGAGCAGCCACTCCCTAAACGAACCAGGGCGCGGGGTTACTGCCAGAGCCCCGGAGTTCTCGAGCCGGTTTGCACTGGCGAACTGCTGCGCCTCCTGAACCTGCTCGACGTAGGAATTCCAAACGCCGGCTATCTCGGCAAACGCAGCGCCGGCCTTCTCCCAAATCGCCTCTTCCTTAGCGTGAAGCTCCTGAGTGAGAGCACGAGCGGCGGCCGTCTCTTCCTCGGTCACGCGTGCCGCTTCCTCAGCAATCACACTCCGCACAGCACTTGGGTCGCCCTCGAGCGCGTTCAGGGCTGCTACGTCTTTGCGCTCTCGCGCCGTGATCTTCGCAACCTCGCCGTTCAGCTCGGCCCCTGGCCGAACATTCGGCCTGGCGTAGATGGCCCGAGAGCGAGCGTCGTGCAGAAGCTCCGGGTACTCGGCGATGCGGGCGCGAACGGTGTCTACCTCGATCGCCAACTCGGCTTCCTTAGCTCTTAGAACATCGAGCTTGGGGCGTTCGGTGACGGCACTCATACGACCGCGACGCAGACTCCCTGGAACGACCTGGCCCCCTCGACGGGAAAGTCCTGTAAGCGTGTGCCAAGCGTTGCCAGGATGGGCGAAACTCCGACCCCCTCCCCGCTGCGAGGGCGTCACCTACCTCTGAAGAGAAGTGAGTCCCGCGAACCGGGCAGCCGGCACGAGCAACGGTCGGATCGCTATGCAAGTGGACGGTCGACGATGAAGTGCCAGATCCGTCGCATCCGGCTCATCCAATCACCTCATTGGCTCCGACCTGGAACGGACTGGTCGGAGCCGGAACCCGGAAGGAGATCGCAGCCCGAGAAGCAGCCGTGGCCGCCTTCGCTGCAATGCGGCGCTCGAGTCGGATACCCGGATGCACGGCGCGGACATTGTTGAGACTTCGTCCGCCCTTGACTCCGAGAGCCGGGCCGACGAACGCCGCGATCGCGTCGCCCGTCATCGCAGTCATGGCCGCGACCGAGATCGAGCCGACGGTCGCGCCGCCGGCCAGGCGGCGCCCGAGCGAGGTCAGGTAGGAGGGGCTGTCGGTGAAGCTCACGTGGGTGCTGCCGCGGACGGTCAGCAGGGAGCCACCGTCACGGAGGCCGTGGAGGAGCCGGTCTCGTCCTTGCGTGTACTCGGCGGTCTTTGGGTCTCCGGACTGGATCCAGAGGAACGGCCGGTCAAGACGCGCCTCGGCCTCCTTGCCGAAGAGCTTGCCGTCCAGATTGACGCCGACCTTGAAGCGCCGGTCGCCGGCCATCACCTGAACCGCGGTCGCGCCGCCGAGTGAGTGGCCTGCGATCCCGACGTGCTCGAGGTCGAAGTGGCCGGCGAGCGGCGAGTTCGGTTCGAGCTGCCCGAGGCGACTCAACTGGTCGAGCGCGAAGCTGCTGTCGGCGGCTCGGATGTCGATCAAACGCTGGAGGGCGGGATGCGGCGGGGGGCCCATCACGTCGGGGTGCGTGGTCTGCCCAACAACCTGCCCTCCGGCGAGCACCGAGACCGCGGATTCGTACGGTTCGCTCAACGCGACCACGACGTAGCCGCGGCTGGCGAGATCGGCGCAGAGTGCCGTGTACATCTCGCGCGGGAGGGACAGACCCGGGGAGAACAGCAACACCGGCCAGGTCTTCCGGGCGGCGCTGACCGGAACGCCAACTGAGGCGTGGGTTGCGATGTCGCCGAAGGAACCGAACATGAACGACGGCATGCCGCCGATTGCGCCCGGCAGGTGGTCTTGAGCCTCGAAGTACGGAACTGCACGTCCGTTGCTCGCGTCGCTCGGGTACCAGGCTTGCGCGATCACCTGCCTGTGGTCCGATGGGTTCGCCGTCAGCGTTTCCGGGCGCTGGCCGTCCGTCCAGCGGAAGATTTCGCTGCCGACTTTGTACGGGCCAGTCGGCTCGGGCAGCGTGGGCACGAACGCCGTGAGAAGAGCGACGCTTGCGGCTGCGAGTCCGGCGACGAGCAGGCATCGTGCGATCACGCGCCGCCAGCAGCGGGAGTGACCTGGCCGCCAGCGCCGAAGCGTGGCTGCCGCCGCGACCGCTGTGGCGAGAGCCTGCCACGGCACGAGTTGCCAGCGCATGTCCTCGAGAGCCAGCGTCAGGACCGCCAAGAAGACGGTGGCGAACGAGAAGGCTTCCAGAACGGCAGGCCGCTGGTGCCTTGAGACCGCCCACCAGAGCGCGGCGGTGAGCGCGGTAACGATCAAGAGTGTGTCGAGAATGCTCATGTGCGCCTTTCGGGAGGGGTGCCTGGCGTGGGACTCACGCTCGCACCCCGCCGGTCCGCGAGAAATGAGGCTCGCTCGCCGCATCGGTGTGGCTGACCACACCGTTACGCGCACGACGCTGGCTAGGACTGCAGGAGGGCGACGACCGCGAGGACGCGCCGGTGGGTATCGGCGGCGACGGGAAGCTGCAGCTTCTGGAAGATGCTCGTCACGTGCTTCTCGACGCCGCGGTCGGTCAGAAACACGCGCGCTCCGATCGCCGAGTTCGACAGCCCCTCCGCCATCAACTCGAGCACCTCCCGCTCGCGAGCGCTCAACGCGCCAATCGGGTCGTCGCGGCGGCGCCGGCCCACGAGTTGCGAAACAACGCTGGGATCGAGCGCGGAGCCGCCCTCGGCGACCCGTTTGACCGAGGCGACGAAATCGGCCAGGTCGTAGACCCTGTCCTTGAGGAGGTAGCCGACCCCTTCGGCGCTTTCTTGAAGCAGCTCGAGCGCGTAGCTCTCCTCGACGTACTGCGAGAGCACGAGCACGGCGGTGTCGGGATGCTTCTCCCGGATCTCCTTCGCCGCGCGGAGTCCCTCGTCGCTGTGAGTCGGCGGCATCTTGATGTCTACGATCGCGATGTCGGGCTTGTACGAGCGGACCTTCAGCAGCAGATCCTCCGCCGTGCCGCTCTGCCCGACGATCTCGAATCCCGCCTTCTCGAGCAGGCTCGCGATGCCCTCGCGCAGCAGCACCGAGTCATCGGCAAGAACGACGCGGATCCGCGTCGCTTCGCCTTGCTCGTGTTCAGGGGATTCGACGTCGATGCCGCAGTGTCCCCGAGAACCGCAACCGGGACAAACAGCACCCGCCTGGTCAAGGCGCCGGCGAGAGCAGCGCCTCGATCGCCGACGCGGACAGCTCGGCCTTTGGCACGAAGCCAAGCGCAGAGCTGCCTTCAACGAGGGCCCCGAAATCGGTGCCGTCGAGGCTCGACGTAAGGATCACGTCGACGGGCACCTCGAGCCGTGAGAGACGCTCCGCGACCTCGAATCCGTCGACGTCTGGCAGCTGAACATCGACGAGCAGCAGGTCGGGACGTTGCTCCTGCGCCCGTTCGATGCCGCTGACCCCGGTTTCGGCCTCGGCGACCACAATGAATCCATGGCGCTCGAGCAGCTGACGCGCGGCTCTTCGGAAGTCGCTGTTGTCGTCGACGAGGAGAACCCGACAAGGCACAAAGCGATCGTGCCAGCGCACGCGGCGAGGCGCAGTGTGGCTAGCCCGACTATTTCGACCTCTCTCGCCGTCGCGCTAGCGTGGATGACGTGGAGGCAGACATCGACACGACCGAGATGGCCAGCAAGGCGAATCGCCTGGCTGAAGAGCAAGCCGCGCTCCGTCGAGTCGCGACACTCGTCGCATCTTCGGCGCAGCCAAAGCAGGTGTTTCAAATGGTCGCCAAAGAGGCCGGACGGCTCCTGGAGGCACGAACGGCTGCGACTGTGCGTTTCGACCAGGAAACTGCAGTCGTCGTCGGGAGTTGGAACGACGGCGAAGGTCTCGGCATCGAGGTCGGAACCCTCGTCCCCTACAGCGCCCTCGATAGCCCGGTGTACCGCGTATCGCACGAGGGCGGCCGCATCGACGACTACGCGGACGTACCCGGCGAAGCTGCGAGGCTGACGCAGGTGGCCGGCTACAGATCGGCCGTGATGGCACCGATCACCGCGGGCGGACGTCTCTGGGGCACGCTGGCAGTGTTCTCGGCGAGCGCCGACCATTTCCCTTCGGATGCGCAGCAGCGTCTCGCGGACTTCACGAACCTCGTCGCGCTCGCACTCGAGAGCGCGGAGGCACACGATCAGCTGACCGCTTCGCGTGCGCGCATCGTCGAAGCAAGCGTGGCCGAGCGCCGAAGACTCGAACGCAACCTCCACGACGGCGCCCAGCAACGCCTCGTCACCCTCGCCGTGCACCTGCGAATCGCCCAGGAATCGCTGCGCGAGGATCCGGCCGCCGCGGAGGCAATGCTCACGAGCGTCGGCGAGGACCTGAAGCTCGCGCTCGAGGAACTCCGCGAGCTCGCGCGTGGACTTCATCCAGCCGTCCTCACTGACCGTGGGCTCGAACCGGCCCTCCAGTCACTCGCGAACCGCGCCCCGTTCCCGGTCGAGATCGCCGGCATCCCGCCGCTGCGCCTCGACGACGGGGTCGAAGCCGCCGTCTACTACCTCGTCGCCGAAAGTCTCACCAACGCGGCCAAGCACGCCAATGCGTCCGCAGCGCGGATCGAGATTTCAACGACAAACGCAGAAGTCGTCGTCGCGATCCGCGACAACGGAAGCGGCGGCGCGACCATGGACCGCGGCTCGGGACTCCACGGACTCGCCGACCGCATCGACGCTCTCGGTGGTCAGCTCGACCTGACGAGTCCTCCCAGCGGCGGAACCGTCGTGCGAGCGACGCTTCCTCTCCGCTGACGAACCCGCACGACCTGCTCGAGCCACCAAGGACTTCCAGAAGCCGCGACTCCTGTTGGCGCCGACATGTGCCGGGGCCAAGGGCTCGCGCGGGTCGCCTTCCTGTGAGTCCAGCCCAACCCCGTTGGCGGCGACAGGTGTGGCCAGCCACACCGAAGCCGCGAGCAAGCCTCATTTCCCGCTGTCCGTCGGAGTGCGAGCGTGAACTCGTACCCCGAAACCCTCCAGAAGGAGCCGGAAATGAATGCACGGAGCCACACCTTGCTGTCCGTCCTGAAGAGAACGACGGCCATGCATCACGGAAGGAAAACCGCAACTGCGACACCCGCAACGAGCGCAGGTCAGCGTCACGATCATCAACCCGCTGGTTCCGAATCGCCCCCCGGTAGGGGTCGTGGAATCCTCCTGTTCGTCCTGCTGATCGCCCAGCTGATGGTCATCCTCGACATCACGGCCGTGAATATCGCGCTGCCGAGCCTTGCGAAAGACCTTCAGCTCTCGGGCTCCAACATCAGCTGGACGATCACCAGTTACTCCCTCATCTTCGGAAGCCTGCTCCTCTTTGGTGGCCGTGCCGCCGATCTGCTCGGGCGTCGCCGGATGTTCTTGACCGGCCTCGCAGTCTTCACCACAGCGTCATTCGCGTCGGCCATGGCGGGCTCAGCCAGCGCCCTCTTCGCAGCCCGCGCAGGCCAGGGCCTCGGTGCAGCGATGCTCTCTCCTGCAGCGCTTGCGATCATCATGACGGCGTTCCAGGGGAACCAGCGAGCGAAAGCGCTCGCCGCCTGGGGAGCAGTCGGAGGCGCGGGCGCCGCAATCGGCGTCCTCGTCGGCGGCCTCCTCACCGAGTTCGGCGACTGGCGGATGATCTTCTACGTCAATCTGCCGGTCGCAGCGGCACTCGCGATCACCGCCCTGAAGATCGTGCCCGCCGATACGCAGAAGCCACGCTGGCGAGGGCTCGACCTCCGTGGAGCCGTGCTCGCAACAACAAGCCTGGGCGCCATCGTCTTCGCGATCAGCCAGGGTCAGACCGCCGGCTGGACGTCGCTCCAGACTCTGCTGTGTGGTCTCGGCGGCCTCGGGGGCCTAGCTGCCTTCGCTGCATTCGAGCGCCACACAGATGCACCGCTCCTGCGCATCGAGCGGTTAGCGGATCGCGCCGTCGGCGGCGGCCTCTTCCTCATGCTCGCCGCGGCCGGTTCGATCTTCGGCCTCTTCCTGCTCAGCTCGCTCTACCTGCAGAACGTCCTCGACATGGGGCCGCTCGCTACCGGCCTCGCCTTCATCCCCCTCGCAGTTGCAGCAGGGATCGGCGCGCACGCGGCGGGTCACGTCGTTAGCCGCCATGGCGTGCGCGGGCCGCTCACCGGTGCATTCGTCGTCGCCGCAGGCGGTATGACGCTCCTCGCGCACGTCGGCGACGCCGGCAGCTACGTACGCGACGTGCTGCCCGGGATGCTCGTCGCAGGGTTCGGTCTCGGCGTTGCCGTCGTCTCGGTTTCGATCGCGATCCTCACCGGCGCCCGCGAACAGGAGACAGGGATGATCTCCGGTCTCAACGCCACCGGTCACGAGATCGGGGGCACGATCGGCATCGCGATCTTCTCGACGATCGCGGCGGGCACCGGCGTCCTCGCCGGCCCACAGGCAGCCTCGGGAATCTCCCACGCGTTCATCGCCGCCGCGCTTCTCGCGAGCGTCGCCAGCCTGGTCTCGCTTGCGGTCCTCCCAAACGCACGCCACTTCGTGGCGAAGCTTCGGCTCAACCCGCTCGCGATGCCGGCTCACTGACCCGAACGCGAACCAACCCAAAGCACAACCGCACCTCGTGGGCGCCGCCGCAGCCAGCGGAATGCCCGCCCTCAATGCGGCGAGCGATCCCTAGGCCAACATCCCCCGGGATCGCTCGCCGCGTTCTCAACGAGTCGCGAGCCGTGCGTCATGCGTCGCCGTGGGAACTGGTGGCTCCCCAAGCGGCTCGACTGGCTCGTCCGCACTTCTCACGAGGGCGCCGCCGAGCCACAGCGTGCTGCCGTCGTCGCTGCTCTCCGAGAGACACGCAACACGAAGCGGCAAAGACACAGTGCTCAGTGCACGGAAAGGGGTGATTACGTCAAGTGGTCTTTCCTGGCTGCATACGTTTGCTGGGAGCATGTGCGCTGCGCCCATTTTCGACAGGGGTGACGAGATGGTCTTCTACTGCGCGGAGTGCGCTGAGCGAGTTCGATAACTAGGGCAGTGGGCGTCGCAGCCCTCGCGCGATCGACGGTTAGGAGAGGAGGCCGCGATCACTGAAGCTACCGGCTTAGCGCGATGATCGTCGGCGGCGCAGCTATTGCGCCTCGTGGTGAGTCCTCGAATCGAGGCGCACCGCCGTGAGCCAAGCCATATGGATGTCGAACGTGGTGAATTCCGGGTTGACACGCCACGAAATCACATGCGGGGAAAGAGGATCATTGGGATCAGGTGAGGGGGCATCGACCGTGGCGAGGACAGAAATAGTCGCCGTGTCAGCATCGTTTTTCGCCAAGCTGAACCAGGAGTCATCAAGCCGCTGATCTGGAAGTCGCAGATCGAGGAGGAGCGTCTGTATCGGCTGTAGAGGCAAGCCGTTTAGAGCAGCGTTTGTCCGACGAAACGTCACCTTTCCCTGGATCAGCAACTTGGCCGGAAGCGGAAACGGGCGCGTGATGCCAGAGGCATGCCCGAGGGAAGCGAACTCGCGGAACCCGCCGCTACCGGGGATTACGGGTAGCCGATCAGTGTCCTGCGACTCTGCGCGAAACGACCAGCAATCGACGGTCATTGTGTGGCGCCTCCGCTAAAAAGGCTGACGGGCGTCGTCAGTCTCCGCTAGTGCGGCGATTAATGTCAAGCGAGCGTCGACGCAGACGTTTAGGTCATTGGCTGGTAGCAGCAGCGGCCCCAATGACCCGAATGGTCACGCTTCGGTGACGGGCATGCCGGAAGGTGCTATGTAGTCACGGAAACGGCGGGAAGCGTGACCCGAAGCGTGTCGTTGGTTTTCTGCCGCTTCAGCGAACCGCCTCGGCTGGCTGGCGCGCACGTCGAGCGCCGAGCTCAATTTGCAGAGCTTACGCGAGAGTCCCGGCTAGCTGAACCGGGGCTCGGCTTACCCCGTGGGGCTGCCCTGCCTCCAGGCCGCCCTCGCGCCCGTGTAAGACCCGGGGCTTAGCATGGGCACGCACTGGTGCGGCGGGCTCAGAGGAGCTTGTCGAGGGTGATCGGAATCGATCGGATGCGCCGACCGGTGGCGTGGTGGACGCCGTTTGCGATCGCTGCCGCGATGCCGACTAGTCCGATCTCACCGAGTCCCTTGGCGCCGAGCGGCGTCAGCGGGTCAGGTTCTCCGACGAAGACGACGTCGTTGTCGGGTGTATCCGCGTTGACCGGGATGAGGTAATCGCCGAGCGTCGCGTTGACGATCCGGCCAGTGCCTGCGTCGGTGACCGTCTCCTCGAGCAGCGCCTGTCCGATCCCGCCGATGGTGCCGCCGAGGATCTGGCTGCGAGCCGTCTTTTCGTTGAGGATGCGACCAGCGTCGACCACTGTGGTGACGCGCGCGGCGTGGATCAGCCCGAGGTCCTCGTCGACGCGAACCTCGACGAACTTGGCCGCGAACGGGCCAGACCGGGCCAGCTCAGCATCCTCCTCGCTGGGCGGTGTCGCCTCGGCCTCCGCTGTTAACTCGTTGAGCTGATGGCAGGCGAGAATGTCCGTGTAGTGCTCGCCGCAGCGCGGGTCCGTGCGGAGCTGGATGCGACCGCTTGTGGCTACGACATCGTGGAGCGCATAGCCGCGTAGGGGCGACCGGTCGTCATCGCCGGCAAGGTCGAGGAGTTGCTGTAGGAGCGCGTTGCAGGCTGCGTGAACGGCGTTTCCGAGCGACGCCGTAAGAGAAGAGCCCCCGGATGCAGGGGACCACGGCATGTCGGAGTCGCCGAGTTCGAAGCGAACGTGGTCGAGCGGCAGGCCGAGCCGCTCGGCGGCCAGCTGGCGCATCACTGTCCTCGTGCCGGTGCCGGGGTCGCTTGCGGCGCTTCGGACCTCGGCATGCCCGTCCCGAGTGATGGTTGCCCGCGCTTGGCAGCGGACTTGCCACCAACTCCAGCTGACGGCGGCGAGCCCGTAGCCGATTTTCCAGTGGCCGTCGCGCATCGAGCCGACCTCGGGATTGCGGTTTGACCAGCCGAAGCGGTCCGCCCCGACCGCGTAGCACTCGCGTAGTGCGTTGCTCGACCACGGCAGACCCGATTGGGGGTGCACCTCCGCGAAGTTGCGCAGGCGCATCTCGAGCGGGTCGAAGCCGAGCTCATAGGCGAGCTCGTCGATAGCGGATTCGAGCGCAAAGTTGCCCTGGGCGTGTCCCGGACCGCGCATCGATCCTGGGAATGCGATGTTCAGGCGCCGCTGCCGGTCGGATGTGGCGACGTTGGCGCACGAGTACGAGCGCGCGGTGGCGCCGCTGATCGGCTCGATGCTCGCGTGGTCGAGCGCCGCACTGTTGGTCGAGACATGCTCGATCGCGACGAGCTCGCCGTCGCGCCGGACGCCCATCCGGATCGTCTGCACACTGCTCGGGCGGTGGCCGACGCCGGTGAACATCTGCGGGCGGCTGAGGACGAGCTTCACCGGGCGGCCAACTGCGCGCGAAGCGAAGACAGCGAGGATCACATGCTGCCAGACGAACAGGCCTGCCCCGAACGCGCCGCCGACGTAGGGCGCACGGACTCGGACCGCGGTCGGTGCGATCCCGAGCACCTCGGCGATCGTCGCCTGCGCGTACGCCGGCCACTGCGTCGCGTCGTGCACCGTGAGCGTGTCGCCCTCCCACGCGGCAACGGTCGCGAACAGCCCCAGCGGGTTGTTCGTGTTGTCGGCAGTCGTGTAGGTCGCCTCGTGGACGACGGCGGCCTCCGCGAGGCCGGCATCGACGTCCCCGCGCCGCGTTGCCGTGTCCCAGGGGGTCGGCTCCAACTCGCTTCGTGGGTCGTCGAAGTCCAGCAGGGGCGGGTCGCCGCGCTCGTATTCGACCTTGACGAGGCCCGCCGCCATGCTGGCCTCGTGCGGCGTCTCTGCAACGACGACGGCGACGTACTGGCCGTGGTGGTGAATACGGTCGTCCTGCAGGGGCGGCGGCGGGGCCGGACCCAACAGCCCGAACGGGGCGGCTTTGACCTTCGCAGCCGTCTCGTGGGTGATGACCGCGAGCACGCCGGAGGCCGCCCGGGCGTCGGCATCGTCGATCGCGATCAGCCGGCCGGACGCGATCGTGCTGCGCACCAGCGCGGCGTGCGCAAGGTCGGGGTAGGTGACGTCGGTCGGGTACGTTGCGGCGCCGCGGACCTTGGCCGGGCCGTCGACGCGGTCGACACCGGGGCCGATCAGCGGGCTCAAGCTGCCGCCATTTCGAGCGCGCGCACGATCGTGCGCGTGGCGAGCTCGACCTTGAACGCCGTTCCGGGGACGGTGAATGGATCGACGATCGCGGCCTCGGCCGCCTCGCGGAACACCTCGTTGATCGGGGCCGCCCCGATCAGCACCTCCTCTGCGGCGCGGGCGCGCCACGGGATCGTCGCGACGCCGCCGAGCGCAAGGCGCGCTTCCGCGATCACGCTGTTATCGATCTTGAGCGCCACGGCCGCTGATGTGAGCGCGAACTCGTAGGAGGCGCGGTCACGAACTTTCAGGTACGCGGAGCGTGCGGCTGCAGGGAGAAGTGGGATCTCGATCGCGGTGATCAGGTCACCGTGGGCGAGGGCGTTCTCGAGGTCGGGTCGATCGCCCGGCAGGCGATAGAAGTCGGTCAACGGGATGCTCCGCTCGCCGCCCATACCTTGGACGTGCACCAGGGCACCGAGTGCGATCAGCGGCACGCAGAAATCCGAAGGGTGCAGCGCGATGCAGTGTTCGCTTGCGCCGAGGATCGCGTGCATCCGCGCGGGACCGGTGATGGCTGCACAGCCGGACCCGGGCGCTCGCTTGTTGCATGCAGGCACCGCCGGATCGCGGAAGTAGCGACAGCGTGTGCGCTGCAGGAGATTTCCGCCGATGGTCGCCATGTTGCGCAGTTGCGTCGAGGCGCCCGCCAGCAGTGCCGCGCGCACGAACGCGGCCCGCTCGCGGAGCACCGGCTCGGCCGCGAGCTCCTCCATCGTGGTCAGCGCCCCGACGAGGAGCGTCTCGCCGCGTCGGGTGATCGCGCGGAGCGGCAAGCGTGTGATGTCGACCAGCCGCTCGGCGTTCAGCACGCCGTCTTTGAGCATCAGGTCGACCTGGGTGGTGCCGCCGGCGAGATACTGTGACCCGGGGTCGGCGCTCACCAACGCGACGGCCGACGCGATGTCGTCGGCGCGAATGTATTCGAACGTGTCAGTCGTCATCCCGCGATCTCGCGAATCGCGGCGACGATGTTCGGGTAGGCGCCGCATCGGCAGAGGTTTCCGCTCATGAACTCGCGGATCTCCTCGTCGCTCCCGGCTCGGCCTTCGGCCAGCAGCGCCAGGGCCGACATGATCTGGCCTGGCGTGCAGTAGCCGCACTGGAGCGCGTCATGGCGCACGAACGCTGCCTGCAGCGGATGCAGCTTGTCGCCGCTTGCGAGACCCTCGATGGTCGTGACCTCGCGTCCATCGCACTGGGCCGCCAGGGTCAGGCAGGACAGCACGCGCTTGCCGTCGACTAGAACGGTGCAGGCGCCGCAGGCGCCCTGGTCGCAGCCCTTCTTGGTGCCCGTGAACCCCAGCCGGTCCCGGAGCACGTCGAGCAGCGTCTCGTGACTGGCGACGGCCAAGTCGACGGGCACACCGTTGACGGACGCGGTCAGCGCGACTGGTGACGGTGATGTCCGGTGGGTCACGTTCACTGCCTCGAAGACAACGCGCCGAGTAGAAGGAGTGGTCTGCAGCCGGGCATCTGCCGCTCATCGTCGCTCGCGCCGCGCGCAGAACGCATCCCTGCAGCCCGGACACCGTGCTAGCGGGTAGCCGCAGTGGGAGACGGAGCGGACCGCCCCCACGGCCGTGTTCGGACACCCTCCGCCGCCGGCGGTGACGCCCCCGTCCAACCCCAATCGCCCGGCCTCGCCGACCGGATCTGCGCGGCGTCCCCGTCATCCCGAAATCAGTTCACCGCGAGCGCTTCGCCGAGAACGCTCTGATCTTCGACTTCAGCCTGTCGGATGAGGACATGGCGGAGTTCGACGCGCTCAACACCACCGGCGGCACCGGCCAAGCCCAAGAGCGAAGGTGGTGGAGCTAGCACATGGCAGGGAGGCGCTCATGGAGCCTCGAGTTCAGAACGGCGTCGCGTGAGACCGCTCGAAGGTGTCGTGTCACTGCCTCGCCCGTCGCCTGAGCAGCGCCCACCCAGACAACGCTACGCCGAGCGCGACGGCGGTACCGAAGCCGAGTACGGTGCTGGCTGCGGAGACGCCCTCGGAGAGCGCTATGCCGGCTCCGACCACGGGAATCGAAAGCCCGAATAGTGCGGTGATGATCAGCGTGGATGTCATCGCGACTCGTTCCTCGGGGGCGGCAGCCTCGAGCACGATTCCGGTCGTGCCCTTGAAGACGAGACCTGCGCCGGCGCCGATCAGCGCGCCGCCGACCAGAAACAGCACGAGGCTCGGCGTCGAGAGACGAACGGCTGTTACGAGCAGTGCAAGACCGGCCAGCATCGACGTCACCCCGAGTGCGAGGACGCGGGATGCTCGCAGCTTTCCCGTCGCGAGCTGGGACACCACCCCTGACGAAAAGACGAGGAACAGCGTCGCCCCCGCGAGGGCGTGCGAGGGCCGGTCAAGGGTCGTAGCCAGGAAGATCCCGGACAGGCCGGCAAAGAGCCCTGTCGCCGAGAAGGCCGCAATAGTCGCAGCCGCTGCACGGCCTGGAATGCCGGCAACGCCCAGCGAGGCCTTCGCGTGGGAGTTCGGGGTACCGGTCTCGGGAGCGGCCGCCAGGCTCAGGAGCGCGAACGCGCCGAGCCCGATGAAGAGCACGTAGGGCAGGGTGAGCGGCAGGCTCGTCCACTCGGCCAGAACGCCGGCGACGAGCGGGCCGACTCCCAGGGCGCCGATGTTGACCGACGTTCCGATCGTCCGAGCGCGCACGACTGACGCGTTCGGATCGTCTCGAAGTCGTAGCTCGATGAGGTATGTGGTGGCGGTTCCGGCGGCGAGCCCGACGGACACCCCTGTGAGTACGCGCCCCACGACCAAACCCGGTAGGGCCTTCCAGACGGCGATCACGGCTGCCGCCACCATCACCGTCGCCACCCCGCCGCGCATGGCTCCCCGGCGGCCGATGCGCGCGACGACAACGTGCTCGCAGAGCAAGGCGGCGATCGCGCCGCACGCGAATACCGCGTAGACCACCGTGACGGTCAGAGTCGAAAGGTGGTCACGCGTTCGGTACAGGCCATAGAGCGGGCTCGGCAAGGTCGCAAATGCCATGACGACCAGAAAGGCGAACGCCACGGCCCAGAACGCGGCACCGTGCCGTCGGCTGACTGCGATCCCGTCGGTGGTGCCCGTGACCAGTGCGGTCCGTCCACTCATGTTGCACTCCTCTTCTGGATTGGCGTCCACGCTCACGCTGCTTGTCCCAGGACGACGACGATCTCGCCGTCCAGTCGCCAAGACAGCGTGGCGGGGAGGCGCAGCGCCCCGCATCGAGACGAACCGCAAGTCGTTACTGCGGTTATCCGCTAACGGCGTGTCCGGCTCGCAGCGATGCGTTCCGAGCGTGCGGTGGGCGACCATGAGCAGATGCTTGGTCGCACGTCACTCCTCGTCCTCGGCGCGTTGTCGCTGGCAGTCGTTGCGCTGGCCGGCTGCGGCGGCAGCGCGTCACACGCGCTCCCGACAACGAGCGACGGGCGGCCCGCCACTGTCGGAGTAGCCAGCACCGGGCTCGGTGACGTCCTAGTCGATCGGCGGGGACGGACGCTGTACCTCTTCGCGCGAGACTCGGGCACGGCGAGTGCGTGCACAGGTGCCTGTGCGGTCAACTGGCCGCCGCTGCTTGTCCAGGGCGCTCCGCTGGTCGGCACCGGCGCCACGCCGTCGGGAATCGGAAGGACGACTCGCCCTGATGGGCTCAGCCAGCTCACCTACAACGGGCATCCGCTCTACACATTCGTGAACGACAAGAAGCCCGGCGACACGAATGGCGAGGGCATCAGCGCGTTCGGCGGCTCCTGGTTCGCGATCTCCCCTGCCGGCGCCAAGCTCGCCCCTCGCTCACAGCCGCAAGGCGGGGGCGGTTACGGCGGCGGCTACTAAGCCCGTTCGTTGCCTGATCGTCGATGACAACCAACCGTTCCTCGCTGCAGCGCGGCTGCTGCTCGAGCGTGAAGGAGTCGCGGTTGTCGGCGTTGCGGCGACGAGCACCGAGGCGCTGCGACTCGAGGAGGAGCTTCGGCCGGATGTCGTGCTGGTCGATATCCGCCTGGGCGACGAAAGCGGCTTCGATCTCGCGCGGCTGCTTTGCAGCCCCGTGATCCTGATCTCAACCGACGCGCAACGCGAGTACCTCGAGGAGATCGCGGCGAGCCCGGCAACGGGGTTCATCTCGAAGACCGAGCTCTCGGCGTCCGCGATCCTGCAACTCGTCGGCCCCACCGATTGAGAACGCTAACGCGCGTTCAGGTATGTGACCACGGCGAGCACGCGGCGCTGATCGTCCTCCCCGGAAGGCAAGCGCAGCTTCCTGAGAATCGCACGCACGTGCTTCTCGACGGTCGATTCGGTGATCCACAGCGTGTGCGCGATACCCGCGTTCGAGCGGCCCTCGGCCATCAAGGCCAGCACTTCCCGTTCGCGCGGCGAAAGGACATCGAGCGGGTCGCGGACGCCGCGCGCCGCAATCAACTCCTGGACGAGCGCGGGATCGACGACCGAGGCGCCCTTAAGGATGCGCTCGAGCGTGTCGACGAAATCGTCGACGTCCGTGACGCGACTCTTCAGCAGGTAGCCGCTCCGCTCGCCGCTCGCGAGCAACGCGGTCGCGCGCTCCACCTGAACGTGCGCGGAGAGAGCCACGACCGCGATATCCGGAAACTCCTCACGGATCGCCTGCGCGGCCTCGAGGCCCTCGGTCGTGTGCGTAGGCGGCATACGAATGTCGACGATCACCAGATCGGGGCGAAGGTCGCGGACCACCTCGAGCAGCTCGGACGCGTTCCCAGCCTGACCAACCACCTCGAAACCGGAACGCTCGAGCAGGCCAGCGAGACCCTCGCGCATGAGAACCTCGTCGTCCGCCAGGACGACCCGGGTCGCATTCGTGCTCATCGCAACGATTATGGGCTACCGTAACGTGATGAGCACATCCGCCCCGCCGGCGGATCCGCGCAGCGAGGACGGCATCGAGCTGCACCGACTCGTAGAGGAGCAGGCCGCGCTGCGCCGCGTCGCGACGCTCGTGGCCGCCGGTGCGCCGTCGGCGGAGGTGTTCACGGCAGTCGCGCACGAGGTCGCTCACGTGATGCACCTGCCGGCGGTCGCGCTCTTTCGCTACGACAGCGACGGCCTGATGACGGTCATCGCTACCTGCAGCGACCGTCCCTATGTGTTCGAGCCTGGAACACGCTGGCCGCTCGACCGCCAAACGATGGTCGCGCAGGTGCAACGGACGGGCCGCCCGGCTCGGGTCGAGGACTACACAGACCTTGTCGGCCCGTTAGCCGCCCGAGCTCGCGAATCCGGTCTCAAGGCGACGGCCGGCGCCCCGATCATTGTCAACAACTCCGTCTGGGGATCCATCGCCGCGGCGTCGCCAGACGCGCCGCTCCCCGATCACCTCGAGGACCGCCTCGCGGACTTCACCGAACTGGTGGCAACCGCGATCGCAAACAGCCAGGCACACGAGCAGCTCTCACAGCTCGCCGACGAACAGGCGGCGCTGCGGCGGGTGGCGACCCTCGTTGCCGCGGGCGCGCCACCGGCAGAGGTGTTCGAGGCAGTTAGCACCGAGGCGGCAGCATTGATCGGCGCGGACGGTTCCGCTCTCACGCGGTACGAGGAAGACGGGACCGTCACCCCGATCAGCGGCTGGACGACCGACGGCGTCTACAAGTACGTCGGGAGGCGCGACGAGCTCGATGGCACCGTTGCGGCACTGATCTTCCGCACAGGCCGCCCAGCGCGGGTCGAGAACTACGCCGACGCGCCAGGCTGGGTGGCCGAGGCCGCCCGAGAGATGGGCTGGCACTCGTCGGTGGGAGCGCCGATCACCGTAGCGGGACGCCTCTGGGGCGTGCTGGCCGTCTTTTCGAAGAGCGAGCGGCCGCTGCCCCGCGAGACCGAGCAGCGACTGGCCGAGTTCGCCGGCCTGTTCGCGACGGCAGTCGCAAACAGCGAGGCACACGAGCAGCTCGCGCAGCTCGCCGACGAACAGGCGGCGCTGCGACGAGTAGCCACGCTCGTCGCCCAGGGGGCGACTCCGCACCGCGTGTTCGACGCCGTCCGAAGCGAGGTGGCAAGGATGTTCAATACCCCAGTCAGCATGCTGATGCGCTACGACGACGCCAACGGCACGGCGACCCTGATTACAACTGCCAAAGGCTTCCTCGGCCCCGTCGGGACGAGCTGGCCCGTCGAGGGTGACAGCAGCGCCACCGCGCAGGTCTGCCGAACTGGCCTTCCGGCGCGCGCCGACTACACCCGCCCCGCGCAGGGGCCGATCGCGGCCGCTGCTCGGGCCGCAGGCGGGCGATCCGCGGTTGGCGTGCCCGTGGTCGTCGACGGAGCTCTCTGGGGCGTCGTGACGGTCGGCACACGTGGAGCGGAGGCCCTGCCAGCCGACGTCGAAGGCCGGCTGGCGAAGTTCACGGAACTCCTCGCGACGGCGATCGCAAAAAGCGAGGCACACGAGCAGCTCGCGCTGCTCGCCGACGAACAAGCGGCGCTGCGACGGGTGGCGACGCTCGTCGCCGAGGGCGCAACTCCGCACCGTGTGTTCGACGCCGTCCGAGGCGAGGTGGCACGGATGTTCAACGCCCCCCTGAGCGGGCTGTTGCGCTACGACGGCAACGGCACGGTGACCCAGCTCGCAGCTTCTGACGACTACTCTGGCCCGATCGGGAGAAGCTGGTCGGTCGAGGGTGACAGCGCGGTCGCGCGGGTCTGCCGAACCGGCCTCCCGGCACGCGCCGACTACACCCGGCCCACGCAGGGGTCGATCGCGGCCACTGCGCGGAGTGAAGGCACGCTGTCCGCAGTCGGCGTGCCGGTCGTGGTCGACGGAGCCCTCTGGGGCGTCATGGCCGTGGGGACGCGCGAACCCGAGCCGCTTCCAGCCGACGTCGAAGGCCGGCTGGCGAAGTTCACGGAACTCCTCGCGACGGCAATCGCCAACGCCGAAGGCCGCGCCGAGCTCGACGCCTCACGCGCACGAATTGTCGCCACGGCCGACGCCACACGGCGCCGGATCGAACGCGACCTGCACGACGGCGCACAGCAGCAACTGGTCTGGCTCGCGCTCGCCGTGCGCGCGGCGCAAGCGACGGTTCCCGAAGGGCTCGAGCAGCACCGAAGCGAGCTGGGCCGCGTCGTAGACGGCCTCACGGCCGCACTCGACGACCTCCGCGAAATCGCCCTCGGCATCCACCCGGCCGGACTCTCGGAGGACGGCCTGACGCCGGCCCTCAAAAGGCTGGTTTCGCGCTCGCCGCTGCGCGTCAACCTCGATTGTCGTGCTGAAGGTCGCTTTCCCGAGCCGGTGGAGGTGACGGCCTACTACGTCGTCTCGGAGTCATTGACCAACGCAGCCAAGCACGCAGACACTCCGGTTGTGGACGTCGCGGTGGCCGCTGACGGCGACGCTCTTCGCGTGGAGATTCGCGACGACGGGCGCGGTGGCGCAGACCCGGCGGGCGGCTCGGGACTACTCGGCCTGAAAGATCGCGTCGAGGCGATCGGAGGAACGATGCGTCTGACAAGCCCGCCGGGTGCGGGCACATCGTTGAGCGTCGAGTTGCCGCTGGTCGACCAGGCCGCCCGCAGCTAACCGACGCAACCTCTACGCAGCCGCGCGGCCCTCGTCCGCGGAGACTCCGCCGACGCTCAGCGTGACCTCGATGTTGCCGCGTGTTGCCCTGGAGTACGGGCAATCCTGGTGTGCACGCCTCATCAGATCAAGGCCCTGCTCGCGAGTGAGCTGTGGTGCATCGAGGTCGAGCGCAGCGGCAAGACCGAAGCCGCCGCCCTTCGCCGGCCCGATCCCGAGGCGTGCCGTGATCCGCGAGTCGCTCAAGTCGAGCTTTCGCCCCGCCGCGATCCGAAGCAGCGCGCTCTGAAAACAGGCGGCGTACCCGGTGGCGAACAGCTGCTCGGGATTCGTCCCAGGCCCGCCCGAGCCGCCCATCTCACGGGGAACATCGAGCTCGACATCCACACGGCCGTCGCTCGTCCGCGCATGTCCCTCACGGCCACCAACGGCGGTCGCCTCGGCGGTGTAGAGGATCTGGAGTCCGTCGTTCATCACCGTCCTTTCGATCAAGCCGCGCGACTCGCGCGCGGCTCTCTTCTCGAGCGGGAGTGCTCGAGGGCACGGCTCGCAACCAGGTATCGCTCGACATTTTCTGGCCGCGGGTTGTCCGACAGCGCGCGCACCGCCTCGACAAACAGGCGGACCGCGGAGGGCTCGGGAGCTGGGAAGGCGAGTTCGGTGTGCTCGAGCCGCATCTGCTCACCTTGGCGGGCATGAAGCCGCACGTCTTCGCGGGCACCGCCCAACCTCAGTAGCGGCGATCCGCAATTTGACGACTGCAGGGAGCAGGAGGGTCTAAAGGGCGCTGGCCTCGATGCGCCGCCCGCTCGGCACGGCAAAGGTGTCCGTTCTCGCCTGCCCGGCCACAGGCGGCCGGCCTGAAAGGAGTGCTGACGGTCAAATGATCGAACTCATCGTCTGTTCTATCTGTCTGCGCGTGCGGCGCGGCTCGGAGTGGCTCGACGCAGAGCGCGTCGTCAGAGAAATCAGCTCGTGCGACCGCGAGCTACCTCGGCTTCACGGCGCAGTGTGCGACGCCTGCTCCGAGGCGATCTCTCGCCGCCGCGAGAGCAGCCAGGACGCAGTTGCAGCGTAGTGGCCGGAGCGACGCTGGTCGTCGCACGTGCGAGCAGCTCCCGCTCGTGCGACGACCAGTGGCGGCTGCCCGCCAGTCGACCCTGCGGAAAGCGTGCGGTGTGAATGGGCGCTGGCGAGGACGCCGTGCGCCCTACGACACCGCAATCGTTGTTGGGAGAGCTCAACAACGGAAGGAGTCCATGAATGATGTCATTCACGAACCTGATCAGACGCCCGGCCTATCGATTCGGTGCGCTTGTAGTTCTCGCCGCCGCGATCGCGACGGTTGCGGTCGTGGCCTGGACAGGCGGCTCGTCGGCATCCAGCGATGCCTCAGGCCAAGCGCCACCCGAGTGGGCCGCGAATGCCGGTTCCTGGCCGGCGCATAACTACGACCTGGCGAACACGCGCAACACGACTCAGTCGCAGATCAACTCGCAGAACGTCGCCAGCCTGAAGGTGAAGTGGCGCTTCGCGATCAAGGGCACGAGCGCCTTCGGCGCGATCGCAACGTCTCCGATCGTCATCAACGGCACCGTCTACTTCCAGGACCTGAACTCGAACGTATACGCGCTCGATCGCGACACGGGGAAGCTCGTCTGGGAGCACAAGTTCAACAAGCCTGACGAAGGCCCGAACGGCGTTTCCTACGGCTACGGCCGGCTCTACGGAGCGACCGCATCGGACGCGTTCGCCCTCGACCCCCAGACGGGAAAGCAGATCTGGGCACGCCAGCTGCCCCGCAACAAGAACGAGGGCATCGACATGACGCCTCAGCTGTACGACAACACGGTCGTCTTCAGCACCGTGCCGGGCAACCCCTCGTCGTTCTACGCCGGTAACGGAGACGGCATCGTCTGGGCACTCGACGCCGCCACAGGCGAGACGAAGTGGAAGTTCAACACAATCTCCGACGGCGCCAAGCTGTTCGGCAATCCGAAGGTCAACAGCGGCGGCGGGCTCTGGTACCCGCCTTCGGTCGACAGCCAGGGTCGGGTCTTCATCTCCATCGCGAACCCCGGGCCGCTGTACGGGACTCCGAAGTTCCCCGGCGGGTCGAGCAGGCCCGGGCCCAACCTCTACACGAACTCGATCGTCGCGCTCGACGGGCAGACAGGAAAGCTCATCTGGTACCGCCAGGCCGTCCCGCACGACGTTCGTGACTACGACCTGATGATTCCGGCAATCCTGACGACCACACCGATCCAGGGCGTTGAGACCGAGATCGTCCTGGTCGCAGGAAAGATGGGCAAGGCCTACGCCTACCGGGCCGACGACGGCGAGCAGCTTTGGACCCGTTCGGTCGGCACACACCTGCACGACACCGGGCCGCTGCCGCGGAAGCCGTACAGGATCCTTCCCGGCGACCTCGGTGGTGTCGAAACGCCGATGGCCCTCGCGGATAATCGTCTCTTCGTTCCGTGGCTCGATCTCGCGGCGACCGCGGGCTCGACCGGACAGAAGGGCGGCTTCGACTTCCGCGGCGGCCGGGGCGGTCTTACCGCTATCGACGCGGCCACGGGCAAGGTCGACTGGCAACAGAAGCTGCCGTCGATGGACTTCGGCGCGGCCACGGTCGCGAACGACGTCGTCTTCACGAGCGACTACGCCGGCACGATCTACGGCTTCGACACGCAGACCGGCAAGACGCTCTGGACTGCCAAGGCACCTGCAGGGATCAACGCCTTTCCGGCGATCGACGGCGACACCCTGCTCGTCGGCGCCGGGGCGACCGGCTTCTTCAAGAACCCCCAGTTCCAGCTGATCGCCTACTCGCTCCCGTAACCAACCCACCGATCTCAGGAGATGTTGTCAATGAAAAAGCTCACCATCAGTGCTCTCGCCGCGATCGCGATCGCTTCGCTCGCGCTCGTCCCGATCGCCTCCGCGCACGGCGAGCGATCGACAGCCGCGACAGCCACGACGGTCCAGGTCAAGGGCGGCGAGTTCTTCTTCAGGCTCTCGACGAAGTCAGTCGCGAAGCCTGGGAAGGTCACGTTCGTCTTCAAGAACACCGGCCACGTCCTGCACGACTTCAGCATCCATGGCAGGAAGACGCCGCTGATCCAGCCCGACAAGACGGCGAAGCTCGTCGTCAGCTTCACGAAGAAAGGCAAGTACGCCTACCTGTGCACCGTCCCCGGACACGCCCAAGCAGGAATGAAGGGGACGTTCACCGTCCGTTGAGAACAACACACACGATCAAGGAGGAGACAATGAAACTGAATCAGGAACTACTAGCGGCGGTGCGACGCCCGCGGCTGATCGTCGCCGCAGCAGCCGTCGCCGGACTCGCTGCTGCGAGCTTCGCCCTCCATCCGCCTGCGACACACGCCGCACAAGCGAAGGGGGCGGTCGTCTCGACGGCGAAGACCAACCTCGGGCGGATCCTCGTCAAGTCGAACGGTCGCACGCTCTATCTGTTCGAGAAGGACCGCAAAGGTAAGAGCGCGTGCTCCGGACAGTGCGCAACCTTCTGGCCACCGCTGATCACGAGCGGGAAGCCGCGCGTCACCAGCGGCGCGAGGGCATCACTGGTCGGGACGACAAGGCGCAGCGACGGACGCCTCCAGGTGACGTACAACCATCACCCGCTCTACACGTTCGTCAAAGACAAGAAGGCGGGCCAGACGAACGGTGAGGGCGTGAACGCGTTCGGAGCCGGCTGGGACGCGGTGTCGCCGGCCGGAGCAAAGATCGAGAAGCCGAGCGCCCCGTCCCAAAGCGGCGGCGGATCCTACGGACCCTAGAGAGCCCCGTATTCGACGTGAGGGGCCGCCCGCACTGCGAGCGGCCCCTCTCGCTACTCACGACAAGGAGGAACGAGCATGCCCCGCATCGCTGTTGGAATGCAAAACGAGGCTCCGATCGAGATCCACTACGAGGATCATGGGAGCGGCCACCCGGTGGTTCTGATCCACGGCTACCCGCTCAATGGCAACTCGTGGGAGCGTCAGGAACCAGAACTGCTCGCGAGCGGCCATCGCGTCATCAGCTACGACCGGCGCGGCTTCGGTCGCTCGAGCCAGCCAACCGTCGGCTACGACTACGACACGTTCGCCGCCGATCTGAACGTTCTGCTCGAGCACCTGGACCTCAACGACGTCGTGCTCGTCGGCTTTTCGATGGGCACGGGGGAAGTCACCCGTTACCTAGGAACGTACGGCTCGAACCGGGTGCGCAAGGCGGCGTTGCTCGGGACGATCCCGCCGTTCCTGCTCAAGACCGACGACAACCCTGAGGGTGTTGACGGGCACGTCTTCGAGAGCATCAAGGCGGCGATCGTCAAGGACCGCTACGCCTACTTCGAGGACTTTCTCAACAACTTCTACAACGTTGATGTCCTCGGCGGCAGCCGCATTAGCGATCGCGCCTGGCAGGCGAGCTTCAACGTCGCCGCCGGTGCGTCCCCGTTCGCGACCTACGCGTGCGTCGACACCTGGTTGACCGACTTCCGAGGTGACCTGCCGAAGATCGACGTCCCGGTGCTGGTCGTCCACGGCACCGACGACCGGATTCTCCCGTTCGAAGCAACGGCGGCACGCCTGCCGGATCTGATCGACGACGTCAAGCTCGTTGCAGTCGAAGGCGGCCCGCACAACATCGCCTGGACGCACCCCGACGACGTCAATGACGCGCTGCTCGTCTTCATCGGCGCGCCGACGCGAGTGGCGGCGTGACCGCTCTCGAATCGCTTGTCCTAGCACAACACAGGAGGAACCCATGAGCGCGATGGACACCCTTGCCGGATACGCCGAAGCCTCGACCCAACGGGTCCTGGCGGCTGACAGCGCGACGGAGTACGCCTACCGCGAGCTCGGTGAAAGCGATGTGCCGCTCGTCTTACTGCAGCACTTCCGCGGCAACCTCGACAACTGGGACCCGGGGCTCGTCGACTCGCTCGCCGCGCATCGACGTGTGATCACGTTCGACAACGTCGGGGTCGGCGCCACGACCGGCACGACGCCGAACACCGTCGAGGCGATGGCCCACGGAGCCATCGCCTTTCTCGAGGCGATCGATTCTCAGCGAGTCGATCTCCTCGGTTTCTCGCTCGGCAGCTTCGTCGCACAGGAGATCGCACTCGTACGTCCCGACCTGTTGCGGCGCGTCGTGCTCGCCTCTTCCGCGCCACAGGGCGCAGCGGAGATGCACGGCTGGGCACCAGAGGTCATCGGCGCCGTCGGTGCGCCCGAACCGACCCCGCAGGGATACATCTCCGTCTTCTTCGCTCCCACGGACACGAGTCGCGAAGCGGGCCAGCAAGCCGCCGGACGCATCTTCGGCGCAAGGACAACCGATCGAGACGAACAAACAACGTGGCAGACCCGCCAAGCGCAATACGACGCCGTCTGCGCCTGGGGCATTCCCAACCACTCGCTGCTCCAGCGAGTCGCCGCGATCGACCTCCCGGTCTTCGTTGCCAACGGCGACAGCGACCCGATGATCCCGACCCGGTACTCGCACCTCCTGGCAGGGCTCCTACCGGACGTGCGGGTCAAGGTCTACCCGGACTCGGCCCACGGCTTCCTCTTCCAGCACCACAGCGAGTTCGCCGCCGACGTCAATGCGTTCCTCGCGGAAGCCAGCTGACTTAGGGCGGGGCCGGTCGGAGCGGTCCCGAGGGCATGTTCAACGGCGAGAAAGACGAAAGCTACGGTCCCAGCGCCCGCGGCAGCGGCAGGCTGGCCGGGCAGATAGTGACTAGTCCACCGCGAGAGAACACGATGCTGGAGCTACAGCGCCTCAGAAGCCACCGCATGGGGGGACAACCAACCGACACAGAAAGGCGCCATGCATTCGCCGTTCATCTTCATCGCGACCAACCGACTCAAAGCAGGTCAACTCGAGCGAGAGCGCAGGCGAGTGCCGGGACTCGTTGAGTTCATCGAGGCCAGCGAGCCACGGTTGATTGCGTTCAACGAATACGCCAACGACGCCGGCGACGAGGTAACGGTGGTGCAAATCCATCCCGACGCCTCATCAATGGAGACACATATGGTGACCGTCCGCGAACGCGCGCAGCAGGCGTACGCGGAGACGCTCGACGCGACCATACGGATTCAGGTGTTCGGCCAGCCGACGGACGCGATCCTGGAGACCCTTCGCCAGCAGGCGGGCAGCGGCGTGGAAATCAGCGTCAACGGCGAACACCTGGGCGGCTTCACGCGATCGGCCGCCCAACAGTGAGCTGGAAGGGAGTCAATTCCCCGCGTAGCTGGTTGATGCCAGCAAGAGCTAAGGGAACATGGAGGGAACGTCAGCCCGGCCACGCCGTCCACGCGCGGTCACTCCTTTTCGGCGGATCCCTTCGGTTTGCAGCATTATCGTGGCCGCGGTGACCCGCGTTTGCCCACGGTTCCCTCTCCAGACCTCGATGGTAAGGAGGGGGTCGAATCAGGGTGTTGCTGTCCGGGAGTGGCGCACACCCCTCGAGTTGCAGGGTCTTACTCTCGAGTCTCGGTTACCAACACCGGCGCGCTAACGGAACGCGTGCCTCGCTCCGGTCAGTGAGCGGAAACGAGCGAGGAAGGCGTCACTGTTTCGGACGAGAGCGTGACTCTTCGAGCCGACTTTGAATCTTTCTTCGGTTAGTGCCATCGGCCTCCTCCGTGCCCCGAACCGGAAATCTCGGCGCGCCCATGGAGAAGCCTCGTTGAAGCGCAATGCACGATAAGGGGTGATGACGTCAAATCTACGCCGACCCACCCTGGAGGCAGGCATCGGTGACGGCGATCCTGGGCCACAGCAGACCCATGGGGGGTGCGTTTCGGTGCGCAGCCAGACGGCAACCCGGCGTAGGCTCCCGCTCGCGCCCGCTTAATTGGGCCCGGTTTTTTCTGGGCCGAGACGAGACGAGACACTGGGGGTGCCTGAAGGAGTCGCGGACGGGATGTCACGTTTCGCCGTTTGAGCCGATTGTCTAGGTAGATGAGTCAGCATGGACGTGGAGCGAAGGCGACCTTGACGGAGCGGGCCGAGGTTGAGCGGCTGGCGGCCGAGGGCGTCTCGGTGCGCGGGATCGCCGCAGAGGTGTTCGGTGACGCGCGCTACCGCGGGCGGGTGGAGCGGATCCTGCACAAGCCGGCGACGTCGGCTACTGCCGCGCCGTTGGTGGCTGATCCGCTGCTTGAGGGGATCGATGTCACAGAGTTGGGGACTGTCCGTTCGACCCGGCTTTTGCTTGAACGTCTGTTGGCTTCGTGGGTTTCGAGCGGAGAGACGCCCTCCGCTACCGAGCTGAAGACGCTGCTTGAGTTGGAGCGGCGGCTGCAGGCCTTTGAGTCGGTCGAGCGCCTGAACCGGTTGCACCGCGAGCTGCGGTCGGGCTAGCGGACTGCCCGGCCGGCTCGGCCGGCTTAACCCCGGTGGCCGTCAGTGCGCGGAGTTGTTGGGCGGCCGCCGGCGGGCTGGTCGGCGGTGCTGGCCCGGGTGGCGGTGGTTGGAGATGCGGCAGGCGCCGTCGCAGTAGCGGCGGCGAATCGTCGCGCCCTCGGGGAACGGCGTGCCACAGCAGTCGCAGACCCGCTCTCGGGTGAGCAGGCTGATGTCTCGGGTGCCGCTGGCGCGTATGGCGGCGAACCAGCGGTAGACGGTGCGCGTGCTGACGCCCCACGCCTCGGCGACGCGCTTGACCTGCTCGACGCTTTCCTGCCGTGCCAATGCGGTGTCAGTCATTGAATTGATTGTAACGGAACTGTCGCGGAAGCCGCGAAAGGCCTTGCGATGGCGAAAAACGCCGCATCGCTCCCTCTTCGCTTGCCCGGCCCTGCCGGGGTGATCGAGCTGCGGCCGACCGGGTCGCTGCGTCCGCACCGCGAGGCCGGGCGGCTGCCGGAGATGGACGCGAAGGCCTATCGGGAGTGGCGCGCCGATATCGAGCGGCGCGGGCTGCTGACGCCGTTGGAGATCAACGCGGCCGGCGTGGTGTTGGACGGGCATCTGCGGCTGCGGGCGGCCGGCGAGCTCGGGCTCGAGCAGGTGCCGGTGCGCGTGATCGCCCCCGCCGACGAGGTCGAGTACCTGGTGCTTGCCGCGTTGCAGCACCGTTACCTCTCGCCGTGGCAGCGGGCGACACTCGCGGTCGAGCTCGATCTGTACCGGGACGCGCAGGCCGCCGGCAAGAAGCGGAGCCTGGCAAACCTGAAGGGGCAGACCGAGGTGGCAAAATTGCCACCTCGGGGAAAGACCCGCGACTTAGCGGCCGCCGTGGCTGGTGTCTCGGCCCGGACGATCCAGGACGCAAGCAGGGTGCGGGCGGCCGACCCGTTCTTGTTCGAGGAGGTCAAGCAGGGACGACTGCCCCTCCAGGTTGCGGCTCGCAGGATCCAGCAACGCGAGCGCGACGCGGCGCTGCCACCGCCACTGCCACTGCCCGGCGGACTGTTCGACGTGATCTACGGCGACCCGCCCTGGCGGCTGCCTGGCAGCCCCGACAGCTCGCGTGCGGTCGAAAACCACTACCCGACCATGCCCTGGGAGGAGCTCGCGGCGATGCAGATTCCCGCCGCCGAGAACGCGATCCTCTTCCTCTGGGGCGTTAACAGTCTGACCCCGCAAGCAATCCAGCTGATCGAGGCCTGGGGGTTTGCGTATGCCACCCAGTTCGTCTGGGTGAAGGACAAGATCGGGCTCGGCCAGTACAACCGCTGCCAGCACGAGCTCCTGCACGTCGGCCGGCGCGGCAGCTTCCCGCCCCCACCCACCGACCGTCGTTTCAGCAGCGTGATCGAGGCGCCGCGCGGCCGGCACTCCGAAAAGCCCGCCTGGGTGTACGAGCTGCTCGAGCAGATGTACCCGCGGGCGAGCAAGCTCGAGTTGTTCGCGCGCGGCCCGGCCCGACCCGGCTGGGCCGCCTGGGGAAACCAAGCCGAGCCCGGCGAGAAGGCGGACGGATGAGCGAGCCACTCGCCCTCACCATTCCGGCCGAGCTGGTCGAGGCGATCGCCCAGCGGGTCGCCGAACTCCTGCGCAACCAACACACCGAGACGCCCGCGGACGGTTCGCCCTGGCTTGACTACGACGCAGCCTGTGCCTACCTCGGCTTCAGCCGCGACACCCTCTACAAGCTCACGGCCGCCCGAGCCATCCCCTGCCGCAAGAAAGCAGGCGGCCAAGGCCTCCGCTTCCACCGCCAAGAACTCGACTCCTGGATGGAAAGCACCTACCCGCGACTGGATCGGCTCGGCTGACGAGAGCTATGGTCGACCGTGTCTCCCCCGAACCGAAGCTGCCGGTGAAGGCCCTGCCCAACCGCGCAGCGCTGCCACGGCGCCGGCCGGTCCCAGGCCATCCCGGGATCTGCTACCGCCCACGCGCCCACGGCAAGATCGCGCCGCCCTACGAGTTCCGCTACCTCGACTCGAGCGGGCGAGATCGGTGGGAGGTGGTGCATGGCAACCTCGACGTCGCCGAGACGCGGCGGGCGGAGCTGCGCTTGCGCCGCCGCCGGGGCGAACGGATCGAGCCGACGCGGCAGACATTCGAGCAGTACGCATGCGAGTGGCTGGAAAGGCAGACGGTACGGCCGCGCACACTCGAGATCTATACCTGGGCGCTCAGGCAGCATCTACTCCCCCACTTCGGCCAGCGCCGACTCGACCAGATCACCGCCGAAGACGTTGCCGACTTTATCGCGCAGATGCGGCGCAAGAAGCTCAAAGGCTGGACGATCACCAGCGCGCTCCGCCCCCTTTCGATCATCCTCGCCCAAGCCGCCCGCAAAGGCCGCATTCCAGTAAACCCAATCAGCCAGCTCGAGCGCGGCGAACGACCCCGCCACGACGACCAACGCCCACGTCGCATCCTCAACCTCGACGAGATGCACGCCCTGCTCACACACGCTGACACTGCGCAAAACCGCTGCCTGCTCGAACTGATGCTCACCAGCGGCCTGCGCATCGGCGAAGCGCTCGGACTCACCGTCTCAGACCTCGACCCGGACCATGCAATCGTGCGCGTCAACCATCAATTAGGCCGCGACGGAACCCGCAGCCCCCTCAAGACAGCCGAATCACAGCGCGCGCTCGACATCCCACCCGAGCTGATGCGCCGCC
>Ga0193729_1000102_pt1 | contig 37758 bp, 34 predicted proteins | sample U1c2metaG_FD_143036 | JGI IMG/M metagenome (GOLD analysis project Ga0193729, IMG submission 143036) | Soil microbial communities from a riparian zone of the East river system, Colorado, United States - U1c2 | ecosystem: Environmental > Terrestrial > Soil > Riparian zone | place: USA: East River...
CCCGGCTCGAGTGTGTCGTAAAAATGTTGCACCAGCGAGCGACGACGCTGTTCCGAGAAATAAATCAGAACGTTCATGCAAAAAATTACATCCATGCGCCCCAGGTAAACAGCGGAAGTCAAATTCATCTGCGCGAAATTGATCATCTTGCGCAGCCGTGGCTTGACCTGCTGCCCATTTTTAATGGGGTTAAAGTGCGCAAGAAGCTGCGCCTCGTTGACGGAGGAAATGCTGCGGCCCGAATAGCTGCCATTTTCGGCCTGTTTGAGCGCGACACGGCTCACGTCAGTGGCGAGAATTTCCACATTCCAGGCGTCCGCGAACGACAAGGTATCCGCGATGGTTATGGCGATGGAGTAAGGCTCTTCGCCGGTGGAACAGCCGGCGCTCCAGACCCGCAGCGTACGCGGATTCTTCCAAAATTTTTTAATATGCAATTCGGGCAAAGCACGCTTCTGAAACGCCTCGTAAACTGCCGGGTAACGAAAGAAAGTAGTCTCCTGGGTAAGCAGCCGCTCCAGAAGCGCTTCGTATTCCACGTTGGTCTTGCGTGCCGCCCGCAAGAAATCTGTGCCTCGTTCGAATCCCCGAGCTTGCAGGTGTTCACGCACACGGGTAACCAGGAATCGCTCTCGCGATTTATCGAAACAAATGCCCGTACGCTCTTCGATCAGCATGCGGATCTCGCTCAACTCATGCTCACTAAGTTCGAGCTCTGTTATCTGGCGCTCGTTCGCGGCTCTCACGCTTGGTATTCCGTTCGGCTCCGGCCCTTGCCAAAGCTAGAAATCGTTCAGCAACTCGTGCTCTGAGTTGTTCAGGAAAGTCCTACCGCGACGCCCCTACTGGAACGCGCTCGGATTCCTCTTGACGAGTGCTGCCGCCCTGTTTGGAAGACGCACGGAATTGTGCCAAACCGTCGTTCAACTGGTCCGACAGCTTTACCAGCTGGCTGACCGTGGCTACCGTTCCGCGGGTCCCTTGCGAAGTTTGGCGCGTAATGTTAGAAATGATTTGCATCGCATGCGCGACGCCTTCCGTCCCACGCACCTGTTGTTTGGAGGCCAGAGAAATTTCCTGTACCAGTTCAGCGGATTGACGCACCACGTTCGAAATGGCGTCGAGAGCGCGGCCCGCTTGATCTGCCAGGGTCGCACCGCTTTCCACTTCTTTGGTGCCTTCTTCCATAACCACCACCGCTTCGTTGGTCTCGGCTTGAATAGCCTTGATGAGCGCGGCGATATCCTTGGTGGCGCTGCGGCTATGTTCCGCAAGCTTGCGAACTTCATCGGCGACGACCGCGAATCCACGGCCGGCATCGCCTGCACGTGCAGCTTCGATGGCCGCGTTCAAAGCCAACAAGTTGGTCTGCTCGGTGATGTCGTTGATCACGTTAATGATTTCCGAAATTTCCAGCGAACGATCGCCTAGCGATTTAATTTTCTTAGCCGTGGCCTGCACCGAGGACCGAATCCGTTGCATGCCCTCCAGAGTGTCGCGAACGGCGCGGTTGCCTTGCTCCGCAGCGTCCAAAGCACGGCGCGCGGCTTCGGCGCTGGCTTCCGCGTTGTTCGAAACCTGTTTCATCGAAACGGTAAGCTCTTCCACCGCGCTCGAAGTATTGGTAATTTCCTGGTCCTGCTGCGTCGCCCCAGCCTGCATTTGATCGGCGGCCACCAGAATGTTGTTGGAGCACGCGGTAACTTCCATGGCCGCTTTGCGGACGCGCTCGAGCACCTTGGTGAAGTTGTCCAGCATGTAGTTCACGGAATCAGCAACGTTGCCCAGCGCATCGTTGGTCACTTTGCCGCGCAGTGACAAATCCCCGCGGGCCACCTGATTGATGACCGTCAACAGTTCCGTGATACTGCGTTGCAGTGCGTCGCTGGATTCCTGGTTGTTCGCAGCCTTCGAGACTTTAGCTACCGCGCGATTCAAATTGTCGGCGATGTAGCCCAGTTCGTTGGTGGAAGTGACTTCCGCGCGTGCTTTAGGATCCCCGACCGCCAGGCGTTCAGAAAACTTGGCCAAGTCGCTGACGGGAGCCAGCAGTGATCCGCCAAGTCTCCACGCCAGGATAATCGTCATCAGCAGCGCGAGGCCAACCGCCAACGCAGCACTGCCGACCGCACCACTCGGCAACGCCGCGAAGTCCAGGATTGATGCGTTGCCGGATTGGTGCCCAGCGTTATAGGCCAGTGCGATAACGGCGGCCAGCACGATGCCGTTGAACACCACCAGCGTCCAGATGGTAGAACTCAGTCGCGATTTCATACTTCCTCCAAATTCGTTTTCACCGTCCCGTCAGTGACCGACGGTTGATGCCAATACAAAGCTAAATACTTGGTCCGGGAAAAGCCTCCAACAGCCTGCCTAAGTCAATCACCAGTGCGAGCCGGTCATCGTGCCGCAGCATTCCGATGCAATGCGGAACATTTTCAGGAGCCTGTTCCAGCACCTCATCGCTGTTCACCGAATAAGTGCCGATGACTTCGTCGGCGGCTATTCCAACGCGCAGAATTTCGTGATGACCGTCCGCAGGCAAAGACGCCACTACGACATGGCGCGGCAAGAGTCCTGGGCGCCGCCCTTCGGTCATGGCGATATCGATCAACGGCACGATGGTGCCGCGCAAATTAAAAATACCGACCAGATACGCGGGGCTCAGCGGCACTTTGGTCAAAATCGGCCAATCCAGCACTTCCTCAACGTCCAGAACCGGAAGGCACAAACGTTCGCGCCCGCTCCGGAACACGCAGTATTGCGACTGCGGTCGACGCTCTTCCATGGGGCCGAGAGCTTCCAGCAAACTGCCGGTGCTTTCGTCCGCCGCTAGCGGCTCAAGGTGAAGAAAGGGATTCATCGCGCTTTAGTAAATCTCCACAAAAATTGTCATGCGAACCGCCGCACCGCTCGTAACAGTTCCTCTGACGTAAACGGCTTGGTGACATACCCGTCGGCGCCTTGCTGTTCACCCCAGAATTTGTCGCTGGCGGTGTCGCGGGAAGTGACCAGGATGACCGGAATAGTTTTGTATAGGTCGTGACCTTTTAATTCGCGACATACTTGGAAGCCGTTTTTCCCGGGCATTACCACGTCCAGCAGAATCACATTGGGCTGTTCGAAAGCGACCGTTTCTTCCACGCGCGTGGAGTCATGCAGATCGACAAGCCGGTAACCTTCGCGTTCCAAGACTCCGTGCATAAGCAGGACTTCCGCCGGTGAATCGTCGACAATGAGCACTTTTTTCTGCACAGCTAAAAACCTCGGACTTATCCGGGAAACAAAGGTGCACGCCAGCGGCCAGCTTCAAGCGCCGTCATGGGAATGTTTCGTATCGAGTAAGGCCCGGTAAAACAAGGAGTTACAACGAGGTATGTAGCTCTAGCGTCTGGACGGTGCGGAAGCATCGGCCGCTTCCGTCTCAGCTTGAGAAGCATTCTCAGCCTCGCGCATCTCGCTGGCAAGCGATGAGAATCGCTGCATGATTTCGTTCATGCGCATGGCCATGCTGTGGATGGTCCTGATCTGTCCAAGGGACTGCGACGAAAGCTGACCGGGTTCCAGCAATAGCAATTCGGCATTGCCGAGCATGGAGGTCAGGGCGTTATTCACGCTGTGCTTCATGTCTGTCATGTAACGTCCGAGGGTGGCCAGATGTTGATACTTAGCGGCCTCGCGTTCCGCCTGCCTCGCGACACTCAGGGCCTCCATGCGGCGCAAAGATTCGCTCGCCAGCAGCAATAGGGTGGGTGTCCAGTCTTCCCGCTGCTGAACGTGGAGAACTCGCGGGTAACGAGCGCGCAATTCCTCTGACTCTCGGGCATCCGCGGAAATGCAAAGAATGACAGCCGGCTCGTGATCGAGTGAACGAAGAATCTCGTGATGTTTCCGTCCGCTGATAGGGCCGACCACAATGAGGTCGTGCGCCGTCGCGTCGTAATTGCACCAAAGCTTGCTATTCAAAACTGTAATGTTGGGAGATTTGCGTTGCGCCTGCCAACATCCGGCAACAGTTCTTGCGAATTCGGTTTCATCAGTCAAAATCAGAACGCTGGCGTTCGGCAAAGGACAATCCATCCCAGAAGTATTCACCCGCAAAGGCCGGGGAAATTATGTTGCACCCTACAATTTTTCCGCTTCATCCAGCGCGGATAGCAGTCGCTTGGTGCTGATCCCGAGATTGACAGCAGCCTCGGTATCTTTTGCTTGCTTGGCAACATCCACGCGTTCCTGGAGCCGGGAAGCTTCCACGCGTCCAACCGCGAGCGCCTTATCCAGGGCAAACGTGTGGCCTTTTTCCTTCGCGTTGGTAGTGGCCGTCGAAACCATCGCTCGCGCAGCCACAGCGCGGCGCAGGTCTTCCGCGGCAACGCCCGTTTCACTCACGAATGCGGCCACTTCCCAGGATGACAACAGGATGCGCGTCTCACCGAGTTTCACGGTGGTCATGGATCGGCCATGCAATGGCGGTGTGGCGATCAATTGCTCCCAGATCTTCTCCATGCACGTCTCGAAATCTAGAGCCTCGGGCGCTTGATTTTTCTGCGCAGCTTCACTCTTTTGCGCAGCCTCAGCGCCGGATCCCTTACCGAGCGCAGCAGATACGACCGTAGGCACATTGGCTGTCTTTTTCTGGGATTCAAGGCTAAATCCCTTCGCCGACTCAATGACCAGACGATCGGATATTTTTGCGGCGCTTTTTTCCAGCGCATTTTCCACATCGGCGCGTAACCCCAGCAACTTCTCAAACGCTTGGTTGACGGATCGCTCCGTATATTCTTTTTGGAAGGGTTGTTTCCACTCGTCTGCCAGTTTCTTGATTTTGGTCAGCGGTTCGGCCGCGGACAAACCGGTATTGCGGCAATCGATGACGTGGACATCCGACGCCTCCAGCTTGGCTATGCCGGCGCGAGTGGCGATCAGGTCAGCGTGCATTAACTCAATGAACGTGCGGCGCAAAATAAAATTGAAACGGATAAACGCCAGCAGCGCAGACGGATCGTAGAACATTCCCCCGGCGGCTTCCTTGACCTTGCGCCCCTGCTCGATGAAATTGGTTTTCAGAATTTCCCGCAGGCTTCGAAAACCGTGTAGGGACTTGATCATGACTTCCAGAGGTTCACACCACACCAGAATTGCAGGCGCTACTTCACCGAGAATCGGTTTTATGACCTCCGCCACGTCTGCAAGCTCAATGCGCTTGTGATAAATCTTGGCCGGTGCGCACAGTGCAAAGTATTGCACCAGCAGAAAGTCAATCTTGTCTCGGTCGAACGTACTCTTAGTTGGTTTGCGCAGGTGTCGTTCGATGAGCGATTGCAAGCTGCTCTCGCTGGCGTTCATCGTCGTCATCTGCAGAAGATGACGTAATTGGTAGACCAGCACCCGCTGATCCAGGGAATCCAGCCAGTTCTGGACTTGGCTGAAAAGCTCTGCATCCGGAGTATCCGGCAACTTTCGCTGCGTGATGGGAATGGCAATGCCTAGCTGTTTTGCCAACGCTAAGTAAATCGGGAAGACGGAGACCGTTTCCGACCAGTGGCTGTGACTGGTCTCGGCCGTCCCGGGCGCCGAAGGTGAGGTCAGATTGCTCATGAGTGCATCATCCAATGGTTGGGACCGCGCAAAAACTTAACAGCCACCGCTTTTTGTCCGCCATGATATTGCACGGCAACCACCGTGGCATCCGTGGTATCAGCTTTACGACTTCCTTCCAACCGGACCTTGTCGTCGAATTCCAATGGCAAGCTCGAAACCAGAATCGCATGCTCCAATCCCGCAAACTCCACTACGCTGGCTTCCCGCAGAAGTGTCGCCCCACCGCGCAGCGCGGTCACCTGTACTGGCAAACGCACGGTCTTAACTCCGGGAAAGAATCGTGCCAACTGTTCCGTGCAGCTTTGCTGTTCCGCGATAAGCGCCGTTTCGTCAAACTGTCTCACGTGGCCTCACCAGTGCTCGCCCGCAACATCCGGGTCTCCCGCAGCCCTCGAGACACAGTCACACGAAAGTATCCCCAGGGAAGAGAAGCACGCCTGGCACCAAAAGAAAGTGCGGTCGCTTCCCGCGAATCACTAAGAATCAATGGCAGTTAAGATTTAGAAAGTTGGCCGATCGGCTCACTCGTCTCAGGCTGAAACAAATCTGTCTCAGCCTCGCGTTTGTTGCCTCCCACAACCGCGAATTACTGAGACACCGTTTGCGGCTCGTCAACGTGAGATTCGGCCTTGACGGCGATGTTGTAGCGTTTGAGTTTGCGATAGAGAGTTGCGCGACTGATACCCAGCATCTTGCCGGCGAGCGCCTTGTCGCCGTTGGCTTGTTCGAAGACGCGGAGAATCGTCATCCGCTCCATTTCCGCTAAAGCCGTGGTAGAAACGGAGCCCCCATCATGGGCCAGCGCCGTCCCGGAGTCGGCTTGCTCCGTTCGAATCGACGGAGGAAGATCTGCTACGTCGATGGTCTGGCGATCTCCGAGAGTCACCGCGCGGGCCACGCAATTTTCCAGTTCCCGAACGTTGCCCGGCCAGTCGTAATGGAGCAGGCTTTTCATCGCCGCCGCGGTTACTTGAATATTCGCGCCGTGCGCGTAGCGATCCAGGAAATGATGCACCAGCATAGGAATGTCCGAACGTCGTTCACGGAGCGCCGGAATGTGCACCGTGACCACGTTCAAGCGAAAATATAAGTCCTTGCGGAACGTTCCATCGCGATAAGCCGCTTCCAGGTCGCGGTTGGTAGCCGCAATTACCCGCACATCGACATTCACCTTTTCGTTGCTGCCCACCGGGCGCACTTCTTTTTCCTGCAACACGCGTAGCAACTTGGCTTGCATCTCCAGGGGCAGTTCGCCAATTTCATCCAGAAAAATTGTGCCCCCATTGGCGGCCTGGAATAGCCCCGCTTTGGTTTTCATCGCGCCGGTGAAAGCGCCTTTTTCGTAGCCGAAGAGCTCGCTCTCCATCAAAGTGGGTACCAGCGAACCGCAATCCACGGCCACAAAAGCGGTCTGCGCCAGGGCCCCGCGAAAATGAATCGCACGGGCCACGAGTTCCTTGCCGGTGCCGCTCTCGCCAGACACCAGCACCGGCGTACGCGTATCTTTTAGCCGTGAAATCATACGCAGCACATCTTGAATGTTGGCCGACGTGCCGATGATGCCATCGAGGTTCTCCTCCGTGTTGACCCGCTCGCGAAGGAACTGATTTTCGGTCACCAGGCGAACTTTTTCCGCCATGCGTTGCAGCAACATGCGCATTTTTTCAACACGAAAAGGTTTCTCGATGTAGTCGTAAGCGCCCAGTTTCATGGCATCCACGGCTGATTCGATCGAGCCGTGACCGGTCATGATCGCAACTTCAGTGCGCGGCAACATCGCTTTGGTCTGTTTTAGCAGCGCCACTCCGGTTTGCGTCGGCAACTTTAGGTCAGTAAGCACCAGGTCTGGTGTGTCCGCTTCCAAGCGTGCCAGCGCGGCTTCCGCGCTTTCCGCTTCGGTGCAGGAAAAACCCAACGCCGTGCCGATGGTCATGCACAGCCGGCGAATGCTTTGCTCATCATCTACAACCAACAAACGTGTTTTCAGATCGTCGCTCATGGTTTCCCGAAGGTTTTCTCCACTACAGACATTAATTGCTGAACACGAAAAGGTTTTTCAATACACGGCGTGCCGCTCTGAGCCAGAAGAGTTTGTGTCTCGCTATTGGCCGTATCTCCGCTGATTAAAATAATACGCGTGCGAAGCTCCGGCCGGTTTTTCTGAATCCAGGCGTGCACGTCCGCGCCGTTCACTTTTCCCGGCATGCGAATATCGGAAATGACGCCCGCGAACCTTCCGGCAGAAAGACGTTTCAAACCTTCACTGCCAGACCCGGCGTTGACCACCGAATATCCCCTGCGTTCCAACGCCGCGCGCAGAAATGCAATTACCGAAGGCTCGTCCTCGATCAAGAGAATCGGCCCGCCGGTCCACATCGTAGCTTGCAAACTCATCGGCCGGCCTCTTTTGCGGAGACCGTGGGTGCGGCCGATTCCGTATCCGCCAACGGAATCCGGACCATGAATGTGCTGCCGGCGCCTGCCTCGTTGTTCCAGCACTGAATTTCGCCGCCGTGAGCGCGCACAATGCCGTAACAAATGCTCAGCCCCAGTCCTGTGCCTTTGCCGGCATGTTTGGTGGTGTAGAACGGATCGAAAATACGTTGAGGATCGACGATGCCAATGCCGTTGTCAGTGATGTTCACTTCTATGGCGTGATTGTGATGGCAGGTTCGAATGGCGATCCGCCCACGCTCGCTCGATTCCTGAACGGCGTCGTAGGCGTTATTCAAAATATTCAGAAAAACCTGCTGCAATTGCTGAGCGTCTCCCAGGGCAGGCGGTAGCGCTTCATCGAATTCTTCCAGCACTTCCACGCCATGACTCGCGAAATCATAGCTGCGCAACTTGATGGTCTGCCGCAGTACATTGTTCACACTGACAAGCTCGCGTTGTACCGGGCGCTGTCGCGCAAAACTCAGCAGGTCCTGCACAATATCCTTGGTGCGTTGCGTCTCCTGCAAAATGATCTGTAAATCTTCGCGAGCCGAGGCTGGCACTTCCGGATTCTCCAGCAACAAATCCGTAAATCCTAAAATTGCCGCCAACGGGTTGTTCACTTCGTGAGCTACGCCGGAAACCAGTCGCCCGATAGTAGCCATTTTCTCGCTGTGCGCCAGCTTGGCCTGCAGTAACGTCGCGTCCGTTATATCGGTCATCACCACCACGACGCTGTTTACCGTTTTTTGTTCGTCGCGCATGGGGCTCAAACTGATGGAAAAATGTCCCATGGAGCTATCACTGCGGCGCACACGAAGCTCGATGTTTTCGACTTGCTGCCCATGTGCGGTGGTATCGAGCGCGTCTTCAAAATCCTGGCGGTGGCTCGGTTCAATCCAGTCCACCAACCGGTGTCCAATAAGATCGCTTTCCTGATAACCCATTTCATAGCAGCGGCGGTTCGCATAGCTGATGAGCCCGGCGGTATCCAGCACCAAGATCATGCTTTGCGTAGTATTCAGAATCTTCTGATTGAAATCGCGCTCGCGTTGCAACTGCGATTGAAATGTTCTCTGCTCGGTGACGTCCAGCATCAAGCCGCGAATCTGAACAATGCGGTCGCTGGCATCGCGCACTGCGGTAATATTTTGCAGCGTGTGCAGCAGCGTGCCGTCTTTGCGCCGCAAGGTCTCCTCGTAATTTCGCAAAACACCATATTCAGCGAGCTTCGAAAGAAATCGCTCGCGTGCAGCCGGCACAGGATACAAATGAGGCCCCACATCCGCGCGGAGCAACTCATCTCGCGACGCGTAACCCAGCATTCGCACCATGGCGTCGTTTACGTCCATGAACCGTCCATCCGGCGTAGCGAAGAACAGCCCCTCCTGAATGCTGTCGAAAAGCTCCCGGTAGCGGCGCTCCGCCTCGCGGCGGTCGGTAATGTCCTTGAGCACGTGAATCGTGCGAATGTCATCGTCACTAACGCCTGGGGTTCGAGAGGTGGAGATTAGAAAAATGCGCTCTGCGGATGCGGCGACGTATTCTTCGCGGACTTGCTTGGTGTCCCTGCAAAATGGACATGGCAAATCGCTGCCAGCCTCCACGATTTGCCGCAAGCTGGCCATTGCTTCGCCGACCAACGCGACTGGTGGCACGCCGAGATGCGATGACAAAGAGCGATTGGTGCGCACGATTTTCCAGCTGCGATCATGAACCACGATGTAATCGCTGATGGCGTCAATATCCTCAACCCATTGGCGCTTCGAACGTTCCAGCTGTGAAAACCGGCGGAAGTTTTCGAGCGATAGCGCCGCATGGCTGGCCAGCGCCTGCAAGACCCGGTTCTCATTGCTGGTGAACGGTGCTTTCTTGCGAATAAGGCACAGCGTTCCCAGGCGTTCGCCATCGCTGGCGGCAATGGAGACAAACGCCACCGCAGGTCGGTTTGTCTCGCTGGCCGTATAACTCGTGGCGTCCACTGGCAGGTCGCGAAATTCAATGCCCAGGCGCGGTTCGCTGGCTGCGGAAATCAACCACCCGCGGCCTTCGTGCGAGAAGAGCGGTTTAACTTGTGGAGTTTCGTAAGAGTCGGTTTCGCGGCCGCGAAACACCAGCACCGCACCCCACGCGGCGTTCAACATGCGCGCTGAACGTTGCGCGAACCGATGCAGAAAATCGGGCAGTTGGCGCGACTGCGCGGCATCCACGGCAAGCTCCATGAGCTCGTCAGCGTGGCGCACCAAGGGTAAATCTACGGCGTCAGCCTTGCCTGCGCGGCGCGCAGGGCGACTTACGAATTTAGACTTCGTTCCACGCATGGCGTCTGGGGGATTGCGTGCGTCTCAACTTGACGCATTCGCAAGCACCACCAAGCTAACGGGGAGTCTCAATGTGAGTCAACCATTCTGGCGGGGAGTGTTTCTAGAATCAGGGATTCAAATCCGGGCCCGTTGCTCCACGCGTCTCAGCCTGAGACCCCTATCAGCTGTCAGCTGCCGCATGAGACGATTTTTCGTGCTCGAGAGAAATCTGTCCACTCTGTCCTTCCAGATAACTTCACAGTTCTCTATCACTTGAGAGAGAAACTTTTGTTCCCGCTCTGGTCTCTCTAACCCCTGAAGCCGTGGCCCTGCACGTGCCTTTCTCTTCTCGGGGTTATCTCCAAACACGGGATGGGTCTTCAATGACAACGGGCCAATGGAAAAAACTGATGTTAACTGCCAGTGCTCTCACTGTCTTTAGCGGGGCGGCACTATCGGCGCAGACGGGCAGTACCGATGAGAGCAAGCGAAAAATCAAGACCAAGGTCGCCCCAGTCTATCCGGAATTAGCAAAACGTATGAGTGTAGGCGGCAAGGTGAAAATCGAAGTCGTGATTACGCCGGACGGCCATGTGCGAAGCACAAGAGTTGTCGGCGGACATCCGCTGCTGGTGCAGGCCTGTCAGGACGCGGTAAAGGAATGGAAGTTTCTGCCCGCACCAGAAGAGACCACCCAAATCGTCGAATTTAGTTTCACGAATTCAGGAACTTAAGGGCAAAAAGTATCGGGCTGCAGCCGAACGTTAGCTACGGGCCCATAAGCCAAAGCACCCGGAGGGGTTTGGTAATGAAGATAGGCAAGAAACTATATGTGGGTTTCGGCGCGGTGCTGGCCGTCCTGGTGTTGCTGCTGGTCGTCAATATCTTCGCCGGATTGCGCCAGCGCTCGGCGCGGCTGGACGCCTCGACGGCACTCGACAGCGTTCGCACGATTGAAGCCGTGCGTTACCAGATCATGTTGAACCGCCTGAACCTCAATAATTATCTTCTGAGCGGCGACCCCCGCGATGAAGAAAAGGTCAACAAAGGTCTCGTGGACATTGCCGATGCCATCAAGCGCGGCCAAGCTCAGGACGGGTCTGACAATCTGAAGTCCGCGCTCACGCAGGTTGAAAACACTGAAGCAAGCTGGGCCGACAACTTTGCGAAACCTCTCTTGGCCAAGCGCCACCAGGTGGATGCCGGTGACGCCACCGTCTCAGATCTCCAGATTTTCTATTTGCAGAAAGATCCCAGTTCATGGCTCACCAAATCGTCCGTGGTCCTCGATCGTACCAATGACGACATCAGCAAGTCGCTCGATGAGACCTCCAAGTCCGCTAACACGGCCAGCAACGCGAGTACCTATGCGACCTTGGGCGGGACGTTTTTCGCGATGCTGTTGGGATCGCTGATTGCTTACTACACCGCGAAATCCATCACTGATCCGTTGACACATTTGATTACCGTGGCCAGAGAAATCGCCGATTCCGGGGACCTCAATCAAAACATCGACATTCATCGCACTGACGAGATCGGAGCCTTGGCTACCACCTTCAACAATATGGTCGCGTACCTCAAGGAAATGGCCGCCGTGTCAATGGCGGTCGCAGAAGGGGACTTGACCATTGAGGTCGCGCCACGTTCGAAGCGCGACACTCTGGGCAACGCTTTCTCGCGCATGTCCCATGGCCTTCAGGATCTCGTCCGCACCACCCGCGATTCCGCAGGACAGGTTTCTGCCGGTTCGAATCAAGTGGCGGGGGCTGCTGACGAGTCCGCGAAAGTGAGCGTGCAAGCTTCTTCGGCCATTGAAGAAGTTACCAGCACCATGCACGAAATGAGCATCAACGTCCAGAACGTCGTCAAGAATACCCAGGTGCAGGCCTCCAGCGTTGCGGAGACCTCCGCGTCTATCGATCAGATGGTGACTTCCATTCAGCGTGTCGCGGATACCGCGAAGGTGCTGTTGGATATCGCCAACCGGTCTCGCGAAGAAGTTGTTACCGGCATTAAAACCATGGAGAAAGCTACCGACGGGCTGAACCGCACCAATCATGCAATTCAATCGTCCGCGGAAATCATCAATGTGTTGGGCCATCGCGCTGACGACATCGGCAAAATCATCGAAGTCATCGACGACCTCGCCGAACAGACCAATTTGCTGGCTTTAAACGCGGCCATCGAAGCGGCGCGAGCCGGCGAACACGGTTTGGGTTTCGCCGTGGTAGCCGACGAAGTGCGAAAGCTAGCGGAAAAATCGACGCAATCCACCAAGGAAATTGCCGACCTCATTCAAAGTATTCAGCGTGAAGCGCGCCAGGCCGTCGAAAACATGGAGCGCAGCACGCGCATCGTGGAAGAAGGTCTCAGCCTGGGCAACGATCTTGGGGCCGCATTACACAAAATCGAAAATGTGGTCACTGAAGTTTATAAATTCTCGCAGGAGATTGGCGCAGCCACCAACGAACAGTCGGTTGGCTCCTCACAAATCGCCAAGGCCACCAGCCGCCTCACGGAGATCACCCAAGAAATCAATTCCGCCGTCGAAGAACAAGCCTCGGGCGCTCAAGCGGTGGTGCGTGCCATGGATAAAATGCGCGAATTGGTGCAGCAGTCCGCATCCAGCTCCACGGAGCTTTCCGCGGCCGCCGAGCAGATGTTGAAACTCTCCCGCAACTTACTAGACAGCATGGATCGATTTGTTCTCGACCGTTCTGTGCACCCCAAGGGACGCCGGGGCGAAACGCACGGCACACGACGCTCGGGCGAATCCTCGCGGGGTTCAGAAGAATTCGAATACGCCGAACTCGCTCGTCCCTGAAGCGCCGGAGATCATGGGATGGAAAAAGATTTACAGGTCGTGGGATTTCGCATCGGTAATGAAACGTACGGAGTACGTATCTCCGCGGTACGTGAAATCGTGCGCGTCCCGGAAATTACCGCGGTGCCCAGCGCGCCGGACATCATCGAGGGCGTCATCAATCTGCGGGGCAAAATTATTCCGGTGATGGATTTGCGAAAAAGATTCGGACAGGTGTACACCGTCGCCGACAAGAAAAACCGCATTCTCGTCGTCGAGATCGATAACAAGTTGGTCGGCCTGATCGTGAACGCGGCATCCGAAGTCTTAAAAATTCCGCCTGCGGACATCGAGCCGCCAGGCTCGGTTTTTGCCGATGGCGAATCGGGTTATGTCACCGGAGTCGGTAAGTTGAAGGGCCGTTTAATCATTTTGCTGGACATACCAAAGTTGATGTACACACGCGACTTGCGAAGCCTTGAAGCAGCTGCGGAATCACTCGCGCTGTCGAAGTAATTTGGTGGTCGAGCACGAAGCCGTTTAGGAAAGGCTGCATAGCCGAAAATGGGAACGATCGCCGCACCGCCGGTCCAACTGACGGAACCCGAATTGAAACTGTTGCAGACCCTCGTGTATCAGGAATGCGGAATGTTTTTCGATGAACGTCGCTCGCACTTTTTGAAAGACCGCCTGCAACGCCGCCTCAAAGTTTGCCAGCTCGATTCCTTTTATTCTTACTATCGCCTTCTAACTAGCCGCGATGGACGCCCGGAACTGGCGCTGCTCCTTGAAAATCTGACCGTCAACGAAACAAGTTTCTTTCGCAATCGCCCGCAACTCGATTTACTGCAAAAATCCGTGCTTGAAGAGATTCTCCGACGCAAGCAGGAACGCCGCGATTTTCATATTCGCGTGTGGAGCGCAGGTTGCAGCGCCGGCCAGGAACCATACTCCGTGGCCATCCTGATCGCCGATGCTCTGGCTTATTACTATCTGCGGAATCCACTGCCTTTCGAGATGCCGACTCCCAAACCCCTGATTCCGCCTCCCTGGAAATTGGAAATTGTAGCTTCGGACATCAGCTATGCAAGTTTGCGCACCGGTCAGGAAGGTAAATACACCGAGCCGCAGATGGAGCCGGTCGATTACACCTGCCGCTTGCGCTATTTCGAAAAACTGGGAGACAAGTACGCCGTCAAGCAGCAGTTAAAAGACCTTGTACAGTTCGATTTTCACAATTTGAAAACTGAATTTCTTCCGCGCCGCAACGATATTATTTTGTGCCGCAACGTCATGATTTATTTCGACGAAGCAGAACAGAAGCGCCTCATCGACAAGTTCTGGCATTGCTTGAATCCAGCCGGCTACCTGTTTGTCGGTCATGCCGAGAGCCTGTTTGGCCTGACGCAAAAATTCAAAATGATCCACGAAAATAACGGCACCGCGTACCAGCGCTTGGAGGCTCGCACATGAGCCGGCAGCCTGAAGATCGCGGCGCTGAACTGCGCGCGCTTTTTTTCGAAAGCGCCTATGAATTGTTGCAAGCTCTTAATGAAGGCGGGCTGCAACTGGAAACACACCCAGGCGATGAAGAAGTTCTTCGCGGCGTCCGCCGTGCCGTCCACACCCTGAAAGGCGATGCCGCCGCCTGCGGATTTGGCCAATTGAGCGAGTTGGCTCATGCGTTGGAAGAAGTACTCACACCCGAGGTAGTGCAATCGCGGGGAGCCGGAATTGCGGAGATCGTGCTGTCCGCCGCCGACATCTTCGGCGCCATGCTCTTTGCTTACGAGCGCAGTTCCGAGCCGCCTTCCGGAATTCACCTGCACAAAATGATTCGAGACTTACTCGAGGGCCCCTCTTCGAAAAAGGATCCGGCTGCCCACGAGCCTCATGGCTCCCAAATGGCGGCGACATTCGCCTGGACCGAATATGAGCAGCTGATGATCTCCGAGGCTGTGCACCGCGACGAATCAGTTTATAACCTGGCTTTGCGCGTTGATCCCAACAGCTTGATGCGCGCGGCTGCGTTTCAATTGATTCGCAATGTACTTCATGGAAGCGGCACGGTAATCGCCCTGCGGCCGGAGGACAACATCGCCGCCGCCACCGTGGAAGTTGTTGAAGCCGCCTTGGCTACGAAATTTACGGCAGACGCACTGGCGCAACGCTGCCGCATTCCTGCGATCGTATCGGACGTGCGCATCGAGCGCGCGGGAATCGCCGAGCATGAATTATTGGACGATCTCCTCGAAGTGCAGGCCAATCTCGCTCATGCCGAGCATCCCGACGACCCAACGCCCGCCGCGGGAAGTGCGGTCGGCGCCGCGGTAACAGCCATAACCGAAACGTCCCTGCGAGTTGACGCTTCAAGAATCGACGCTGTAATGAATCTGGTCGGTGAGCTCATCATTGGTAGATCGATGCTCAATCGCACGCTGGCGGAATTCGATAAGAGTCACGCCCGCGATCCTGTCAGAACGAAACTCGCCGACGCCATGGCCTTTCAAACGCGAGTTCTCGATGAATTGCACAAATGCGTGTTGAAGATTCGCATGGTGCCGGTCGAGCAATTGTTCCGGCGATTCCCGCGCGTCGTCCGAGATGTCGCGAAACAGTGCGGCAAAGACGTGGCCCTGCAAGTTACCGGGCAAAACACCGATCTCGATAAAGGGATTCTCGATTCACTTGCCGAACCGCTAATGCATCTGGTTCGTAATGCCGTTGATCATGGCATTGATCCAGTAGATGAACGGGTCGCCGCCGGCAAACCTGCGCGTGGAACCGTTTTTCTGAACGCCTATCATCAAGGCGCCCAAGTGGTTATCGAAGTACGCGACGATGGCCGCGGCATGGATACCACCAAGCTGCGAGCGCTAGCAGTGGAAAAAACAATTCTCAAACAGGACGAAGCGATACGTCTTAGCGAGCAGGAAGTTTTGAATTTGATTTTTGAGCCCGGCTTCAGCACCGCAACAGCGGTTACCGAAGTGTCCGGCCGCGGCGTTGGAATGGATGTGGTTCGCTCGGCGATGGGCAAGCTCAAGGGCACGGTGCACGTGAGCACCCAGCTGGGCAAAGGCACCACCATTCAACTGCGCGCGCCGTTGACGCTCGCTAGCATTCAAACATTATTGTTTCGCGTTGGTGGCCGCCTGTTTGCTGTTCCCTTGTCCTCTGTCGTGGAAATCACGCGCATTCGCGAAGAAGAGATTCACATGGTCGATCAGCGCGAAATTTTGCGTCTGCGGGATCAGCTTCTCACCCTGGTGCGATTAAACCGCTTGGATCACATACACGCTGTTGCTGCTTCGCCCGCTTCGCCAACAAAGAAGACCCGCTTCGTAATCGTGATTGGTGCAGCGGAAAAGCGTTTTGGCTTGCTCGTGGACTCGTTGGTGGGCGAGGAAGAATTGGTAATCAAAGCCCTGCCTAGCGACATTGTGTCCAGCGATCTGGTAACCGGTGCCTCCATACTCGGCGACGGCACCGTCGTCCTGATTCTGAACGTACCCGCGGTGGTATCTCGATTCTCAAAGGCCCTTCCCATGGAAGCAATTGCATGAGCGATCGAATCAAAGTTCTCGTCGTTGACGACTCCGCGTTGATGCGCAAGCTCATCCCCGCAATTTTGGCGCGCGACGCCGCCATAGAGGTGGTGGGTACCGCCATGGACGGGGCCTTCGCCCTGAAGAAAATCCAGGAGCTGCGCCCCGACGTCGTCACTCTCGATCTGGAAATGCCGCGCATGGATGGTATGGAAACCCTGCGGCTGATCATGAAGAGTGCCCCGGTCCCGGTAATTTTGTTCAGCACGCATTCCAAAGAGGGCGCCTACTCAACATTTAAGGCCCTGGCATTGGGTGCGGTCGACTTCGTCGCCAAGCCGCAGGACGCCGCGGTCGGCCATTTGGACGCCATCGCCGATCAGCTTATCGAGAAAATCAAAGTTGCCAAGCGCGCTTCCGGCCATCGCTTACCGACTGCGGTCGTCTCGGAATCGCCAGTAGCTTTGAAGAAGAAGCCTGGCCTCGCCGTACCGCCCAATCGCATTATCGCCATCGGTATTTCCACCGGCGGGCCAAACGCCTTGCAGTTCATGCTTTCGCAGCTTCCCGCGGATTTTCCATCTTCCATTTTAATCGTGCAGCACATGCCCGAGGGCTTCACGGAAATGTTTGCCCGGCGTTTAGACGAGTGCTCCCCGTTGGACGTTCACGAAGCACGCTCCGGCGATCTTCTTTTGGCAGGTCGCGTACTCTTGTGCCCCGGAAACCGTCACATGATGGTTCGCCGCATGCCTCGCGGTGACATGGTGGTTTTGAACGATGCGGCCCCGGTGAATGGTCATCGGCCTTCCGTGGATGTTCTGTTTCATTCCGTAGCCCAGGAATTTGGCCTTACCGGGGTCGGAGTCTTGATGACCGGAATGGGTGACGATGGAGCTGCAGGATTGGGCGCCATTAAGGCTGCCGGCGGAATGACCATCGCGCAGAGCGAAGAGAGTTGCGTAGTGAGCGGCATGCCGCGCGCCGCAATCGCCAAGGGTTACGCCAACAGGATTGTACCACTCGATGGCTTAGCCTCGTATTTGTCGAGCCAGTACGGCACGGAAAGAATGAATTCAGAAAAAAAGGAAAAAGATAAGTTGGAAAAAGCCGAGACTATTTCCGTTTCTCATCGAAACTGAACCGGTTCCCGGCCCAAGGAGACTCTTATGCCACAATTTGCCGCCCTTCAACGCAAAGATAATAAATCTGTCCGCTACCTGGTGGTAGACGATTCCGTATTCGCGCGCAAGAACCTCATCAAAATGATCCAGACTTTCGGCGGGGAAGTGGCCGGCGAGGCTGGCGATGGTCTCACCGCCATCGCGGAGTTCAACCGTACCAAGCCGGATATCGTCTTGATGGACATCACCATGCCACAGATGGAAGGCATCGAAGCCGTGGAACGCATTGTTCGCCAGCACAGCGACGCCCGCATCGTCATGGTTTCCTCCGTCGGCTACCAGGAGAATATCTTGGCCGCTTTGCAAAAGGGCGCCAAACACTTCGTACAGAAGCCCGTAAAACCCGAAGTGCTTTACGAAATTTTGCGTTACGTATTGAGCGACGACCCAACGGCCGCCGGCGCACCCACCGTGCTGGCAGGAGAACACGCATGAGAATGGAGCTAATCCAACCCTTTATCAATGCAGCCGACGCTGTATTTTCCGATTTGCTTCAATCGTCCGCGAAAATAATCGATCTCACCATGGACGAAGACACCTATCGCCGCAAAGGTGTAGCCGCACTGATTGCCATCAAAGGCGACATCGAAGGTCGGGTAATCCTCGATCTCTCGTCGGAGGTGGCCGTAAAGGTTGCCAGCCATTTGGCCGGAACAGAGCTTACTGCGAGCGAGCAATTGGTGCGCGAGACTGTTTGCGAGCTGGCCAATATGGTTATTGGGAATTCCGTGACGCTGTTGAATGACCAGGGATTTCGCTTCAAGGTGTTTCCCCCGGAAATTCACGCGGACGACACCGGCCTGTCGAGCACCGTCGATACCGAAGCCATGGTCCTGGGGTTGGAAACACCCTGTGGTGAGATTTATCTGAATATTGCCATGCATTACCTGCATCGGCGCCGTAGCGAACGAGGATCTGTTGCCGTCCTCGACTAATTATTTTTCGTGTGAGCCCCCCCAATTTCCTGATTGGCTGTTTCTCTATGGATCCGTTTAGGCAAACTTAAAGACAAACATTAACATCCGTTCGAATTCCGCCGACCTGTCGAAGTACGCGATTCACTGTTTTAATCTCTAACTGAGATCTAAACGTTCAAGCACCCGACCCCGACAATGTCTTTACATACGCCCCGCCATGCTTGAAAAGGCCCGCGCCGGGCAGTGCCACCGAAAATACGATTCGAACCGAAACAAAAATGGCGCCGCTCCCAGGAGTAAACGGTACCGCAACTTCCACGCGGGTACCTTCCGGGTATTGATTACGGCTGCGGAAACTGAGTCCACCCTTGGATAAGTCTTCACACACGGCAATTTCTTCCTCAAACCCTCGCCGCCGGATACATGCCAGCACTCGCGTCTTGACCCGCGGGCGTTTTCGCCGCGGCACAACATGTTGATCGATGTTTGCCACGTACCCTTCCACCGTTGGCGTGGCCATTTCGGATTGCGCTTCTATCCAGATGGAGGGAGCTGCGCATTGGCTGCAAACGCGTGCAACGCACTTGCGCATTTCGAAAGATTTAAGTTCTAACGGATTTAAATACACCACTTCCCGCCGCTCGCAAAAACTGCACTCCATCAACAACCGCGCGACCGCGTCGTCGGCTTTACTGAGGGCTGGAAATTCGATGTCCCAGAAATCCGCGCGCGGCTCTAAAATTTGAAAAGCGTAAAGAAAGCCTTCGGGATCCTGGTCAATTTCAGCTATCACCCGCGCCCGCGCGGATTTCCACACCTCGCCATCCTGTTGGCGGCGCAGCGTCAGTTCCTGGCCGGCGGGCAGTCTCTCCGCGAGCCTCAACACGCCACCGTTCTTGCTCACCAGCATGGTTGTTGCTGTGCGTTTGAACGTAGTCCCGTTGTTGCCGAACCACGATGCCTCCACCGGCATTCGGAAATTTACACGATCACTTTGCCGTAGCCCGTCCGCGCGCATTTGTAGTTTTCGCCTGAAAGATAGAGGTACCTGTGCAGAATAGCATTCGGTTTTACGCTCCTACGACGGGGTCTTGTAGGCTTTGTCGTAGCGGCTAATAACGACAATTCGCGGGCGCCTGCGCCGCTACCGCACCCAGCTATTAGCTTTTTCGCAAATATGAGATTTGAAAATGCTCCACATCCAGTGGTTCCAAGAGACAATTTGTCTAGCGAGGGAGCTTCCCAACGGCTTTTTTAGCCGCTCAGACCTCATCCGACTGTGAGTAATGTAATCTTCATGCAAGACCCATCCTCAAGTGGACCGTGGCGCTCCATCGCAGTGCGCGACCGGCGATATTCCATTCGTTATCCTTTTGCTGGCGACGCCATTTTGCTCGATCTCGAAACCGGCACGACCGCCAGTGGCGTAACCTCCGATCTTTCCATTGCCGGCGCTTTTATTTGCTCTAGTAAGGCCTTCAAAGTGGGTTGCCGCGTTCGTGCAACTCTAACCCGCAAAGATCAAGTCGTCGAAGCTCTGGCGGTAGTTCGCGTGCTCAAGCCGCGTATCGGCATGGGCGTCGAATTCCTGGACGTGGAAGCGCCCTTCGATCAAGTACTCTTCCGTTGGGTTGAGCAGCTCCGCCGCAAGTAACGTACGTCAAAAAACAAAATCATTCGCCATCATCCAGTAATATCCGGCGTCTGCCGATATTCAGTCCCTCAAAACTAGGGCCGGGTATCGAGCGGATGCTTACTTTTCTCGTAAAATTCGTTTTGCAGCCGGAGGCTTTGATCGTCAGCTTGGGCAGCGCGAATGGCCGCCGTAATAGCATCAATCCACGCATTCATTTCAAATTCACCGAGTTCCCTGGTAGCCAGCGCGCCGTCGCCAGAGTAGTGATTGGGAAAACGCGCGTACCACCAAATCCCGGTATAAACATCGGCGGGAAGGTTGATCCGTTTCTGGTCGGCGCCCGATTCACTGGGAGCTCGATCCAGATGCACCAGCTCGGGATGAGAAATCATCATCGTGGAAGTTTCCGATTGCCCGGCGTGCATGTCCAGTGCATCTTTTTTTTGCGGGCCGCCCTTGGGTTCGTCGCGCCCCCATTGGACGTACACCACGTAGTCATGCTGTTTTTCCAGTTGGGATTGCGCAAAGAAGGGCAGCAGGCTTTCGTTTCCACCATGGCCGTTTACGATCACAATTTTCTTGCACCCGTTGCGCGCCATCTCATCGGTAGTTTCCTGTAGCAGTTTTAATTGAAGTTCTCTGCTATAGGCGACCGTTCCGGGTTCATGTTTCGCTTCAAAAATCTGCCCAAAGTAATATTCCGGAAACACCACCGCGTATTCCTTTTCCGCTGCATGCAGCGAGGCATGCCGCACATTCAACAAGTCCGTGCCCAACGGAAGTTGCGGCCCATGTTTTTCGAGGATGCCAAACGGCAGAAGGCAGGTGCCCCTGGATTGCTCGATGGCCCGCCGGAAGTCAGCCGCACTCAGCTCTTCCCATTTGACGGAGAGCTTCGTTTGGGCACGCGAGTTGTGCGTTCCTAGCAGCAGAGTTGCAAGCACTGCAATCAAAACTTGTTTCATATCTCCTCCGGAATACAGGCATTCTAATGCACCCAAAGCCTCGTGCACTTTGAATCGAGTTAATCGTGACTGACAGGAAGTAACGATCAAGTCCTCCCGAAAGTCAAAGAGCGGGAACTAGAGAGAGTAAATCCAAGGTGGTGCGATTAAGAAGAGGCTCCAGCGCCGCCCGTCCCTACTGAAAGAGTGCTTCAAACATAATCGAAGACCGTCATGAACCCAAAATCCATATGCAATTGTTGGTGGCAGTGGAACAGGGTGAGGCCCGGATTGTCGGCCACGAAATCCACCTCAACTTCCTGGTAACCGCCGAGCATCACTACATCCTTCATAATTCCCGCGGTCTTGATGCCCGCTATCTTGGCTATTTCGAAACTGTGTCGATGCAAGTGCACCGGATGAATGTCGTCGCTCGCGTTACGCATGCGAAGCCGGTAACGACGCCCCTGGTTCAAATGAAATGACGCTGGCTCAACTTTTTGAAGCATCGGATACGCGACTCCATTGATGGTCCAGCGATTGAAGCCGTTTTCAGCCGCGTTATCCTTTGAAAAAATCATCTTGAACGTATCGTCAGGCTCAGCAGCGCTCCCACCCGGTTTTGCGAAGCGCGCATAGTTCCAATGAAATGGTTTCGGCGCTACCCAAGCAGGCTTCATTGCACGGTTTGCATACTCCAATACGATACCCATCCCGTGATGGCGATCATCGTCCGCCAAATCGCCCATAATCCAAACACCGGGATGATTCATCTCCACAATGGCGGAAATGCGTTCCGCAGTTCCTAGCCAGAGCACCGGCACTTCCGTCGAATGGGGCACCGCATTGCCATCCAGCGCGACAACTTTGAACGTGTGTCCTGGAAGAGCCAAACTGCGAATTTCCGTGGCGCTTCCATTCAAAACATGAAATAACACTCGCTCACCTGGCCTTACCTTCACCGGTTCCCCGTGCCCCAGCATGCGCCCGTTTACGGTGAAGTATTGGTAGCCCACTTCGTAACCATGCGGCAGGCCCTTCGTAAGAGATGCCTTCATCGCCGATTCACCACCCGATTCCAGATCTTTTATCTTCGTGCCAGTCAGAAAATCTTGCGCCATATCGCCGCCCTGGCTGAACGACGGTCCGAATTCTTTTAGCACCAAGAATACTTCGCGGTCGTAGTCGCCCGGACTCAATGCAGGCTCAATGTAAACCGGACCAACCTGCCCACTATATTGGCCGGCATGCAAGTCGGCTCCCGCTCGGTTATGCGTATGGTAAAACCGAAAACCAGATGGCCGTGGCATAAACGCGATTCGACGCATGCCGTGTGCTGGAATGAATGGTGTGCCCTCTTCCGCAGCCCCATCCACATCGACGGCCACCATCTGTCCGTGCCAATGCAACTGCTCGGGTGTGTCCGTCTCATTGTGAATTTCCACGCTCGCCGCCCGGCCTTCTTTGAAGCGCAATAATGGGCCAGGGAATTGTCCGTTGTAGGTCACTGCGGAAACGATATGTTTCGGCGCGATCTCGACGGGCGTCGCCGCTATGCGCAAAATATAGTCCGCTGGTCCCTCAACTGATTGGGGGAAGCTTAGTGCAGGCTTTTCGTAAGAAGATAGAAGGCGTATCGGCAGCGTCGTGGCGCACGAAGTAGCGCTCACCAATTTAATAAAATCTCGCCGCGATGTGGTTTCTACACTCACGCTGCGCTGAGCTGACGTGGGTGATCTATGTTCAGCATGCCGCTATTGGCGCGAGCCGGCGGTTTTCCATGCTTCTTCGCGCTTTTGTTCAAAATCCTCGAAGGCTTTCGCAAGGCCCAACAAGACTTCGGCGCTTGTTTCAAAAAGTGCCTGAGCTTTGGGATCGGAGATCTTGGACACGTCCTCACGCGCATACTGGGCAGTGTCTTTCAGCGTTTGCTTCAATTTCTGCGGGTGATGGCGTGGATCACTCTCGTCGTACTGCATCCGATCGGGCATTTGGTGCCTCCTGAAGAGCAGGGCAGTATTGACCCGCTGTCACCGAATACTTACCGCCGCGCCGCGCCAAAACCATACAGGATTATACCGACGGGGGCCTCGACGTCGTGCAGCTGGTGCTCATGGATATTCAAATACCCGGAATGGATGGCTTCGAGGCCACCGCCGCAATCCGCGAGAAGGAAAAAATCACGGGCAAGCGCACCCCCATCGCAGCCGTGACTGCCCACGCCTTGAAGGTTGATCAAGATCGATGCATGGCTGCTGGTATGGACGGATATGTTTCCAAGCCCATCCGCAGCATTGATCTCTTTGCCGTGATGGAGCCTCTACTCAGCAAACCACTCGTCAATTCAATTATTTAGTGGGACTGATATTCGTTTTGTTTTCTCCGCAACTAAGCGAATCGATTTATGGCGTACCGAACATCGGCCTGGCCAGCTCTTCCGCCGATGCCGCCTCCGGATGTTCAGCCTTCCAGCGCATCGCGGCCGTAATCCGCGTCCGCCCGCTGGGGTGATCGAAGAACACAAACTCTTCGATGGGTCCTGGATCCATTTTGCGATATTCACCCAACAACAGGTCCACGTTCGCCTCGGCATCTGGTTGCCGTGCGGCATTTAACCCGTACATGTCAGCCTCAAATTCCATGGTGCGCGTGATGGTGTTATTTATCGGCGTTGTAACAAAAAAATAACTGGACAGTACGATCACCGCCAGCGGCAGGACCGCGACATCGCCAATGTCCCGGACGCCCCAACGCTCTCCCCATCGCGACCGAGCAAAATTTATCCCCCAGCTCAGAAATGCAAAGCCAATCACGATCACCACCCCATTCATCACCAGGCCTTTATATATATGGTTGAGAACGTAATGGCCCATCTCATGTCCCATAGTGGTTGCAATCTCCGGCAGCGTGCAGCGCTTCAGAAGATTGTCGTTCAGGGAAATTCTCAAAGTTCCCGCGAACCCACTTACGTTAGCGCTCACGCGATTGGATTGCCGTGAAGCATCGAACTCATACACGTCCATCGCCGGAATTCCATTAGCGCGCGCCATGCTGAGAATTGGGTCCTTAATGCCCGGATCTTCCAGCTTGGTGTACTTGTTGAATAGCGGCGCGATGTAAACCGGCGCGATCAGGGCGATAAAAGCGATAAACACTACGGTCGCGACAGCTCCCCACACCCACCAGTTCTTGCGCAGGCGCCGCACCAGTCCGAATAGTGGCACCATGAAAATCGCGCCCAAGACTATGCCGATGACCAGCACCACCGCTTGGTCCCGCATCCACTGACCAAAAGTTTGGTTCGACAGGCCATATTTATGTTCGCGAATATAACCTTCATAAATCGTAAGCGGAAACGTCACTATGGTCACTAGGACGATGAACTGCACCCAATAAATCGCGGTTTGCAGTGGGCGAAAGCGCGTCATGCGTTCGGCTAAATCGCGCATGCGCATTGACAGCCGAAATCGCAGCAGCACCCCCATCACCAGTACCGTCGAAAAAAAATCCCAGAGCTGCAGCCAATATCCCCCTTCAAAATAGGCATTCGAACGCGCTCGTTCCGCCGCCGGCATCTTCCCCAAATAAGTTTCAACCGCCGCGTTGACGTCGAACGCAGGTGCAGCCTGCCCGATAACCGCCGCGTCAGATGTTTTGCCGCTATTGGAGCCTTGCGCTCGCGCCTCACCAGTTGCAGCCATACCCATTGCGACCACGAAAAATAACCAAAGAAGGCATCTCGTAAGACGAACCATCGGTCCTCGTTTCAGTAAGCGGTCGTTTGCGCGAGAAGTATAACCTCTAACGGTCCGCGAAAAACCGAGCCGAAAGCACTTCACTTTTGCCAATGCAGAGACTCGTGTCGGCTATCAGCCGGAACGTTTGTTCGACCAATATTTAGAGATCGCGTTCTTGAAAATTATAGAGCGCAACGACGAGCGCGATAAGCAGATACAACGTTGCATAACCCACCATCACTGGGCTTGGTGCCGATGCGTTTGAAAATGGAGTGAACTGTATGGATCGCGTGAGCGAAGATTGCATTTCGAACGAAGCCCGGCGCCACATCGACTCGCTCGGCATGATCAAGCTGGAAACGATACCCAGTGTGACTAGACGCGGACTGGTAGTCATCGCCCCGATCTGCTCAATCCACCCTCCAATAAATGCTAGGCCGTGAAGGCCCAGGACGATCACCCCGTTCGCCAACGTCGAAAACCTGGTTCCGCAAGCGAATGTAACCGCCAGAAGTAATAAGCATTCCAGAAAAACCAGCAGCCCTCCGCGCTCTGCGTTATGCGGGGGCACGCCGGCGATGAAATACCCAATCGCGGAAACCCCTCCAAACATCGCACTCACATAAATGGCAATCATGCCCGCAAAGCCCATCCATTTGCCCAGCAACACTTCCCATCGCGAAATCGGTTTGGTAGCGATGGCTTGGATCGTCCCCGAGGATATTTCGCCCGAAAGCGTATCCACGGAGGTCAATATAGTCATGACCACCGCAAGAAGATCGACGGCGTAAAATCCCACCTGAAGCATCGCCACTTGCACTTGATGGCCAATCAACGGCGGCACGTTGTGGCTAGCTAGATCCTTCACCTGAAAATGCATTCCGGTGCCGAACAACGCGAGAAATCCTGCTCCTGCGGCTACCGCCGTCCAAAGAATTTTTCTTCGCGCGGCTTCCTGAAACGTAACGCCCGCCATGATCCATGCGCCCATCAAAGTCCGCGATCCTCGCCCATAATCTTGAGAAATTGATCCTCGAGTGAAACAGTTTGCGGCCTGAATTCAAATACATCGCCTCCCCATGACACCAGGTGACGAAGAATGTGCGGCAGGGAAGAAGTGGAAGCGGTAGTAAGTGTCAACAGTTCTCCGTCCAGTGCCGCCGAGGGGCTCCATTGCGAGAGTCCCGCAATCGTTTCCGCGGATACATTTTGCACGCGCGCCACGACATGGACTTCTCCATCGGGATTCGCCCGCAGATCGCGGCTGCCAACCACCTGCCCTTCCTTGATAAACACCACACGATCACAGGTGATTTCAATTTCGCTGAGAATGTGAGAATTCAAAAAAACTGTGGCGCCGCGATCGCGCTCCGCGCGGATGATGTCGCGAACCAGCCGCCGCCCCATGGGATCAAGCCCGGAAGTAGGCTCGTCGAGAAAAACCAGCTCTGGCTCGTGAATTAACGCCTGGGCCAAACCAATACGCTGCAGCATGCCCTTGGAGAAATCACGCAAGCGCTTCTCGCGATGAGGAGTCAGTCCCACTAGCTCAAGGAGCTCAGGAACACGTTCGCGCAGACGCGCCGCACTCATCCCCCACAGCCGGCCATGGAATTTCAGGAGTTCGAACGCGGTAAGCCAGGTGTAAAACCGAAAATCCTCAGGCAGAAAACCAATCTTCCGCCGGACTTCCACATTGTCGGAGGGCGCGCCTAGAACGAAGGCTTGCCCGCTGCTGGGCTTCACCAGCCCCAGCAGCATTTTGATGGAAGTACTCTTCCCAGCTCCGTTCGGTCCTAGGAAGCCGAACACTTCGCCGCGGCGTACCGTCAGGGTGAGATTGCCTACCGCAATCTTGTTCCCGAATACTTTGCGCAGTTCCAGCGTTTGAATGGCAAAGACGGCCGCTTGATCCAGGTGCCCTCCAGGAGCCAACGGGATTTAGTTCAGCGTGTTCGCCAGCGCCACCGCATTGCTCGAATCACCGTGGCCGACCAGCCCATAGATGATCCCATTCTTTACCCAAACCAATACATAGTCAGGCCCGCCACGCCCGGAGCCCTCGATCAACGTGCCTTGCACGCCCTTCACCGTGACTTGACTATAGGAAGTCGCGAATCGCGGAATCGGCAGCACCAGCGTCGATTTCCAATCAATGGTCTGTCCAAGACTACGCGCCTGTGTGGCGCTCATCCCCGCAAGCTGAAAGCCAATTTCTGCTAACTGCTCAAGGTTGAGGTCAGATGGCGTATTGACCACTGGACTCGGCACTTCCTGTAGAGCCAGGCAATTAGCCCATGCCGCCGCGCGTGGTTGTGTTGGCTTGGGCTGCGTACTACCCGCCGGGTGCGCTTCTGGGCAATCGCCATATTCCACCATAATGGAGCGCGGTACATTCACCGAAACACTTGCCCCATCCAAAGTAGCGGGCAACAAAAGATCCGCACGCCCAGCTTGATCGAAAATATCCTGCAAGCGCGTTCGGTCAATCGTCATATGGAAAGCGTGTTGCCCTCCAACGATAAATTTCGGCGTATCCGTGCGCGCGTCCAGCATGTGTGCAGAGAATCCTGCTAGCTGGCTCGCGTCTGCGGCAGTGGAAGCCGGTTGCGGTTTTTCATCGGCTGTAACCACCACTTTGTCGGAAATCATCTGGCGCAACATTTCCTGTAATGGCCGGTTCCCATCCAGAGCGGAAAAATCCAGGCGCACCGGTTGTACTTTTTCAACCCGCAAAGTCCCAAGAAAGCGCTGCGCCAGGCCGCGCCCGAATGGAAATGCCAGGCTGCACAACAAAATCGTTGCGGCCACAGCGCCAATCCACAAGGGACGCCAGCGCCTGCTCCTCGCCCGCACATTGGTTTCATCGGCAACGAAATCGAGCCTCGAAGGCATCGTCTCTACCCCGGCACCTTGCTGCGCTTTAAAGCGAGAAAGCGCGGCTTGCGCATCAATTTTCGTTTCCGCCGAAGCAGCCCCTAAAGAAACCATTTGCTTCTCCACACGTGCAGCTGTGGCCGCTATTTCACCCAGCCGCTTTCCGCAGTCGGCGCAACGGGAAAGATGCGCCTCAATTTCTGCATCTTGCACAGCGCTCAACTCGGCATCGTGATACGCGCGCAAACTATTTTCTGAGACACAATTCATACGTCCTCCTCTGAACCAAAAAGCTCACGATAACGTTGCTCGAACGCTGCCTCTGCCCGAACCAAAAGGGTGCCTACCGATCCAGGTTCGATCTCCAAAGCTGCCGACAGCTCTTTATAGCTATCTCCTGACGCGCGCATTACTAGCAATTGCGCCTGTGGCGGTTTAATTTCCGCCAGAACTGTGCGAACCCTTTGCTCTCGCTCAAACCGCTCCACTCGCTCAAATCCATTTTCCGGGGGTTTGTTCTGCCTTGCATCCTGACCTGCGGCTTGCTCGAATCGGCTCCGGCGAGCCGTCGCACGCAGCGCGTCAATTCCAAGGTTCGTCGACGTTCGATAAAGCCAGCCGCCCACATTGGCCTCTGGCTCCTGCGCTAGGGGCCGGCGATAAAGTTTCAAAAAAACTTCATTGGCCAAATCTTCAGCCCACCCATGATCCCCGACAATGCGCCGCAAAATCCCTACAACTCGCGGATAGTGTTTGACGAACAGGGTCTCAAATTCTCCAACCCTGATCCCTTCACTCATAACACCGGGCTCCCCAACCGCCCACATCAGGACCTTCGGCTCGCAAGCTTTCAGCGCTCCCGGTTGCGATTCGCGCACCGTTTCCTTTTGTGCCGCAAACCCTTCCAACACGTTCTCAGCCAAGGACTGTCACCCGTTCTTACACTACTTAAACGTCTGCCGTCGTTAAATTGTGACATCGTAACCAGCGATGGTGACAACACTCAGCTGTTTCGCATCGCCGGTTAACGCTAGCCCCTTCCCACGCATAGTTCTGTGGGCCACCGGAGCTTTCGTACAGTTAAATGTTCCCGGAACCTGTACCTCGGGCCGTTCACAACCACCTCTCTCGACTCTAAACTTCTCTCATAATCGGGAGAGCCTTCAACATTCGGTCTCTCGCAAGTAAAAATCACCACAGTTCTCCGAATCGCCAACGCATGAGCGTAACTTCGGCGTTCTTTGAAAAGCCACAAGGGGGCAATTTGCAGCATCCTAATTTGGTCCACCACTTCGTTTACCCAACACTTCGATCTGTTGCTGTTCTTTCGCTTCTCTTACTTGCGTATGGCTCTTCGGATTACCCTCAGTCTCCAGCTTCTCCGGCCACTGGTCCTCTTGCAAAGCCGGCTGAGGGCTTCACCCCAGGACTCAACGCGGGCGTGAAGTTCGAAGGCAGCACCAGCAGTGATGGCAGCGTCTTCGATTTGAGCAGCGGCGTTGGCTACAACTTTTCCCGCCATTTCGGCGTGGACCTCGGCATTCCTTACTACTTTGTAGGCACTCCTTCTTCCGTGAAGAAGAACGATCCGCAAGCGGTCTCTGGCGATGGCCTGGGAAGCTTAGGCGCGGACTTGAAGTGGAACTTCGCCGGCGAACTCCTCAACTACGATCCCACCATTCACCTTACTGCGCCGACCGGCGAGACCAAGAAGGGTTTCAGCACTGGTCACGCCACCTGGAATTGGGCAAACCATCTTGAACACGCTTTCGGCGTTTTCACTCCGTTCGTGGACTTGGGAGTCGGCAACAGCGTCAGCGACACCAAGTACTTTCACCGTCCGTTCATCACCTTTGGTTACAACCTTCAATCCGAAGCTGGCGCGGAAGTTGACGCCGGCCCGCTCAGCCTGACGGCTTCCGCGTACGATGTGGCTCCCGGGGGCACACAGACCGTCATCAGTAGGGTCTTCCGCTGTTCCGCCGCGACCACCTGCTCCGCGAACGGGAACTCCACCAATCGCAAAGGCTACCTAGACGCCAGCGTGCAAACCGGTGGCGCCGCTCTTGTCCGCGATAACGGCTTCAATTTTGGCGTGGAGATGAAGCCAGCCCGCTACGTAGATCTCGAAGCCGGCTTCAGCCGCAGCGTCCCGCTGCAACTGAACAGTTTCTCGTTCGGCGTCAGCTTGGACATGCGCGCGCTGGCCCGCCACCGTGCCGCGTCTTAAATTGGAAGCGCCAATATCCCCACGAGGACATTCGCAAGAGTAACCATGCGGCGCTGAAGAGCAGCGGGTAGAACAACTCTGCTTCGCTGCTACACCTGCTCGTTTACCCGCTCTTTCTCGCCTGGCGTCCTGGTGATATCCACACACATATAATAATGTAATTAACGACATAGTAATATACTTCTATAAAGCCATAATTCCCTAATTAAAATAGGGAAAACTTCAAGACAAACTGTCCAGTTCTTCTGAGGCATCCCAATCTGAAAATCTCTGGCGCGATGGACTTGAACTGCAGTATTTGGCCGGTGCTCACCTTCAAGGTTATCGGGCTATGAGCGAGTGCTCGGGCGAACTGACCAGAATAAACATCGGTTCGAATCATTGTGCTTATGATTTGCTAATGGATCGTTCACGACTTTCTTACCCCAGCTTGCTAAACTAAAGTTTCGGATTGACATTTCTTCTGTGTCGACCAGGTGCACTCATGGGGACCTCACGCACAGTCGAAGCGCCAATTATTGAAGCACGGCAAATCGAGAAATTCTACACGCAGCCCGACGGAGGGCGCGTGCAAGTCATTGCACCCACCGACCTCGCGGTCTACCCAGGGCAGATCGTGGCAGTCCTGGGGCCCTCCGGTTGCGGAAAATCTACGCTGCTTCGCATGCTCACCGGACTCTCGCTAGCTTCAGCGGGCGGCGTGCTTTGGCACGGTCAACCTGTTCGCGAAGAATCGCCTAACGTTTCCATCGTCTTTCAGAGCTTTGCGCTTTTCCCGTGGCTTACCGTCCTGGAAAATGTCGAGGCGCCGCTCGAAGCTCGGGGCATGCGTCCCATTGAGCGCCACAAACGCGCTCTCCGGATTATCGACGCGGTCGGACTGGATGGTTTTGAGAACGCCTATCCCAAGGAGCTTTCTGGTGGCATGAAGCAGCGCGTCGGGGTTGCCAGAGCCCTGGTGGTCGAACCCGAAGTGCTCTTCATGGACGAGCCTTTTTCAGCGCTCGATGTATTGACCGCCGAAACTCTGCGCGGTGAGCTTCTCGAACTGTGGCTTGAGAACAAGATCCCCACGCGCGCGATTTTTATCGTCACGCACAATATTGAAGAGGCTGTCGTTCTCGCTGATCGAATCATTGTGCTCGGTCGTAACCCCGCTCATATTCACGCCGATCTTGCGGTCAATCTTTCTTATCCGCGTGATCGCAAGTCTCCTCAGTTCGTAGAATTGGTGGATACCATCTACCGTGTGCTTACTCGCCCGGACGACAAACAAGATCATATTCATACCGCAGCAAACGGCGACACGGCAGTTTCGCATCGCCCTATCATGCTTCCGCATACGCGACCGGGCGGAATGGCTGGGCTGCTCGAAATTCTTGTAGATCAAGGTGGCCGCGCCGATCTTCATCGCCTCGCTTATGATCTGAGCCTGGAAGTTGATGCCCTTTTACCGACTGTGGATACGGCTGTGCTCCTGGGTTTCCTTCGCGTTGAAGAAGGCGATGCGGCGATCACTTCGGAGGGTGAGCAGTTCGCGAAAGCGGATATTCAAGCCCGTAAGAAATTATTTCGAGCAGCCGGTCTCGCACACGTTCCCTTGCTACGCCAAATGGAGCAAGCCCTTAAGGCCAAAACCGATCGTACGCTCTCGGATGAATTCTTCCACGACCTGATCGATGAACATTTCAGTGAGGCGGAGTCGCGGCGGCAGCTGGAGACGGCCATTCAATGGGGCCGTTACGCCGAGATTTTTGATTACGATGCCGCGACCGGCAAACTCACGCTGACCGAGGTCTAAGCTTCTAGTGACCTCGACGACTCCGGTCTCCCAGCGTTCCGGTTCCTTGCCTCTAGCTACCGCTCGTCCCGTTGGGTCGCGCCGGCCGTGGTCCTTCCTGATTGATATTGCGGTGATGTTGTTCTTGTTCGCCGCAATGTTCGGGATGTACGCCATTGGCCGCTCGTGGCTTGGGCCGGTAGCGCCCGGCGCGCACATTTCGCAAAACCCTCGCGCGTTGCCGCTGTACGCTTTGTATTCGTTGGTACGCGTTGGCGTCGCTTACGGTCTTAGCCTGATTTTCGCGCTCGGGTACGGTTACCTTGCCGCGAATTCGCGCCGCGCAGAAATGATCCTCATACCCCTACTCGACATTTTGCAGTCGATTCCGGTGCTCAGTTTTTTGCCTGGCGTCATGCTGGCGATGGTTGCCTTATTTCCACACCGGCAAATCGGAGCGGAACTTGGTTCTGTTCTGCTGATTTTCACTGGCCAAGTGTGGAATATTGCTTTCAGTTTTTACTCTTCGCTCAAAACCGAGCCGCGTGAACTGAAAGAAGCAGCCCGCATTTACCGCTTCGGTAACTGGCAACGCTTTGCCCAACTCGATCTGCCATTCGCCACGATCGGTCTCGTTTGGAATTCCATGATGTCCGTCGCCGGAGGCTGGTTCTTTTTGATGGCCTGCGAAATGTTTGTGCTTGGGGATCGCGACTTTCGCTTGCCCGGCTTGGGCTCTTTCTTGCAAACTGCCGCAGGGAATGGCGACACTCGCGCCGTCCTTTACGGCTTGGCCGCCATGGTCGGTGTCATTGTCCTTCTGGATCAACTGATCTGGCGCCCCATCATCATCTGGGCCGACAAATTCAAATTCGAACAAGTGCAGGACGCAAAAACGAAGACGTCGACCCTCCTTCAACTGGTCGGCCGTGCCGCATTCGTCATTCGAGCCTATCGCTTCCTCGCGCGACCCCTCATCAATTGGCTCACCTTGTCATTCGCGGGCGGTGCGCGGAAAGCCAGCGCCATTGTCTCTGATCATAAGCGCGGTCGTGGGGTTCAGTGGCTGTTGGGAATCTTGGGCGTAGCTGTAATTTTGGCTTCGGGATTTGCCATTTTTCGCGGGATTGGCGAACTCTCCAGTCTTCATCGACAGGACTACTTCGCGCTTTTGCGCAGCGCGTCGTTTACGTTTTTGCGCGTGAACGCGGCTTTGCTTCTTGGCGCACTCTGGACCGTTCCCGTCGGCGTCGCCATCGGATCCAGTCCGCGGCTTTCGAAAATTGCGCAGCCTATGGTTCAACTCGCTGCTTCCATTCCGGCCACTGCGCTTTTTCCCGTTCTCTTACTTTTTTTGATCCGCTTGCGCGGCGGCTTGGAAATAGCTGCCATGCTGCTGATGCTCCTGGGAACCCAGTGGTACATCCTGTTCAATGTCATCGCCGGTGCCATGGCTGTGCCCACGGACCTGAAAGAGGTCGCGCGTATTTTCTGTTTCACAACCTGGGATCGCTGGCGCTATCTGACGTTACCGGCAATTTTTCCCTATCTGATTACCGGCATGATCACCGCGTCGGGCGGAGCGTGGAACGCCAGTATCATCGCCGAATACTTTCACTTTCAAGGCCGCATTGTTTCCGCTCCGGGCCTCGGCAGCACCATAAGCGGGGCCAGCGATTCAGGCCGCTTCGATGTGCTGCTGGCCTCCACGTTGATCATGGCCACAATCGTCGTGCTCATGAATCGCCTGGTGTGGCGCCGTCTGTATCGGCTAGCGTCGTCGCGCTTCAAGCTTGAGACTTGACGCGTTCCCTTTCCTGTAGCCGTTTCACGGCTTTGTCGATCCCTCCGGACTGCTTTGCAGGACAAGCAAGCTCGGAGTCGTACTCACAATTTCCTAATGGATCCTTCAGGACTTTTTTACGCCGCGTTTTCTACACTAGGGTTCCGGCTGACATTTTCGCTGCGGCAGACGCCAACCGCAGTGCCCAGCCAGAGAGGAACTTAAATGATCACGGGACCAAAGGGTTGTGAGGAAGATTTATCTTCGCAGTGTAGTGTGTGCGGCCGAGTTGAGGAGTTATTTGAACTTCCTGGCAGATCCGAACAATACTGCCTCGGATGCAGCGCGGATATCGCGGCTGCGACCCTCCTGGCGACTGAAATAGATGCTGCAACGCTAGCAGGCCAGAACGCTTCCTTCCTGATTTCCGAATACGAGCAGCTTGGCGCTCGGCTACTCGGGCGCTCGCAATCCGCAGAGCTCGGCGGTTTTTAGAATGCATGCCCATCATCTCCGAATCAATGGATCCGGCAAAGGCACGAACCCATTTTTGGTACATGTTTCGGCTTTTTGCTCGGATTGGTACTGTTCTATTTCCTAATCACATCTCACGGAGCGGAGCGCAGTTCTTTTCTGTGCCGCGAGTGTTGTCGTACTACATGGAATTGTGACCTTTTCGCTCCCACGCTTATGGCACCGTGCGGGAATGCCAACCACCGCCCTCGTGTATATCTTTCTTTCATGGCTGGCGACGGCCTGGATTGTCTATGAAAAGGTGAAAACCATTTTGAACTCGCCAGCGACGCCTTGAGCGCCCGCTCAATTCGCACGTTTCATCAAAGTTGAAAGACCAATCAACGAAGCTGATCAATCAACCCTTACAAACTCCTTATATTCCCCTCAGGCGTTCCTTAGCTCTCTTCGTCTAACATCCCGCTTATTGGGCTGTAAGTTTGCATGTCCCCGAACAGGACTTTTTTAACGATGCACGACACCACGATTCTTGTCGTAGATGATGAGCCGCAAATCCGGCGTGTACTTCGGGCGACTCTTTCGAGCAATGGCTACGAGGTCATAGAAGCGCAGAGTGGGCAAGAGGCCATCGAAATGGTAGTAACAGAGCGCCCTGAGCTCATTCTTCTGGATGTGAACATGCCCGGCATGAACGGGCTTGCGGCTTGCAACAAGATTCGAATGTTTTTTGACGGGCCCATCATTATGGTAACTGTCCGCAACACAGAGCGTGACAAGATCGCCGCGCTAGATGCGGGCGCGGACGATTACGTCGTTAAACCTTTTGCCATCGGAGAGCTCCTCGCTCGTATTCGCGCCGCATTAAGGCGCTCCAACCCTGAAGAGTCGCTCGCAGGAATTGACCTCCCCGAGCTGAGTATCAACTTCGACAAACGAAAAGTGGATGTCCGCGATGTAAGAGTGCATTTGGCTCCCAAAGAGTTCGAAGTCCTTCGCCTTCTCGTGATACATCAGGGAAAGCCTGTTACACATAGGAGGTTACTGCAGACTGTTTGGGGTCCCGACCATGGTGGGGAAACGGAGAGCCTGCGCGTGGTGATAAGCCAGCTACGGAAGAAGATTGAGAAAGATCCAACACATCCCGTTTACATCTTAACGGAACCCTGGATGGGGTACCGATTTCAGAGTCCAGACATGCCAGCTCACAAAAATTCACGCCGAAAATCGTGAGTGTTAGCGCCCGTTGCGAAGGCTGTCTAGTTCGAGGTTCAGTTCCAGAACGTTCACGCGCGGTTCCCCGAGAAACCCCAGATCGCGTCCCTTGGTGTGCTTCTGTATCAGGGCACGGAGGTCTTCTTGATTCATGTTTCGTGAATGAGCCACGCGAGGAATCTGGAACTCTGCTGACTCAGGAGAGACGTCGGGATCCAGACCAGAGCCGGACGTTGTCACCATATCAACTGGGATTGAGGCTTCTGGATTTTCTGCGTGAAGCTTCTGTACGTCGGCTTTCACTCGCTCAATTAAATTTTTGTTGGTAGGGGCAAGGTTCGAACCGCCACTGGCCATGGGGTCATATCCAGTTCCAGCTGATGACGGGCGTGGGTGAAAATAGCCAGGGCCGGTGAATGCCTGTCCAATGATTCTTGAACCGACCAGCTTTCCATCTTTCTCAATGAGTTGCCCATTAGCGCGGTCATGAAAAAGTAGCTGCGCCATGCCAGTGACTGCCAGCGGATAGATCCCGCCAAATATCACTGTGGTCACTAGAGTGAACCATATGGCGGTGAGAATATTCTTTTTCATAAAAGCCTCTTATACAAAATGGATATAGGTGAGCAGTACGTCGATAATCTTGATTCCTATGAATGGCGCAATGATTCCGCCAACGCCATACAGCAATAAATTGCGACGAAGCAACGCTGCAGCCCCCATGGGGCGATAGCGCACGCCGCGCAAAGCAAGCGGAACCAGAGCGATGATAATGACGGCATTGAAAATCACGGCGGACAAGATTGCCGATTCCGGGGTGTGCAGGCGCATAACATTCAGCGCCCCCAGCACGGGGAAAACTCCGGCGAACATTGCGGGAATAATGGCGAAATATTTAGCTACGTCGTTGGCGACGGAAAAGGTAGTGAGCGCGCCGCGTGTAATTAGTAACTGTTTGCCGATTTCGACGATCTCGATGAGTTTGGTGGGATTGGAATCGAGATCGACCATGTTGCCGGCTTCTTTGGCGGCTTGCGTGCCAGTATTCATGGCCACGCCAACATCTGCTTGCGCCAGCGCTGGAGCATCGTTGGTGCCGTCGCCGGTCATGGCCACTAGTTTGCCTTTAGCCTGCTCGCGCTTGATGAGCGCCATCTTGTCTTCCGGCTTGGCCTCCGCGAGGAAGTCATCGACGCCAGCCTCACGAGCAATCGCAGCAGCGGTGAGCGGATTGTCTCCGGTGATCATCATGGTGCGAATACCCATGGCGCGAAGTTGGTCGAAACGCTCGCGCATGCCACCTTTTACGATGTCTGTCAGAGCGATGCAGCCCAGCACCCGGCCGTTCTCTGAAACGAGCAGCGGCGTTCCGCCGGCATTGGCAATATCGCGAATGCAAACCTGCAGTTCCGCCGAGGTGCCACTGCCGTGGTTGGCGCAGAATTGCAAAATTGATTCTGGAGCGCCTTTGCGGATTTCGCGGCCATCCATATCCACGCCGGACATTCTGGTCTGCGCGGAAAATGGAATGAACGTTGCCGGGTGAGTAGAAAGATCGCGGCCGCGAAGCTTGTACCGTTCCTTAGCTAGCACCACGATGGAGCGGCCTTCCGGTGTTTCGTCGGCAAACGAAGAAAGTTGTGCGGCATCCGCGAGATGCCCCTCTTCTACACCGGGCGCAGGGAAAAACTGCGTGGCGGCCCGGTTGCCCAAAGTGATCGTGCCGGTTTTATCCAGCAGCAATACGTCCACGTCTCCGGACGCTTCAACCGCCCGTCCTGACATGGCGATTACGTTTCGTTGAATCATGCGATCCATGCCGGCTATTCCGATAGCGGAGAGCAGGCCACCGATCGTTGTCGGTATCAGACACACGAGGAGCGAAACCAGCACAAATATGCTCTGTGGAGCGCCGGAATAAATCGCAAAGGGCTGCAGCGTCACTACCGCTAGCAAGAAAATAATGGTTAAGCCAGCTAAGAGAATATTCAGTGCGATCTCATTGGGCGTTTTTTGACGAGAGGCTCCTTCCACCAACCGGATCATGCGGTCCAGAAACGTCTCGCCAGGATTTGAGGTGATACGCACTTTGATCTCATCGGAAAGCACGCGCGTCCCACCAGTCACTGCCGACCGGTCTCCGCCGGATTCACGAATAACTGGCGCGGATTCTCCGGTAATCGCCGACTCGTCCACCGACGCCACGCCTTCGATAACTTCCCCGTCACCAGGGATAAACTCTCCCGCAATCACCACCACTACATCGCCGGACCGCAACTGCGAGCTGGGCACT